>Ga0136560_1000706_pt1 | contig 16828 bp, 9 predicted proteins | sample AntRauMeHopE1497_FD_104925 | JGI IMG/M metagenome (GOLD analysis project Ga0136560, IMG submission 104925) | Saline lake microbial communities from Rauer Islands, Antarctica - Metagenome Hop E1 #497 | ecosystem: Environmental > Aquatic > Non-marine Saline and Alkaline > Saline | place... | reverse complement strand
TTCTCGGATGTTGCCGCGCGCTGCCGCCCTTCCACGCCGCGACCTGCCCAGTCTCGCAGCTTCATTATGGTGGCATACGCAACTCTTGTCGTCTCTCGGCGAGATCTTCGCACGATGACACTGGTGCTTGGCCAGGTGAGCCGCGGGCCGCTCGCTTGGCGTCACTTGAGAACTGCAGCGGCGCGGGCGCGAGACCCCGCACCCCGCTATTCGCCCTCCCCCGCGCAGCTTGTGAATGAGGTCCTGAACACGGTGCTGAAGCACGCGATCAAGCAGCCACGGCCCGTGGCGCTCGTGCGGTACCACCTGGGCTCGTACGGGATGCCCTCGGACCACGCGCAGTTCATGTTCTTCGCCGCGGCTTATGTGGTCATGTTTGCTGCGCTCCGCTGGGGGCAGCCGGGGTGGGCCCGTGCCGTGTGGGGCGCGGGCGCGGTCGCGCTCGCCGCCGTTGTCTCGCTCTCGCGCGTGTACCTGCTGTACCACTCCCCCGAACAGATCCTCGCGGGCGCCATCGTCGGCACCTTCGCCGGGGTGGCGTGGTACGTGGTCACGGAGCTGCTGCTGCGCCCCTACTTCGGGTCATGGGCCGCGCACCCCCTCGCACGCTGGCTCCTGGTCAGGGACTGCAGCGACTGCAAGGACGTCCTCGTGGCCGAGTTTGAGGCCACGAGGGGGCGGTCTGCGGCCAAGCGCGAGGCCAGGCGAGCGGCCGTGGGGGCGGGCCAGCACGATGACGACGCCGCCGCCGCCGCTGCCGCTGCGGTGAGAAGGAGGGCGGGTCAGGCGGCGCAGGCGTGAGCTTCCCTCGGGCTGCGGCTGCCTCGGCTGCCTCCCCCTCCCGGCGCGAGCCTGCGCCCGACGCCGGCCTCACCGGGCCGCCTCCCCTCGTGCTGGCCTGTCACCGCCATGAGCCCGCCAACTGCGGCGGAGTGGTGTCGACCTGAACCTTGCCGCGCGCACAGCTGGCCCGTGTGATTCTGGCGCGCCCCTATTGTCGCACGCACTGCCTGGACCTTCAACGCGCATCACTCTCGTCTCGGCAGGCCTCCCCTGGCAGATGGCAGCACTTGTGACAGCACTCACCACCAGGAGCTCCTCGTGCCCACGCCACGGAGAATGAAGCCGAGGCGCGGCGGTCGCGCGTACGGGTGCGACGTCTGACCCACAGCGCTGCTGCCAGGTCGGTCGCCGGCGTACGCGGCGGGTGCGGTGGGCTCCGGCGCGTGACGGCCTCCCAGCGCGCCTGGGTATGGCCCTCCCGTCGACTCCCCAAGCCCCTGGCCGCTAGCGGGCACACTAGGCAGACCGGTCGGATGCCCGTGGCCCCGCCCCGGAGACATGTCGGCGTGCCTTTGGTGCGCTTGGCCGGGAGGCACACCAGCCGGGAACGATGAATGGGGGGGCTGAGGCTGGCGGGTACAGCCCGGGCTGCACCCTTCAGTTGCGCCGCCTCCCGATCTCCCCGGCCGGCTAGCAGCCTCATCGTGACGGTGGTCCCTGGAACGCACCCCTGCGACAGGGGGCGGGCGGAGTGATCGCCAACGCACCCTTCTTCCTGGCAGTGGCGCGTTGCATCGAGCTCGTGACGCAGCGCCCATGCTGTGGGGCGCGGGCGGAAGTTGTCAATGCCTTGAAGCCAGCCACACCGCCTTCGGGGCCGGAGTGCGGAACGGTGCTGTAGGCGCCGCTTGGCCTGGGGCACGCGCAACAAGTACTTGCTCTGGCGTGCCGCCAGCCTTGGGCTGCCCAAGGGTATGTTGTGAGCACGCACCGTTCGCTTTGAGCCGCACGATGGTTCACACGCAGCGGAATCCGCTCACATGACGGCGCAAGCGCAGCCCTTGGTCGGCTTCGGCGGGGCGCTCAAATCCATCCCGCCCCCTGCGCCTGCGATCGCCGCCTCCCCCTTCTCGATGGCCAGCGAGCTGAGCCCCACAAAGGCGCCGTCGACGCCGGCGCCGGTCTTTGCCGAGACCTCAAAGAACGGCATTCCCAGCTCTTCGGCCAGCTTGCGGCCCTCCTCTGTGCTCACGGCCCTGTCGCTGATCGGTGTGTCTGCCTTGTTTCCGACAAGGACGATGGCCGAGTGCGAGTCACCATGCTCGCGCAGCTGGAGCAGCCAGCGCGAGATGGACTCAAAGCTCGGCCTGTCCTGCACGTCGTACACCATCACTGCGCCCTGTGCCTTGCGAAAGTAGGATGTTGACAGGGTGCGGAATCGCTCCTGCCCGGCAGTGTCCCAGACCCTGATCTTGGCCCGCTTGTCGCCGACAGCCAGCATCCTGGTTTTCGAGTCGATGCCTGCGGGGCAGCGGCGCGAGAGCGAGACGCATGAGCCGTACCGTAACTGCCTTCGCATGGGCTCCTGCGGGGTGCAGCGGCCCTCGGTCGGGCCTGCGCTCACCAATCGTGGTAATGAACGAGTCGTTCCAAGTTCCGTCGGCAAACCTGAGGAGCATGCAGGTCTTCCCCACGCCTGCGGCAGGAAAACGCGAAGAATGGATCGTCATTGACCGGCCCGCGCGAGCACTGATGCTCGGGCCGATCCCACGGCAGCCATCGCCCGGAGGACGACCAAGCAAAAACGCTGCCAGCCAGCATCACCTTGCCTTGGCCGCGCTGGACGAGCCCCTAGCTGCCCCGCCAGCCGATTTTGTAGCACACACCTATGCCACTGGGTCAGGAGGCCGGCACACTCTCAGCCTTGGGGGCCACAGACACAGCTCCCGAGCAAGCTGCCTGCTGCAGCGCGCGCAGCCTCAGCTCACCCGAGTCGCCGACGAGCAACAGCTTCAGCTCGATGTCAAAGTCCTCCGACCCGGGTCCTGCCATCGTTGCGGATTTGTGTGGCGGCGGGCTTGCTCGGGTGGCGAGCCACAGAGCCCTCGCGTGCTTGATGGCAGGCATGGAGCGCTTGGACGGATGCATCGCAACAAGACCGGCGCGGCACCTTCGACGGGGCACGCGCGACGCTGGTCCTCCGGCACGAGCAGGACGGCGAGCCGCCGCCAAGGGCACCGTCGAGGCAGCCCTGCGGTAGCGGTCGGATCACCGCACTCGTCCCGTCCCCGGGCGGCGCAAGCTTCCATGTCCGAGTCGTACTCCTACCGTGTTGCTCCTGCCCCTGCTTCGGGGCATGTCTGCGTGCAGTGGGGCAAGTCGAAGAAAGTCGGCACCGACGCTGCCGTCTATGCTGCAGTACGCGCCATCGTCGAGGCTGCCGCCGGCGCAAGCTTTGAACACTGGGCTCCTGCTGGAGGCTTGGTGTCCGGCAAGCGCGCACGCCGCCTTGAGGCTGCGGTCGGCACGCTTCCGACCGGCGAGCACGCATCGGCCGCCGCAGAGGCGCTGGCGAGCACCTTCCACCCCGAGCTGGGAGGAAAGCGCATCGAGGTGTCGCACATCATGGGCAGCCGGGAGGGAGACGACCTGGGGCGCGAGCCGTCGAAGCCGCGCGAAGCTGACTCGCTTGCCGACGCCCTGGAGCGCGTCCCCGGCCTGCGGCTGGTCGAGAATTTTGTCAGTGAAGAGGAGGAGGCAAGCCTGATGGCATTTGCCGACGGCGACGGGCGGTGGGACGGCTCCCTCTCGAGGCGGGTGCAGCACTACGGCGCGGCGTTTGACTACGTCACGCGGGGCGCGAGGGCCGTGCCGCCCGCCGCAGGGTCCGCGTCTGCGTCCGGGGCGGGCCCCGGTGCGCCAGCATCGTCGCTCCCAGCCGAGCTCGCCGGTCTCGTGCGGCGCGTCGGCGCCGCGGCGGGCGCTCCCGCCGGGCACGCCGAGGCTCCCAACCAGGTCACCTTCAACGAGTACATCCCCGGCCAGGGCATCTCCAGCCACGTGGACACGCGCGTGGTGTTCGGGGCGGCGGTGTGCAGCCTGTCGCTGGGCGCTGACATCGTCATGGAGCTCGTGGCTTGCCCGTGCAAGGGGTCGACGGCGTCGGGGCGGGCCGTCATCCGGGCAGATGCCGCGGCCATGGAGGCCGGGCCGGGCGCCATGACGCCGCTGGAGGCCGACGAGGCCGCGGCTGCGGCGCTCGGGGCAGCGGCGGACGCCGAGGACGACACAGCGCCGGCCCGCCTCGCCGCCGCGCCGCCCGGAGCGAGCGCGGGCGACACCGTGTCACTGCTCCTCCCGCGCCGCTCCCTCCTGGTGCTGACCGGCAGAGCGAGGCACTGCTGGCGCCACGGCATCGCGAGCCGACTCACCGACCGCGTCGGCGGCACCACCCGCCACCGCGCCAGGCGGGTGTCTCTCACCGTCCGCCGCGTCCGGTCGGCGCCCCTGCCCGTCCACGACAGCGACGAGGTGGCGCCCCCCGAGCTGCACTCGCCTGCCCTGCTCGTCGCGGCTGCCCTGCGCCGCTCCGTGCCGGTCCCCCGGTCCCGCCTGCCCCCCGGGGCCGACGCGCCGTCCCCGCCCCCGTCGTCGGCCTCGGCCCGCGGGGACACGCCACCCGCGGCCGGAGCGGGGATGCCGGAGATCGAGCGAGCGCACGTGCGGGCTTTCTACGACGCGGCAGCGGATCATTTCTCCGCCACGAGGCACAGCCCCTGGCCGCGCGTCGCGTCGTTCCTGTCGCGACTCGCGCCCGGGTCCGTTGTCGCCGACGTCGGCTGCGGCAACGGCAAGTACGCGCTCGCGGCTCCCCCCGCCGTCATCGTCGTTGGGTGCGACGCGTGCGCCGGCCTGGTGCGCGCAGCAGCCGCACGCGGCGCCAACGCGGTGGTCGGCGACGCGGTCAGGTGCCCGCTGGCGTCCGGCCGCTTCGACGCCGCGCTGTCCATCGCCGTCCTGCACCACCTCAGCACGACGCAGCGCCGGGCCGCGGCCGTGGCGGAGATCGGCCGCACGATGCGGCCGGGCGGGCGTGCCCTGGTCCAGGCGTGGGCGCAGCAGCAGGCCCCGACGTCAAAGAGGCACTTCTCGTCGCCCGACGAGATGGTGCCCTGGCGACTTGACGGGCGGTTCGCGGGCACCGCCCCGGAAGAAGCGGTGCGGCAGTGCGCACGGGCCGATGCCAGCGCAACGGGGGCCGCCGCTGCTGCCGCTACGCCGGCCGGCGACGTCGTTCTGGACAGGTACTGTCACCTGTTCCAGCGGGGCGAGGTGCCCGAGCTCGCCGCCCGGTGCGGCCTGACGGTGCTGGAGGAGTGGTGGGAGGCCGGAAACTGGTGCTGCGTGCTCGCCAAGCCAGGCGGCGCCGCGCCGTGGCGGGCCCCAGGCGGCGCCCCGCCGGCACTTCGGGCCGAGGCCGCGGGTCTCGGCATCCCGGTCGATGGTCCGATCGAATGATCGGCTGCCTGCGCGAAGGGCGTCCACGCCGCGTTTTGGAGCCGACCAGGAGCCAGCGGCGCTGCTTCGGGGCGCCTGGCTCCGCGAGGACTCGCTCGCCGCTGACTGGCGCGCGGCCCTATTCTCCATGAATGAGTGCCCTGCCGCGGAATTGCATGGCTTGGGCCTGGCTAGGACACGACCAATGCTGCGCCGCGATGGCCACTGACTGCCTGATGACGCATCACGCCCCAATTTCGGTCCGCGCCAGCGGCACGAAACGAGGAGAACAACGGCTTAAGAGTCCATCTCCTCCACACACATTGCGACCATCCTTTGACAATCAAGGCAGTCCTGGTGGCTTGTGCCGAGATTCGCGCCAAGGATCTCATGGGCCTGCATCAATGGCGCCAGCGCTCCGGAGAAGTCAGACCGATGCATCCTGCACATGCCGATGAAGCTCCACGTAGAGCCCGTGTGAAGGTGATCTTCGCCTAGCCTGGCCCGCTGGATCACGAGGGCTCGCTCATAGGCCTCCTGAGCCGCCGGATAGTTCTCCATGGACTTTCTGCAGGCGCCGATGCCGACCCACGTCATGCCTTCCCTGGCGTCATCAACGCCCAGCTTCGCCTGCTGGATCCGTTGGGCTCGGGTATACGCCTCCAGAGCAGCCGGGAAGTCTTTCATCCCGAGCCAGCTGTTGCCAATGAGGTAGTGCAGGTGTGCAATGTCGGGATGTTCACCACCGAGCTCAGCTTGCATGATCGTCAGGGACTGCTTGAGGGCTTCGAGAGCCGAAGCGAAGTCCTGCAAGTGAAGCCTGCACGAGCCGATACGAAGCAGCGTGGTACTCGCGTTGGCATGGTTTTCGATCGAACCGCGCCGCTGGATCGCAAGGGCGCGCTCGTACGCCTCTGCTGCCGCTGAGTAGGCGCCCAGACGCGATTTGCAGACCCCGACGTGGAACCACATCCCCCCGACTTCGGCATGGAAGCTGCCGAGAGCGGCCTGCTTGATGCGCAAGGCCTGCTCCAGAGCTTCCAGCGCTCCCTCAAAGTCACCCATTTTCGTCATGCAGGTGCCAAGATTGAACCACGTCGCTCCCACGTGGGCATGGCCACGGCCGACCGCGGCTTGCTGGGTCGCCAGCGCGCGCTCCAGGTCCTCCATCGCAGCCTCGTGCTCGCCCATACTCGCCCTGCACTGGCCTCTGTTGTTAAGCGTCAACCCGACTTCGGCGTGCTCATCCCCGAGCGTGGCACGCTGGATTCCCAGCGCCCGCTCGAACGCTTCCAGCGCTCCTGGAAAGTCGCCCATTGAAGTCTTGCACGCGCCGATGCTGCTCCAAGACATGCCGACATTGGGATGGTCGTCATCAAGCACTGCTGTCTGGGCAGCCAGCGCTCGCTCGAGGGCTTCAAGCGCTGCCGGGAACCGGCCCATTCGCAGGTTGCAGGTGCCCACGTTGTACCAGGTCGTTGCCACGCTCGGGTGGTGGTCCCCGAATGCCGCGCTGCTGATCTCGAGGGCTTCCTCGTAGTTCTCGAGCGCTGCTGAGTAGTCGCCCATGCGCGACCTGCAGGACCCGATATTGGACAACGTCAACGCAACATTGGGATGGTCGTCGCCGAGGACGATTCGCTGGATCAGCAGGCATTGCAAGTGTGCATCTAGCGCCCCGGCCAGGCGGCCAGACCGAAAGAGAAGGTCTCCCAGCCTGGCCAGGCTGTGGTAGCCAAACCCAGACTGAGCCACGAGACGGCAAGATGCGAGCAGGCCTTGCTCCGCGGAGTCCAGCTCTCGGTGGACAAGCTGCTGAAGCCTGGTCAGAACTGCCACCTCGCCTGGGCCTGAGCCGCAGAGCTGTCGCTGGCCCAGCTCCGCGAGCAGGCTCATCGACGCGCCGGCCGCCAGGGCCTCAAACGCCGCGCCACTCTCCGTGTAGCTAAAGCGCGACTGCCGCTCGCCACCGATCCCTGACGTCTTCACGGACGACGCCGCTCGGCGCTGAAGCAACAGCCACGACCTCACCACTCGACCAACACTGGCACTCCTGAGCACCAACTGAGCCGCTTCGGCCCTTTGTGCCACGTCCAGACCGAGGCCCTTCACCGCTGAGGCCCGCCCCGCAAGGCATGCTGCAAGCCACTTGACATCGGGCGCAGCAGCGCTCTCGCCGCGGCCCAGCATAAGCTGCTCCAGCGCCAGGCCAGCGCTTGACCCCGGACGAGGCAGGCAAGAGCAAACATATGCGCACTCCTCCAGCGATCCGGTCATGCTCCCTGCCTGTGCTTTGTCTGCCGGCGATTCACAGCCAGAGGGAGCAGCTGCCACGTGACGCCACACCATCGAGGTGTGACGCAGCCCTAGACCGTGCTCGTGCAGGCCTGCCTTGACTGCCCCCCTGAGCGATGCCACATCAGCCGAGCACGCCTCCTCGCGCTGCATGACGTGCCAGCGCACCGCAGCTGCCGCCCTGCCAAGGTTTCCGGCGGAGAGCAGCTCCAATGCTGCATGCCGAAGTGGGGCCAAATCCCCTCCGCGGAGCAGTGCATCGGGATTCACCCGTGCCGCGCCAGCGGCGGCGAGCACACGCCCGGCCGTCGGCGGGAAGAGGGCCGTAAGGTGAGCCGCTTTCCAGTACATGGACGGATGGGCCACGACGACAACGTGCTTGACACCCTCCCACGAAACCAAGACGCAGCCTGTGCCTGGCATGTGACGCACAGTTGCGGCGGGTTCCCCACCCACCCCAGCAGCGGCTGCCGCCGAAAGCGCCGTCCTAGCATCTGCTGTAAGCGCTGCGTCGTTGTCGCCCAGCTGGACGGTGGCCACCTCTGTCGCACCGCCCCCCCCCCGCATCACGACAGCAATGCCACCAGATCGGCCTTCCTGAATGTTCATCTCGGGGATGCACAGCCGGTGCGTGTCGGCGATGCACCGCTCCCCCGACGGAAGGATATGGCCCTCCACGTCGAACGGCAACACCGTCGGCACGTGCCCATCCCGGCCAGCCAGTGCCGCTGGCAGACCGACGCCCGACGCTTGGCCTCTCGAGTATCGACTGGATACGCCTCGGAGCGGATCAAGCACGACTGTCAGCCCCGTGGTTGCCTCGATCTGCGCCTGCAAGCGAGAGCATGGCCCGCTGGTATCTGAGGCCCCGATGGCAACGCCCAGCGTGTCCAGCTCGGCACGCAGCGCAGGCCCTGCATCCGCCAGCAACCCCGCGTCCCGCTCTGCCGCCAGCTCCAGCTCGTACGAGTGCACCGTGACGGCATCTAGCCCCTTCGTGAAGCGCCCAGGCGCAAGATGAAAGGCTGTTGCGACGGACTCCAGCGGACCCATCATCGCCGCGCACACGTGGGTGGACCTCCCGCCGTCGTCGGAGCCAGACCGGAGCGTCGAATCGCTAATCTCCAGCGCCGAGAAGGCCTGCACCCGGTACACCCTTGACGCCGGGCTGTCCCGCACAGTCACGTCTACGCAGGACACAAGCGGCACCGTCAGGTGAGCGCCGTCAAGAACCTCGTGGAGCTGACTGACGGCGCTGAGCTCATGCTTGGCCGGCTTGCCTGCCATGACGGGGGAGCCCCGATAGATGCCGAGCTGGTCCTCTGAGATCTTGAAAAAGGCCTCATCTCGTGAGTCCACGACCTTGACACCCCCAGCGATGCCGCCTGCCACAAGCCGGAGAGTGCCGTCCGGCCGAAGCTCAGCAATTGCCGCTGTCAGGGCCTCCTGAGCACCAGTGCCGTCGCCCAGCTGTCGCGCCTGGTGGTACGCCCTGGCAATGAGCTTGGCAGTGCCCGTGGTGCGGGCAACGAACCCACGCGTCATGGCCCTGAGCTCCTCGACGCGCTCTTGCTGCTGGTGAGGCGTGAGGCAAACCCTGTTTTTGATCTCAGAAAGCTGGTCCTGGACCGAACGGCGAGCTGCGGTGCGGGTGCGACAGCCGGTGTTCATGCTTCGGATGGCCGCGGACACTGCGGTGCAAATCGCCCCCCACGTGTCTCCGGCCCGGGCCCGAGGCCGGAGCTCTCACCCGGGTCTGCCATTTGAAATTGCTTCTGCCCCGGATTGCTGAGCCAGGAGATGGAACGACGGGCGCTTTGGGGCAGCGCCGATGTGGCCCCGATCCGCCCGTGCCGAAGCAGCCTTGATCTGCCCTCGCGACCGAAACCAAAGCCCGAGGCTCAGATGGAGGAAGCACGAGCGTATATCCGAGGGCAAAAGGTGATCGAGCAACAGCTTGCAGGAGCTCCTGCCGGGCAAGCTGAGCTTAACGAGTACAACCCTGGCCAGGGCCTTTCCAGCCGCGTGGATACCCGTGTGGTGTTTGGGGTGGCGGCGTACAGCCCGTCGCTCGGCACTGACATCGTGGTGGGGCTGATCGCTTGCCCAGGTAAGGTGCCGGTGGATATGCTCATGGCAGCGAGCACGTGGTGACGCACCCCCGCCGCCGCCTTGCTGCGCTCTCCGGCCCGCCTTGTCGCATCCGCGTCGCTCAGTGGCTCCACCCCTGACCACTCTTGCTCCAGGAGTGTTGACGCAGCGCTTTGGCTGCCGTTGTTGCCGCTGTCGTCGTTGTCGGACAAGCTGTCGCTGACGGCCGGGGCGGAACCGCCGGAGACTGAGCGGACGCACTCCAAGGCATTCAACGAAGCTGCGGCGGATCATTTGGCCGTCGCGAGGCACAGGTCCCGGCCGCGCGTCATGTCATTTGTGTCGCGAATGTGTCCCAACTACGAGACTGTCTCAGATCAAAGAGTGAGCCACCTATGGCGCTCTGGCTACGATGGCAGCGCGCAGCGATCTTGTAGGACGAGAGATCGTTGGCTGCCACCGATTTGTCCGCAGCGGGGAGAAGAGGTCACGGATGAGCAGAGCACGGAGCCAACGAAGGCCAGAGTGAAGGCAAACGAGCTGAAGACAGCCCCACAAGCACCTTCCCCTCCGAAGCATGTCTGCTATCAGTGCGGCATTCACTCCGATCACCGCGGCCATCGGCGGGGCCATGCTAGGTGAGCAGAGGTAGCAATGGCAGATTGCTGTACACTGGGTGTCGGCGGGAGGCGCTCCCAGTCAGCTGACCCAGCAATTCGACGTTTGCCCCGCAGGAACGGCCGCCTCGGCAAACATGCTTCTGAACGGCCGCATCACCGGTATCAGTGGTATTATCAGCGGTGTGGCCTTCACGAACGGCCTGGACTCCGCGTGGAAAGCCGCCTTTGTCGGTGAGACCAGCTGTCGCGCCCAGTCAGCTGCTCGCAGCGCCCTGGACTCTGACCGCGCGGCCATGCCCGGCACAGTCTGCTTCGTCTGCTGTCAGTGCTGTGCATCCTTCCGTGGCAGCCATGTTCCCGATGAGCATCGCACGGCCCTAGCCGCTGGCTCGTCTGCCGGTCGGACGCCTCGCCTCCACCCAACGCTTCCGCTGACTGCTCGCAGCTGGCATGCTGACTGTCGCGTCGGTGCTGGGGCTCGTCGCACCCTCTGTGTTTGGGGCGCCGGACGCTTCCCTCGGCTTCATTGCAAGTGTCCCGGCCGCGGCGGTCGCGGGCGCGCTGGTCGGGTTCGGCACCTCGATGGGGTCCGGCTGCACGTCGGGCCACGGGCTTTGCGGCCTCCCCCGGTACTCCAACCGTTCAATCACAGCAGTTGTGGCATTCCTTGCCACCGGGATGAGCACGGCAAGCGTGATTGCCGCCGTGCCATCGCTTATTGGTGTCGTGCGTCAGACATCGCCGACCCCGCGCGTCACGTTCCTGCCCGCGGGCCTGGTGGCCGCAGCAGTGCTCCTAGCGCTCGAAGTCGGCCACCGGATCTGGAAGCACGCGCCTCCCGCGATCAAGGCGGTTGAGGACGGTGCCACCGCAGCGGAAGCAGCGACAGCCAGTTCCAGCCTACGGGTCGATTCGGAACGGCCAGGCAGCACCCTGACAGTGGCAGCGTCTTCTGAGGAGGGCTGCACTCTCGCAGCCGCACCTACAGTTGTCGCGCCAGGTGCGTGCAGCTCCGGCGAGGGAAGCAGGGCCGAGGAAGGCCGCGGGAGCGGCGACGTGGCAGCAGTCACGGCCGCAACCACGCCCGCATCCCAGGCGAAACAGGACATGACCGAGCTGGCCAGGGCCGTGTCGTTCCACCACCCCCACGTGGTCCACTCGTCCGCCACGCCCGGCGCCATCGCATCGGCGTTCATTGTGGGGGCCCTCTTCGCCGGGGGCCTGTCGCTGTCCGGGATGACGGACCCGGCCAAGATTGTCGGGTTCCTCGCCCCGAACAGCGCGGATGGGTGGGACCCGTCGCTGCTCGTGGTGCTCGGGAGCGGCCTCGTGGTGAACGGCGTGGCATTCCCGCTCATCTTCCGCCGGGCAGGCCCAGTGCTCGGCCAGCAGTGGCACCTTCCCACGAGCAAGGACCTGTCTGCACCCCTGCTCCTCGGCTCTGCCGTGTTCGGCATTGGTTGGGGCATCGCGGGCCTCTGCCCGGGGCCGGCAATGGTGGTTCTCGGCTCGGGAACCGAGCAGGCGCTGGTGTTTGCCCTCACGATGCTCAGCGGGGCGTACCTGCATCGCGTGCTCAAGGACACCAGGGCCCTCCCGCACGCGCTTCGTGTGTGACCTGCCCCGCTGGTCATCCCCGTCCCGCTCTCTGGCCGGCAGGACAGCACCACCGGGGCCCACCTTAGCGCGCCCACACGCTCGGCTCATTACCCGCAAGCTGATCTCCAAACCCACAAGAACCTTGCTCTACTCGCGCTGCAAGACCCCAAGCACGCCAGGGTCCTCCCGCGCGCCCCAATCGTGTGACCTGCCCCGGTGAACATACCCGCCCCGCTCTCTGGCCGGCAGGACAGCACCACCAGGTCCCGGCGTAGCGAGCTCACATGCTCATCGAGAACCTGGACGCTCTGCTGAGGCTCTGCATGGCCCGACCTTCGCCGACCACGCGTGGCCATGGCCATGGCGGCGTTTGATGACGGCCTCGGCCTGACAAGGACCATGAATTCGGACGATGAGGTGCGCGGGCGTGTCGCAGGCCGAAGCGCGCGCGCGTTAGCAATCGGCGTCCAGAGTCGCCGAGCCTGCGTGTTGTTGATGACGCCTGCGCGACAGTCCGCCGGCGCTACTGAATATCACACGCCGCAGTTCTCAGACGAGGAGTCGGACACAGAGGTGCAGGCTCCGCGGGCGGAGGCACCGTCGTCCGCGTCGTCGTCTTCGTCGCCCTCGGAGCGCGCAGCGGACGCTGTGGAGGAGACGAGCGAGATCAACGACCTGGCAGCAGGGCTGGTCGACGAGAGCAGCGGGGCCAGGCTCGGGCCGACCCGTCGCGAGGCCGCGACTTCGTGGTCGTTCGCTGGAGCCCTTGCCGCTGCCGCAGCCGGCGAGCGCCCCAGCGATGTGGTCTCGTCGCTGCAGTTCAAGATCGCCCGCCGTGCTCGCGAGCGTGAGCGCCGGGGGATCAAGCCCATCGCGGAGACGGAGCAGGCAGCGGCTGCCGCCGAGGCGCTCGCGGCCAAAGAGGCCGCCGCCGCTGCCACTGGGGTCCGGGCCGGGAAGCGCGCCCGCCCTGCCGCCGAGGAGATGTCCTCCGGCGAGGACAGCGACGGGGATGACGACGACGACGCGGCGCCCGCCGCGGCACCCGTCTCGTCCACGTCCGCCAAGCGCGGGCGCTCCGACGGCGTCAAGGACGCGGCCAAGGCTCGCGCCGTGGAACAGGACGCGATGCGCAGGGCCGCCGCCTCGGCCCTCCGCGCCTCTGACGCCTCCACCTTTGAGGACTTGCGCCTCAGCCGGCCGCTGCTCACCGCCATCCGAGGCCTGGGCTGGGCCACGCCCACGCCGATCCAGGCGCGGGCGCTGCCCCTCGCCATGACGGGCCGCGACGTCCTCGGCTCTGCCGTCACGGGCAGCGGCAAGACGGCCGCCTTCCTCCTCCCCTGCCTCGAGCGCCTTCTCTTCCGTGACCGGTCGGCCCCCGCCACGCGGGTGCTCATCGTCCTCCCCACGCGCGAGCTCGCGACGCAGTGCCACGCCGTGGCGCGCCGGCTCGCGTCCGCGACGGACATCCGCTGCGCCCTCGTGGTCGGCGGCCTCAGCTCCGCGGTGCAGGCGGCGGAGCTCCGCACGCGCCCCGACGTGGTCATCGGCACGCCCGGCCGCATGCTGGACCACCTCCTGAACAGCCCGTCCGTGGACTGCGACGACGTCGACGTGCTGGTGCTGGACGAGGCGGACCGCCTTCTCGACATGGGCTTCACCGACGAGGTGACGCAGATCGTCAACCTGTGCCCGCCCTCGAGGCAGACGCTGCTCTTCTCCGCCACCATGACCCGGGACATCGAGGCGCTCGCCACCCTCTCGCTCCGGCGGCCCGTGGAGGTGACGGCGGACCCCCTCTTTGACATGGCCCGCACCCTCACGCAGGAGTTCGTCCGGCTCCGCGGCGGGCGGGAGGACGACCGGGAGGCCATCGTGCTCGCGCTGTGCACGCGGGGCTTCGGCCGCGGCACCATCGTCTTCTGCAAGCGCAAGCACGACGCGCACCGGCTCTCCCTCGTGCTCGGCCTCGCGGGCCTGGCGGCGGCGGAGCTGCACGGCAACCTGAGCCAGAAGCAGCGGCTGGAGGCCCTGGAGGCCTTCCGGGAGGGCCGCGCGGGCATCCTCGTGGCCACCGACGTGGCCGGGCGCGGCCTCGACATCCAGGGCGTGCGCACCGTCATCAACTCGGACATGCCGCGCGACCTCACCACGTACGTGCACCGCGTGGGCCGCACGGCCCGCGCGGGGCGCGAGGGCCGGAGCATCACCCTGGTCGGGGAGCGGTCCAGAGCGGTGATGCGGGAGGCGGTGAAGCGCGCCAAGCGCAACGTCAAGAGCCGCAACGTCCCGCTCGCGGTCCTGGAGCGGTTCCGCGAGGCGGTGGAGGGCATGGAGGGCGACATCGCGGCCATCGTGGCGGACGAGCAGGTGGAGCGGGAGGCCCGGTCGGCCGAGTCGGAGATGATGCGCGTGCAGAACATGGTGCAGCACGCCGACGCCATCGCGGCGCGGCCCGCGAGGAAGTGGGTCATGTCCGAGAGGCAGAAGCGCGTGGTGAGGCGGGCGGAGCAGAACGCGGCCGAGGAGGCCGAGGCCAGGGGCGACGTGGAGGGCGGCACCCTGGCCGGGGCGCTCCGCTTCGACGAGGACGACGCGGCCGAGACACAGCGGGACGCGAAGCGGGCCGAGGAGAAGAGCCTCACGGTGCGGGAGCGCAAGGAGCGCAAGCTGCAGGAGATCCGCGCCGCCCGGATGGAGGCGAAGCTGGCCAAGGAGAAGAAGATGCACCGCATGACGCGGGCCAAGAGGCGGCGCTTCCAGGCTCGGGAGGAGATGAAGAAGGAGATGGGGGAGGTCACGCGCGCCGCGTCGCAGGTGGCCACCAACGACGAGGACGCCGCCATCGCCGCCGTCGCCGCCAAGAAGCGCAAGGTGCTCCTCCTCGCCACCTCGGACGCCCAGCACTCGGCGGCCCGCAAGACCAAGCGCGAGGCGCGCCGCACCGCCGCGGAGCTCGGCGTCAGCGCCGGCCGCATCGAGCGAGCCATCTCCAAGGACGTCACAACCACGCTCGGGTCGGCGAAGCGCAAGAAGGGAGCCGCCGCCGTCGCGGCCCGAGCCAGGCTCCGCAGCGCGGGAGGCGACGCCGTGGCGGCCGCCACCGCCCAGTTCCGCCGCTCCGCCGACCCGGGACGCTCCGCCGAGTCGGCCTTTTCGGGCGACGGCGTCACCCGCCGCGTCGCCGGCCTCGCGCCCAGCACGCGCGGCGCGCCCTCGGACGGCGGCGACCTGCTCTCCCGCAGGCACAAGGAGGAGACCAAGGCCACGCCCAAGGCCTCCGCCGAAGACGAGGACAAGAAGCGGATGCCAAAGGGTGGCAAGCCGGGGAGCCACACGTTCAAGTCCAAGAAGCGCTACAAGCGCCGCTGAGCCGTGCACCGCTGACCGTGCGTGACCCGCGCGCGGCAGCCTCAGCAACAGGCCCAGACGTGCCCGTCGCGCACAGCCGCCCGTGCCGGCCACGCGAACAGCCGGGCGCAGCCGTGAAAACCACACAAAACAATCTCCCGCTCCGGCTCTGTTCGGGCAGAGCCGTGACGACTTCCGGCAGCCTGCGGCTTTCCGGCGCCCACCTTCGACCGGCACGCGGTTAAAGTAGGGTTGAGTTCCTCCGAGACTCTAGCCTCCGCAAGCCTTTTGTGAGCCGAGCGGAGCGGGCCCGTCGCGCGCCTGGCTGGGGCTGACTCGGCAACGCCGGCGTGCGTGAAATCGCCGTTCCGCCCCGCCGCCGCCGGTGCCCGTGCCCCGGGCTCCCTGCCTCGGCTGTGCGCCGCCGCGCTCCACGGCTCTCGACCGCGGCTGCTTCCCGCAGATCATGCCCGTCTCCGATCGCAAGCGCGCCTACGGCAAGCGTCTCGTCGAGCTCATCGAGAGCCACCGCGCCATCCTCGTGGTGTCCGTCGACAACGTCGGCTCCAAGCAGATCCAGGATGTGCGCATGGCCCTCCGCGAGGACGCCACCTTGCTCATGGGCAAGAACACGACCATCCGCCGTGTGCTCCGCGATTACTTCGCCAAGAAGCCGGACTCCCCCCACCGCGGCCTGATGGACCTCGTCAACGGCAACATCGGCTTCGTCTTCACGGACGGTGACGTCGCCAAGGTCCGCGAGACCATCCTCGCGTTCAAGGTGCCCGCCCCCGCGCGCCCCGGATCCGTCGCCCCTGAGGACGTGTTCATCGAGCCCGGACCCACCGGGTGCGACCCCGGGCAGACCGCCTGGTTCCAGGCCCTCAACATCCCCACCAAGATCCAGCGTGGCCAGATTGAGATGATCGCCCGCGTGCACCTCGTCAAGGAGGGCGAGAAGGTGACGGACTCGGCCTCGGCCCTGCTCCAGAAGCTCGACATCCGCCCCTTCGCCTTCTCCGTCAAGGTCCTCACCGTCTACGACGACGGCGAGATCTTCGACGCCGACGTGCTCGACCTCACCGAGAGCAACCTCATCCAGAAGCTCCTCGGTGGCGCCAAGGCCATCGCCGCCCTCGGCCTCATGCTCGGCCTCCCCACCCGTGCCTCCCTCTTCCACTCCATCAACAACGCGTACAAGCTCTGCCTGTCCGTTGGCCTCGGCACCGACTACAAGTTCCCCGCCGTCACCAAGTTCGAAGAGTTCCTGGCCAACCCCGGAGCCTTCGCCCCCGCCGCCGCCGGTGGCGCCGCAGCCGCCGCCGTCGTCGAGGAGGAGGAGGAGGAGGAGGAGGAGTCCGTCGCCGCCGCCGGCATGTTCGGCGAGGACGAGTCCTCCTCGTGAGCGCCCGTCGCACCCTGGCACGCCTGCAGCCGCGCGGCGCAGGCCCGCACCCGGGCCCCGCCCGCCGCGCGCGATTGCCAGAGGCAAAGCGCCCGCCGTGTGCCGCCCGCGAGCGCCCTTGCGGCGTGAGTGAGCGCCCGCTGCGGTGCCCGTCGCGTCTCGGACAACATGGCTCGAGCCGGTC
>Ga0136560_1000704_pt1 | contig 16840 bp, 14 predicted proteins | sample AntRauMeHopE1497_FD_104925 | JGI IMG/M metagenome (GOLD analysis project Ga0136560, IMG submission 104925) | Saline lake microbial communities from Rauer Islands, Antarctica - Metagenome Hop E1 #497 | ecosystem: Environmental > Aquatic > Non-marine Saline and Alkaline > Saline | place... | reverse complement strand
TCAGTCACAATTCCAGTAAGGTAGTATTGAGGGGAAAAGGAAAAGGATAATAATAACTAATGATATGGAGGTCACAATTCCAGTAAGGTAGTATTGAGGGCAAATAACAGTGCATAAATCGCTTGCTTGCTTGCTTGTCACAATTCCAGTAAGGTAGTATTGAGGGAGCTTATAAATGCTATTGAAAAAGCGGACGCGGAAGTCACAATTCCAGTAAGGTAGTATTGAGGGAAACGAGCGCCTAATGATAACCGCAGGGGGTTTGGTCACAATTCCAGTAAGGTAGTATTGAGGGCCAATGTATTAAAGAGTAAAACGTTGAGGTGTCTAGTCACAATTCCAGTAAGGTAGTATTGAGGGTAGCTCATGGCTATATATCTGAAAAAAGAGCTTGTAAGTCACAATTCCAGTAAGGTAGTATTGAGGGCCCATAAAGTAGGAAGTAGAGCATACTACTCACCGAGGTCACAATTCCAGTAAGGTAGTATTGAGGGCAAAACGAGAAATCAAAACGAGAAATCAATTATGAGTCACAATTCCAGTAAGGTAGTATTGAGGGGAATATACATCAGAAGTCTACTGGAGTCTTTCGGCGTCACAATTCCAGTAAGGTAGTATTGAGGGAAGCAGGGCGAAAGCGACCACGTCAAAAAAGCGTTGTCACAATTCCAGTAAGGTAGTATTGAGGGAAACATGCTCCCATCTAAAAACTTATTTAAGGCAGGAGTCACAATTCCAGTAAGGTAGTATTGAGGGAGAATGCTAAAGAAATACCCTAAGTCTGCTAAACTAGGTCACAATTCCAGTAAGGTAGTATTGAGGGTGATAGCTTACACAAACTACACCAAAGCGCTTGATAAGTCACAATTCCAGTAAGGTAGTATTGAGGGTATGACTTAGCTAAAATTCACGAGAAGATCAATTAGTCACAATTCCAGTAAGGTAGTATTGAGGGACAAAATTTCAAATCAAAATAGCAACTATTTTATTTGGTCACAATTCCAGTAAGGTAGTATTGAGGGAATTTCACAGTTTAGTATAAGCCCTAAAAACCTGGTCACAATTCCAGTAAGGTAGTATTGAGGGTATTTTTATGTCTTGTGAACGCCAAAAGCGTGTTTCAGTCACAATTCCAGTAAGGTAGTATTGAGGGACTATCAATATGCATACTTCCTACCCCCTTTACAAGCTCTAAACACTCTTTTTCTCTAATACATGTACCTACATCTACCGTCACGTTTTTTCCTCAACAGCATTTATAGTGAAATATTTTGCATAAATACAATATTATCAATTACTTATATGCTATTTTACACCTTCGAAAAATAAAAAATGCGGGAATCACCCTCTACTCGCTTTAAACGCTGTTTTTTGGGTAAAAACGCCCAACTTCATTTGTTCACAACAAGCCTTTTTTCCCCGTTTTAAAAACGTGACGGAATCACCCCTCTTCACTTGCTTTAAACCCACTTTTTGAAAATGTAGCTTTTTAGCTAAAAGCTTCACTTTGTTTCATATACTTTCTTTTACTAGAAAAACGAAACATTTTTTGCCGCTCTTATTTCTTCTCTGTCAACCAATGCGCTTCTACTTTCCCTTTCTTCTGCTACTTTTTCAGGCTCAAACAACCAATATATTGGGCTTTGTCTAAACCGAGTGGGCGATAGATCCGTAGTTGAAAAATCTCTTGCTTTTCCAACGCTTACTAGGCGATCACTACTATTGCTACCTCTCGGGCAATCTATAATGAGACCACCATCTAGGACTTGGTAAATACCACTAGCTTCTGCTACATCTATCATCGCAATTTTACTATTGTGCATACTTATTTGCTGCTCTATATATTTTGGCACCTGATTTACCAACAACACTATGCAATTTAACCGCTCAGCAAGTTGTTTGATAAATGGGCAAAACTGTTCTAGTTCAATACGAATGTCATCTGTCTGCCAATCCAGTAGCTTTAAATGATCTATCACAATTAGATCAAATTTTCTATCCTCTCTTTGCTCAAGTAACTTGATGGCATTTGGTAAACTTTGCTTGTTTACGGCTTTTGCTAATACCCTAATTTTATTCAATATTGCTAAAGACTGCGTACCAATACGTTCTATGTTGTTTAGTATATCTTCTTTAGCTTGTTTTGTAAGCATCTGCATAGCTCTACGGTGTATAATGTAATCGGGCGTTTCAGGACTAACAAATAGGGTTTGCAGGCCCTTATTTTTTGCTAAATACACGGCCAACTGTAAACTCAGTGCAGTTTTACCAGAGCCTACACCGCCAACTAAACCCCATACTTCACCTCTTTGTGCTATTAACTCATGGCTATTAAGGCCTATAGCGCCACTAATCGATAGATAATCTTTTACCTTTAATTGGCGACGTTTTTCAGATAATCTATATAATGATTGGGTAATTGCTTGTGATGATGGGATAATTATTGAGGTATTCATACTTTTAGTGTGCTATAAATTACAGTAATATATCTTATTGCTAATCATACACTTACAGATTAAATGGATGTAGCGTTGTAGTGGTGTTACTAAGACAATCGCTTAGCAACACGTATACTTTGGCCTATTAAGACCACCAACCGCCCTTCTTAGTCTGTTCCCGTTTTCTGCTTAGGCCGGCAGTTTCAGCTGGTGAATTCGATACGCCACTACTCTCTAGTCGCCCTTGTTTAACCTCTGCTCTGCTTTTGAAATGCCTAGCTGTGGGTTTTTGTGCCCTGGCTAAACGCTCTACCCTTTGGTGCTCTTCTTGTAAAAGCACTTCTGAGGTTGCTGGCATTTGTCCACCCATTGCAATTTTACTCGAATCGGCCGTTACCCCTTCAATGCCACGAATCAGCGCACCTAAGGTTCGCCATTGGGTAATCTGGTCAGCATTATTAGCCTTATAGATAATCACCGAGTCGTAGTTTTCATTAATCAACTGTAGCATGCCAGCTTGCATTTTTTTAAGCTTGCTTTCCGTTAAGAAGCCCACAAATAAGCTGCGTTGACTGTGTAATAACCATGTTTTGAGGTATTTCATCAGTTTTGCGCAGCGTTTTGCATGTACGTCATAAGCAACTATTACGAACATTTCTTCACCAATCCAGTTTAAAGGGTTCAAAGGTCTCGCCATATTGAATACTCCTCGCTAGTTTTTGACATTCATGCCTAATTATGGATCTATAGCTTACGGAACGGCCCAATTGGCGTAATTTTACCGTTTCCCGCATTTTTTCCTCAAAAGCTCTTACCACCCTAAAGCGACCATCTCTGGTTAGTAGGGGAAAGCCTTTATCTTCCTCAAAATGTTCTAAGCGCAATATTTTTTTGCGTACTAAACTCAGTAGTACACCCTCGGTAAATATGGGTTTAAAAATTTCGGCCACATCCCATACCAATGGTTTGCGTCTTCTTCCAGGGCTGTGTAAAACGCCAATACTTGGGTCTAGCCTAGTGTGCAATAACTCGGTTTGAATGGTTGAATAAAGCAAGCCGTTCAAAAAGCTAATCATTGCATTTGTTGGGTTTGAAGGCGGATGGTATACCCTACCTTTTAGCGCAAAGCCGTGGCGCAGACTTTGGTCTATAACTTGGTAGAAGTGTTGCCGAATCATGCCTTCTACGCCCATAAGTTCATTTATGGTAAAGCAAGAGTCTATGTACACATTAGCGTCATCTAAATCATATAGTAGCGTATTTGGCAGCCCATCTCGGTAGCTATAATATCGGATACATCGTCTTATATGATGCAAACTTCCATGAATAAGCTGCTTGGCAATGGCTAAACGTCGGCTTCTATCGCTCCATGTTAGTGCCTGTTCTATGCTAAGTTTCCCATCAAATAAGGCCTGTTGTGGCACAAAACTTCCTTTATAATAGCCGTACCAATTATAAAAATGCACGGGTATTTGGTGCTGAGCTAGCAACAGAATAATGGCTGAGTTTAGGCGAATATCTACAAAGGCGTGTATTTCTTTTAGCCTATTTAACGGCACATGCGTAGGTGTAGCTTGCCACCAGCTGTCTGTGGTTACTTTCTCTTCATAAGAGCTTGCCAGACTATGGCCTAGCGCACGCCCAGGGAAGTCTAGTATTCTTTGGGATGCATTCTCTGCAAATTGCCCATAAGGTTCTAACGCCAGGCTATGGTTTTTACGTTTTAGTTTAACAGGTTGGAAAAGATAAAGTGGATGTTTCACGGTAACTCACCAAATATTAATAGACTTATGCACAAAGAGGGGAAATCCCTGGCAGTGGTCGGCGCCACTACCTAGTTTTAGCGAATAGGCTAAAACGCAAACCAACCATTAACCTAAATAAGTAAAACTCACTTATTTAGGTTAACAGCTACAAAAATAGCAGCAACAGCTATAGCTAAGCGTATAATGCAGCCCATATTTACCTCCTATAATGTTTTATTATATTATTAAATGTACTTTTTAATGGGAACAAGCCCACCAGAGCGCGGCGGCTCTGGTTCAGCCCAAGTATTACGCTAGGGCTGCATATCTTGCCAAGGATTACCTACTGCACAGAAGCGGTTACTTCTTGCAAGGTAAATGCCTGGCTACTGCAATAACTGCAGAAGCAATAGCTATCACCATAGGCGGTATACAAATTGGCATAAGATTTTCACCTCCTTGAGGGTGTTTATTTAAAATTAAAATTTTGTTGTGAAGCTTAATGTAGGCGGCTTTACCAGCAACCGCTGATTTGCGAAGCTTATGCTTGCTTATGGCTAATTAGCCATTGCCAAGTACTTCTGCTTTTTGCGTATGCTTTTTAATGCGCCTGCATTTCGGTAGCAGGTCTGCACAATCCAGCCACCATGCCATTTGGTTTTGGCTATTACCACCAAACCTAAAAGCTGTTTTTGCAATTTAGGAGGAAGCTTAGCTGGCAGGCTCTTTCTTGTTAGGATAAAAAAACATAGCCCTTGCTTTTGCACGCACTTGCCGTAAGCCACAGCCCAGTGAATGCCCATTTTGGTAATGGCACGTTGTTGCATACGAACTGCGGCATGATGCGTAACACCCAAACCACTTACAAAAGGGGTAAATGGGGCATTTTTAAAACTTGATGTTGAACTGGTTGTTGTCATAATAAATTGCTCTCGTTGGTTAGGTGTTTGTTAACTGAGAGTAATTTATTACCAAAGCTTGGGAGCTGCATTTTCCCCAAGCATACGCTTGCTTATGGTTTATTTTAGCCCATTATACGAACTCTATATACTGATCAATTCCTGCCCATACCTTCTCTATTGCTGATCTCAAAGGTTTATTATGAACATAATAAGGGTGCTCTTTTATTCTTCTAGTATAGTTTTCTTTGAGCTGAGGACTTAGATGTAATTTTAAATGACTTCTATAAATACTGCTAATATCTACATAAGTAAAGTTTCTATTGTGCTTATCTACTTGCTTTAAGTGCAATGATATTAACCCAAATTCCTGTACAATTTCTTTGTTAAAACGTTGAATAAGATCTGAGCGTGTAGGGCTTATAATGTCTAAATCAATGTCCCAGCTACTGTCAAAACTGCGATCTATATAAATTTTTTCTCCTTTTTTTTCTTTGACTTCCTCTAAATCTTTATCTGCATAAATTAATGAATAAACCCATGCAAAAGCCGCCTTGCCTTCTTTGCTATTAATATTTTTAAAATCAACTTCAGCTAAGTTCAATAGTTTAGAGGTAATTAAAAGGCTTAAAAGGAAATAGGTTTCTTTTGGGGAAAAGCTAACCGCCTTACTAAACCCTTTATTATCCGTTATGGTTACTCTTTCTTTTCTTTTTTTAGGGGAAAAGCTAATTATGGCTATTTTTTCATGGCTGCCTATTCTATTTAGGGTTGTTTGTGCTTCGCGTAACAGCTCTTCTCTATTTCGGTAAACCACCCCTTTATCGTTAAGTACCGATCTTATAGGAATGAAAGGAACGTCTAAGGCATTGATAGTTGCATCTTCAACCTTAATGCTATTCCCTGACCAATCTGTTAACTCTTTTTTTTCCTGTTCGGGGTGGAAATAGTCTTTAATTGTCTCAAAGGGTTCATTAATCAGTAAGTGAATCAACCGATCATCTCTGCGCCCAAGCAATTGCAAAGATGCCATCATGTGGCTACTCATAGTTTTACGTCCACCCGCTAAAGATACTATCAACGGTATCTCAACATCTGCAGAGGCCTCTTGAATGAGCTCAAAAGCCAAGTTAGCAAAAGCGGTATCTGCTTCTGTGGAGTTAATATCTTCATACGCTACACCTTCATTATTTGTGGGAACAAAAGGATCATGTAAGGTAAAACCCACTCTTAGCTTCAGCTTATTTAACAAATCGTAAAGGATATCTTGGAAAGACTCCTCTAGAAACTTGCCTTTGCCTACGGTCGTGGTAATTATTCGAACTTCCTTTGGATAATGGTTTTCTTCCCGCACTAAATACCATAATAATTCGGTAATAACGGCTGGGCTACTGCCTAATGAGGCAACAATATTGACGTATTTTTTTTTAGACATTTTAAAGTAATTTGATAATTAGGGTTTTCACTGTTGCTAGTCTACTGTGAATAGTTTGAATAATGCTATTTGGCTTGGTTGCAGCCGCATCTCTAAAGCCACAATGGTTAATATCATTTCGTAGCTCACTAACCAAATGATAGTATGAAGCCATACTTTTTTGGTTCTCTGTGTAAGTATCCAACTTTTCTACGTCTTTATCTTGGGTAGCTTTGTTTATTGAACCAAATAACCTGGTAGCTTTATTTCTAGCATCAAAATTTTGAATACTTTCTTGAAATTCTAAGACTACCCCAATAGATACAATGATTTCGTTTGCTAAGGTTAAGGCATTCACAAATTGGTTGTGACTCAAATACCACTGAACTATTTCCCAATGTTGTTTAATCTGTAAGATACTTAGACTCCTTTCAGATGCGTCAGGAGTTGGTGGTATGGGCAAAAAGGCATTCAAATCTTGGGAAATTTGCGATAGTATGGGCCGCAAAGGTGTGGTTCCAGCAATATGTTGTAAATCTTCCCGTACTTGTTCAGTAGATTTTTTAAGTGCTTGTGAGAAATCTGGAATCTGTGAAATTCGATTTAGGCTAAGGGCATTGGTCCAGTCTTCCCACTTATTAGCGAAGCCGCTCAAATACTTGGGTTTAATAATGCTTCCTTCCACATAAGCGCGTTTTGATAATTTTTGAATCAACTCTTTTAACACGCCGGCATCACCTCGTTCGTGAAACCTACGGCTACCTTGGCTCCATTCAATAATGTCTAAGAGTGGTGTTAGATCAAAAATGGGTGCTCTATGATCAGAAGAGTGAGAATTAGGATCAAAAGCCCCATAAACAATACGTTCTACCTGAATACTTTTAACCGTTTGCAAATAAATAGCCGCAGTTATTCCAAGTAGTGGTTGAAAACGAAAACCATGAGTTACATCAATTATAGCCGTTTCTTCTTCTTGAAAAGCAGAGGAGATACAATCAAAGAGTTCCCATAGTTCTACTTCACTCCCTCCTGTGGGAATATCCATTACTTCAAAGGCCAACGGTAGTTCAGATAGGTCTTTGTAGTGTTTGGCTCTGGCTTCTTTGGTCATAAAGAGCACAATTCGGTCGGGCTCAAAGAATTGATTAAGCACAACCGGCATAAATGGCGACTGCGCTTCTTGACCTTTCCAAGTATAATAAGCGGGTTTATAGTTACCGGTTCCTACAAATGAGTAAAGGGTACGTTGCATGGCTAAACTAAAGTTATTATGAGTTAACTAGTTCTTGAATTTTGCTTTCTAAATGGTCATCTAGTAAGCAGATAAGGTAAATGTGCTTTTCTTTAGCTTTTTCAATCATTTCTGGTTTTAAAGGGTATAAACTAATTAGAATAAGTTTGTCTTCAACCCCCAAGCGTAAGCTGTGTAATTTATTGATGGTATCCTGACCTATAAATGAACCTGAACCACTCTTTATCTCAAAAAGAAAGAGTTTACCTTGTTTAGTAGCAACAATATCCATTTCATTTTTAACTAATTCTTCCTTCTTAATCTTGTTCAAGCTTTTATATTCTGTAGTTAAATTCATGACTAAATCATCAAATAGCTGTGTCTTAGCAAACTTTGCGAAGATATAATCTTCAAACCAGGTTCCTGATAAAAAGGTGATTACCTCGTCTACAATCCATAACTCGTCCAACTCTTCAGCTAACTTTACTCTGTATAAAGACTGACTTTTATCGAAAATCATAGTCAAGTCTTTTCCAAGTGCTAGCTTAGCATTCTTGAGAGCCCAGTTGTTATAATCAGTATTAGAACCCATTGCTTTTCCAGCATCCTGAATTATGCTTGATTTTTCGTAGATACGTTTTCGTACTTCTGGAAGAAAGGCGGGTTTCTGAAACTCGTTTTGTGCTTTTTTAATAATGGATAAATAAGTATCAAAAATATAATCTGATAAAATAGATGGTTGACTTACTTCCAAAAAAGATTCTTTGATTTTAATACCTTTTATTCCAAAAAACTGCTTCACACTTAACTTAACTTCAATAGGTACTAATCCATCTTTACTATGATCTATTTGTTGAATTGCACCTATCACGTATGTGTAGTTATAATTATGTTGCTTAGCATAATTGAATAGTGCAATGGACATGGGTTTGGTACCACCTGTCACATCACATACTACCTCTTTTGGTGGAAGTTCATCTAACTTGAATTTTGCTAGTTTTTCCGCAATTTGAAGGGTTATAGTATTTAGCTCAAAAGCTTGGATACTGAAGGTTTGAACATCCTTAAAGCCATCTTTTGCCAACTGGTTGGTTAAGAGTTGCATAGGTTTTTGGGTATTCTGACTATAAAACAGCACCAAATTTTTTGGTTTGTACTGATGATACAATTCATATAAAGGTTCTACATGATTGCCAACAAGACCAATTAAGGTGTGTGTCATAGCGTTTTATTATTTTATTTCTTTCATTAATACCCAACCCATAGAGGTCATTCCTTTAGCGCCATTTGGCACAGTTTTTTTAGTCTTTGGAAATAGATGTGGGTTTTGATTTTTCATAAATCCACCTCTACCTTGAGGATTTCTGAGACTATTATCTATATCAATGGCATCATTACTTTCAAGGCTGCCACCTGTCATATATGTCCAACCAGAGCCCCAACCAATACGCTGTATCCATTGAATCTCTGAGTCATCATCTGCTTCATACCTGACAGGAATAGTCTCATAAATGGCTTCTAAATGTGCAAAATAGGCTTTTACATTGGAATCATTCAGGCCAACATCATTTTCTAAACTATCTAGCTCCGCTTCTATCATAGTAGCGGCATGTTCATTCATCATATTAGCAAAGCTTTTAAATTCAACTGGAATCTTTGGCATTCTAAGGTCAGTATGGCCAGCAATATATTTATCAAAGGAAATAGAAAAACGAGCACTATTAACCCCTTCTGATAGCCCAAGAATACTAATAGTTTCAAAGGGTGTGTTGTGTCTATTATTGCCTCCTCTGCCACCAGTTAGTTCCATCCATTGAGGATACAGATCACCCTGACTGTTCTCATCTAAACTTAAAATGGCATTAGATATTACACTTAGCGAACTTTTATCAAAACGGGCATCACCTACTCGAACTATACGTCCAATATCAAAATTAGGAACTTTAGCTCGTTTGCCTTGTGCACTAGGTGCAAATAAATCATTGGTAATTGCACTATCTATCAACCTACCTCTAGCGCCTCTCAAATCAGCTTTAATTTTGGTAGATGTAACATTTTTATCTTTAAGTAGCTTAGCATACAATGCTGTTTTTAAGCTACCTTTGATAGATGAACCTGGTATCATTGGATAACCAAAGCCGTCTCGTAACTGATCTGCAATTTCTCTAGCATTACTTGCACCAGGTAAAGATGCTATACTAACCAAGTGAAGATCTACACCTTTTTGATCTAAAAAGGCGCCCAAGTTTCCTCTTTGTATAGCTACCGTAAAAGCATCTTCTGTTCCATACAATTGCATGAGTTTATGCATATTTAATACAAAGGTATGGTTAGCTGTTTTAACGTAGTCAATGCCTTTTATAAGATTGAAACCATTTCCTATATGAACAGGACTAAGCAATTTAGCTGTAAACATTTTGGATTCAATGGTTGATTTTCTGCCACTAGGGTTATCCGCATCTACGGTAACGCTAGGAAAATATTCTTCATTATTCATTGGGTTCAGTATCAGTAATTAGGATTGTAAAGGAATAAAATAGCCTCTTAGATCTCGGTAAACAGCATGACCGATGCGCTCTTTTACCAGTCCATTTCCATCTTCTAAAGACAAGGCTAGGACTACATTTCCTTTCGGGTGGTTTTCAGATGGAAAAACTGCGCCCTCGTTTAGTGCTCTTGATTCTCTTCTGCGCAAACTACCATTAAGAGTCCACCCTCTTCGGGTACTCCATTCAAAATAGGCTTGCTCCCAATCTATCGTAGAAATACTATCTTCTGATGGATTAAAAACCCCTAGATTTAGCCATTTTTTAGCGGCTTTTGCGGTCGTATCCACTAATTGTTTCTCCATTGTTTCTACTGAAAACTGCCCTAAACCAACCGTTCTATCTCCTCCTAAGCCTTCATCACTAAGTAAATTCAATAGTGCTTTAGCTTTAGTTTCAAAGCTTTTCTCTACATCTAAATAGCACCATAGTTTTACGGCTCTGTGAAAATAAGCAACACTAAAGGTAAAGGGCATAGATGCACTATTTTCTCTATCTAGGGTAACTCTTTGCCTAGATGTGGTACTAAATAAAGATTGGCTAAAAACGTCTTCAAAAAAACCTTTATTGGCGTTATACTCTTCTATTGTAACATAAACTTGATTGCCAAAAACCGGTTTTAATTGCTCTTTGGGTAATAATAATGAAATAAAATTATGGCCTTCTTTTAGCCGGTTAATTACTTTCTCACTAACCCATTTAATAGATTTAATGTCTTTATGAAAACTAAGAAACTGTTTTGGCACATCCCATTGATCAGCAGGCCTTGGATACAAAGGTATATTGTCACCAGAAGGTAGCGCTATTGAGGGCATTAACGAACTGAATTTAAAGGGCAGCGCTTCAAAATTCAGTTCACTATTTGGGTATTGCTGAAAACATAGATGTGTAATAGCTGCAGATAGGGTATCTGATCGTACAAACGCGTCCGTACTTTCGTGATGGGCCCCACCATTTTGTAGATGAAAGCCCGATCTAGGGCGCAACATTAGTTTGTATGTGGTATTAGATTCAGCCATACTTATGCCGGAAGTAATTGGTCTATTCCTGTATATTTTTTAGCTATACCATCGCCTTCGTAAACAGACATATCTTTAAAGGTTAACTTGACAGAATCTTTATCTCGATTAAACTCAAATTGTCCTGAACCTCGTGAACCTTTTCCACCTATATAATCGTCCTCAAGTAAAAGAAGTGCCATTTTTAAATGTTTAATCATACTCTCCTCTTCTTTCAACTCCTCATTAGTTTCACCACCGTTTTGAAAAATATTTAAAACTAATTTCAAGATGAAAGATGTTCCTGCGGGTACCCGCTCCATAAATCTTGGTGTTGCTGCCGCTGTAACACGATCAATAACTACTTCTGCTTTTACTTCTGTAAAAGGCATATCAGTATGTTGACTTTCCAATAACTTATTAACCGATTCAGTAGTCATATATGAGTCATATACACTTAGCCTGCTAGGGATTTGGTCTTTATCGCCAGTGGCAGTACCAAATAACTTACATATTGGATGATTAGAATCAGAGGTGTACGGTCCATATTCAATTTGTTCATTCATATATGTATGAACTCCATAAAGCTTTTCTAGGAGAGACCTTAGCTTACCTTTTATTGAACTGCCTGGTATGTAAGGTTGTTGATTTATTGGATTTCTAACAACAGTCATATCAGGTCCGCCAATTGACATACTTGAATTTCCAGCACCTATATATAATCCAGATCTTAGAATTATTTCTAACTCTATAAATATTTTTTTGTCTAATTTTTTCATTATTTATCTCCGTCAGATTTAGCTTTATGATATGCTACAATAGCTTCAAATATTTGCGTTAATATTGAAAATCTTTTTTTCTTTTCCTTTAAATCTTTACCCATATCTACACTATCTATACCTGTAGATATAAATTTACTTAAATTATTAAATATTTTACTCTTAGACCTTACTTGTGCATACGCAAGCTTTGGTTTTAACATTAATACAGAAGAATAGTTATGCTCTGTCATTGTTAGATTAATTCTCATAACTTCGCCGTAAATATTTCTTATTTGAGAAGTTGTCACACGATTTTCAGCTAAATAAACGCCTAGTTTTTCAGTAAAAGCTATTGCTTTTGAATCTATTCCATGAGATATCCATCCATCAATGGCATCTAGGCCACTTTGCAAATCAAACCCATTTCCGTAAGAAACGGGTCTGTTATCTCTGTTTCTATTCTGATTTTCGTAACTCATAATTAACGATCTACCTCTTCAATAGATTGATTAGTCTTCTTTGTTGTTCTTGTAATATTCTGAATCCAGCGAGATGCTAGTGGTATAAAGTCTATCAGGTGTTTTTGTGGAGTTCTTTCCGGTTTTTGACTTTTGTAGGAACCATTAAATAGGGCCCCACCTAAGCCACCCAATTCTTCTAGTGTGCCTTCTACAAAATTACTTTTCTTCTTGTACTGGCTTATTAAGCGCTTAACCTTATATGCCGTACGCCAACGCCAAGGCCCAAAATTATCACCTTCCAGTCTACCTTTTCTTGCTAAAGAATCACCATAATATTCGGCACTTATTTGTCGGAAAAGGCTGGTTAACGAACGTGAGCCCATTTGTTCTTGCAATTCAATCATATCTTTTATGAAAGGCCTCACTACCTTATCCCAATCGGCCCAACTTATAGGGGTATCGAATAAGCAAAAAGCGTTCTTCCCCTTCTCACCGCCATCTTTCCCTTTCAAATACTTTGCACTATGCTCAGCAGATGCGGCCATTTGCGCTGCTTTATGTATCGGAAAACGAGGCCCAACGGTTGCGACACCTCCAGATATAGTAAGCTTTGGGTTGGAATTGGTAAACTTTGCGAATTGGGTTTTTATGGCGTTAGCAAGTTCAATAGCTACATCCCAACGGGCAACAATAAAAAGATCATCTCCGCCCGCATAAACGGGGTAAATGTGGTTTTTTGCTTTTCCAAATTCCATTGGGGCATTGCCAAAATCACCTGACTGAAAACGCTCGTTTTTGGTTATAAAGTTTTCAATTTCGTTTTCTACTAACTGATTCATATAACCACTAAAGAACCAATCTAGCATAGACGAGAGCGTTGCAATTCTACTAATGGAGCCAAGTTTCGTGGTCACATCGCCATTAGGATCATTAAAGCCTGTCCTAAATGAGTCTCCTAAATTGTCTACGTCCATTCTTAGAATTCCTAGTTGGTTCATACTTCCATCTTCCGCTATTTCAGGGAATTCAGCAGCTTCTCCGTCTAAATCTTTAGGGTTCCAAGCACCTCCATACCACATAAATCCATAGCCTACGCTAGCTAATTTCATAGGATCATCTGCTTCAGCAAAGGAAGTATTATTTAAACTTATAACTCTTCGTAACCCATCTTTTTGATTGGATAAAAAGCTAGTTATGTCATCATCTTCTAGAACTACATAATAGTATCCCCCAACAGTGGGCTCTACAACGGCTATCGTTTTAGCTACATAAGGCTTTTGCGAATATTCGAGTAGATAAGCTGCGTTCCGTAAATTCCTTCCAAGTTTCTGTTGAAGTTTAACCGAATCATGCAAGAAAATTTCACCATCTTCTTCGTCATTAGTACTTTTAGCATTATCAGGTAAATCAATCCCAGTAGCCATACAAACCTTCGTTTCAACCGAATCTATTGGCTCAGTTGCAAAAAAAGCAGGATTAATTAACCTTTTATACTTCTGTCGTTTTTCTTTTTCTAAATCTCTTTGGGCGTCTTGGGCTGCCTCTGCAATGGTATAGTTATTAGTACCCTGTTGTCTAAAAGTGGCCGCTTTAAAGGGTTTTTGCCCAACTGCAACATATAATGCACCATCATAGTCAGCTAATAACTGTGCATTAATGCGATCAACTTGCTCAATTAGCTGCTCATACTTTTCTGCATTGTTTGGAACAATTAGCTGAAATCGTCCACCAGAACTAAATAAAACATGACCATCAGCCAATCCGTAAATTTTTAGAATTTGTTGTACTACCGATTCTGTAAATAATTGAATAAAAAAGGAACGACCTTTTAGTGTTTTAGCTGCATTCTTAGCGTTTATCTGATAAATAAATTTCTGAATACCGCTTAAATCTCCAGTAAGTAAACTAAATCTATTTTCTTCATCCAGATATAAACCGTCTGTTGTTATGGGTAGTTTAGCCTGCAATTTTTGGCTTTCATACAAACATGCCGCAATTGCGCCTACTGTTCTTGAATGATCAAATAAAGAAATGTCACAACGATCATTCCATGTACTAGATGGAATAGCCCACGTATATTTTTTTAGCAACGCATATAAAGTGGTTAAATACGATTCCGCATTTTGAATGGGTTTTAATACCTCGTTACACTCCGTAATAAAGCTTTCCCAAAGCGTTTTATAATCGCTTTTTTGTGCATCTGCATATTCCCAGTTCTTGCCTACTCTAGCAAATACGTCATCAGTATTTCCTAGAATACTCAGTGTGTGCCAAGCTGACTCACGTTTTTCCACATCTTTATCATAATGAAATACGGCATCAAAGATAGAGCGTAAACGACGTTTTTTGAAACCATCTCGTTCCTCAGATTTGGTTAGACTCTCATCATCTCTGATCTCCAAGTCATCTTTACGATCTTGGCCTGAAGAAAGTCTGTCTGCAAAAGCTATAATACGCTCTAGTACATTACCGTCACCAGCCAAATCTGCAAGTGGTCGGTGATGCTTAGCCGCAATTTGGCTTATAGAATAGTCTTTACCATCAATTTCTACCGTTTTAGGCACAGGTGCAATTTCCCAAAACTCAGATGTCCAGAGCACATGTTGATAGCCAGCACGCCCTGTCTTAGGGTCTGTTGGTTGCAAATGATCTGAGAGGTTTCTGGTAGCTACCGTTAAGTCGTTTATGCTTTCTGCAGCTCTTTGTCCAAATTTACCAATGTCGTGCAATAAACCTGCTAAATAGATAGCCTGTGTAGGTGTAAGCTTCATAAAAAATAGTTGTTAATTTGTTGAGAGCAGATGAGTACTCTTTTCTGTTTCTTGCTTGTATTCAGATAATTTCTTTCTAGGCACTAAAAGACTTCCAAAACCAGATCCTGTTAATTCACCAGCACCCACAATCCAAGCAAATTCTTGAATAATAGGTGGTGCTTCCACAATAACTGGACAAATAGAGCCTGTATTATGAATGCCTTTGATGGTAATCATTTTGGTTTTAGGCGTTGGGAAGCTTCTATCGAAGTAGATTTTGGAGCTTGGAATATGATCCGTCAAATCTGCTTCCATCATTTTTTTCCACAGAATTCGTTGCATAATTCTATCACTTTCTAGGTCATTATAGATATGGTAAGCTCTATATCCATCAGCGTCAGGTTTAGCTCTTGTAATTACAGGACTACCAGCCAAAAAACGTGAGCTTTTTTGATCAAAATTTGGGGTTTTGAGTGGCTCTGCATTAATAAAGTTCATCCCGTAGAATTCAAAATCTTTTAAAATGACCCCAGATATTAGTAGTTCGGCCAATTCATCATCATAAATACCGATTTCCCAATAGGCGCCATCGCCAAAATGTAAGCCTCCATTTATGGCATGCCCACCCCGTAGCCAACCTAGGGAATACAAAGACATTCTTGAATGCCATTTATTTGGACCTAGCCAATGGTGAAATAATCCAGTTAGTTGATGGGAATAATTAAAGGGTATCGTTGTTCTATTAGGAGAAAGCCGAATTTGGATTTTCATATTTGAGTTAGATTGAGAGCTAATTCTGTTTTACTACTGATACTAAAGGATTTTAATTCCGAATATTTACTGTCTACACTTGAAGCTATATAACGCATGACTAAGGCAAATCTTACTCAAAATTTTAATTTTATTGCCTTGTATTCACTCTAATAAATGATTTGACCAATAATTTACATTTTATTATGTAATAAGCAAATAAGATATTTTATAATAAAGTTTACTTATATGATTATTTATGCACCATTATAGAATAATTAACTCTACATATTCTGACTTCATAAGCTTATGGTTGCTTATGAGATTTTACTATAAGTAGGAAAACACCCAAAGCTACCTAGTTTATTAAAATGATTAATCGGTTAGTTCATATTCAATTAATAGCCAGTCGCCGTTCAACCCAGAGTTTCCCATTTCCTCCTTTCTCCTTTCTCCTTTCTCCTTTCCCTTTCTCCTTTCTCCTTTCCCCTTTCTCCTTTCTCTTTTCTCTTTTCTCTTTTCTCCTTTCTCTTTTCTCTTTTCTCCTTTCTCTTTTCTCCTTTCCCTTTCTCTTTTCTCTTTTCTCCTTTCTCCTTTCTCCTTTCTCCTTTCTCCTTTCTCTTTTCTCTTTTCTCTTTTCTCCTTTCCCTTTCTCCTTTCCCTTTCCCTTTCTCCTTTCCCTTTCTCCTTTCCCTTTCTCAAAATACCCTCAAACCTAAGCGCAGCGAGAGAAGTAATCCTTAAATATAAAATTCCCCTTTGGCCATCAGAACACTAGTCCCACCCACTTTGATAGTGCTAGCCATTCGGTTTCCCTGAGCATCAGACTCTATGTTGAACGATA
>Ga0136560_1000703_pt1 | contig 16848 bp, 13 predicted proteins | sample AntRauMeHopE1497_FD_104925 | JGI IMG/M metagenome (GOLD analysis project Ga0136560, IMG submission 104925) | Saline lake microbial communities from Rauer Islands, Antarctica - Metagenome Hop E1 #497 | ecosystem: Environmental > Aquatic > Non-marine Saline and Alkaline > Saline | place... | reverse complement strand
TTTTTTCTTGTAGTCTAGGTTGAATTTTTCAAGTCCGTCTAGCTCTTGTACAAACACTACCGGGTCTATAACGACACCGTTTCCTATTACGTTTATGGTGTTTTCATGAAAAATACCAGATGGTATGGTTCTTAAAACGTGTTTAATACCGTCAAATTCTAGTGTGTGACCAGCATTAGGGCCACCCTGAAATCTTGCTACGATGTCGTAGTTTGATGTTAATACATCTACAATCTTACCTTTTCCCTCGTCGCCCCATTGAAGCCCGAGTAACAAATCTACAGCCATTAGTTTTCTTTTGTGGTTGAATTCTTATGACCGTAAAAATATAAAGAATGCTTGGTAATTTGCACATTAAAAACCTCTTCAATGGTCTTTTTTATCGACTCTATTCTGGGGTCACAAAACTCGATTACCTCACCGGTGTCAGATAGTATGAGATGGTCATGCTGTTTGTCAAAGTAAGACTTCTCGTAGTGCGACTGGTTCTGGCCAAAATGGTGCCTTCTTGCAAGCCCGCATTCTATTAGTAAGTCTATAGTGTTGTAAAGCGTGGCACGGCTTACACGGTAGTTTTGTTCTTTCATTTTAAGATACAAAGCCTCTACGTCAAAATGCTCTTCACTCGCATAAATCTCATCCAGTATCGCATAGCGTTCTGGTGTTTTGCGATGTCCATTATCGTTTAGGAATTGGGTAAAAACACCCTTCACTATTTCCTGTTCTTGTTCTAGTGTGTTGATAATTTTATTATTTTTAGACTCTTGTTACCTTGTCGATTCCGTTGAGTTTGTTTAATTTTTTTACTAAGTCGGTCAGTAAATTCTTGTTAGGAACTACGATATCTATACTTCCTGTAAAGATACCATGGTTTGTGCTAAAGCTTATATTCTTTATGTTAACATGCATGTTTTGCGATATCAATACGGTCACATCTTGCACAAGTCCCATGCGGTCTATACCTTTTAAGGTAATGGTTGCGTTGTAATCTTGCGTGCTAGAGTCTATCCATTTTGCCGCAATTATACGGTATTCATACTTGCTTTGTAGACTCACCGCGTTTGGGCAGTTGTTCTTGTGCACTTTAATACCTTCATTAATGGTCGTAAAGCCGAAAACACGGTCACCGGCAATAGGGTTGCAGCATGGGGCAAGGGTATAATCTAGTTGCTGCTGGTCTACCCCAAAAACAAGCTGGTCTAGATTTTCAGACAATACGTCTTTAAAGACATCAGGAACTTCCTTGGGTTTGCGTATTTTATTTTTGATAAAAGAATACAGTACATTACTGCGGCTGTTTGCATACTCTTTTATCATCGTGTTATCTATAGTCCCTGTTCCTACGCGGTAAAACAAGTCCTGGCTGGTCTTTAATTTAAAGAAATTTACCATTTGGTTCACCGAGTTCTCGTCCAGGTTTATCTTTTGGGATCTTAACTTGCGCGCGAGTATTTCTTTACCTTCGTCTGCAATGAGTTTTTGGTCGTCGTTCAGTGCGCCTTTAATTTTAGAGCGTGCCCTAGAAGTAATGGCATAATCTAACCAGTTACGGTTAGGTTTTGCGTTATCAGACGTTATGATATCTACCTGGTCACCGCTGTTTAACACGTGCGATAGTGGTACTAGCTTACCGTTTACACGGGCGCCGCGGGTTTTAAGACCTACCTCTGTATGTATGGAGAATGCAAAATCTAGCGGCATCGCACCTTTAGGTAAGGACTTGAGTTGTCCACGGGGTGTGAACACAAATATTTCTTTGCTGTACAGGTTCAGTTTAAACTGTTCTACAAAGTCCACGGCATTTGCTTCACTATTTTCTAATGCTTCTTGTAGCCTGTTGAGCCACTCGTCCAGACCGTCTTCTTCAGTACCTTGCTTATACTTATAATGTGCAGCATAGCCTTTTTCTGCAACCTCGTGCATGCGGTCTGATCGTATTTGCACCTCGACCCAGTTGCCGTCAGGACCCATAACCGTAATGTGCAGGGCTTCATAGCCCGTAGATTTAGGTGAGCTTATCCAGTCACGCAAACGCACGGGGTTCGGTCTAAAATGGTCTGTAACGATTGAGTAAATTTTCCAGGCGACAAACTTCTCGTTTTCTCTATCGCTGCGGTAAATAATGCGCAGGGCAAACTTGTCATAGACCTCGTCAAAAGCCACGCCTTGTTTTTCCATTTTCTTATGAATAGAAAAAACCGACTTAGGCCTGCCGAAAATGCGGTATTCCAAATTTTCTTTTTGTAGGGAATTATCGATCACCGCACTGAAGTCTGCAATAAATTTATCTTGCTCTTCTTTACTTTCTTTAATAGAATTTTGAATGCTGTTGTACACATCGGGCTCGGTGTATTTTAAGCCTAAATCTTCAAGCTGCGTTTTTATGGTATACAAGCCTAGCCTGTGCGCTATGGGTGCATAAATATAAAGGGTCTCACTGGCTATTTTCACTTGCTTGTGCGACAGCATGCTGTCCATGGTTTGCATGTTGTGCAGCCTGTCTGCTATTTTTATGATAATAACCCGTACGTCGTCGTGCAGGGTAAGAAGCATTTTTCTAAAATTCTCTGCCTGTTGCGATATATTTGCATCTGGCTTTATGCTAGATATTTTTGTGAGCCCGTCTACGATTCGGGCAACACTTTTGTTAAACAGCCGCTCGATGTCCTCTAGGGTAAACGCCGTATCTTCTACCACGTCGTGCAGCAGTGCGGCGGCTATAGCTGTTGCATCTAACCCTATTTGTTTTGCGACAATTTTTGCCACAGCAATCGGGTGGAAAATATACGCCTCGCCAGACCTGCGCCGTTGTGGTGCATGGGCTTCTACGGCTATGTCAAAGGCTTTGCGTATGAGTTTCTTATCGTCTGCTGTAAGTGCCTGATAGCTCACCTTTAAAAGGTCTTTGTATGCCGCAGCTATTTTCTTATTCTCGTTTTGTATCTCAACATCAGTCATATGAGTAAAGTTAAGATAGTTTTAAATAAATTGCAATTAAAATGCAGGTTGTTTGCGGGTATTACGCTTTCGCGAAAGCGGACACCTCATAAATCCCGTCATTGAAATAACTTAGGGGTTCATAGCCAGTATTTTATCGCTTTATCGAGAAGTCTTGCGTGTCGATACGGTTTTCAAAAAAAGAATAGGTCTTGTAGGGCGTGTATACCATTTTTTCCCCTTGGGCAACGCCTTTGTACATGGCCAGCTGGTTTTCAATAGCAACACCGTAATAAACGTTTCCGGCACCAGCAAAGTAACAATTTATAGCAATAGCACAATCTTTGGGCATGTCAAACAGGTGGCGAGAGTCTATGTCGTTCATGTTAAGTGATGCAACTTCAGTCGCTACAAATACGCTGTCTGCACGTTCCCAAGTATAGAGGTAAATGTCGTGGGTGGGCATGTCACCAGGAACCTCTTGCTCATTATGGGTCTTAATTTTAAACCTGAAATCTTCTATAACAACAGGGATATCGTTGCTAACAGTCACAGCTGTAGGTTCGCCAGCAGTGTTGGCTGTAGATTCTTTACAACTGGTAAACAGCACCAAAAGTACAAGGGGTAAGGTAGCGTAGTTTAAATTCTCGTGGTTATCTGTTCATGTTAAAATGAGACTTGTAAAAGTACTATATTCTCGCATTTTAACTTAATAAATGCGAGGGTTTTAATAGTAGGGGCCATACAGTTTATTATAGCTGTCGGACAGCGCGTTAAAGGCGGTTTTAAACTATTAAGTTATGACCATAAATACCGATTTTGCAAAACGTTAACATATACCCATTGTGGTACGTGTGCGATTTACGTACTTTGATGCTCTTTGAAAACCAAATCTGTATTTATGAAAATTTCTTATCGCTTACTCGCCTTTTTAGCTGTTATCACCCTGATAGCCAGTTGTGCTGCGCCTAAAAAAGCAACTACGACCACCGCAGAGAAACCTGCGCCGTCTAAATTTAAACCGTACAATAAAGTTATAACAAGTGCTGCCGTGACAGACGACGGGCTTTTTAAAGTACACGTTGTAGAAGATAAGTACTATTATGAAATACCTAATAAGACCTTGAAAAAAGATATGCTATGGGTGAGCCGTATTGCACAAATTCCAGCCGATTTAGGTGGTGGTTACATGAATGCAGGTAGCAAGACAAACGAGCAAGTAGTTGCATGGGAGCGTTTTCAAGACAAGATATTGCTTAAAGTAAAGTCTTATGCGGCGGTTGTCCTAGACTCTACCGCAGCGATAGGAAACTCTGTTAGGGTAAATAACTACGAGCCTATTTTATATGCGTTTGATATTCTTGCGTTTAGCAAGGATTCTACTGCTACGGTTATAGATGTTACCAAGTTTTTTAGTGAAGATGTACCAGCCATAAGCGGTTTAAGTAGCAGGCTGCGTACAGAGTATAAGGTACGTGGTTTAGATAAAGACCGTAGTTTTATAAACAGCGCTAAATCATTTCCCGAAAATATAGAGGTAAAGCAAGACTTTACTTATACCGCTAGTGATGCGCCGTCTAATAGTAATGTGGGCTCAATAAGCCTGCAAATGAACCAGTCTATGATATTGCTTCCTAAAGTGCCCATGCAACCCAGATTAAACGACGAGCGCGTAGGGTTTTTTACGGTAAATCAAATAGATTATTCTAGCAAAGCCCTAAAAGCCGACGCTAAAACCTATATAAGAAGATGGCGACTAGAGCCTAAAGACCCTGCTGCTTATGCACGTGGTGAGCTGGTAGAGCCAGTGAAACCTATCGTTTATTACCTAGACCCAGGAACGCCAGAAAGCTTAAAAAAGTATATAAAACAAGGTGTAGAAGACTGGCAAAAGCCCTTTGAAACCGCAGGGTTTAAAAATGCAATCATCGCCTTAGACGCACCTACGGTTGAAGAAGACCCTGAGTTTAGCCCAGAAGATATACGCTACTCAGTCGTGCGCTATGTAGCAAGTACCACGCGCAACGCCGTAGGGCCTAGCGTGAGCGACCCACGTAGCGGCGAGATTATAGAAAGTGACATTATATGGTATCATAACCACCTGCGTTCTTACAGGAACAGGTATTTACTGGAAACGGGAGCCGCAAACCCGAGTGCACGCAGTTTAGATACAAACGAATCGGAAATAGGAGAGATGATGCGGCAGGTAATTGCGCACGAAATAGGGCATGCTCTGGGTTTTCCACACAACATGGCAGCTAGTTTTGCTTATGATGTTGAAGATTACAGAAACGGTGCCTTTACCCAAGAAAATGGTATTGCGGCAAGTCTTATGGATTATGCGCGTTACAATTACATTGCCCAGCCTGGTGATCAGAACATACGCTTTGTGCGTCAAATGGGTCCTTATGACCACTATGCGACAAACTGGGGTTACCGTGTGATACCTGATGCGACAACGCCAGAAGCCGAGGTTGCAACGCTTAATACGTGGATTCTAGAAAAGGCGGGTGACCCTCGTTATAAATATGGTAAACAAAGTAGCAGTTTTGACCCACAGTCACAAACAGAATCTGTGAGTAACAACCCAGTAAAAGCAGGAACCTATGCCATGAAGAATTTAAAAATAGTTGCTGCAAATTTACCTGCATGGACATCTGACAAGACAAATGATTATGACGATCTAGGGGAGCTTTATGGTGAGCTGCTAGGCGTGTGGTCTCGCTTTGTAGGCCATGTAGTGAGCAATGTAGGTGGTGTGTATGAAAACCTTAAAACACCAGCGCAAGACGGTACGGTTTATACAATCGTGCCCAAAGCGACCCAGCAAGAATCTATGAAATGGATTAAAGAAAACGTATTCGAAACGCCTAGCTGGCTGGTGGATAAGAACATTGTACAAAACATAGATTCAGACGGGTACTTTGACAAACTACGAGGTGTTCAGGTACGTCACTTAAACAGTTTACTTGAATTTGAAAGAATAGGAAGGCTTATTAATGCAGAGACTGTAGACACAAACTACTATGCAGCAATAGACCTGTTACAAGACACACGCACGGGCATTTTTGAAAGCAATAGCATGGACATTTACAAGCGCAACTTGCAACGTGCGTATGTGGACAGGCTAGAATATCTTATGACCCAAAACAGCACACGCGCAGGTTATAATATCGCACAGAGCGACGTGCGCGCACTCGTGCGCGGTGAGCTCAACGTGTTACAAGGTACTTTGCGAGCAAAGAGAAATGGCGCAGGCAATATGGTGAATGGGTATCATTATGACGATTTAATGGCTCGGATAGCTCTTATTTTAGACCCAAAGTAGCACGTAATGCGTCACTATTTGAAAAAAAATGTCAGGAATTCTTCCTGGCATTTTTTTATGATCTTTTTTGTGATTTCAAAATAAATCCCGAGTTAAACCACAACGCCTCTTACGAGTGCTTTGACAAAATAGGCTCTGAAGAACCAGATATAATGGAAACAAGTAATTAAAAGCAAAGTTACTAAAAGTGCTGTCGGCAGTAATGCTTTATAAAGGCAATTGTGGCATATAGAATATACCATTATGACAACGGCACGAACCCCATTAAACGTACTGCTCTCAATTTAACAACTGACGGTAAAACTGTTAACCAACTTGTAACTATATGTTAATTAGTGGTTTAAAATACGGGTATTCTCATTTTATTAACAATTAAGTCTATTAGGTTATGCTATTTTTAATAAAAACAACTATATCATGAGCGACACAATTACTACCATCAATCCAGCAACAGGAAAAAAAATTAAGACTTATGAAGTTATGACACAATCGCAAGCCCACCAAGCGGTTGAAAAATGTCACTCCGCTTTTTTAGAATGGAAATTAAGGTCTTTTGAGGAGCGCGCAACAATAATTAAGAGCATAGGCATAAACTTAAATAAGCATAAAGAGGAATTTGCGTCACTCATGACTCAAGAAATGGGAAAGCTCGTGAAGCATGGTTATCAAGAAATAGATTTGTGTACCGCCATTTGTGACTATACTGCAGCAACAGGCGCAAAGGAATTAGCAAATCAAGAAAAGGAACTACAAAACGGTGGTAAAGGCATCGTTTCCTTTGCACCACTTGGGGTTATTTATGGTATACAACCGTGGAATTTCCCGGCATATCAAGTCGTGCGTTACGCTATGGTGAACCTTATGGCAGGAAACGGCATCTTGTTAAAACACGCTAAGAACGTTACAGGTAGCGCACTTAAGCTCAAAGAGCTGTTTGAGCAGGCTGGACTTCCCGCAAACCTATTTACCGTACTTATCGTTAACCACGATGTAAGCGATGCAATAATTGCACACAAGTTAGTCCGTGGAGTAACATTTACAGGCAGTGATGCTGCTGGAAAAATTATCGCTGAACAAGCTGGTAAGAATATAAAAAAAACAGTCCTAGAATTAGGCAGCAATGATGCATACATCGTTCTAGAAGATGCAGATCTGGAACTAGCCATAAAGACCTGCGTTAAAGGACGCATTTACAATAATGGTGAAACATGTGTGGCCGCAAAAAGATTTGTAGTCGTGGATGCAGTGTATAATGAGTTCAAAAAAGGATTTGTAGAACGCATGAGCAACATAAAGCTAGGCGACCCGACTGACGAGCATATGCAATTAGGCCCTATGGCGCGCAAGGATTTACGAGAGAAGATCCATAGTCAGGTTACGGACAGTGTAGAAAAAGGTGCTGAGGTGCTGTGCGGCGGAAAAATGCCAGAAGGTGCAGGTTTTTACTACCCAGCTACCGTATTAGGCAACGTAAGGCCAGGACAACCTGCCTATGATGAAGAACTTTTTGGTCCCGTAGCATCGTTAATAAAAGCCAAAGATCAAGAAGACGCCATGCGCATTGCAAACGAAACCCGTTTTGGCTTAGGCGGTGGTATTTTCAGTAAAGATGAAGACAAGGCGATCATGCTAGCCCAAAAGCATTTTGACACGGGCATGGTCTTTATTAACTCGTTTGGAACTGCGCAGGTCGGTATGCCGTTTGGCGGGGTAAAAGATTCCGGATATGGAAACGAACATGGTGGTTTTGGAATCAAAGAATTTGTAAACGCTAAAGCGATTAATATCTTGAAGTAAAGCAAGAACTGTATTATCCGTTAAAAATAACCCATAGCCGGATCCAAAACGAGCGCTTTGGTCATGTGCCATTGTTCTTTAGTGAATACGCTTTCGCGAAAGCGTAAAAGCATGAACATACTCTAAATGAACGCTCATAAAGTGCCTAAGAGGCGTGACGGCACAACCTTGATATATCGAGTGTTAGGGGACTAACTTTAGTAAACGTTTTATAAACTTGAGTTTGCCGCTGTATGGTGCATATTTTAAAGGAATATCGAGCCAGGTAGCGCGATGTACCACTCCTTTATAATGACTAAAAGTCTCAAAGGTTTTGCGACCATGGTAGCTGCCCATACCGCTGTTACCCTTACCACCAAAGGGCATGCGGTCATTTACAAATTGCACAATACAGTCATTAATCACGCCGCCGCCATAAGGAAAACGTTTAATGAACCAGTTGCTAAATGCGGTATTCTCTGTAAAGACATAAGCACTTAATGGTGTTTCATAACTGGTAATCCATTGCTCCAGGTCGGCTTTTGTGCGGTATGTGACAATGGGTAAAATGGGGCCAAAAATTTCTTGTTCCATAACCGCACTTTCTCTGTTGGGGTTTAAAATAAGGGTAGGGGCTAGGTATAAGTTGCTGGCATCGTGGTCGCCACCGTGTATTATGTTCTCACCGTCGAGCATGGCCACGAGTTTGTTAAAATGTTCTTTGCGTATAATGCGACCCAGGTCTGGACTGTCTTTTGGGGTTGTGCTAAATTGCTCTTGTATGCTGTTTTTAAGTGCTGTGATAAAAGATGCTTGTACGCTTTCGTGTACCAGTATATAGTCTGGTGCGATACAAGTTTGTCCGGTGTTTAAAAACTTTGCCCAGACTATACGTCTCGCGCTTACTTTTATGGCAGCGCTTTCTTCTACCACGCAGGGGTTTTTACCACCTAGTTCGAGTGTTACAGGGGTCATGTGCTGGGCTGCAGCCTGGTAAATGATTTTGCCTACGGCAGGGCTGCCCGTAAAAAACAGGTAGTCCCACCGCAAAGCGGTAAGGCTTTTACTCACGGCCGCGTCGCCCAGCATCACGTGCACATGTGCAGGTTCAAAAGATTGTGCAATAATCTTTTGTAACAGCACCGCAGTAGCTCCAGCAAACTCACTGGGTTTTAAAACTACGGTGTTGCCAGCGGCTACTGCGCCTATAAGTGGGGCAAGTGCGAGCTGAAACGGATAGTTCCATGGCGCTATAAGTAGGGTACAACCATAAGGTTCAGGATAACGCTTATCGTATGAAGGGAAATTAAATACAGACGGCCACACACGCTGTGGTTTGCTCCACGAGGCTGTTTTGCTTATGTAGGTGTCCAACTCGGTTGTGATTACCTGAAATTCTGTCAGAAAAGCCTCAAACTCACTCTTGCCCAAGTCTGTTGCTAGGGCATCGTAAACGTCTTGCTCGTGGGCCATTACTGTTGCACGCAGTTTTTTAAGTGCAGTAACACGGTAGTTAATGTCGTGACTGGTGCGGTTTTTAAAAAAGGCAGTTTGTAGGGTATGTATTTCTTGTGCGGTCATGTTCATTATTTAGTATAAAAATAGTGTTTCTAAAGGTATTTACATGTTAAAGGTTGCTGCTGCGGGTTATGCACAAAAATTACAAGCTAGGCACTGCTAGAAGCAAATTAACAAATGCGGCAGTAACTGTAATCTATTTGCGCGTATCAGATAGACGGTTGAGTAATAGCAGCCATAGTATACAAAGCCTTAGTTCTATGAATTTAAGATAAACTATGGGCACTATGAAAACCTTTCGGTTGTCATGGTTGAAGCACACGTTATCAATACCGCATGTTAATTGATCCAAAACAAGGTCGCTAGCGACTTGTTTTTTTAAAACGGCAGCTCGCCTGTTTAAGAATATGGAATACCGAATTGTCAGCGCTTGTTAAGCGAGGTAAAAATAAGGACAGACAACTATGTGCACAACCGTGAACCAGGTGCTGTCAACCCAAAGGGTAGCAGCAAATATGAATAGCTAGCAGTAAATTAAAAGCGACGGGCCGGCTGCTGGTTTTTCTAAAGTTTTACTCTCCATCCATGCGCGTCTGCAGCACGGTTGTATTGTATGTCTTTAAGCGCTTCTTTGAGACTAGAGGCATAAGGCACGGTTAACTCGGGTAATTCATGTACAAAGCCCTTATGCTTAAACCCTTTAATAGGTACAATAACAGCTGCGGTACCTGTCCCAAAAATTTCTTTGAGCGTGCCATTTTCTGCACCAGCAATAATCTCGGCTACAGCAAAGCGACGTTCTTCTACTTTAATACCGTGGTCTTTGGCTAGCTGTATAATACTGCGTCTGGTTACACCATTTAAAATGCGGTCGCTTGTGGGAGCAGTGATAAGGGTATCGCCTATGCGCACAAAAATGTTCATCGTTCCAGCTTCTTCTAGGTACTCATGCGTAGCTGCGTCTGTCCATATAATTTGCTGATAACCTTCTTGTAAAGCAAGGTTGTTCGGGTAAAAACTAGCTGCATAATTTCCTGCTGCTTTTGCATAACCCACACCACCGTTTGCAGCACGTGAAAACTCACTTGCAATAATGACGCGAACATCACCTTTATAATAAGCAAATGCGGGAGACATGACCACCATAAATTTATACTCTGTAGAGGGTGCTGCGGCAACACCATTTTCGCTTGCTATCATAAATGGTCGCAGGTATAGAGAAAGTCCCTCACCATAACGCACCCATTCTTGATCTAATTTCACAAGCTCTTTAAGTCCGTCTACAAACACCTCATAAGGAAGCTCAGGCATTGCAAGACGCTTTGCACTTTCATTAAAACGTTTCCAGTTATCTTCGGGTCTAAATAGAAAAACAGCACCATTAGCATCTTTAAAAGCTTTCATACCCTCAAAAATAGCTTGGCCATAATGAAACACTTTACAAGACGGTTCTACAAGTATAGGGCCGTACGGTTTTATATGGGTTGCACTCCACGAGCCGTTAGACCAGGTGCATTCTAGCATATGGTCAGTAAATGATTTCCCAAACACTAAATTGTCAAAGTCGGTAACTGGCAATTTAGATTCTTGAACCTTTTCGAAAACGATTTCGTGAGTTTCTTGCATAACTTAGATTTCTTTTTTGCAAAGATACTGTAAAGCCATAACGCGATTCTAAGATTGAAAGCTTAAATTTGTGATATAAATATGACCACTATGAAAAAATTACTTTTAACAGCATTGATTATGAGCGTTTTAGTTTCTTGTAAGGAGCAAAACGACAATGAAGACTTACCTGCGGTAAATGAGGAACAACTTCAAGAAATGGCAGAAAACACGGGTGATGACCTTCAAAAAACAGCGTACATGAGTTACGGCACGCCCATAACCGCAGACGGTGCCATGAGTGCCGCTGACCTTGAAGAGAAATTTGCAAACCTTAAAGAAGGTGATACCATTGCCGTTAAGGTACGCGGTATTATGGACAAGGTTTGTGTAAATAAGGGCTGCTGGGCAGACCTTAATATGGACAAACAAACCGCGTCTGTTAAATTTAAGGATTATAGTTTTTTTGTGCCTAAAAATGCAGCAGGCAAAGAAGCTGTTTTTAATGGCGTAGCTTTTAGGTCTGTAACCACGGTAGACGAACTTAGACATTACGCAGAAGATGCTGGGAAGTCTAAGAAAGAAATTGCAGCTATCACTAAAGATGAGGTAACCTTAAGTATACTGGCAGACGGCGCACTGGTAGAAAAATTTGATAATCCAGATGTGATTATCCCTGAGAAGAAAACAAAATAAATGCTCAAACGCGAGCTTTACATTACAGGAGACGGAAGCAATTCTATTTACTTGCCCGAGTGGAACGAGTATTATCACTCTAAAAAAGGCGCGGTACAAGAAGCGCTCCACGTTTTTTTAGAAATGGGAATGGATGTGGCTGTTCCGCTTTCGCGAAAGCGAACTCCCGAAAAACCTACACTAGCTATTTTGGAATATGGTCTAGGCACCGGGCTCAATGCATTTCTGACTGCACAGCATGCACCTAAGGATGTTGCGGTTCACTACACGGCCGTTGAGGCATATCCGGTCACTGCGCAAGAAATCACGGCGATGGATTACGGGAAACAGCTAGACGACGATGCGCTGTACAAGGGCTTGCACGCGCTGCCTTGGGAATCGCCGCAGCCGTTAACAGACACGTTTGCCCTCACTAAATTGCAGCAAAAATTTGAAGATATCACCGCAAAGGGCGTCTATGACCTGGTGTATTACGATGTTTTTGGCCCTCGGGTACAACCAGAGTTATGGAGCATGGACATGATCACTGCTGCTTATGATGCGATGAACAAAAAGGGTATTCTGGTAACCTACTGCGCAGCAGGTTTTGTGCGGCGCAATATGATTGCAGCAGGTTTTACCGTAGAACGCCTACCTGGACCACCAGGAAAACGGGAGATGCTACGAGCGGTTAAGGAGTAAAAGTTGCTCTTCTCAAGCCCTTGTCGCTTGTCATACAGTGCAATCTATTATAAATAATTACGGCTTACTGCCTTTAGAAAAGGTAGGGACAGCAGCTCTTTATAGTCTGAGTATGTTGTGAATGTTATGTTTCAACATTACTGGTACGGCTTTACTGGTGGCTGACCACGAGGTTATAGCAAGGATACTATAAGTTTCCAGAGGTTTTTTTGAAATCTACGGGCTAGCTAATAATTGGGGCACGTTTTTTAAAAGATTATCTTTTGGAATATCCGTACATACTCCTCAAGTGTATTTTTAAACTCATCTTACTTTTTCTAAGCTGATTTAGCTGGCACGCAGTAACTACCAAATCGTATTGATACCACAAATGCACTTCTAAAAATTACTTCGGAAACCGTATCCTTTGGGGCCGGAAAAAGTTTCGGTGTTGTTAATTTGCTGCTGCACTCGGTTTAATCGTGTTACGTGACAACCTTAGTTACGGTTCAGCATCTCTAAAGGTTTCGGAAACCACGACTGTAATAAACTTGGCTTAAAAAACCCCTTTAAATAGACTTTGTAACCTACATTAGCTAACGAACTTGGCAAAGAGAATGTTGTTGTGATTCATAGTGGTTATGCAATTATCTTTTTACTTACTACAAACCAGAAAAGTATGTGTTTCAATGTTGTTTTTGCGGGCTAACGGCTCATTAAGGAAGCGCCATCGGCACATCCATTAATAGAACGTGCGCATCGCTTGTTGCCGTGAGGGTAAAGGCAGCGGTGTTCCAAAGGCCCATACCATCGCGGGTTGATAGCTGCTCGTTGTTTATGGTTATGGTACCACGTATCACAAAAACATAGACGCCATTGCCTTCTTTTTTAACTGTGTAGGCTGCACTGGTACCTGCATAAAAATTACCCATGTGAAACCATGCGTCCTGGTGAACCCAAACTCCTGCATCCTTAGGGTCAGGCGATAACACTTGGTACAAGCTGTTATCCACGGCAATGTCCTTTATAGAGATCTCATCGTATCGCGGCGTTACATTGCGTTTGTTGGGAAATAACCATATTTGTAATAGTTTGACGGGCTCAGTGAGGCTATCGTTTTTTTCGCTGTGCTGTATTCCCGTGCCGGCACTCATTACTTGCACATCACCAGATTGAATCACAGCTTTGTTACCCATGCTGTCTTCATGGGCAAGTGCGCCCTCTAGGGGAATTGTTATAATTTCCATGTTGTCATGTGGGTGGGTGCCAAAACCGTAACCACCGTGTACAAGGTCGTCGTTAAGCACACGCAACACACCGAAATGCATGCGATCTTTGTCTTGGTAGCCTGCAAAACTGAAAGTGTGATTTGCCTCTAACCAGCCATGGTTTGCATGGCCGCGTGTCGCTGCTCTGTGTAGTATAGTGTCCATAGTTCTTTATTAATTGTTTTAAATTCCATGTTGTCTCGTGCTTGTCACGAGAGCAAATTCCTAATTTCATGAACCTGAAATTTTGAGTATCCAGCGCTTTAGAATGTTAAAATACCTAAATCCAAGTTCCTTTTTTTATAATCTTGCAAGCGGATAATAACGTTTGTAATGACAACAAAAACCCTATTGCCCGGTGCTCAACGAAGCTTAATCGGAATAGAACGTTAAGTTGGTTTTTGAATTCCGATTTCCTATTTGTCCAAGTAAAACCCGCTGCAAATTTCTTTAAGCATGAGGTTCTAGCACACCATATCGGCTCCACTCTTTAGTTTAAGTTCTCTTATATTTTGTAGTAACTGTGAGCTGTTATGCAGCTATCGGTTGCGTACGACAGTTTATTATAGATTCATTTCAGCTGTTTTTTTCATGCTTATTCTGAAATTATTTAAGGAGTCTTGAACCTCGCAAAAATAAACGTCGTTATAGGTGGACAGTATAGTTACTTTAATTTCATTTTTTGCTACTTGCTCCTCAGGTATGCCCACGTGGCTTTTATATTTGAGGATGTATGTACAATCATTAAGCCAGACAATTTCAGAAACTATTTGCTCGCCTGTCGCGTCATTCATTTCTACGGACAGTGTGTCGTTGCGCATCACGTACCAGCCATCATATTCTGTGTCGTCATAAATAAAAGTGCCCGTTTTAAACAAGCCACAATGTAGTTCTTGTTTAATAAGGTCAGCATCGGCACCTTTATTTGTGACCGTCCCGTCTTTACATGCGCAAATTGTTATGACGAAAAACATTAGGCAAACCATTAATGCAGTGCAACGGGTCATAAAAATAGTTTTTTGTAAAGTTAAGCTTATGTGCTAAAAAAACGTTTCTAGTATTTAAGAGATTCAAAAGCAATAAAGTAGTAAGTTCTTAGTTCCGAGTTTCAAATTTCAAGTTACGAGTTCCAAACCTCAAGTTCCAATCTCTAGGCTTGTTATTCAAAAAAGCAATTTTGCACTAGAAACTAATCATTATGCATTATTGAAAACCCTTTGAGTACATCATAAACTTTAGGTAATGGCAATCCCATAACATTATAATAGCATCCTTCTAATTTATCTACGGCAATATAACCCAGCCAGTCCTGCACGCCGTAAGCACCTGCTTTATCCATAGGTTTGTAATTTGTAACGTAATAATCTATTTCGGCACTGTTTAGTGGTTTAATGTGCACCGTCGTACAGTCTGTAATACATTGCTGCTGTGTTGTACTTGTAAAACAAACAGAGGTGTACACCTGGTGCGATGTTCCGCTTAGTCGTTCTAACATACTTTTTGCATGTGCGGCGCTTGAGGGTTTTTCAAGGGCTTTACCATGTTGCCAGACGATGGTGTCGCTGGTAATGAGCAGTTGGTCTACCGCGAGATCTCCTTTAAATGCTGTTGCTTTTAACGTTGCCAGATAGGTTGTAATCTCGCCCGCTACAAGCTGCTCGTCGTAAACCTCGAGCACTGGTCTGGTTTCTACAGTAAAAGCTATATCCAGTCCCTTGAGCAATTCTTGCCTGCGGGGCGACTGGGAACCTAAGATAATACGGGTATCTTTAAATTTTTGAGCAAGCATGTTTAAAATTTTAGTTGGATTACGGCTATACTCATAATACCTAGCAACAACACCATTTTGAGTATTTTAGATTGCAGCCTGTATTCTTTGGTGGTTGATGCGTTCCATAGCTTTATAACCACAACCAGCAACGGGCCTATAATCGCAAGAATAAAGTAATAAACTGCGATTTGGTTTTTAAATAAGTACGTGTATACATACCATGTAAGCGCAGCGATAATGCCCAGTATAAAGACACTCACAAAGCGCGCTGCGCGCGTGCGACCTAATGTTATGGGCAAGGTGTTGCGACCGCCTGCGTGGTCGCCATTAATATCTTCACAATCTTTTACCCACTCTCGTGCTAGATTTACGACCGTGGCTAGAATGGCAAAATCTAATAATAAAGACATTAAAAACACCTGCGCCTCACGGGTTTGCGGTGTTGCCACAGGCACAAGCTCAAAAACCCCCGGAATAAGAATGACTAAACCTACCAGCAACGAGATGACAATATTACCCACCAGCAGCATGCTTTTAAGTGTTGTAGCATAGCTGTAGAGCACAAATGCCACAACAACAAAAACGACAGCAAGAATGGGTCTGTTAACGCTGTTTGCAAGTATAAACCCACAAATCACGGCGACACTGGTAAGCAGCATATAGATGGTAAATGCCCGCTCTTCAGTAATCGATTTTCCTACTATTACTTTTTCGGGTTTGTTTACGGCATCTATGACCACATCATAAATATCGTTTATGACATTACCGCCGGCAGTAAGTAAAGCGGTCGCTACAAGAAGCAATGCGACTTGCCAGATTTTAAGTGCAAGCGGCAGTCCAGATGGCTCTAAAATACAATAAATGACCAGTAATTGGGTGAGTACGGTCATGAGCACATTAGGCCAGCGTATAATATTTAAGTATTTTACTATCAATATGTTAGGTGCTTGAAATAGTGCGAGAAGTTGCAGTATGCCACTTGCCATGTACTTTAAGTACTTGTTCAATCACGTCACGTACACATGAGTCACCACCGTTGCGGTGTGATATATAATGTGAGATGGCTTTTACCTCATTTACGGCATCTTGCGGGCAACATGCCAGGCCTGCCATTTGCATTACCGCTATGTCTGGAATATCGTCGCCCATGTAAAGCACTTCTTGTGCGGTCAGCTTATACTTTGCCATATAATCGCTCATAAAACCTGTTTTGTCCCTAGCGTTTAGGTAAACGTCTTGAATACCTAAATCTCCTAAACGCTGGCGCACGCCCTCGTTGCTACCACCGG
>Ga0136560_1000702_pt1 | contig 16858 bp, 10 predicted proteins | sample AntRauMeHopE1497_FD_104925 | JGI IMG/M metagenome (GOLD analysis project Ga0136560, IMG submission 104925) | Saline lake microbial communities from Rauer Islands, Antarctica - Metagenome Hop E1 #497 | ecosystem: Environmental > Aquatic > Non-marine Saline and Alkaline > Saline | place... | reverse complement strand
AGCACCGGCAGGAGGAGCGACCGGAAATGCTGGAAATCTAACAGTAGGGGTCAATCCCCAAACTGGTTTGGGAAGTGCAACAGGTACTTCTGCAAAAAAGCCTCAATTATTTTTTCATGATATTTGGACCGAATACAAGATCACTGATTGGCTGTATGCCGGGGCGGGACTTCATTATTGGAATGGAATTTCTAGATTTAGTAGTCATTCCACATTGAATTTTATGGCAATTGATGCTCCGATTTTCAATTGGCCAAACATTGAACTAACCGACCAATTTGCGAGGCAATTGGGGATATATACCAAAGGTACTCTTGGGAAAATCAGCTACCGATTCGCACTCAACAAACCCTTTGCCGTAGGTAGTGGAGGCAGTTTCGATACAGCTACACAAAGACCAATTGCCACAAATACCCTCACTGATAACTGGGCTACACAAGGCTATGTGGCCTTTCAATTTCTGGATAAAGAAAATGATAAGCTCCCCTATTTTGTAGGAAGCTACTTGGGAACAAAAACGGTTTTTAATTTAGGTGCAGGCTGGTATCATCATGCAGGCTCTACTAGTTCTAAATTGATGGATGGATCTATTCAGACGCACGACACAAAACTATTTGGAGTGGATGCATTTTTGGATATTCCGATTAATAAAGCTTCCGGCACCGCAATCACTTCTTATGCAGTACTTTATTCTTATGATTTTGGACCCAATTACCTGAGAAATATCGGAATCATGAATGTGGGCTTTGGTCCGGGAACCACACAGAATGGAAATGGAAACTTACAACCCACCATCGGGACCGGTACAATTTTCTATACTTTACATGGCTTTCTATTGCCAAGCTCTCTATTAAAGGACAAAGGCCGGCTTCAGCCATTTGGCGCGCTGACTCATAAAAACTTCGAATTCTTTGACGATAGCAACTGGCAATATGATCTTGGTATGAATTACTACATCAATGGTCATCAAGCCAAAATCACCTTTCAATACAGTCAGAGACCACTCTTTGAAAACTTTAAAAAGTCCGGTTCGGCCGGAGAATTCATCTTACAAACACATATATTTCTCTAACCCAAAACACTATGCCCAAACAAGACCCAAAAATGAAAGCCTATTGGAAGAAAAATCTCCAGACGCTCTTCGTATTACTGATTATCTGGTTTACCGTTTCATTCGGTTTCGGAATCCTCCTGGTTGAACCACTCAACACGATACAAATCGGTGGATACAAACTCGGATTCTGGTTTGCCCAACAAGGGTCTATTTTCGTCTTCGTCATCCTGATTTTCATCTATGTGGTCAGAATGAATAAGTTGGACAAGGAATTTGATGTAAACGAAGAATAACCTCACCTAAAAATAAAACATCATGGAAATTTTAACCTGGACTTATATTCTGGTGGGCCTTTCATTCGCCCTATATATCGGGATCGCTATTTATACACGAGCAGGTTCGACCAGTGAATTTTATACCGCTGGAGGAGGAGTCTCTCCCCTTGCTAATGGTATGGCTACGGCTGCGGACTGGATGTCTGCGGCATCATTTATCTCAATGGCAGGGATTATCTCATTCTCGGGATATGACGGCTCAGTTTATTTGATGGGTTGGACTGGGGGCTACGTTCTTTTAGCACTTTTGCTTGCTCCTTATCTTCGGAAATTCGGGAAATTCACAGTACCTGATTTCGTTGGAGATCGCTATTATTCCAATAAAGCCCGAGTGGTAGCAGTTATCTGCGCCTTGTTTATCTCCTTTACCTATGTTGCCGGGCAGATGCGCGGGGTAGGAATCGTGTTCTCGCGCTACTTGGAAGTTCCGATCGAATGGGGCGTAGTCATAGGAATGTGTATAGTATTCTTTTATGCAGTTTTAGGCGGGATGAAGGGAATTACCTATACACAGGTAGCTCAATATTGCGTGCTTATTTTCGCTTTTATGGTTCCGGCGATCTTTGTTTCCATGCAGTTGACCGGGAATCCCGTTCCACAATTGGGATTGGGAAGCACGGTGGCAGACGGCACTTATTTATTGGGCAAATTAGATGGAGTGCTGACTGAACTTGGATTTGCCGCTTATACAGATGGGCGAAAAGGGATGGCGGATATTTTTATGATAACTCTGGCTTTGATGGTTGGAACGGCAGGATTGCCCCACGTGATTGTCCGCTTTTTCACCGTGCCACGAGTGAAAGATGCCCGCTTGTCTGCAGGCTACGCGCTAGTTTTCATTTCTATCCTTTATACCACAGCCCCTGCAGTGGCGGCATTTGGAATTTATAATGCAATAGACACAGTTAGCGGAAAGAGAATCGACAATTTACCAACTTGGGTCAATACTTGGGAAAAGACAAATCTGATCAAGGTTGAGGATAAAAATGGAGACGGTATAGTCCAGTACGTAGCTGATAAAAGCAAAAATGAATTAACTATAGATAAGGATATCATGGTATTGGCATCACCTGAGATTGCCCAGCTTCCAAACTGGGTGGTGGGACTAGTAGCCGCTGGAGCAATGGCTGCGGCTCTTTCGACAGCGGCTGGATTGCTCCTAGTGATATCCACCTCAGTTTCACGTGATATTTTCCGCACCTTCAATCCAAGCATGTCGGAGAAAAAAGAACTGCGGATTGCACGAATTGCAGCAGCAGGTGCAGTGGTGATTGCAGGGTATTTCGGAATCAATCCTCCGGGCTTTGTCGCGGAAGTAGTAGCTTTTGCCTTTGGTCTGGCAGCAGCTTCTTTCTTTCCGGTGATTATCATGGGAATTTTCTCCAGTCGCATCAATAAAGAAGGAGCAATCGCAGGGATGGTTACCGGTTTGGTATTTACGCTGAGCTACATCACTTACTTCAAGTTTATCAGCCCAGAATTGAATTCAGCTGACAACTGGTGGTTTGGAATCTCTCCAGAAGGAATCGGTTCTATAGGTATGATGTTGAATTTCGTAGTCTGTGTGGCAGTATCTAAAATGACTCCCGCTCCGCCTCAGGAAGTGCAGGATATGATTCAGGAGATTCGGATTCCTCGTGGCGCAGGCGCTGCTAACGAACATTGATTTCAAAAGAAGGGAGTCTCAGAATTATAGACCTGAGATTTCCTTCTTTTATATTTCAAAACTGGTAAATTCAATTGGATCTAAAATCGAAAACAACTTGAAAAGTCAACGTCTATGGGGAGTATTTCTGCTGGGATTTTTTCTTTTGAATTATCCTTTCCTAATGCTGTACAACAAGGATTTGATGATCTTGGATATTCCTATACTTTACTTTTATATTTTCCTTTTCCTTTTTGGAATGATCCTCCTGACACGATTTGTAATCAAAAAATCGAAAAACGACATAGATGCTTAGCCGCGAGGTCATCATATCGGTCACTTTTGGATATTTAATCCTTCTATTTGCTATTGCCTGGTATACTGAGCGGCGGGGCTCACCATTAAAAAAATTGGCGAATCATCCTTGGGTGTATGCCTTATCATTGGCCGTTTATTGTACTGCTTGGACATTTTATGGTTCGGTAGGCAGAGCGGCAGAAAATGGCCTCGACTTTTTGGCGATTTATGTAGGCCCTTGTCTGGTTGCTCCACTGTGGTGGCTGATGATGCGGAAAATCATTCGCATCTCAAAGGCAATGAACATCTCCTCTATCGCAGATTTCATCAGTTCACGCTATGGAAAATCCGCTAATTTAGGTGCTTTGGTTACGATTTTCTGCCTTTTCGGGATTTTGCCTTACATCTCTGTCCAGATCAAAGGGATTTCCAATTCGTTGGATATTATGCAACTGATTGAGACTCCCTTGGCTACCGGTAGGTTTTCCGTCTTTAGTGATTCTGGATTTTACATTGCATTAGGGCTTGCACTTTTCACGATACTCTTTGGCACACGAACCATTGAGGCCACTGCCAGACACGAGGGACTAGTGATCGCCGTGGTCTTCGAATCGATTGTGAAGCTTTTTGCTTTTTTAGCAATTGGGATTTTCGTAAGTTTTTTCCTTTTTGATGGGCTCACTGATATTTTTGCTCAGGCCAAAGCAGCTGATCTCTCCCATCTTTTCGTGCTGTCAGAAGAAAATGGAGTCTCCGACTGGTTCTGGATGGGGTTACTTTCCATGATGGCGGTAATGTTTTTACCCCGTCAGTTTCAAATGGGAATCATCGAGAATACTTCCGAAAAGCATCTTGATACCGCTATGTGGCTGTTCCCACTCTATTTAGTATTGATCAATGTATTTGTATTACCGATCGCTCTTTCAGGACTGATGATTTTCCAAAATCAACCTGTGCTTGCTGATACCTTTGTTTTGGCAATCCCATTGAAATTTGGTCAAGAAGGATTGGCTGTTTTAGGATATTTAGGAGGGTTTGCTGCTGCCACCAGTATGATTATCGTTTCTACTATCTCACTTAGCACTATGGTTAGTAATAATTTGCTGATGCCGATTTTGGTGGCTAATGGTAATTTTTCGAAACGATTTCAATCTAATCTTCCAAGTATTTTAATCTGGGGAAGACGCATCGCAATTCTGGCGATCATTCTACTTTCCTATTCTTATTTCAGAATTCTGGACACGGGTAGCTCTTTGGTGTCAACTGGTCTACTTTCATTTGTCGCAATCGCTCAATTAAGTCCGTCTATCATTGGTGGTATCTTTTGGAAAAAAGCTTCTAAATCAGGTGCAATAGTAGGACTTATCCTTGGAATGGGGATTTGGGGATACACACTGATTTTGCCCACATTCGTAAATATCGGATTGATGCCTAAGGAAATCTTAGCTGACGGATTATTTGGCTATTCTTGGCTAAGGCCGAATAGCCTGTTAGGAATGGAAGGGATTAGCATTGTTTCTCACGCATTGTTTTTTAGTCTTTTTGCTAATATTTTTTGCTTTGTAGCCATTTCTTTTTTTGCAAAGCAAAGCTCAAAAGAACTGAATCAAGCAGTGCTTTTTGTGGATATATTCAAGTATGACCAAAAACTGGACACCAACATTTTCTGGAAAGGTCAGGCTCAATTCTCAGCCTTACAGGGTTTACTCAACACTTTTCTCGGAGAAGAAAAGTCAATTAAATCACTTAGCGATTTCAAACTGAACTATCAAAAACCTTTTCAAAATGGAGGAATGGCAGATCCCGAGTTTGTCAGCTTTGCTCAGCGAATCCTTTCCGGAGTGATCGGCGCAGCCTCAGCAAAGATTTTGGTGGCCTCAGTAGTGAAGGAAGAAGAGATCAGTATGGACGAAGTACTCAATATTTTGAAAGAAACTCAAGGTATCAAAACTCTGAATCTAGAGCTAAAATCAAAAACTAAAGCGCTGAAAAAAGCTTCTGAAAAACTGAGTGAAGTGAATGAGGCCTTAAAATTAAACGACATGCTGAAAGATGAGTTTATCTCCACTGTGACGCATGAAATGAAAACTCCCATCACATCGATCAGGGCATTTTCAGAGATTCTTCAAGATGAAAATCTTAATGAAACCGAAAAAAGGCGATTTCTACAGATTATCATAGACGAAACTGGCCGGATGACCCGACTTATAGACCAAGTCCTAGACTTGGAACGATTTGATTCCGGGCGACAAACCCTAAATTGGGAAAAAACAAACTTGAAAAACTTGATTGTGGAAAGTACGGAAAGTATGGAAAAGGTGTTCCTGGAAAAAAGTCTTGACTTTCAAATCGATTGCAGATTTGATTCGCTTTACTTACTAGTGGATCAGGATAGGATCAAGCAAGTTTTGCTCAATTTACTAAGCAATGCTTCAAAATTTGCCAAATCCTCCGTTCAACTCATTGCTGTTGAGCAGGATCAAATGCTGTCTATAGCAGTTGCGGATGATGGAGTGGGGATTCCAGAGGAAGATCTTCCATATCTATTCGAAAAGTTCTTTCAGGCAAAAAATCAGACTCAAAAAAAACCAATAGGAACAGGCCTGGGCTTGGCTATTTGTAAGAAAATTATGGAGTATCATTCAGGAACAATACATGTAAGTACCGAGCCTGGAAAAACAATTTTTCAAATTTGTATTCCTCTGCAGCAAGAAGCTTTAACCCTCCACCATTTAAGACCATGAATAAAATTCTCCTTGTAGATGATGAACCTAATATTTTACTTTCCTTGGAGTTTGTCTTCAAGAAAGAGGGATACCAAGTGCTTATCGCACGAGATGGTGAGGAAGCTATGGCACTCGTACGAGACGAGCTTCCTGATTTGATTATTTTGGATATCATGATGCCAAAGGTCGATGGCTATGAGGTTTGTGCCTTTGTCAAGGACAACTTCCTAAAAACCAAAGTGGTCTTTCTTTCTGCAAAAAGTAAAGAAAAGGACCTCCAAAAAGGCTTAGCCCTTGGCGCTGATAGATACCTGACCAAGCCTTTTTCTACAAAAGAAATAGTTGCTGAAGTAAAAAAATTAATAAACTGAAAAACAATAAAACACAAAACCCATGAGTGATCGAATTCATACCCTGAGCGGATATCTCTACGAATACCAAAAAAGCGTCACCCAGCCCGAAGAGTTTTGGGCGAGAATAGCCGATTCATTTCACTGGCGAAAACGCTGGAAGAACGTCTTGAAGTGGAATTTCAAAGATCCCGATGTACAATGGTTTGTGGATGGAAAGCTGAATATCACCGAGAATATTTTTGAACGGAACCTCTATACTATCGGAGATAGACCGGCGATCATCTGGGAGGCTAATGACCCTAATGAAGCCGGAAGAACGCTTACTTATCGAGAGCTTTTTCATGAAGTGAATCGCTTTGCGAATGCGCTGAAAGCTAAGGGAATTGGCAAAGGTGATAAAGTCATCATCTACATGCCGATGGTACCCGAAGCCGCTATTGCGATGCTGGCCTGCGCCAGAATCGGCGCAATTCACTCGGTGGTATTTGCAGGATTCTCTAGTAATGCGCTGGCAGATCGGATCAACGACTGCGGCGCTAAAGCGGTCTTGACTTCAGATGGGAATTTTCGCGGCAACAAGTCCATCGCCGTCAAATCGCTGGTGGATGAAGCCTTAGAAAAATCTACCGTTGAGACGGTGATCGTCTACCAACGCACTAAAGAAGAAGTGACCATGAAAGCCGGTCGTGACTTCTGGTGGCATGATGTGATCGCCCCTGAATCTGATCAAAATGTAGCGGAGGAGATGGACAGCGAGGATATGCTTTTCATTCTCTATACTTCAGGCTCGACAGGCAAGCCAAAAGGCGTGGTTCACACCACCGGCGGCTACATGGTTTATACCCAATATTCTTTTGAGAATGTCTTCCAATATTCACCGGGCGATGTCTATTGGTGTACTGCCGATATTGGCTGGATTACCGGTCACTCCTATATCGTCTATGGACCATTATTGGCCGGAGCGACGACTTTAATGTTTGAGGGCGTTCCTACCTATCCTGATGCAGGAAGATTCTGGGCTGTCTGCGAAAAGCATAAAGTCAATATATTCTACACCGCACCTACTGCCATCCGAGCATTGCAAGCCTATGGCACCGAACCTATCGAAGGCTATGACTTGAGTTCGCTGAAAGTCCTCGGCTCAGTCGGTGAACCGATCAACGAAGAGGCTTGGCATTGGTATCATACGCATATCGGAAAATCCAAATGTCCAATTGTAGATACGTGGTGGCAAACCGAAACCGGTGGAATTTTGATCTCTCCTATTGCAGGAATCACGCCTACCAAGCCCGCCTATGCTACACTTCCGCTCCCGGGAATTCAACTATGCATCGTAGACCCAGAAGGAAATGAGCTAACCGGCAATTCCGTGGAAGGAAACCTCTGCATCAAATTCCCTTGGCCTTCTATGGTTCGCACGACATATGGAGATCATGAGCGCTGCAAGCAAACTTATTTCTCCGCCTATCCGGGCATGTATTTCACAGGTGATGGAGTGAAGCGAGATCATGACGGCTATTATCGAATCCTCGGTCGAGTAGATGATGTGATGAATGTCTCCGGTCATCGGATGGGAACTGCTGAAGTGGAAAATGCGATCAACGAGCATCCGCTGGTCATCGAATCCGCTGTGGTCGGCTATCCACATGACGTCAAAGGTCAGGGAATCTATGCATATGTGATCTGCAACATGACCAACCGAACTGAGGATAATCTGGTCAACGAGATCAAAGAAATGGTCTCAAAGATGATCGGCCCTATCGCCAAGCCAGATAAAATTCAGATCGTAACAGGTCTTCCAAAAACCCGCTCAGGCAAAATCATGCGGAGAATCCTGCGGAAAGTTGCCGAAGGAAGTTTGGACAGCATGGGCGACACTTCGACACTGCTAGATCCAGAAGTAGTGGAGAAGATAATCGAAGGCAGAAAATAAAGTCTAAAGGCTGAAGTGAAAAGCCTGAAAAATTCGACTCTTGTTCAATCCTTTGGAAAGGAATGTTGCGGTTGCTAATCCAGTTTTATGCAATTAATGATCGAATATTAGAATGCATTTCCTGATTGTAGAAACTATGGACGCCAACCACAGAAGCAGGAAGTATAATCAGAAAGCAAAAGTGAGAAGTCTAAAAAAATTTAGATTTCTCACTTTATAATTCATACTAATAATGAATGTAATCGTCCACCGGGTAGCTGAGTTTATGAAGCGGTTTCCGCCTTTTTCTTTTCTTTCAAAAGAAGTTTTGGAAAAAGTGGCTGCATCCGTAGAAATCCGCTATTTGGAGAAAGGCGAGATCTTATTTAGGCAAGGGCAAGCAGCCAAGCCCCATTTTTACATTTTGAAAGAGGGTGCGATTGTTCTCATCGAGTCGATTCAAGATCAGGAAGAGATCCGGGATCAATGTGATGAAGGAGATGTCTTTGGGGTATTGGCTTTATTGGGAAAGCGGCCGTATTTGCTTTCTGCCAAAGTGGAAGAAAACAGTCTTATCTACGCGATTCCTGTTGCTGTATTTGAAGAAGTATTAGAGCAAAATAGTCGGGTAGCTCTTTATTTTGCCGCGGGTTTTGCATCAGGTCAAGTTGTGGTAAGGCAGGATCTTTCGGAAGGCCAAAAAGCTAGAGGTGCATTTAAAAATCAGTCAAGAGATCATTCCTTGATGATTTTTTCGGATCAGTCGCAGATCAAATTTTCTGAAAAAGTACTGACCTGCCGCCCCGAACAATCGATCCAGGAAGCTGCGGCAATGATGGCCGAAAAACACGTCAGTAGCATTGTGGTCAGCCGAGAAGACCTGCGGCCTCTGGGAATAATTACAGATAAAGATTTACGCTCCAAAGTCGTAGCCAAGGGAATTTCGCTGGATACCCTCTCCGCAGAAGTGATGAGTAGCCCAGTTTTGACTATGCGGAGGGATGCTTCCTTTTCGGACTTGTACTTGACGATGATTAAAAATCGGTTGCATCACCTGATTTTGACAGAAGATGGGACGGCTCAAAGTGCAGTTTGTGGGATTATTTCAGACCATGACGTATTGCTTTCTATGGGAAATAGCCCTGCAGTATTGATTCATGGACTGATGAACACACTGGATCTGAAAGAAATGAGACTTATCCGAGATCAGGCAGAGCAGATGCTTCGCTACTATCTGGAAAATGAGCTGACCATGGATTTTGTGGCGTCGGTGATGACCGAGGTCAACGATATCATCATCAAGCAGGCCATGCGAATCGCGGAAAATTCACTTTCAGGTGAGGATGATGTACTTCGAAAAATTCCATTTTGCTTCCTCTCGATGGGTTCGGAAGGTCGCGAAGAGCAACTTTTGCGAACCGACCAAGACAACGCATTGGTTTACGAGGACGTACCAGAAGCTTTGGCCGAAGAGGCCCAAGAATATTTTTTAAAGCTCGGCACAGCAATGGTTGAAGTACTCCTGGCTTGCGGCTTTGCATCCTGCCCTGGAGATATCATGGCCAGCAATCCGAAATGGGTACAGCCGATCAGCAAATGGAAATCCTACTTCAGCGAATGGATCATCAGACCAACGGAAGAAGCAATCTTAAGCTCTACCATATTTTTTGACTTCAGACCTGTAGCGGGCTATCTCGGATTGGGCGAGCGACTCAGCTCACACATCTATGAGGAGATTCAGAAGAAGAAAATCTTTCTGAACTTCCTGGCTAAAAATGCACTGATGAATCCGCCTCCACTTGGGTTTTTCAAGGATTTTGTAGTGGAAAAGTCAGGCGAGCAAAAGAACAATTTTGATATCAAATCACGTGCAATGATGCCTTTGGCAGATTTGGCGAGGCTTCTTGTGCTCAGTCATGGCGTGATTGGTGTGAATAATACCTTTAAGCGATTCGACCGGTTGGCCGAGTTGGAGCCAAGCTATGCCGCACTATTTAAGCAGGCTGCAAAAGCCTATGAAATCCTGATGCGTACCCGAGCTTTGGAAGGCCTGAAAAATCAATCCAGTGGGCGATTTATTCAGCCCGAAACGCTTGGAAAACTCGAACGGCAATTGTTGAAAAACACCTTTTCGCCGATCACCGAACTCCAAAACATTGTAAAAGTCCGCTTTCAACTTGACTATTTTCCTCAATGACTTGGTGGGATATCTTTGGAAAGAATGTCGAAAAAGCTGAGTTCGTGGAAGCTTTCCTTCTCAAAAATCAAAGGCCTATTCCTACGATCCGAAACATTGATCAATTGGAGTTTACAGTCTTTGATACCGAGACCACAGGCCTTTCGATAAAAGAGGATTACATTTTATCCTTTGGCGGAGTCAAAATCAGAAACGCTGCAATTCAGATCGACACAGTTTTAGAGCTTTATCCCAATTCTCCCAAATCAGGAAAGAAAACTGCTGCGATACATGGTCTGATCCAGCGCGGAAATCAGATTCCGATTCGGGATTTCGCCGAGCAAAGCTTGGCTTATTTTGGGAATTCGATTTTGGTCGCACATCATATCGGGTTTGATGCAGAAATGGTGCAAAAGGCCTGCAAGCCATTTGGCTTAGAAAGACTGCCTAATCCAATGATTGACACCATGACTTTGGCTATCAGGCTAGAGCTGGGACCACATGCCGATCGAAGTCAGGTGCATCCAGAAGAATACGGATTAGATGCGCTTTGTCATCGCTACCAGATCCGGACGGAGGATAGACATACTGCTGCCGGTGATGCTTTCCTCACGGCACAGCTATTACTGAAGCTTTTAAAAATTGCAAATGCCAAAGGAATTAGAAACTTTGGAGAGTTGATCCGATGATTTTTTCAACCAAGATCCCTTTGTGATAAGGTTTGCCATGCGATCCGCAACAGCGATGAAAATGGAGAAAAACTTCAAAAGTAAGATCGAACACATTTCCAAAAACTTTGGCAACGACAGCATAAAAGAAGATGCAAAGGAGATGATGAAGAAAATGAAGTAATCAACTTGTTAAACTTGAGTAAAGAGCCGTCCTTCTAGACAGCTTTTCCTATTTCCAATCGACTCCTACTTTCCCAGTAGCTTTCAACTGGATCAGCAATTCATTTCTCAAGGGATAGAAACCGGCCGGTATAACCTTCAAGTTTTGGATCTTCAAATCTGCGATGGGAGTTGAAAGCCCCAATCGATTCTGAATGCTTCCCATACTTTCATCGATTAGATCTCCAATCGGGAAAATAGCCCTTCGCTCAATATTTTTGATGATTTTTCGCTTTTTCAGCCCGATGCTGGTTTGTGCACCAAGATTTCCACTTTCGATTTTGAAGTTAAGATCTTCAAATATCAGTTGTCGGTTTTCAATATCGTAGGCTGGCTTTCCTACTGCGAAAATAGACCCTTCCAAAGACTTGCCATTACTTTGCTCGGCAAAGAAATCCATGCTCACAGCTACCAATTCTCCAAATGACTGAGTTTTGATATTGGAAGGAATCATCGTGGTTTTTTTATCTACTCGGAATACTTTATCGGCTAAATTGTCTGCCAGAAGCTGATCCAATACATCATATCCAACTGTGAGAGGCATTATAATTTCCAATTCATTAGAATCATTTGGATTTGCACTCAACTTAGGCAGTGGAAATGCTCTCGAAGGTGCAGCAGTGGCAGGATGTGAATTCACTTTCCCGGCAAGTCCTAGCCAAACATTAAAGTTCTGATTTGAATCAAAAAACTCCCGAAAACGAACTTCCTCAGGTTGGATCGAAAAAGCAGTGGCTACTCCTTCCAACTCTACCTGAAATGGCTTTCCTACCTGTGCCCAAGTCAAGTCAACCAAAGGCTTTAAGGAAACAAGGGATTCATTTCCAAGAAGATTTTCCGTACTCCATTTTCGAATTTCTTTTGCAACCAAGCCGCTTAAATCTACCTGCATCCCAAGTATATCCAAACTTATAGCTCCTCCCAAATCGACCAGTTCAAGGGCTTTGATTCCTACATCCCAATTGGAATTGATCTCCGGGTCTACCACAAATACAGGCTTGAATTGCTCATTAATTGGGATTTTGGATTTGAAAAGACTTCCCAAGCCACCCTTTTTTAGGCCCACTTGTCCTTCCACTAAAACCGGAACGGTCAGCTGAATCAATTGACTATCCAATGCTGTCCAAGTGATCATACCATTTCGAGTCAACTTCAAATCCCCATTTATTCCTGAACCCATATCCAGTTCCTTCTCTTCAAAAAGAACTTTGGGGATCTGCGAGTTGATGATTTTGTCCAAAGTTGCCTTCGGAATTTCTAAAGGCACATTGACCGAAGAAATAGCCTGCGGGGGCACCGGATTTGGACCGGGATTGCTAGTCGGGCTCAAGCTTTTACAAGCTGAAAAACTGGTAATCAGCAGGATAAATAAAATTTGATATTTGCGAAAGATATAACTACTTGATTTTTTCATGAATGATTGAAGCTTCGAAAGGAACTATTTCTTCACTGCAAGTATTGTCCCAAAAGTAAATATTAACTCAAATGAACTGGAATAAACTGACTCAACCCGGGCAAATTACAGAAATCAAAGTGCTTAGCGAAAGTACGCCTGTGATAATCTTCAAGCATAGCACGCGCTGCTCGGTGAGTAGCATGTCGCTGGATCGCCTACTTCGCAACTGGAAAAACGGAGACGAGGAGAAGTTGGTCCCTTACTTTTTAGATCTGATTGCCCATCGGGAACTCTCAAATCTGGTAGCTCGGGAATTTGGCGTACCCCACGAATCCCCCCAAGTGCTCCTGATAAAAAATGGCGAGGCGATCTACGACAATAGTCACTATGGCATCTCCTATCCGGATATCATGAGTAAAGTTTAAATCCCACTATTCCTTAAACGGGTAAAAAGCCATTTATCCAACCCTACATCCATTCTTATTTTAATCGAATAATAGAATAAACCATTCGTATTGTGTTGAGGTCAAAGTATCAGAACTTTGCCACAATATGAAAAACAAATACGCTATTATTTTATTGATTTTTAGCAGCTTAGTATCTCTTTCAGCCTTTGGCCAAAGACCAACTGGCGAAAATCGTCCGGTGCGACTTCTCACTGGAACTGTCATAGACGGAATCGCCAAAGTACCGATGGCTGGAGCGAATATCCTTATCAAAACAGTTACTGATTCCCTCCTCGTCGGTACAGTTTCCGACGGACAAGGAAGGTTCCAAATTGCAAGACCGAATATTCCTGATGTGAAAATCGAGATCAAATTCATCGGATTTAAGACGATTACCATAAATCACAACATCAGAGATCAAGTGGAGTTGGGAGAATTGATTCTCATGGAGGATTCCAAAGTGTTGGATGAAGTAGTGATTGAAGGCTTGACTCCAGTGGGCGAGCAAAGAGGTGACACCACGTCTTTTAATGCCAATGCTTTCAAGACGCAAGAAAATGCGCAGGCAGAAGATCTGATTCGTAAGATGCCAGGCATTACCATCCAAGGCGGACAGCTACAGGCGCAAGGCGAGGCAGTGCAAAAAGTATTGGTGGACGGTAGAGAATTTTTCGGTTCTGATCCAAGCATTGCACTTCGCAACCTACCGGCAGACGCTATTGAGCGAGTGGAGGTATTGGATCAGCGATCAGATCAAAGTCGATTGACAGGTTTTGATGATGGTACCTATACCAAAACTATCAATATTATCCTTCGCGAGGATCGTAAAAACGGACAATTCGGAAGAGCTTATGGCGGGTATGGAACTGACGACCGCTATGCTGCCGGAGGGAGTATCAATCTATTCAAAGGTGATCAGCGAGTCTCAATACTTGGACTTTTCAACAATATCAATCAGCAGAACTTTGCAAGTCAGGATCTAGCGGGCGTTAGTGCAAATTCTTCCGGTGGTGGCGGAGGCGGAAGAGGTAGAGGACGCTGGGGCGGCGGAGGAAACAATGCTTTCTCAGGAGGTAACGACATCGGAATTATCACCACCAATGCAGTAGGATTAAACTACAGTGATAAATGGGGGAAGAAGGTGAATTTCACAGGAAATTATTTCTTCAACAATACCGCCAACACACTCAGCCAAATCACCAATCGAGAGACAGTGATCAATGAAAACTTAAGCCAAATTTATCAGGAAAACCTGATCAACACGGTTGATAATTACAATCACAGAGGAGATGCAAGGATAGAAGCTGACCTAAATGCAAAAAATTCGTTGATCATCACACCCTCATTTTCTTACCAAAACAACCGAACCTTCAGCGATCGGGATGCCTTGACCTTAGCCAATTCCGGAGATTCCTTGAGCGCACTTCGCTCCACTTCCAATACACAAACCAAAGCCCTGAATATTTCCAACAATATCACTTACCGGTATAAGTTTGATAAAAAAGGAAGAACTCTTTCCACAGATCTCAACACAACATGGTCTAATCGGGATCAACTTTCTGACCTGCTAGCAGCTAGTCTAGACTATCGAAGAAATCGACTGGATACCACCGAACAAGTGACGGACGCCTTGAATAATGGATTCAACTATCGGATCAACGCTACCTTAACGGAGCCGCTGGGTGAGAAATCCATCGCAACTCTGGGCTATCAGGTCAGTAATAATAACACCCGGGCGGATCAAAAAACCAGAGTGCTGGATCGTGAAAATCAATTTGTGTTGGACACAGCTCTCAGCAATGAGTTTGATAATAAATTCATTACGCAGCGACTCCGAACAGGCTACGCCTGGAATGATAAAAGCTACAGCGTCAATTTGAGTTTGGATTACCAAAACGCTCAGTTAAACAACGAGGCCTTTTTCCCTACAGAAGGTGTATTCAAGCGGAATTTCAACAATATCCTACCAAGTGCAAATGTAAACTATCGAAACCGGGAGACGGGATTCTCTTGGAGAGTTCGCTATCGTACAGATACAGATGAGCCAAGTGTAAATGAGCTACAAAACGTGATAAACAATCAAAATCCGTTGAATCTACGGGTGGGTAATCCAAACTTGGGTCAGAGCTTTAACCACAATATTTTTGCAAATATCAGTAAAGTGAATTTGGAGAAATCCAAGACGCTTTTCATGTTTGTCACCTATTCTGCGACTTCAAATTTCATTGGAAACAGTACCTTTATCACAGCACAGGACACCCTGATCAATGGCAATATCCTCCTTCGTCCGGGTGGACAAATCTCCCGACCTGAAAACTTGGACGGCAACTTCCGAACTCGATTCTTCCTGACTTACGGCATGCCGGTGAAAAAAATCAAATCCAACTTGAATCTAAATACAAGACTTGGATTCAACCGAACTCCGGGCTTGATCAACGGAGAACTGAATCTGAACGACAACATCGACTTGAGCCAGGGATTTACTTTGAGCAGTAATATCAGCAAGAATGTAGACTTTACGATCAGTACCACGGGAACGTATACGATTGTAAATTCCAGCTTGCAGCAGAATCTGGATCAAAACTATTACATCCAAGAATCGAATCTGAGACTGTACTATTCCCCAAATAACGGCAAGACCTTCATAGGAAATAATATCAACAACATCTTCTACCGAGGACTTTCGGAAGGCTTGGATCAGTCGGTGTGGCTCTGGAATTTAGAATTCGGACAGCGCTTTGCAAAGAACAACAAGGCCGAATTGAAAGTCGTGATCTTTGACTTGCTCAACCAAAACAACAGCATCAGCCGAACGATCTCCGACGTAGCGATTACAGACGTATTCACCAATGTCTTGACTCGATATGGTATGCTTACCTTTACCTACATCATTGGCAATTTCAAAGAGCCTGAGCCATCCAACAATCCTTGGGATCGTGGCAGACCGAGTGGTGGAAGAACTTGGTAAAGTTTGAATTCTGAAATGAGAAGGCTGAAATGAGAAGGCTGAAATCTGAAATTTGAAGTCTGAAATAATAAATCTAAGCCTGATGAGGAGAATCTCGGCAGGCTTTGATCTTATAATGGATTAGTGATTTTAAAAGTTGAATTTCTCGTCATCACTCCACTTGAATTTGGACGTTTGTTGTCTTACATCTTAGGAAGTACCACTGTATCCACAGAGTGAATCACTCCATTGGATTGGAATACATCGGCAATCGTTACTTTAGACTGTCCACCATTCGCGTCTGTGATGTAAAGGTCTTTGCCTTTCATCCAAGCAGTTAGTGTTCCACCTTGTACAGTAGTCAACGTAGCTTTACCATTTCCTTTTTTGATGGCTTCAGCGATTTCTTTAGAACCCATATTTCCAGCCATTACATGGTAAGTCAAGACTGCTTGCAATTGTGCTTTGTTTTCAGGCTTTAAAAGTGTCTCAACAGTTCCATTTGGGAGCTTGTCAAAAGCGGAATTCTCGGGTGCAAATACTGTAAAAGGACCTTTGCCCTGAAGTGTCTCCACCAAACCGGCAGCTTTTACAGCAGCAACTAGCGTTGTGTGATCAGCAGAGTTCGCTGCATTTTCCACAATGTTTTTTGAAGGATACATTTCTGCTCCACCGACCATT
>Ga0136560_1000701_pt1 | contig 16895 bp, 15 predicted proteins | sample AntRauMeHopE1497_FD_104925 | JGI IMG/M metagenome (GOLD analysis project Ga0136560, IMG submission 104925) | Saline lake microbial communities from Rauer Islands, Antarctica - Metagenome Hop E1 #497 | ecosystem: Environmental > Aquatic > Non-marine Saline and Alkaline > Saline | place... | reverse complement strand
TCACAGTTATACGTATTCAATGAGGGCCTCAACGGAATTGTCCACAGCTGCAGCCTTTGGGGAAACAGCCACAGAATATGATGTCCGAAAAATATTTAAAACGGTAGCCCGGGATGTACGAGGCTTTGAGAATGTAATTTTCACCGACGCAGATGGACAAACATTGGCGGCTGCCCGTAGTGGAGCGGAAGGACCAACGAAGTCTCACGATATTGTAATCAATGAACAAGGGTATGTTGACATTCACGTACCTCAAGGTACAAACATGGGCTTCACTGTGAACGGTACTACTGCCTATACTGTGTATGACCTTATTACTGAAGGTACGGTAACCGAGTCAATAGGTTTAGAAAAAGGATTTTATAGGGTGGCAGTTAATGATGTGGTTAGTTATGTGGCCGGAAGTCTTACGGTAAATTATCAATCAAACTATTATGACTATAGCCTGAATATGTATGATGAGGTGGGTCGCTTGAAAAGTTCCTTCCAACCTTTGGTCGATGCTGACGGTAATAAATTGGAAACCAAGTACAGGTATAATACCCTGGGACAATTGGTATACACCCAAAGTCCGGATGAAGGCGATGCCTGGTTCCTATACAGAGAGGATGGCCAGATTCGTTTCTCCATCAATAGTTTACAATGGAAAAATGGTAAATTTTCCTATACCAATTACGATTCAAAGGCTAGACCTGTGGAAAGTGGTGTGTATACCGATGTTTCTGGCTATTTGGGAGCCTATGTCACCTCTGAAAATGTAACGGATTTAACAGACCCTTTTAATCAATCTCTTAAGGATTTGATAGATGTATTGGATGGAATGACAGATGCAAATTGTTCCGAAGTACAGAATACGGTCTATGATGCATATGCGGATACAAATGAGGACGGAATACCGGATGATATGGTAAGTAGTATACCGGCCTCCATAGTAAATACCTATAAGCCCACGTTTCTTTCTGGCAATGTATACAAAACAACCAATGACAACGCCGCAACTTGGTACGGATATGATATTTACGGCCGGGTTAAATGGCTGGTTCAGGACATTGCTGTTCTTGGAGCGAAAACCATCGATTATGAATATAACCCAATTACAGGACTGGTAGAATATGTCCACTATCAAAAAGGGCAAACGGATGAATTTATTCATTGGTATACCTATGACGAAGCCAATCAATTGAGTATGGTACGGACAGCAGTTGACATGCAAGGACCGTGGGAAACCCATGCCAAATATTTCTACTATGAAACAGGGGAACTCAAACGTAAGGAACTGGCTTTTGATGATCAAGACAATCCTTCACAAGGTCTGGATTATGTATATAGTTTGGATGGGAAACTTAAGTCGTTGAATCACCCTTCATTGAGTCCGGAAAACGATATATGTAAAGATGAATTTGGCAACCCCTGTGATAGTAATGACCTATTTGGGATGCAGTTGGACTACCATGTGGGTGATTACATGCGTACTTCCAATATGAATATTGGACAAACACAATACGGCACGGATAAGCTAAACGGTAACATTAAAAGTATCCGTTGGAAGAACGCGGGGCCGCTGAGCGGGGCCGAAGCGAGCGAGTATGTCTACGAATATGACCGTAACAACTGGTTAAAATCTGCCAATTTTGATCCTGGTAATACGGACACAAGTTCCGGTCTGTTGGCCAATGATGAAAGTACCACCATATATACCAATGGTCAAAACGATATTTTGGAGGCTACCCAAAGTTATACCTTAAAACCAGGCTTCCACGCCCAAGAAGGGAGTACCATAACGGTACGCATTGATCCAAACGGCGGTGGTTCCAGTAGTGGTGACTATGACGTTACCAACATAATGTATGATGTAAACGGTAATATCCAGAGCCTTGTACGTAATGCACAGGGACCTATGGATAATTTAGCCTACTCCTATAAGACGGATAAGCCCAACCAATTGTTACGCGTAGAAGATACGGTGGATGATAACGTGCTTACCAATGACGATATTGACAACCAAACCGGAAATAATTACGAATACAATGAAATTGGACAACTAGTGTACGATAATTCTGAACAAATTGCCTATTTTTATAACGCCAGCGGTTTGGTGACCGAAGTTAAAAAAGGATCATTTACAGCAGTGAAATTTCATTATAACGATAGAAATTATAGGATACGAAAAGAATCGTTTAATCCTAATAATGGGAACCTAATACAAAACACGTATTATGTACGGGACGTATCTGGGCAGGTCATGGCCATTTACAGTGATTATGGTGGAAGTATGGACTTAAAGGAACAACCCATTTACGGTGCTGGCCGTGTTGGAGTGGCCTATAATGGAACCGGTAATGCAAAACAATATGTGTATGAAATGACAGATCATTTAGGTAATGTTAGGGCTTTGTTTACCAAAAATGGAACTAACGCTAATTTAGAAGGTGTAACGGATTACTACCCTGGCGGGATGGCGATGCCTGAACGAAATATCGTGGGCGACTACAGGTATGATTACCAAGGTCAAGAGAAAGATGATGAGACTGGGAAAATAGCGTTCCAGTTAAGATTATACGACCAACGTATTATGAGATGGTTATCTCCAGACCCGTACGGACAACATGCAAGTCCATATATGTCAATGGGAAACAGTTGGGCGAACAACGTTGACCCCGATGGCGGGATGGACTGCCCAGACCCACCCTGTAACAATACTAGCGATGTTTCCGCAGCAATATTATTGGACGAAGTAGTCGTTACCGCACCAAATAAATTTAGCGATAGAGTAGATATATTCGGAATAGTCGGTGCAGAACATCTGAGAGACCCGAGCCAATATGCTATTTGGGAAACAACATTTCAAGGAAATCTTGATGATTATAATAGACAGTTCAATACGAACTATGCCAGCGAGAGAGAGGCTTTTGCTGATTGGAACTACACTTTTAATTATGCTGTTCCACAACGTGAGCATATCCTTGATATACACGAGGCAACTGCAGAAGCGGCAGAGTACCTTAGTTATATTTTGCCCGCAGGAGAGATTGCAGTTGGCGGTAAATTAATTTATCTTGGAGTTACAAGAGTTTCAAAGGTGTCAATACATGGTTACAGGGCTTTTAAAGTAGGGCATGCATCTTCAAAAGGATTAAAAAGTTCGGCTTATTTCACTAGACATTTACGTGAATTGGGTCTTAACACCAAGTTTTTTGGTCCTACTCTTTATGGCCAAAGTAAAACACTAGGTACTTTTTTAGGAAGAAATTCACCTATTTTAGGAGCGGGCTTAGTTGGGGATGGAACTAGACGTTTGTACAATTTAATCAATGATTAATTGCTAATGTATGAAAGATAAGGTTATATCATTTTTTGTTAAAAAAATGAACAAAGAGATTGGAGTAGATTCAGAGATAAATGATATGGGTTATTTTGGACTTGATGGATGGGCTTTGATGTCTGATTTTTTCGATGAGTTTGAGATACGAAATAGTGAAGATTTTGAAATTTATTCATTTTTCGTAGAAGAGTTAAGCTTTATAGATTTTATGAAAAAAGGATATAAAAAAAGAATTAAGGAAAAAAACAGTTTATCTATCAATCATCTAATAAAAGTGGCTGAGCGTAAAGAATGGTTTGACCCTATTTATTCAACCTCATAATATCTTGCTTGATGCCATAAGTACTATTAAAAGAAAGAAAAAAATAATCAATTTTAAACAACAATAAACCATGAAAAAACAAGTAAACCTTTTTCTAATCATCCTTTTTGCCGGTTTAATTACTTATGCCCAAGATTCCAAGTTCAGTGCTACTGTAGGCTACCCCATAGCCGTTGGCGATAACTTTTTGGAACAGTATTCTAGTATAATTGACGTTGGGGCACAATATCGCTTTTTAGAAGCAGGTTCTGTTAACATTGGGGTATCTGCCAATGCAAGTTTCTTTAGTAGATCCACTACTTTAAATACTACCATTAAGCGTAGATTGGTATTGGTGCAACCAAGGGTATTTGGGGAGTTAAATGGGGACATTTTAAAAGGTTTTCGTCCTTCTTTGGGGTTGGGCTATACCATTTCATCCATAGCCTCTAAAAGTGAAAACGATTCCTCGGTGGATCAAACCGATAGTTCGGGTGCCATTAATGTGAATCTGGGAGTTGCCTATGACATTACCAAAAATCTATTTGCCTTTATCTCATATGACTATTTGCGATATACGGAAGATTTTCCTCCCACTTTGGATAACAGTTATTTTGGTAACGCCAGTTTTATAAAACTAGGAGCTGGACTTCGGTTTTAATAGGAACGGTTAAAAATGGTCGTTCTTTCTGGCAATATGCCGTATATTTTGTGTTTGTAACTAGTTACCCAATATATTAATCCCAAAACAGAATTGTTCCCATCTTGAGATACCTACTAATCATCTTTCTACTATGTTGGTTACCGTTTAAGGCTATGGCCCAAAACGAGGCGGCCATTTGGTATTTTGGCGAAAATGCCGGGCTGGACTTTAACTCAGGGGCACCGGTGGCCTTAACGGATGGGGCCATGATTACCCAAGAGGGCTGTGCCACTATTTCGGATGGCAATGGGAACCTGCTGTTTTACACCAGTGGGGTAACCGTTTGGGACCGCGCCCACAACTCTATGCCCAATGGCACGGGACTTTTAGGAGATTTCTCCAGTTCGCAGTCGGCCATTGTGGTGCCGGACCCTGGCAACCCAGATCTGTATTATGTATTTACTGTTGACGATTTGGGTGGAGACAATGGCTTTCAATATAGCGTTGTGGATATGACATTGAATGGTGGCTTGGGAGACGTTACCCTTAAGAACATACCCTTGACCACTCCTGTAGCCGAAAAACTAACAGCCGTGGAACATGCCAACGGTACGGATATTTGGGTGCTGGTACATACGTATGGGAACGATCAATTTTTGGCATATTTGGTAACCCCAACGGGGCTGATAACAACCCCTGTAGTTTCAGCTGTGGGCGAAAATTTACCCTTACATTCGGGTGCGCTGGGCGTTGGTGGTTATATGAAAATATCGCCGGATGGGCAGTTCTTGGCCTATGTAACTGGGACAGGAAGGGATCGTCATTTGTTTCGTTTTGATACGCTTACGGGACAGGTAAGTGATTTTATTGAATTGAATTCGTATTTCCCCGCCTCTACTAATACGGTTTTGAATAGCTCCTATGGAGTGGAATTTTCTTCGGATAGCAGCAAGCTCTATGTTACCTCGTCAAATTTTTTCCAGAATTTTACATCGGAGGACAATATTCACCAATTTGACCTCACTAACTATTCGGAAGCGGCTATTTTGGCTTCGGGCGTTGAAATCGCCCCTATGCGACCCGGTCAGGATGGTGCAATACAATTGGGTATCGATGGAAAAATATATATTACGGAGTTAGGTGAGAACGCTTTGAGTGTCATCAATAATCCTAATTTGGGAGGCTTGGCCTGTAATTACGTATCGAGTGCCGTTCCATTAGTAAGTGGTGTAAGTCGGTTGGGGTTACCTCCATTTATCCAATCCTTTTTTGTAGTGGGCTTGCGGGCACGGAATTTCTGTTTGGGGGATGCAACCGAATTTGAGGTAACCTCCACCGACCCCATTGTGAGTATTGCTTGGGATTTTGGAGATGGGAACACCTCCACGTTGGAAACGCCCACACATATCTATGCAGCGGCTGGGACCTACCCTGTAAACGTTACGGTTACCACGGCTTCAGATACCAAAACCGAATCCAAGGACATTACTATTTATGGGGTGCCTACCGCAAATTTGGCATCCAATGAAGAAGTTTGTCATGTTGCCGATACCTTTCCTTTCGATGTCACCATCAAAACTGCTGAAATTTTAGGAATACAGGACCCCAATGATTTTCAGGTACAGTATTTTTTATCGCCGACGGATAGGGATACAAATTTAAACCCAATACCTACTACAGAAGACTTTAATTTGGGTACGACTACCATTTACGCCAAAGTCACCAATCGTTTGAACAACAGTTGTTTTGCTACTACCGAATTTGATATTTTGATCAAACGTACCCCGGATTTGTTGGCGGTTCCGGACAGTACGGTTTGTGATGATGACGGTGATGGGCTTTTTACTTTCGATTTAAGTGATTGGGATGATCTGATTGCCCCTGCCATGACAAATGTAAACGTGAGCTACCATGCTACACAAGTCGATGCGGATGCGAGCGCAAATCCCTTGCCCTACAATTACACAAATACGAATCCGACTGAAATTATCTATTTCAGAATAGAAAATACTACCTATCCCGAATGTTATGAAGTGGGTAATTTTCAATTGGGGGTCATTGACCAGGTGATAGCCAATACGCCAACCGATTTGGAGTATTGCGATGACAATAATGATGGGCAAGCTGTTTTCGACCTTACGCAAACGGCGATGGAAATCATCGGAACCCAGAATCCGAATAGTCTAAACCTTACCTATCACGAAACCCAAACGGATGCAGACAGCGGAGCCAACCCCTTGAACACTGGTTCCTATTTGAGCACTGCTTATCAAAATACAATTTATATTCGGGTGGAAAATGCTTCGGATACGTCTTGTTACGCCTCCTCATTTTTTAATCTGAACATTTACGATTCGCCCATAGTACCACAAGTGGCCGATTGGCAAGTATGCGACGATAATAATGACGGACTCTTTTTGTTCGATCTATCGGAAAAGGAAATTGAAATTCTAAGTGGAACTACAGGAACGATTGTTTCCTTTTATACCTCCCAAACGGATGCTGAAACTGCACAAAATGGGATAACCGGGAATTACCAAAATACGAGCAATCACCAGAATATTTATTTCCGATTGGAAAATACGAACAATGCTCAATGCTATTCTGTATCATCCTTTCAATTACAGGTGTTCGATACCCCGAAGGCAAATGTAGCTTCTGATGTCATTATTTGTGATACCGATGAAACTGGACGCTACTATTTTGACCTTTCTGAAAAGGATGATGAAATTTTGAACGGTCAGGACCCATTATATTATGATGTCAGCTACCATAGTTCTGAGAATGATGCGTTGAACAATGTCTCGCCTTTACCCAAAGCCGATTATCAGAATACCATTCTAAACGAAACCATATGGGTACGTGTCCAACATATCGATTTGGAAAGCTGTTTTGATGTGTCCAGTTTTAATTTGGACATAAATCCGTTGCCGCAGATGAACATGGAGGATCGCTATGTGATTTGTCCCGATAGTCCAGATTTGGTCATCGACGGTGGTTCTTTTGAAAGTTACAGTTGGCGAGATGGAAATGGTATCGAAATAGGAACTCAGGCCACATTGGATATCACTAATTTGGGAAATTATTCATTAACAGTTACCCAAACAACCAACGGTGTTACTTGTGAAAACACGGCCAATTTTGAAGTGGTCTCCTCTGGTGCACCGGAGACCTTGGAGGTGGATTTAAACGGTTTTTCGGATGAAGTGCAACTGGAACTTTTGGCAACAGGAACGGGCGAATTCGAATATTCCATTGATGGGGAAAATTATCAAAGCTCTGGGGGTTTTAGGGTCTTTCCAGGTCAATACACTGTTTTTGTGCGTGATATTTATGAATGTAGAACTTTAATCCAGGAGGTTACAGCCATTGGGTATCAGAAGTTTTTTACTCCGAACGGTGATACTATCCATGACTATTGGAATGTTATTGGCGGTGAAAATTTCCCTGAGTCGCGACTTACAATTTACGATAGATATGGAAAATTTTTAACTCAGATAGAACCATCTTCCAGAGGATGGGACGGGACCTTTAACGGAAAGTCATTGCCGTCATCAGATTATTGGTTTCGCTACGAATATGACGGAGGAAAAATCTTTAAGGGACATTTTACCCTAAAACGATAATATTCTTCATTTTCTTCCTTATAAATACAACACTTAAGACTAAAATCCGTTATAATTTGTAAGAATTAGACTATAATCAATATAGTCATTTCTTATTCAACCTTAACTGGATGAAGGATTAAACCCATATCTCATGAAACCTACAATTATATGGTCTTTGATGACTATAGTCTTATTTGCATGTAGCCCCATGCAAAAACTCCAAGAGGATGTATCCCAAGGAATTTTTATTGGGACCATTGTAGAGGTGGATAAAACTCTGTTTGGAGTATCATATCAGCCAATTGGCACCCCGCAAATTACCAAAATGCTTTCTCTTTCAGTTCAAGAAGTTCCTTTCACTAAAAGGACTTTTAAAAAGTACAATGATTTAAAACTATCACAAGGAAAAAAACCTTATTTCGTTTTTAATGATTCTTTGGACATTAAACCGACTTATTTCAATTTTACAATTACAGATAGAATCGGTTTACTGAAGTCATTGAACTCAGTGGATAATAGTACTATAAGGCAATATTTGATGCAAGATTCCGAATATGCGCTTATAGATGAAATATCTGTAATCGTAGACGAAAAACAGAGAGGAATGCTTTCTGATGCCAAGATTATCTTTCTATTTGAAAATTCATTCGGAAACCTAGTTATAAAATCAGTTTCCAAAAATATCGAGGACGTAATTCCTGTAGAGATTGAAGATATTTTTAATATGCAAACGTTAACCCCTTGTTGGGGTCTTAATAAATTTCGACAATCGGAGATTCAATCCCTTGTTAGGGATGGTTCATGTCCAAAGGGTACTAAGCTCAATTCAACGGACCTAAAAAATGAAAACCCCTATTTAAAATTAAGGTAATGAGGAAAATTGGAAAAATAGGGTTGGTTGTTTTGTGTAGTTGCTTTTTGGCCTGCCAGGATATCTTGGAAGTAGACGACATATCTAGTTCACTTATTTTTTTGGTAGCCCCCACCGATAATTCTACTGTCCAAGAGGGCAATGTGAACTTTACATGGACCGAAATTACCGAAGCTACAGGCTATCATATTCAAATTGCTTATCCGGATTTTGATAATGCATCACAAATTGTTTTGGATAGTATCGTTGTAATCGATAGCACCTATATTGGTCCAAATTTGACCAAAGAACTTCTCAGCAATAACTATCAATGGAGGGTAAAGGGATTTAATAGCGATTACCAGACAGATTTCACGGTGAGTTCGTTCACAGTAAATAGCCAATAAATAAAAAGTTCAAGCCATCAAGAAATATAAAACATTCGCGTTAATGATATCCGTTTTGTCAATTTGGGGCATACTTGGTTATCGTGTAGTCAAAACGGTCAGTCCGAACAAAGCGCAACCTGGCAATCAAAAGGATTATACCACATTTAATGGTCCAAAAATGATTCAAAGGGATACCTTTCAAATAGTGGCCAACTACCGAGACCCTTTTTTGGGAACTATTCCCGTGTCGCAGGCAATAAAAAAGAAAGTTGTTCCAAAAAGGATAGAGGCAAATAGTCCCGAAAAGAAAATTGAATACACAGGTTTCGTTTCTGATAATGCCTCTAAGGAAAGGATATTTTTTGTTACAATCGATGGTCATCAGCACATGATGGGTCCAAATGAAAGCGTCCTTGGGGTTAAGCTTCTCAATGGTGAACAAGGAAGTATAAAAGTACAGTATGGAAATACAACACGTACCATAACCTTGACGGAATGATGCTATTAAAGAAAATAAAGGCAGGAGCCCTTCAGTTCGTATTGTTTATCGGTACCATTATCGCCATTCTTCTGCTAACTTTTTTACTAATCTCACATACCCATAATTTTTTTGATAAAAAAACGGATATACTCATTGCTATTATTCAAGAAACGGATTTTGGACTGGAATATGCATTTCAAAAGAAGCTTTCAGATGGAAATAAGATTCAAATTACCTCCAATTTTAACAAGGACATTTCAATTACAGTCCAAAAGGAGTATTGGGGCATCTTTGAAAAGTACACTTCCACTACTTCACATAAGTCCATGAGTTATTCCAAGACTGCTCTAGTTGGAAATAGCTATCCTAATGAAATCCCAGCACTATATTTAAGAGACCGACAAAAGCCTTTAGTTCTTGCTGGAACTTCTAAAATCACAGGTGATGCCTATTTGCCAGCTCATGGTATCAGGCTTGGTAACATCAATGGTAATCCATATCAGCATAATAAGTTGTTGTACGGTAAAGAATTAAGGAGTGATTCTGCAATCCCAGAATTGGATTCAGAGATGTTAAACGAAACAGTTAGATTGACTCAAACTTATAATGGGACTAGTGAGCAGATATCCTTAAAAAGAAACATGGATATAGCTGTTTCCTTTGATACACCTACTAAATTAATTACGGGCAGAAATGTGAGCTTGGAAGAATTAAAACTTACAGGAAATATAATAGTGGTTGGTACCGAGCAGATTTTTGTTCATAGTACGGCAATTCTTAAAGATGTGATTTTAGTTGCTCCTGAAATTATTATATCTGATGGAGTACGAGGAAGTTTTCAGGCAATTGCAAACAGTACTATCCAAGTTGGCAAAAGTTGTGAGCTTTTCTATCCGTCTGCTGTAATTGTAAACGATATGACGAAAGTTAATTCGACTAACTATTCGGATGTAGAAAAACCGAAAATTGCTATTGGAAATAATTCCGTCATTAATGGAGTTGTTGCTTACATCAATCAATCCGATGAACAAACCTATATCCCTCAAATCAAGATATCGGAAAATTCCCTTGTCCACGGAGAAGTTTACTGTACGGGGAATTTAGAACACTTAGGTAAGGTACACGGAACTGTAGTAACCGACGGGTTCATATCTTTCCAAAACGGCAACATCTATCAAAATCATTTGTATAATGGTACTATTGATTTCAAAGGCTTAAAGAAAAAATATGCCGGTTTGTCCATTTTGGATAACGAGCAACATAAAAAAGTGATGAAATGGCTCTATTAAAAAAAATAAAAGCCTCCACTCTAATGGAAACTTTAGTCGCTACTGTTTTGACAGTTGTGATTTTTATGATTTCCAGTATGCTTTTGAACAATATCTTTTCCAATAGTATGAGGGGTAAGAGTCACTATATTACAGAAAGATTACATAGGTTGAAATATCAATATCAAAATAAGAGCCTTAAAATCCCTTATTATGAAGATTCAGGGGATTGGGAATTTTCTGTTGTCAAAGAAAATGAAGATGATATTGAATTGGTAGTTTTTAAGGCGGAGAATCAAAAAATACAGAAATCGTTCACAAGGAGTATAATTGGTGATTAGTAATATGAAAAAAATAAAGGCCTTCACGCTTAGCGAGATGATTGTGGTATTGGTTATAACTACCATTATTGTTGGTTTGGCCTTTTCTGTATTGAATTTGGTGCAAAGACAGATGTACGGAATCGAATCAAATTATGAAAAAGCTACTGAGCTAAATCTGCTGAAGCAATCACTTTGGATCGATTTTAACCGTTATGATTATGTTCTTTATGATGAGAAAAGTCAAGAGATCTCCTTCAGCAATGAAATTAAAACGATTATTTACACAATAAACGAAAATGTAATCATAAAGGAAAAGGATACATTTCAAATAAACTGGACTGAGAAGAAGTACTTTTTTGACAATGTAGAAATGTTTTCTGGTGAAATAGATGCCTTGGATTTCGAGACGACCAAAGAGTTTGGAAATCAAAGATTATTTGTTTTTAAAACTAATTCTGCGACTACTTATATGAGATAAGAAAATGGGATTTAAACTCGTAAATACGGCAACAGTATCGAGCAAAAGCGTAGAAAAAGATAGGCTTTCTAGTATTTTACAAAAGGAGGTTGCATTATTCGGCAAATCTTTTGGTAATAAAAAGAAAGAAGACTTCTATTCTGAGCTAAGTGTGTTGTTAAATGCAGGCATCAATTTAAAGGAAGGCCTGTCTTTGATTCAAGAAAATCAGAAAAAAGAAAAAATGCAATCTTTTTTTCGAGATTTGGTGGAGGGTTTGGTTTCCGGTAAGAGTTTTTATGAAGTATTGTGTGAAAAATCAGAGTTTTCGGAATATGAATATTATTCAGTTAAAATAGGAGAAGAAACAGGCACTTTGCCAAGAATTGTTGAAGAATTGGGAAAATTCTACTCCAACAAAAATGAACAAAGACGTGGATTGATAAATGCCCTGACCTATCCGATAATTATTTTATGTACTGCTATACTTGTAGTTGTTTTCATGTTGCGTATGGTTGTTCCGATGTTTGAGGATATCTTTAGACAAAATGGAGTGGATTTACCGGGAATCACGGTAGCGATAATTAATATCTCAAATTTTATTAAGGACTATGGTTGGTTAGTGCTTTTAATCCTTGCTTTGTTATTTATAGCGAAAAAAGCGCTAGCACAAAAGGCCTGGTTCAAACAAGGTTCGGATAAATTATTGATGAAAATACCCTATGTAGGAAACTTCGTTGTATCCGTATACCTTGCTCAATTTACGCAGTCGGTCGCACTATTGACATCCTCAAAAGTACCAATGTTGAGGAGCATTCAATTGGTCAAAAAAATGATTGATTTCTATCCATTAACAGAAGCCTTGACTAGCGTTGAAAAGGGAGTTTTGGCAGGATTAAGTTTGAACCAGAGTATGTCGAAAAATAAAATTTTTGATAATAAGATGATTTCCTTGGTCAAGGTAGCCGAAGAGACCAATCAAACAGAATATATCTTCGAGCGGCTTAACCAACAATATGCTATTGAGGTAAAACAGAAATCTAAATTGCTTTCTACATTAATGGAACCTCTGATAATACTCGTTATTGGTATTTTTGTGGGAGTAATTTTAGTCTCAATGTACTTGCCAATGTTCAAGCTAAGTAGTGTGGTTGGTTAAAAGGAATATAAGGTCATTCGACTTAAATGGGATTCCGAAAGAATAAGAATCTATTTATGGTTTTATTAAAAGATGGATTTCAAACTTATCGAGATTACAATTTTTAAAAACATTAAAAACCCTGCGGGAGTTGGCCAAATGCGCCCTCCTAGAGTCGGTTGCAATGTCCAACCCCCTCGGTCGGCACACAAGAGCTTGTCCATGGCAAGCCCTTGTTGAGCCAATTCTTTGTCTATAAACCCAATAGTATCATATGATGCTATGGTCATATGGCCATATGACAAAATGATTATTGCTATATAGCGTTATAGCATTGACCATTGCTATAATGCATTGATTATTCAGTTGTTGAATGAGGTGGTCTGTACAGAAATGGTATTACTACGATACATTTGATGTTTTTTCTTTAATAGCCTTGAATATTTAGCTAAATCCTTAAAAACCTGATTGCCTTTTTCTCCCTCACCACAATTCTGGGGAAATCTATTTTCAGAGAAAGCCCAAAGCACTGCTTTGGGCTTTTATGGTTAGGGGAAAAAGAAGAAAACAGTTGATAAATAACCTTGATTTAAAACATCCTTCCGATCAAATCCCCTTAACTTTAAATCAAAAAGTGAACGAATCCATTTTATTGACCAAAGCGATTGCTGAATTCCGAAACACTTATCCCGAACTCATCGACCAATGGGAAAGGCAAATCGGTTATGGAATTTGCCATCCAGACCTTCATTTTTGTCTAAACTTGTTGGATGGCTTCCCAATATTGAGCGCATATCTCAGAATGAAGGAGTATCGAATCGATTTCGCAATTAACGCCTATATTGTCCATTCCAACTGGCAGAGCGAGTTCATCGGATATGGATACGATGGCAATATCGCCTTGGAATTGGCCAATCGTGAAATAAAACTGACCTATAAGGCACTGAATGAATCCGACACCATTGTAGCAGACCCAAAAGCCAAGGTCTATCATGCTATTTTGAATAATAGTTACAGTAGTAATTTTTAAGCTATGCATGGTAAAGGACTTACAATGTTACCTTTGAATTCATTAACTTGAGGGCTATGGACGAAGATTCCTTGAAAATATCACTTTTGGATACTTCCGGTAACGTCGAAAATTTTGGCGAGACCCATAAAAAGGCCGCCGATATCTTTGCCTATCTTCTCCACCAAGAAAATGTGGAACCTTCCCAGAGACCCGTTTTCATGAATATCGTTCGCGATAAAGAACTGCCCATAGTCAATATGACCAAAGAATTCGCCCATCATCTGATAAATAATATGAAAGATGAAGAAAGGAAACAGCTGGAACGTGTTCAAAAGGAGGATATAAGCGAATATGGGATAGAGAACGAAGCCTTGACCGATTTCGTGGAAATGGAACTAGTCGACGTAGCTACCTCCTATCGCAAATGGGAGTACGGTAAATATGCGCTCCGTTATTTTATGGATGATCTTTATTCTTCGGATTTGACATCGGCTTTGGAATCGAAAAACATGGACCATAAGATCTTGTTGGAAAAGTTCAGTTCTATCCTGAACAATAACGAGCAAAAATGGGAGCCGTTCGTAGATATATTTTTAATCCAAGCCCTTAAGTACCGACTGAATCCATCGTCCTTGAATATGGCCGCGTATGACCTGATAGGCGACCTCGTCCAAAAAAATCTGGTGTACCTATCCATTAAAATGAACCCTCTAAAATCCACTTTTAAGGAATCCCTTTCCAAGGCAATGACCCGGGGAAGGCGAAGGGGACCAAAACGATGATGAATACCAAGGAAATTTTACAGTATTTGGAAAACCTGGAAACGGACAGTAGGCTTCAAGTAAACGGCAACACCTATACTTGGGGACAGGTGAAACTTGCCCAAAAGATCAATTTGGACATTAAAAAGGAACTTGGCTTCCTGCCCCCGAAACCAAAACTGTCCAGGCGCAGGGCCTTTATCGTTATTCTTGAAGAACGCTATTATGATGTTTCCGATTATCCAGAAGGGGTCGCCCTTGCCAATATCCATAAATGGGCGGCCCAACGCTTTACCTTCGCCCAACGTGCACTAAAAGGGTTCAAAACGATATCGGAAGTCCACCCAAAAAGACCTTGTACCTTCTACGAAAACAATGCCCTAAAAAAGATGAACTATCGAAGGGCATTGTCCCATTTGGTCCAATTCCAAAGCCTGTTCTTTGAAATCGAAGAAGCGGCCGATTCCTTAAAGAATACTTACAGGGACATTCTTCTCTGCTAATAAAAAGTGGTGTACACCGATTCATGTACAGCACTGCCCATTTCCTTTTTAGTTTGCCCTTAGGTTTGTCCTTGTAAATCGGAGGTCACGGAGCAAGTTGTGTTTTTGCTAACAAAAACCCTACGCACTTCGTTTGAAGGCTGCTTTGTGATCCTCACAAAACTTAAAAAATGGGAAGGCCAAAAAAAGAACTGTCGTCGTTGAAACTGATACAGGTCAACATCAGAATGACCGTTGACGATTATATAAAGGTTTCCGATAACGCAGTAACCATCGGGCTGTCCGTTGCCGAATATATCCGAAGAAAAACTACGGAAAAGTACCTGCCAAAGAAAAAGGTGAGCCCATTGGACCGAAAACTATTTGTCGAACTCAGCCGGGTGGGAAACAACCTGAACCAATTGGCCAAGGTGGTCAATTCTGGTATCCGCGACCCGTTCAGTATCCAGAGACAATTGGAGGAAGTAAAAAGGTTATTACAATATCTTAAATCAAATATCGCCAACCATGATAGGTAAGATAGTTATAGGAAATGATTTTTACGGAGTGCTGGCCTATAATGAAAAGAAGGTACGGGAAGGGGTCGGACATGTCATCGATTCCAATATCGAACATTCCACCCCTGTTGAAATGACCCGGGAATTCAATCTAATCAGGGAGCTACGCCCCAACCTCGGTAAAGCGGTGCTCCATGTTTCCCTAAACCTGCCGCACTCGGATTATTTGGACGATAGGGAGTTCGCCTCCTTCGGATGCGACTATCTAATGAAGTTGGGCTTTGATAACAACCAGTTCATCATGTACCGACATACGGACACGGAACACGAACATATCCACATAATAGCGAACAGGGTAAGGTACTCGGGCAGAACGGTAAGCGACAGTAATATTAAAAGAAGAAGCCGGGAAATACTCAACGGACTGGAGAGGAAATATGGGCTGACCCAAATCGTAGAGCAAACGAACACGAAAAAATCGCTTACCCAAAAAGAAATAGAGAAGACCCTGAGAACGGGCAATGTTCCCATCAAGCTTGTCCTTCAGGACAAGATCGGTTCGGCGTTCTCAAGGGCGAAGGATACAGCGCAATTTATTGAACTGCTTGGACAACAGCATATATCCCCCAAATTCAATATAAGCAAGACCACCGGAAGGGTTTCGGGTATTTCGTTCAGATATCAAGGGGTTGTTTACAAGGGCAGTACGCTAGGTAAAAAATTCTCATGGAACAGTATTAAAAAACACATCGATTATGAGCAAACAAGAGACCGTACAGTTGTACTATCGGCTAATGAAAAAGAACGAGGAACTCATCCTACTGGTGAAAGAAACGATGAAACAGCAATCAGGCCTGAACCAAGAAATAATGGAGGTACGCAAAGCATTGAAAATCCTGCTCAACAATCAAAAAATTATCTGGAACAAATTAAGGGAGATGGAGTAGTCGAACCTTTGGTACAAGAAACGGAATGGAACCCTTTTAGGTTGGAACTTCTAGATGACAATACCAAGAAAAAGTCCAAAAGAAAGAAGGAAAAGAAAGGCCTAGGTCTATAGGAACCCTAAAAGCGAACACATGAAAACGAACGATAAGCTACATTTTGCAGGATTGTCATCAGCTGAGATCCAGGTACTGGAAATGATACGGAACAAAAGATTCCTGTCCATCAAATTGATCATCAAAAACGGGGAGGTAGATGTCATCGAAGGGCTGGAAAGACTTCGAACGGGAGAACGTATCATCGATATGTTGAAACAACACGATTTTCAAAATCTGGAAATCAAACAAAGTAACGGCAAGATCGTCTGCGTGAACAGGATATTCAGGAAGAAAATCCG
>Ga0136560_1000700_pt1 | contig 16898 bp, 8 predicted proteins | sample AntRauMeHopE1497_FD_104925 | JGI IMG/M metagenome (GOLD analysis project Ga0136560, IMG submission 104925) | Saline lake microbial communities from Rauer Islands, Antarctica - Metagenome Hop E1 #497 | ecosystem: Environmental > Aquatic > Non-marine Saline and Alkaline > Saline | place... | reverse complement strand
GCCGGCTCCGGCCCCGGCGCCTGCGCAGTCCCCGGCGCCTGCTGCCTGGCCGGCCCCTGCCCCGGCGCCTGCGCAGTCCCCGGCGCCTGCTGCCTGGCCGGCCTCGGCCCCGGCGCCTGCGCAGTCCCCGGCGCCTGCTGCCTGGCCGGCTCCGGCCCCGGCGCCTGCGCAGTCCCCGGCGCCTGCTGCCTGGCCGGCCCCTGCCCCGGCGCCTGCGCAGTCCCCGGCGCCTGCTGCCTGGCCGGCCCCTGCCCCGGCGCCTGCACAGTCCCCGGCGCCTGCTGCCTGGCCCCCCGCGGCCCCGGCACCTGCGCAGTCCCCTATCGAGCCAGCGACAGTGCCCGCTTCTCCCGGAGCGGCTCGGCCCGGCCAGGCATCGCAGCAGCTTGGCGCACCCCAAGCTGCCCCGGTGGCCGCGCCTCCGGTGGCCGCTGCGCCTCTGGCTGCCGCAGAGCCTCCGGTTGCTGCCGCGCCGCTGGCGGCTTCACGCGAGACGATTGCGCTTCAAACGACACGCCGAGCAGCAGAGCTGCTCAGTGAGCTCGGGATGACGCCCGTGCCCGCGCTAGGGGGCGCCGAGCGGCTTGACCTGCAGCAGCGGGCCCTGGAGGCAGAGGTGGCGGCGGACGCAAGGAGGGCGGAGGCGCTCGCGCAAGGCTGGCGGGACGAGCTCGGCGACGAGGGCCAGGATCTGAGAGACGCCATCATCGCTCACGCAAGGATGCTCGACCAGGTGTCGTACAAGTCCCGCGTGGCCAAGACCCAGGCTCGGCGGGACAGGCTTGCGGAGCGGGGCCAGGTGAGCAGCGGGAAGCTCGCCGCCGCCGTGGAAGCAGCCTCGGGCCGTACGGACGCGGCCGCGGTGCAGCGCGCCATCGCGCTCGTCGTGCTGCGGGCCACGGAGGCCGTGGTGGAGCAGGCGGCCGGCCCCATCGACGACGCCGACGCCGACGCGCTCGCCGCCTGGCTGGACGATGCCGTACCCCGGGCGGTCGAGGCGGTAGACGCCACCGCTGCTGCGGCCGTCAGAGGCCGGGTCCTAGTCGCCGATGCGTTCACGCTGCGCGGCGCGCTGTCGTCCGCCGGGCGGTCCGGCGAGGCGTCCGTGGCGCTGGCCGAGGCAGCGCTGCAGGAGGGCGGCGCCGAGCCGGTCGTTGACCCCCTCACGAGGGACCTCCACTCCTCGGTGAAGCGGTCGGCCCACAGCGCTTGGGCCGCCGTCGAGGAGCTGGACCGAGAGGCGGCGCTGGCCGCCCGCCGGGCGACGCGGGCAGCCGCCGGCGGGCTGGCGGCGCACGGCTCCGTCGCCCTCGAGTCGCTGCAGCGCCGGCGGGCCGCCCTGTCGCGGCGGCTGGCCTCCCTCGAGGAGTGCGTGGCGAGCATCACCGGCTCTCGCCCGGCAGCGGGCGCGGGCGACGCCCCGCTGCGCGCCGCCGCCGCCGCGGCCGAGGCCGGGGGTCGCGACACGGCCCCGTGCCTCCTGCCGCCAGCCGAGCGCCGCGCCGCCATGGAGCGGCTTCGCAAGGCAAGGAACGAGGAGGCAGACGCGGCCCGGCTGCGAAGCCGCGCCGCCGCCTCCAAGGCAGCCGCCCTCGTCAGCGCGGAGCGAGCGAAGGCCAGGGCCGCGGCGGAGCGAAGCGCCGAATCGAACTACCGCCGGACGGACTCCCCGCCCCACGCCGTGGGCGGCACGGCAGCCTCGGGTATGCCGCTAGGCATCTCAGCTCAGTGGAGCGAGGGCGGCGTGTCGGCAGCGGGGGCGCCGCCCATCAGCGCGCGGCCCAGCGGCCAGGCATCGTCGGGCCTGCAGGGCATGAAGCCGCCGTCCTCCGCCTCCCCCGTGGCTTCGACTGCCCCAACCCCACCAGCGTCCGTCTGGCAGCAGCCGGGCGGTGCCAAGGCGGCCGCTCCGTCGGCGTTTGACATGGCACCCAAGACCACCGCTCCCCGTCAGACAGAGGTGGGCCAGGCACCAGCCGGCAGCCCGGGAGTGGCATCTGCCTCACAGGGCAGCGGCTGGCCGGCCGCGCGGGCGTCGCCGCTGCCCGCCGCGCCGAAGATTCTGTCATCCATCTTCTCCACATCTCCGGCTGGTGGCGCCGCCACGGAAACCGCTGCCAGGCGCGCCGAGGAGGCCCGAGCGGACGCGGCCAAGGCCGCGGAATTGGGGCTGGACCTCACCGCGACGGACGAGCCCAAGGCCAAGCCCAAGGCCAAGCCCAAGGCCAAGCCCAAGGCCAAAGCAGCGGCGGCGGCGCCCCTCGCCCGCTCCCCGTCTGTCCTCGCCCAGGCCGCGGCCTCGTCCCTGGCCGGTGACCTCGCCAAGGCAGAGGCCCGCAAGCCGACAGCGGCACCCGCGGCAGTCAACTTGGACGTCTTCAAGCCGGAAGCGGCCCCTTCCGTCAACGTCTTCAAGCCGGCGACGACCACCGCGGCGGGTGCCTTCAACCAGGCAGCAGCCTCCACCGCGAACACCTTCTTGCCGGCGCCGACTCCCGCGGCCTCCAATGCCTTCGGCGCGGCATCGGCCTCGCAGGCCGCGGCCTCGCCCGCGCAGCAGACCAATGCGATGACGGCGCTGTACTTGGAAGCTGGGATCAAGCTCCCCGGAGCCGGCATCGCTGCCCTGTGGGGGAAGCACGGCGAGCTCTGCTGGCGCACCATCGCGCGGAAGCTGAGGAGGGAAGGCCGACAGTCCGCGGAGATCGAGGAACTGCTCGGGAAGCACACCGCGGGCTTGACGCTGGCGACGATGCCCGACGGTGTCATCGCAGCAGTCCGGGCGGACGCGGCCAAGGACGCAGAAGCGGCCGGCGGCGGCACTGCCGCGGGACCTTTCGGGGGCGCACCGGCCGGCTCGCTGCCCGCAGCTGCGCCGTTTGGCGGCTCCGTCGCTGGAGCGGCAGTGGCGTCGACTGGCTTTGGTACTGGCCAGATGTTTGGCACCGCCCCTGCCCTTGGGGCGGCCGCACCGGGCACGGCAGCACCGGCAGCACCATTCCAGTGGGGCCAACAGCAACCGGCTTCCGCTCCCGCACCTTCACCCTTTGGCACGTCGGGTTTCGCGCCGGCGACGTCGCCAGCGGCCACTACAGCGTTCGGGCAGACAACAGCACCGACCGGTGGCTCGACGTTCGCCGCCGGCTTTGCCGGTGGATCCGCGTTCCCCGGGGCAGGCTCGCCATTTTCAGGCGCCACCCCAGCGCCCGCCCCTGCCCCTGCGACAGGGTTTGCGACCAGTGGGTTCGGCGGGGCAACCCCCGGCCAAACTCCATTCGCAGGCGGACTGTCTTCTGCGTTTTGAGCGCGCCGCCCTCGCGGCATTGTCACAACGAGGAGATGAATCGTCGCGTTGCGCACCACAGACGGCTGCGTCGGCCGGGCCGCAGCAAACGTTGCACGGAACTGGATGCAGAGCCAAAACGTAGAGCCTGAGCCCGACGCCACTCTTTGGGCAGCCATGCCTCGTCGCAAGGGCCGGCGCCAGGATGCCATCCCCTCCGCCGACGACAGTCTTGTGGAGGACGCGCTGGAGCGGGAAGCGGCCCGTTTCACAAAGGGAACGGAGCCTTCGGACCTGGAGATGGTCGGAGGTGAGAGCTCCCGCACGCCCAATGGCCGCTGAACACGGCAAGCTGGCCCGGTTGCGCCGGCTGCGCCCCCAGCTCCGGTCGTGAAGCCATGCTGGGCGTGCTTGGCTTTGATCGTCTTTCGCGTTCCGCAGCCAGAGGCAACGGAAGCGACGAGGAGGACGAGGCGCTCCTGGACCTGCGCCAGGCCGCCAGCGACGATGACGACGTCAGCAGCGAAGACAGCGAATCGGATGAGGACGACAGTGACGAAGAGGGCCAGGCGCCCGGGCCCGACGCCCGCGTAGCCCGTCGCACCACGGCGGCAATCGGCTCGCGCGTGGACGGCGGCGGCCAGGACGACAGCGACGACAGCGACGACGAGGACAGCGACGAGGCCTTGGCCATGGGACGGCAGGTCCGCGACTCGACGCTGACGACGGCGTGGGGCGCCGACCGCGCGGCCTATTACGAGGGCGGGGAGGGCGACGACGATGACGACGCGGCCGAGGAGGAGGAGGAGGCTGCCGTCGCCATGATGCGTGCCCGCGCCGCTGAGATGGACGAGGAGGACTTTGCGGCGCCGTCGGGCGCAGCCAGCGCCGCCCGCCTGTCGAGGCTCGCGGCGTCCTCGTCGTCTTCGTCGGCGGGCGCCAGCGTCGTCAAGCGCGACACCGGGGCGCTCACACAGGCTGAGCGGACCGCTCTGCTCGATGCCGACGCCCCCGAGCTGCGGCAGCTGCTCTCGGACCTGGCCGACCAGGCCTCGGGCCTCAAGCAGTCGCTCGCGGCGGCGCGGGCCGCGCAGGCCGCCTCCCGCCCCGCGGACGGGGTGCCCCTGCTGGAGGCCCGGCTGCAGCTGCTGCTGCTCTACATGGCCCACGTCTCGTTCTTCCTGCTCCTCAGGGCGGAGGGAGCCTCGGCCCGCTCCCACCCCGTGGTGCGCCGCCTCGTCCGCCTCCGCGGCCTCCTCGAGCGCTCCAGGCCCCTCGTCGCGCGCATGCGGCCCCGGATCGACCGGGCCGTCCGCGCGGCGCAGCGCAAGGCCGCCGGCGAAGGCGGGGCCGCGGCGCGGGACGAGGATCTGGCCGCCCCCGCGCTCGGGGACCTCGACGCCGACGACGCCGCCGCCTCGTCCGCCTCGTCCTCCTCGGCGTCGGGCGCCGCCGCCGGCAAGTTCCGCCCCTCCAAGCTCGCCGCCGTCCCCTACACGGGCGACGACACCCGCTCGAGCAAGGAGGAGCGGGCCGCCGAGCGCCGCCGCGTCCGCGCGTCCAGGAGCAGCGCCCTCGCGGAGATGCGCGCCGGCACGAGCGACCGCCCCGAGGAGCACGACATGGCGGGAGTGGAGGTCTCCGGGCTCGACGGCCCGCTGATGGGCGACGACGACGAGCCCCGGAGCGACGACGACGACGCGGCCCTGCGGGTCAGCGCCGCCGACGACGGCGGCTCCCGCACCGACCGCGCCCTCGCGGCCAGGGAGGAGGAGCGCCGCCGCTTCGAGGAGGAGAACTTCGTGCGCCTCGGCGTCTCCCGCTCCGAGAAGAAGGCCCGGAACCGCCGGGAGCGGGAGCGGCAGCGCTTCACGGCGCTGGGGGACATCGGCGGCGCGGTGGACGACATCGCAGCGACGCTGCGGGACGAGGCGGCGGCGCCCCTCGCCGCGCCGGGGTCGTCCGCGTCGGTGCTCCAGGCCAGGCAGCAGGCCGGGATGGAGCGATTCGCGAAGGAGGTGCGGGGCGCGGCCGTGCGCGCCGGGAAGAGGAGCAGGGCGGACGAGGAGGACGACGTCATCGGCGGGGGCGAGGACCTCGGCGGGGACGGCGAGGACGACCTGTACGCCGCGGCGGCGCGCAAGGCCGCGGAGCGCCGCTCGGGCCGCAGGAAGGAGCGGGAGTCGCGGTTCGAGGACCGGGCGGCGGCGGCGAGGGCGTCGGTGGTGGCAGAGCCGGGCGCGCAGTCGTCCAAGCGCGAGATCACGCGGGAGATCCGCACGAACCGCGGGCTGACCAAGTACCGGAAGAAGGAGGACCGGAACCCGCGCGTGGCGAACAGGAGGAAGGCGGAGCAGCAGGCGAAGCGCCGCAAGAGCGCCGTCCCCGACGCGAGGCGGGAGGACGACGCCGGGTACGGGGGCGAGGCCACCGGCGTGCGCGGCAACATCACGCGGTCGCGGATCATCCGCTGAGGAGCGCAGTGCGTGCGCCGGCCGACGGAATCCCGCGGTGCGCACTCTGTCCCCGACACCGTCCCGTCACGCGTTTGCCAAGCCACTCAGTGCGTGCGGGGAGCGAGCTTAGCGCGGGCGGGCGGCGGGGGATTTGCCAACGGTGGCTGCACGCACGATAACAACACGGCTCTGACAACACGCGGCCGCAACAACATTAAACACACTCGGCGCGGGGCGCGGCGGAGCGGGGCGCCGCGCACGGGACCGGCCGGCATCGGCGTCCGGCCGCCCGCGGCGGGTGCCCGCCGCCCTCCCCTTACGCCACTGCGGAGCGGGACGCAGCGCCTCGGGCGCCCCTGGCCGACGAGGACGAGCTCGAAGACGAGAACCACGAGGGGATGAGCGACGCGGCGAGCTCCGGGCGGCCCGCGAGCTCCTCGTCGGTGAAGTCGAACAGCGGGGGGGCGTCGCTGCCGTCGGGGAGGCGGAAGGACGGGTCGCGGAGCTCATCGAAGAAGGGGTCGGCGAGGGACTCGAGGGCGGTAACGCGGATCTGCGGCTCGTAGGTGAGGAGGCGCTCGAGGAGGCGGAGCGCGTCCTCGGGGGGCGTCGGCTTGCCGCGGAAAACCTTGCTCCAACCCGAGGCCTCGATGTCGGGGAAGGAGAAGTCGGTGTAGGAGGGGTTCATGGCCTCGATCTGCGCCCGCGTGGGCGTCCCCATGACCTTGATGATCTCCACCAGCTGGCCGACCCCGCTGTCGCCGGGGAAGAGCGGCGCGCCGAGGAGCATCTCCGCGAAGACGCAGCCGGCGGACCAGACGTCGATGGCCACCGTGTAGTGCGCGGCGCCGAAGATCAGCTCGGGGGCGCGGTAGTAGCGCGAGCAGATGTACGACACGTTGGGGGCGCCCGGCGCCAGGCGCTTGGCCGAGCCAAAGTCGCAGAGCTTGAGGATGCCCCGGCGCGGGTCGACGAGGAGGTTCTGGGGCTTGATATCCCGGTGGCAGATGCCCTTGGTGTGGATGAACGCGAGGGAGCGGAGCATCTGGTACGTGTACAGCTTCACGAGCGTCACGGGCGGCAGCTCGCTCCGCTTGACGTACTCCCGCACCACCCGGTAGACCGTCTCCGGGACAAACTCGAGGACCAGGTTCAGGTACTCGTCATCCTTCTTCTGCGGCGTGGCGAGAGGGCCGGCGGCGCGGTCGGAGGCCAGTGTGCGGCACAGCCGCACGCGCCAGCGTGGCAACCGTCTCGCGGCGATCCGCGCCCAAGCGCCGTCTCACCGAGCGGGACCTCGACTTGAAGGCAGTGACAAGCTCCACGACGTTGGGGTGCTTGCCCACCATCTGCATGATCGGGAGCTCGCGGTTCTTGTACCCAGGGTCCTGATACACCTTCTTCACCGCCACGCGCTGGCCCGTCTCCTCCACCCGTGCCTCGAAAACGTATCCGAACGAGCCGTTCCCAACAGGCCTTTCGCTGTACTTGAGCGTGAACCTCTGCGGGTCGCTCGCGTGCAAGCGCTGACAGGCAAACTGGTGAAGCGGCGCCGCGCGCCCCGCGGAGCCCGAACCACGCGCCGAGGCGGGCGCGGATCCCACGCGTTAGCGCGAGCACTGATCGCACGACCGCAAGGGGGCTTGGGGCAAGCCGATACCGCCGCGGGGAGCCGCCTCGCCCAGCGCGACCGCGGGGGGGCTTTGGCTGCCAGACCCTGCTCGTCGCCCCACCCGCGGGTACGGTGACGATTTGCCCGGCCGGACCGGCTGGGGCGCCATGAATCTTTGAGCCGCGCCAAAAGGCGCTGTGCCCGGGACCGGAGGACTCGCACACGAGCAAGGGGGACGTTTTCGCGACCAGCTCACCGCCCCGCTCTCCATCGCCGACGGCACTGACGTCTCGCCGATGGGCTCCTGCCGCGCTTTGCGAGATCCGGCCGCGGCCATCTCCGCGGCGCTTCGCGGAGTGCCGGTCGGCGCTGCCGAAGGGTGCGGGCAGGGCGCGGATTCAGATTGCTGCGCAAACCGTCGTGAGCTCCTTTTGCGTCTGAACCGCTCGCGAAACCTCGAGTCACGAGCAACGCCCGCCCCCGGTGATGGTCCCCGCGCGCGGCCACGAGCACGTTTTCCTTCAGGAAGCCGATGCGTGCGGCGCAAATGCGCGCGTGGGGGGGGGGGCGTCTGAGCGCGGCTCGGGGCGTGCCGCGCAACGGCGGGGCAGCCCGGGCAAGACGTTGCATCGTTCAAGGACCAAGGGTGCGCGCGCCACGCACGCAAGCAGTCGGGCCGTCGGGGCACCGGTTCGGGCGGCGGCTGCTGTTCACTGGCCGAGCGCAAAGGTCTCCCACATCATGAGGCGGAAGGCCCCGTCGTCGGGGATGCCCGCGCTGATCATGGCAAAGTGCCGGTGCCAGTCCTCCGGGCCCAGCATCACGCCCGAGGGCGTGGCGCCCGGCCCTCCGGCCTCCAGGAGCGGGGCCACGAAGTCCGTCATGGCCTCGCGCTCGGTCTTGCGGCCCGCGCGAACGTCGGCGTGGGCCTCGCAGCGGTACCCGACGGCGGCCTCTTCGGCCGATATGACCGGCTCCCCGTTGGACACGGCCTGCCAGGCCTTGTCGACGAGCTCGCGGCGCGTCGCGTTCATGGGGCCGACGACGTCGGCGAGGAGCCGCTCCCCGCTGACGTGCCCTCCGTCGCCGATGCCGTCGAGGACGACGCGCATCTCCCGCGGGCTGAGGCCCACGCTGGCGGCCGTGAGGGCGTGCTGCAGCTCCACCGCGGTGAGGTCGGGCAGGGGGCCGGGCGGGCTGCCCCCGGCGGCGCGGAGGTGCCTGGCCAGGTCGAGGAAGGCGGCGGCGCCGCGGCGGGCCACTGTGGCGCGGAGGCGGTCGCAGACGGCCTCGGGCCCGCCCGCCGACGCGGTCACGACCGAGTGCCCCGGGCTGGGGGGGCCGCGCGAGGCGACGTTGACCGCGGGCGTCCAGCCGAGGCGCTCGATGCCAAAGCCCGGGCCGCCGTTGGGGATGCCCGCCCCGCCGGCGGCGCGGCGGTAGGGGCTGCCGGCGAGCCCGGACATCGGCGAGGGCATGCCGCTGGCGCCGCCGAGGTGATCCGCGACGCTGGGGGCGGAGCCGCGCCCCGCGGCGGGGACGACGGACGACCCGGTGGGGTCCGCGATGCCCCGGGCCGCGGTGGGCGCCTCCTGCAGCTCCCACACGGCCCACACGAGGGCGGTGAAGAAGGCCTCGTCTCCCTGGGGCAGGCCGGCGCTCATGGCCTGGTGGTAGGCCTCAAAGTCAAGCCGGCGGAGCGGCGTCTCGTCCGGGGCCGAGGGGAAGAAGGACTCGAGGAACTCTCGGAGGACGTCGGCCTCGGTGCGGCGGCCGGATCGGACGTGGGGGTGGGCGCCCGACGCAAAGGCGACGCGCGCCTCGCCGACGGGGATGGTGGGCTCGCCCGAGCCGGGGGCTGAGGCGCCGAGCTTGGCCGCGAGGGCATCAAAGGCATGGTCGACGAGGCGGGAGCGGGGAGCGGAGAGGGGCGGGCAGAGGCAGGCGAGGACGGTGCGGAGCTGGACGCAGCCGGGGGCGTCGGCGTCGGCGCAGAGGTCTGCGAGGTCCGAGGCGTCGCGGGCCGACAGCCCTAGGCCGTGCTCCCTCAGGCGGCGGCAGAAGGCGGCGGTCGGGACGGCGCGCTCCGGCGCCCCGCCCTCGAGCAGGGCCGGGTGGTCGGTGACGGCGATGCCCAGCCACTTGAGGAGGGCGAAGACGGGGCGGACGCCGCGGGAGGCGAGGAGGTCGCGGGCGCGGGCGACGGCGGGGTGGACGCGGGAGGCGGGGCCGGGCTTGTCGTCGGCGTGGCCGTCGTCGTCGCGGCGGCCGAGGGCGGAGCGGATGACGTCAGCCTCGTCGGGCGCCGAGGCCACGAGGCGGCCGGCCGAGTCGGCGCGGAGGGCTGTCTCCGCCGCGACGTTGGGCCGCCTGCCGCGGTCGCCCCCCCGGGCGTAGGTGAAGGCAGGGTCCTCCCGCACTGCCGTCGCGGCGTCCTCGGTGCGGCCGTAGCCGCCGCCGCGGCGGGCGGAGCCGCCGGCCGAGGAGGGCGGGGCCTTGGACGCCGGGGTGAGGACACGGTACGCGCCGTACGAGGCGCCGGTGCCGTCGTCGTCGAGGACGGTGGCGGCCGTGGCGGCGGCCACCTCGTTGGGGTGGCCCTCCACCCTGCGAGCGCCCGAGGACAGGGCCTTGGAGCCGGCCTTGGTGGCGCTGCCGAGGCCGTACCCGGCGCGGGTGGCGAAGGGGCTCGCGAGGCCGCCCACGTGCTCGAGGCTGGAGCCGATGACGACGGCGGAGGTGTGCTTGGCAGGGTGGGACGCGAAGTGCTGGCGGTGGGAGTCGACGCGGGGGGCGGTGGAGGTGGCCTTGCGGCCCGAGGCGAGGCGGTCAACGCCCTGGAGGAAGCCGGCCTCGCCGGCGGCCGCGCGGGCCGCGACCGAGGCGCCGCGGTGGACGTCGACGGGGGCGGTGGGGCGGTGGACGGTGCTGCCTTGGGTGGAGGAGCCGGCGCTGAGGTCGAAGCACTGCCAGAGGACGAGGCGGAGGACGCCGTCGTCGGGGTAGGCAGCGGCGATGCCGGCGCAGAGCCGCTCGAAGAGGGGGAGGCGGATGCCGCCGTCGGATGGGTCGCCGCGGCCGAGGGAGACGAGGAAGTCTCTCATCACGGCGTCGGGGCTGCGGCGGCCGGCTGTGACGGACGGGTGTCGCTCGGCCCGGAACATGCCGGCGAGCTCGCGGGCGGGGATGGAGCCGCCGCCGCGGCATCGGCCGTCGAGCGCGGCAAAGGCCGCCGCGGCGAGGCGCTGGCGGTCCTCCGTCAGGGGGCCGCCCACCGCCGTCTCGACGTCCTCGGCCAGGGCGAGCTCGCGGCGCCCGGCGGCCGCGGCGGCGCGGACGAGGGGGGCGAAGCACTCTGCGGCGCTCTGCTCGTCGTCGTCGTCCATGAGCGCGCCGGCGCCGCGGAGGGCGGCGCGGAACTCGACGAGCTCTACCATCTCGTCCCCATGGGTGCGCTTTGCCCGTGCGGCGATGTCGCGGAGGGAGCCGCCGAGCTTGGCGACGCCGAACTCGCCGCCGTGGGTGAGGAGGGAGTGCTTGAGCGACGCGGCGGCGTCCGCGGGGGACTTGGGCACGCGGCCGCCGTAGGTGTCGTCCTCGTCGCCGTCGGCGCCCGAGGGGACGATGCCGACTCCGCCGCGCATCTGCGACGACCCGAGGCCGGCGCTGCGGCCTCCCTCCCCGAGCTCTGATCCGTCGAGCTTCCACACGCCCCACATGGTCATCTTGAAGGTGCTGTCGTCGGGCACCGCGGCGCTGACGTCGCCCCAGTAGGACTCAAAGTCGGCGAGGGTGACGGTCCGGCCGCGGGTGTCGACGCCAAAGGTGCGCTGGAACTCCGCCTGGACCGACTCGGCGGAGCGGCGGCCGGAGCGCACGTCGGGGTGCCCGGCGGCGTGGAAGGAGACGGCGATGTCGTCCATGGAGACGACGCGCACCGCCGAGGTGTCGAGCTTGCGGAACACGGCGTGGATGAGGTCGCGGCGCGCGGGGGAGACGCGGCCGCGGACGCCGTCGACGAGCTCCGACACCGCGAGAGGGCCGCCGCGGGTGCTGGCCTGGAGCCAGGCAAGCACGGCGTGGGTCTCGGCCGCGGTGAGGTACAGGCCGGCCTCGGCGAGGGCGTCGGCGGCGGCGCGGGGCGACATGGCCCCCGGGCCGACGTCGCAGCGGGTGCCGAGGAAGGACCGGAAATCGCAGACGGCCGAGGGCCCGCGGCGCTGGAGGAGGGTGCGGACGTGGGCGAGGACGGAGGAGGCCTCTCGCGAGGCGGCGGCGTCGTCCTGTCCCGAGCGGCGGGGCTCCGCGGCGGCCACCGCCTTGCGCAGCGCGTCGCCGCCGAGGACGCGGTGGACCTGCATCTTCTGCTCGTGGGTCTCGGGGGCGCGGCCGCCGGCGCCGTGGCGGTGGCCGCGGGACCGCTGCACGGCGTCGATGGCCTCGGAGCTCGAGAGGCCGTAGGCGGCGCCGAGGAGGGCGGCCGCGACGGCGCCCGACCGGCCGTTGCCGTCGCTGCAGTGCAGGTAGAGCACCTCCCCCGCGCGGATGTGGGCGGCGAGGTCCGTCACGAGGCGCTTGAGGACGTCGTCGGGGGCCACGCCGCCCTCGGCGTCGCGCACCGGCACGTGGACGAAGGAGAGGGCGCCGCCGCCGGCCACCTGGGGCATTCCGGCCGCCTCCGCCACCATCTGCGCCTGGTCGATGTACGGCTTGGCCGTCACAACGTTGCCGGCGCCGTAGGCGGACCGGACGCGGGCCTTGGGGGCGCCGTACCGCGTCCCGGCGCCGGCGCCGACGCCCGAGCTGGCGCCGGCCGAGGACGGCATCTCGTCCTGCAGGCAGACGAACGTCGTGACGCCGGCCTCCAGCAGCTCACGGAGCACACGGACCATAGAGTCCGCCCCCAGGGACCCGCTCGCGGGGTGCGGGCCCTGGAGCACATGGCCGCGGATCACCCAGTTCGAGAAGGCCGGGCCGCGCAGCGACTCCATCCGGTGCGGCGGGGGCGGCGGGAAGTCCGCGCCTGCCCTCTCGCGCTCCTTCCACCAGCCCTCTGCGGCGTGCTGTGGCGCTGCTGCCATGGTTCAACCGTTTGTGACGCGGAGCGGTCCGGGCTCGCCGGGATCCACAGCTGCCTGCGAGCGGCATTGGCACGGTGGGGTGGTGTGCGTGTCGATTCTTGCACGCGCCGGCGTGGGACCGACGGCGGCGCGGCGTCGGGCCGAAGCACGCACGGGTTGGCGCGCGGAGCAGGCAGGCAGGCGCCCGCGACACCTGGGCCGCGCGCCCGACGAAGGATCCGCCGGGCGCCAGCACGTGGGTAGGGTCTCACACAGAAGTTTTCCGTGCGGGTGCGGGGGGGTAAGGTCGTTTGGTGCCTGGGTGCGCCATTTGCAAGGGTCGTTTGCTCTTGGCAGAGCAGTGGGACGATCGACCAACGAACGCCTCCAAAGCGGACTGCTCGCCCCGCTTGCGCCCCTCCCTGGGCCCCGGAGCGTCGCCCGTGGCACTCCCTGACAGGCCGCACCCGTGCGAGCCGCGCTGTACGCCAGGACCTCTCGCCTCGCGCCTGCCAAGCGGCCATGTACTGCGCCAGTGAGCCTTTGCCTCTTTGCTCGGCGTCCGACCGGGCGGCCAGCCCTCGTCAGAGGGGCGCCAAGGACAGCAGCGATCAGGCACGCACGTTTGGAAACTGAGACCCTCGCGACCGGGCTCTGGGGAGCGTTGGGCGGCAGTGATGCAGGATCCGACGCCGTCGGACAAACGGCGCTGCTACCCTCGGCTGGCCCGTGAAGCTCTCGCTCCATCCCGTAGCGCTTGGTTGTGTGTATTGTTTTGCCTGCCCCGCAGTCTCGGGCGAGGTACCCACTGAGGCCGTGGTGTCCAGGAAGACCGGGCATGTCTACGAGCGCAGGCTGCTGGCCAAGCACCTGGACCAGTCGAGCTCCTGCCCCGTGTCGGGGGAGCCCATGACCATGGAGGATGTCATCGAGGTGCAGACGCCCAACCACGTGGCGCCGCGCGCGGCCTCGTCGACCAGCGTCAGCGGCACCATCGCCTCGCTGCAGCGCGACTGGGATGCCCTCATGCTCGGCACCGCGGAGCTCCGCACGTCGCTGCACCGCACGCGGGCCCAGCTGTCTCAGATGCTGTACCAGTACGACGCCGCCTGCCGCGTCATCGCCCGCCTCACGCGGGAGCGGGACGAGGCGAGGGCCTCGGCCAGGGACGCGCTCAGGGCGGCGGGCGGAGCCGCGGGCGTGCCGGCGCTCCCCGGTGCCGCTGCAGCGGCCTCGTCGTCGTCGTCGTCGTCGTCGTCGTCGTCGTCGTCGTCCGCCGCTGGTGCCGACGGCACCCTCGCGGCCATGGCGCGGGAGGCGGAGACGCTCCGTGCAGGCCGCGTGCAGCGCAAGACGGCCAAGACCCTGGCTGCCCCCGACGCCCTCACTGCCGCCGTCACCGCCGCCCCTGCCACGTCCACGTCGTGGCACCGCGCCGACCGCCCCCGCGTCTCCGCCATGGCGCTGCACCCCACCCGCCCGTCAGTCGTCCTCACCGGCGGCTCCGACCGCACCGCCATCCTCTTCGACCGCGACACGTCCGCCGTCGCCGCCACCCTCAAGGGCCACCCCAAGACCGTGTCCGCCGTCGCGTTCCTCCCCGCCGACCCGGACCGCGTCCTCCTCACGGTGTCCGGCGACGTCGTGTCCGTGTGGACGCCGTCGGCCGACGCCGCCGCGGCCGTCGGTGACTCGGACATCCCCTCCTCGTTCGACGCCGTCACCTTCTCCCCCCACGGCTCCGCCGCCGTCCTCTCCCTCTCCGCGCACCCCCGCCTCCCCGTCATCGTCACCGCCGGCGCCGACGGGACCTTTGCCATCTCGGACCTCGAGGCGGAGTCCGGCCCCGCCGTCGTGATCCGCCAGGAGGCCTCGCCCGGCGCCCTGGACGCCCTCACGGCCGCCTGCTTCCACGTCGACGGCATGCTCGTCGGCACCTGCCGCTCCGACACCGGCCTCGTCAGCATCTGGGACCCCAGGCAGAAGACCGCTGCATCGACGCTGGACACCGGCGCAGCCGGCCTCACCTGCCTCGCCTTCAGCGAGAACGGGTACCAGGTCGCGGGCGGCAGCACCGACGGCAGCGTCGTCCTCGCGGACCTCCGCGGCAAGAACGCGCCCAAGAGCCTCGACGTCGCAGGCACCTCGGGCCGGCCCGTGTCCCACGTCGCCTTTGACGAGTCGGGGCGCTACCTCGCCGCGAGCGCCGGCGCCGTCAAGCTCGTCGGCGTCAAAAAGTGGGCCGACCTCGGCACGGTCTCTGGACCCGGCGACGTCGCGGTGGCTGCGGCCTTTGGGCCTGACGCGGCCGTGGTTGTGTCCGCGAGTGACAAGTTTGTGCGGTGGCACGGCTGAGCGATTTCACAAGCCGCGGTTCGGTGCGAGCGCGCTGCAGACCATTTGAAGGCCGCGGGGTTTCAGGCCAGTGAGCAGCGCCGAACACACGGCTTGGCCTCAAGGCGGGGGCGACAGGCACCGCTATCCCAGGCGAACGCTGTGCACAACGCCGTCCGGAAGGAATCTCGTCATCGCGGCCAACGACGGCACACTGCTGTTGGAGTCGAGACCGCCAGATCAGGAAACGCAGGCATCCGCACTGTGAATGTGCTCGAGGGCGGCCTGCGCCAGCTGGCTGAAAGAGGCTTTCCGAACACCACTTTCCACAGCCCTGGAAGAGATTCAATCACAGCCGTCGATGGCATGTGACCGAAGGAGCACTCAGACACCTGCGCGGCGTCCCCCTGGTGTAGCCTCGCCCACTCCAGCATCGCAGCGTCCATGCCCCCGCTGTCGGGAAGCCGCAACACCACTCCGCCTTCGGGCATGTCTCGGCCCGCCTCCGCACGCTGGCACGACCACGCGTCCCTAAAGGCAGCTGTTATTGCCACCGAAGCGCAGCGGCCTACGAGCGGTGCAGCGCCGGCCATGGTGTTCTCTCCGAGAAGAAGCGATGCTCCAACGCCTCCGGAGACCCGCCATACTCGCCGAGCGCGTCGGCGAGCCTTGTACGGGCGCCGGCGGCTTCACCGCCCCACTGCTCTCGCACCGCTGCAGCAGCCGCACCATCAAAGATGCTGTTGCCCTCGCCAGCCCGGCGTCGCATGCGCAATGCAGCAACCGTCGCTTCGAGGCACTCCGCATCGCCGAGCGATGCGTGCTCCGGCAGCGCATGCACGCCGTCAGTCGGGTCAACGCAAGCCGGAGCGGCAGCACCTTCGCCCCGGCCTTCCTCTGCGTAGCCCTGCCAGAGCTGCGCGGGCAGCAGCAGTCCGCCCTTGTCGTGCACACCTGCCGCTCATTCGGCTCCCTAGCACTCCATCATCACTCGCTCCTCCGAGCCCTCAGCGCAGAAGTCGTGCGCCGCCGTGGTGCCTCTCGAGTCGGCCTCTTCACTCGGTGCCGCAAGCAGCCGGGCCGGTGCGAATGCGCCTAGCGCTGCCTCACCGCCGGTGAGTGACCGTGCCAGGCAGTCTCGCAGCCGTGCCGACGGAAGCCGTGCGCCTGCTGGAAGCAGCGGGGTAAGCACCGTGCGAGCGAGGCCGCAGCGCTGGGCCGCCAACCCCGCGGTGGTGAGACCTCGGGTGTCGGGTAGGTCGAGCAGGCGGGCTGGCACCACGTCTAGCGCCGCCATCAGGCGAGCCCTTGCTGCCACAGCGGCACCTGGGTAGCCGACCTCGCCGGCACAGTCTGCCACGAACTGAAGCAAGACCGTGCTGTGCCTGCCCCCGCCGTCCGCAGCGGGTCGGGGAGCGGTCCAGTCCAGCACCCGCCGGCTTGCCCACAGCACAAGCGGTGCCAGCAGCCTCGTTTGCGCTCCGACGGGACGAATCTCGTCAGCAGGAAGCACAGAGGCGCAAGCTTTGCGCACTGGGGCCGTCAGCCTGCGCTGGAACGGGGAGTGGCGCTCGCCTGGAGCCTAAGCAGGTTCACGTCGGCAGCCCGTCAGAGCTCGCGTTTGCGCGGGCGTCGCCGCGCTCGCAGTGTCGGACACATGCGCCGGGCGTGGGGGTGGTGTGTGGTCTTCCGAGGGCTGTGTCCACGGAGGCGTGTGTGCCGTGCTCGCGCCTGCTCGGCTTGCAATCACATTCCAGTCGCCCTCGCTTCCACTCAATCCATACCCCACGCCTTGTGGCACCCTTACAGCCGCGGCACGTCCACGGGCGACGCAAAGACGTGGGCGGCGGCGGGGAAGAGCGCCGCGACGGGCACCTCCTCCATTCCCTGCCGCACGAGCCCCGACCCCTGCCACGACCACATCAGCCTCGGCGTCGCGGTGCCGTTCGACCGGCCGGCTTCCCTGAGCGCTTCTGGCGTGGGCGGGCGCCAGTCCACCTCCAGCTCGTAGGCCTGTCCCGCGCGCAGCGCCACGACAGCCGCCGTCGCGGTCGCGTCACCGCCCGACGCGGAAGCGTCCCCGGCCGCAACACCCGACGGCACGCCCTCGCAGAGCGCCACCTGCGCACCGCACGCGTCGCCCGACCACCTGT
>Ga0136560_1000699_pt1 | contig 16902 bp, 23 predicted proteins | sample AntRauMeHopE1497_FD_104925 | JGI IMG/M metagenome (GOLD analysis project Ga0136560, IMG submission 104925) | Saline lake microbial communities from Rauer Islands, Antarctica - Metagenome Hop E1 #497 | ecosystem: Environmental > Aquatic > Non-marine Saline and Alkaline > Saline | place... | reverse complement strand
AATCGATACGGCGACCTTTTGATGGACTGTCTGTGTGCCCCCTCCGCAAGATGCCTGCCATCAGCTCAGACGCTACTACAGCCGATTGAACCTCAACTAGTGTAGCCTCCTCCGCCGGTCCCTAATATGCACCCCGGATCCTGGTGCGCAAAGCCTCGACTGCTCGTCTCCTGCGAGGACCTGCAATCGGAGGTAGTTGCTCGAATGCGGTTTTCGTGGCATCGTACACGCTACTCGGGTCTTCCACTGCCGGTAACGATGCTATCAATCGGTCCTCGAAATCCATTAGCGGTTCATCTGGGTCTTGCGCGGGTTGGAATGATCCGTTGCCCGTGGCTCGCATGGAAGCTGCCCCCACATCGAGGGAATCGTCCGTGGGTGACACGGATTCTGCACCCACGGCCTTGTCACGGGTACGATACATTGGTGAGATGCCTATGCTACCACTCCATCTGCTAACCGGGGCGATGTGCTGTCGAACGTGTGTCCCGCCCTTGCCCTGCATCTGGGTCGCATTGCTACCACTGTATTCCCTGTGCCCTGGCCCTGATCCTGTTGCTGGTCTGTGTAGATCAAATGAATCCGAACCTGAATCAGTCCCTGTGTCAGAAGTGCTATCATCAGATCCAGGAGCAGCAATATCCTCGAACAACCGAGGCGAGCTCGACTTAGAAGCCGATGCCGAAGCTGATCCCGATGCTGAGCCCGATGTGCTGCCGACAGATATGTTTCGTCTCCTCTCTACCACCTCGAATGGCATGCTGCCCCTGCGGTTCCTGCCCCTACCGTCCTATGTGTGGCGGTATCTAGATCCCGACTCCACGTCTGCCCCTAGCTCTGCACTCGAATCCGATTGGCCCACACGGCTTTTGTTCCCGGTCCTTTCTTCCGCTCTGATGGCAGCTGCTCCTGCAGCTCTAGTCGGACGATACTGCCCAGCGAAAGCTGGCCCTACAAAATCGAAAGCCGCTCGATCTGCTCGATGCTTCGAGCTCAAGGATGTGCTAGCTCTCACCGGTCCATTCCAGTCGACAGGTGCAGTTACTACGGATGGACTCGCCACTGCAGCCGCATTGGATCCGGAGTCATATTCATGGTCGCTCTTCCCCGGCACCAGCAGCTTATCCCCCTCAAGGCTGGCATGCCCTCCATTGGTTGACCCCGATCTCTCTCTCCCATGAGCACCTTCCATCCCCATCCCCATCCCCATCCCTGCACCTGCCCGTCCACCTGCAATGCGGATCATCTCACCCCCGGCTTCGTCTGCTTTCCTAGGCAGATGAGTGCCTACAATTCGACGCATCTCGGGTGGCAGTGTAGTCATCAGAGCTGAGGCCTCGTCCACCAACCCATGTTCTTGGGCCCACAGCCGAGACTGCAATCGGTCAAACCTGTCCATGCGACCAGAGTTAATCCATAGGGGCTGGGACCGATGGTCGGGATCGACGGTGCGAGGAAACCTCGATTTACCACCACGTCGCATCAACCCACCATCACTATCGCCCTCACCCTTGCCTTCGAGAGAGCCAAACCCTCTTCCTGATGCTCCTGCATCCAGGCGAAAGGACCTCCCTCCAGCATGAACCCTCCGACCGCCTTCTGCTCGACCCCCACGCCCCCCCGGTGACTCCTTGATGGCTGCATCGCTTCCACCGCCACCTCCTCCGCCACCGAGCAACTGCTCCACATCATGCTCAGCTGGGACCTGAGCGAGCCTTTGGTGCAATGCCGACTGCAGTGCATTTACAACAGCAGATGCCCGCCTCGATGCAGTGGCACTCTGTTGTTCCCTGGCATGCTCCACCGCCTGCGCCGCCTTCCTCTCATCTGCCTTGTCTTTCAGTATGCCGAGGAAATGTTCCACGGCAGCGTGGGCTCTTCGCGTGCGACTCAGGCGCACATTCTCCAAGCTGCTGCCCTGCAAGCGGGCAGTGCCCACCCCTGTTAGCCCTTCCCATTTCGTGTCTCTGAACACTTCGTCCAGTGCCTGCTCTAACGCTCGCTTGCGCTCCGGCCCCCCTAACGCCTCCAAGAAGGCGGTTTCATCTCCAATCTCCTGAAGCACGTCACTACGAGCCCGATGCACGCTCACAGCCCCGTGTGCGGACATAATGCTGACCTCAACCATCGATGAAACCCGAGCAGCATTTGCGCGGGGGCCAAACACGCGGTTCCGTTCGAAACGGCGTCTCACTTTCCTTATATAACGAGCGAATCGGCGGGCTCTACCTAGCAGCTTGTCGGAGACTCTATCTCTGAATTTGATCCGATCCAATTCACCTAGGGAGCGCAACACGCCTAGCTCGCTTGCGCCAAGGCCATCGGCTGCCTGCAGGTTTGTTCGGCAGAGCTGCTGCACCACGCGCTAGTATGTAGGGTCCTCGCGCAGGAGAGGGCGAGCCCTGAGCTTCTTCCCCTTTCCAGCCGCCCCAGGATCTAGATCGTCTCCCGGCAAATCTATTGACTAGTCCAATTCTGTTCCAGGGGCAGTAATGCTACTTTCGAACTTGGAGGACCGCATTTGCTTCCTAGTCTTCACTCGCGCCGCGTGCGCCTGCTCAGCTTTGGCAATCGAACTTTCAATGCTCCCAAGTTGCTTTCTGGCAGTTGATTCTGCCTGCTTCTAAATATGTGACATACCTCCACTTCTCCTCTGTTTGACCGCTACGGCGTGGGCATCTAACCTGCTCACTAGACCAGCGGGAAGCGAAGTCCGGTCCAATTCTGTTATATCACTCGGTGGCGCACTCTGCCACTCCATTATCGATTCATAGGGGTCTTTCCCTTCAACTGCCGCTCTCATGAGTCGAGATACAAGTCTACCATAGCGTAGCGACATAGATTCAACTTTAGCAACAGCGGACGTCCCTCTTGTATTTGACGCAAGAGTCATCAATGAATCCATATCCACTGGTACGTCTGGAACCAGACCCTCATACTTTGTTCCAGCAAGTAACTATGACGTGTGTCGCGCAGATCTACCTGCCATTGCAGTTGGCACAGGGCCAAATGGTCAATTCTTGCTAGGCCTATCCGTTTGGATGATCTAGAATTGCAACTCCGGATTGGAAAATGGATCCGTGCTCGAAATTCGTATTTCGCAAATGAGCCATAAAATGAAGACTACTGAAGCTGGGAAAAGCTTAATTGCTGAGATTCGAGAGCAAATAGCAGACGAAGCGCATGCGACAGCACCGCTGACCTCAAGCGCGCTCCGGGTACTCGATGGTAAGTTGCAATCTACTGCAGAAGCGATCTATTTGACCCATCGTAGCCACTACGTGCGGGCACATTCCAAGTTTTGGATCCTCCTACAATGTTGCAGTGTTTGTTCCAACCCGAAATGAGCTGGATGCGGAGTTTGAGCTCGAGCGGTCAGAGCAAGTGGCTGCCGAGCGTGAGCTGCTGGAACTGGAGGAGGCTGCTCGCACGTCATTGCTGGTCTGGACTTGGCTGCAGGTTCGCCGAGTGGCGCTGATCATCCTGTCAGCTCCACGCTCCTTCATTTTCCTAGTGACATTGGGTGTGCTGTGTGCAATTGGCGGGTAAGATATGCGATAGTATGCCTTCCTTTCTCAAGCATGCAAGGATCGATGTGCTCGTACAAGTGCTTCTGCTTTGGATCGGCTGCGCTCGCAGATTTTTGATTGATCTAGCCACATTTTGGCTCCAAGGCATGCGACGATCACTTTCCGAGGGATGGGACGCGTCGGCATACTTTGGCTGGACCCTGTGGTGCGTTGGGATGGCCCTGGCGGCCACTGCGACGACTGACCTGTTCGACCAGCGGGCCGAAGGTTCCGGTATCCCGCAACTTAAGAGCATACTTGCTGGAACAGACCTATCGGGCCACCTTTCGTGGCGCACTGCCCTCACGAAAGCCGTTGGCCTCGTGTTCTCGATCGGGAGTGGCCTCGCCGTTGGGAAGGAGGGTCCCTTTGCTGCACTCGCGGCCGCAGTGGCCAATGGTCTTTCCAGAGTGCCCTTCCTGGGCGAGGGGCGAGGCAACGATGCGAGTATGCGGCAGATGCTAGCGGCTGCCGTGGCTGCAGGTGTCACCGCCGTTCTCGGTGCCCCGGTGGGAGGCGTCCTCTTCAGCATCGAGGTCACGTCAACGTACTATCAGGTGAGTTCGCTCTGGAGGGGGTTTCTGTGTTCCCTGGCATGCGTGTTCACCTTCGAGGTATTGAATGCATTGCGCCGGGATGAGCTCTTCTACGAGACAGAGTTCTTGGCGACCGACGTGGGCTGGGACACGGTAGCATTCGGCTGTCTTGCCATGGCCTGCGGAGCTCTGGCATCCCTTCTCGTCCTGCTGACTGCAAGGCTGCAGGTGGCGAGACGAGTGCTGCTTCGACGGTACGGTCGTATCGGACGGTATACCCTCGTGGGCGTGGCATCATTTGTGGTTGCAACCGCATTATTCCTGACCCCTAGCCTCCGTAAGTCCGACAAGCAGGCGATCAATGACCTCTTCCAGGAGAATAGGCCGGGACAAGGGGGATAGGCAGAGGCAGGGTGGAAGTCTCTCCAGGAGCTCGGATGGGACACGGGTGGGTCCGCTATCCTCTCCCTTGCCATATATCTGTGTGTGCAGCTCGTGGTCGTGCCAATCAGCATCTCGCTGCCCATACCCTGTGGCCTTTTCACACCGGTCTTCGCACTTGGGGCTGGTCTTGGACGCCTTGTTGGGGAGATACTGGCAGCGGCATTGCCAGGGGCAGGTATCGTGCCAGGGACATATGCAGTAGTCGGGGCAGCCAGTCTCTCTGCCGGTGTGACTCATACGCTGTCCACCGCCGTGATCATATTCGAACTCACTGGGTAGATTCGCCATCTCGTTCCTGTCCTACTCGGGGTTGTGCTTGCGTACACGATATCGGCATCGCTACAGCCATCCGTGTACGATGTGCTGCTGAGTGTGAATGGCCTTCCACACATCGGGAGGGTGCATCGGCTGCAGCTGTACTCCCTCGTGGCAAGAGATATCTTGCATCGCCGAGTGCCATACCTCACTCCGCACTCTACCTTCGTAGAAGCCCTTGCCTGCCTCCGGGCCACGCCTCCGAGAGGGAAAGATACGCAGCCTATCTTTGAGTTCCCTGTGCTAGATGCAGCTAGCTCTGGGCGACTCCTAGGTACTGTGACACGTGCTGACCTGCAGGCAGTCTTTGACCGCAGGAGTGTCCCTGACCCACTGCTGGCACGTGTGGACCAGTGGCTAGAGCAGAGTGATGCGGCGAGAGAAGCAGAGGAAGCCCAGCGAGCTGCGCGATGGTCAAACCGGATGGATTCTGCACGAAGTTTGTCCACGGGCATTGGCCTAGCAGTATCAGCGGTTGTAGCAGCCGGAGTTGAAGCGGGCTAGAGTTATCATCGTGCGGATGCAGAAGGGGTAGGGGTAGGTGTGGAGCTGGGAGTGCTGAGAGTAGCAACGGTAGTCGGCACGGAACCTTCTGACGAGACGGCTCGATAGAGCACTCGATTGGCAGGGGGGACTGAGTCAGCTCGACTACCCAGCGGGCATGCTAGATTGGCAGACACAGACACGGATGGTGAAGGAAATGGTGACAGTGGCAGCGATCGAGGCTCTCGAAGCACCAGTGGTGGAGCCGGACTAGAGAGTGGCATGCTCCCGGGCGTGTTCCCCGTGTGGATGCTGCAGCGTGTGCGATTTAGTGGAGGCATGGGTATGCAACCTCTGGGTGGTCCGTCTCCGCGCGTTGGGAATGGGGCTGGGGGTGCCGCAGGGCTCGTTCGACATGGTGAGAATAGCGGGGGGGGGGATCGAAACAGATATAATGGAGGTTCTCGTGGTGTGGAGGGGTATGGGGGTGCAGGTCTTGGAGGCGGAGGCGGAGGGTCACCTGGCACTTTGCCGATGGATGATGCCGCAGAGGGTCTGCTGGGGAGAGAACGGGGGGATGCCGAGGGAACAAGCAGGAGTGGGTCCCCCTTAGCACTGCGGGAGCTACTACGGACCCCACCCAGGGAACACGAGGTCCCTGTTTCAAAGGATATCGATGGAGCGCATGGGTAGCGAGATGCGGGAGATGCTCCGATTCACTCGGGCTCTGTACCTCGGTCTGGCCGTCGTCAAACAGGGGTGTTCTTGCAAAGCGGAATCCAGATCCGTCCTGGTCATGGCAGGGAGAGGGCGTGGCGTGAGTCAGAGCCAGAGACGGACCTGGACACAGGGAATAATGTAGTTGGTACGGCTGGTGCGGCGTATGCAGGCAGTGGTATTGCCGGCGGTCCTGTTATGTGGCCGGAGGCAGTAGAGCCGTTGACTCTGAGCGAGGCTGACCAATTGGCTCCCATCCCAATAGATCGAGCACCCCTGACGGTGCAAGAACTTACGCCGCTGACGAAGCTGCATTTCCTCTTTGCGACGTGTCTCTTCGCCCAGCTGTTCGTGGTGCGTGGAGACCGTGTTCTAGGTGCTGTTCTCAAGGAGGATATGGCAGATACGGAGAGGCTGGAGCAGGGGCGGGTGTTCGCAATCAGAGGGCGGCACTGAGTCGAGGAAGGAGTGTTGTACCCGTGGGGTTCAACTAGAAATGCACGAGGATCATGAACCAGCCGGCCACCAGATCTGAATCCTCACGATTTCTACTGTGGTGCCGGCCAGCTTGCTACGTTCCTGTATTCCTGCGTCCTGGTGAGGTTAGGCGATGCGGCCTGGCCAGATCCGGAATTTATTTCACCGATGGATCCCGGATTTCGAACAAGCAACTTGTAACATTCGCGTGTGGATGAACTGCGCGGCAAACCCGCAGTTAGTTGCGTTGGAACCTTTCACTATTGGTACTAGACCCCTTGATCATGGCAGAAAGAAATTGATCGAAGCTGGAAGCAGTAGAGAGCTTGAGTTAGGATGGCACGGCTATGATACGGCAATAGCGAACCAAGCTGCGCCATTGGCACCAAGTTGGACATGCACAGTTTGGGTAAATCTATCGCATGTAGACCTTGCGCCATAGAAACACACTTCGTTGTTTGGATCACGAGCAAGGGTTGCCGGCAAGCGTCCATTGGCATTGACTGTATGCCACAAGACGCTAAAACCACGATTTGATTTTGGCACTCATTGTGTTGAGGGCATGTCTTTATGTGGGCTAGATACCATAAAAGAATGGCATCATTTGGGGTTTACTTTGGAAACCTTCCTTTGGGTTCACGAAGCAAGTTCTCGAATTGACCGTCACCGCCTCATTGTTGCAGGAATGCGAGGAGCGCGGTAGCCTACATGGCTATCACAGTCCGACCGAGTGCCAGCCTTGCCCGCACGACCTGCTGTCTCGGCGAGCAAAACAGTTGCTTGCAGCAAAAAGGGGTTGCACGTAACGAATTAGCCCCGTAATCTCCAACGTATGCTAATCAGCCTTGTGTCATGCCAGGCCATACACACCGACGGGGTCGTAACTAAGAGGGTGACCAAATCCAGGCTGCTCACCTGGCCCAAAGACACTAGCACTAGCACCACTACAAGAACGTCTCTCCGATAGATCCTGGAGATGCCCGAATCCGAGGGAACGGGAGCAGGAGCAGAGGAAGAGGAAGAGGACGATCTTGATGTGTGCCCATTGTATGTGAATTCAGACAGGGCGTGGTCTCTGGGCATTCGATCCGAAGGCCGTATCCCGCTGGGTTTGTTGGAGGGTCTAGTGGACGACGAGGGGGTGGAGGGGGAAGCAAGTGTCGAGGCAGAGGTACGGCAAGGGTTGCATCGGCAGGCGCTGAGGGAGGCGGCAGGGAGGGCCCAACGGGATCTGCAACCCCTTCTCGCGAGTGACGTACCATTGTATATCGGTGCCTTCGATGCGGATTGTGCTGATCGAGTGCTGATGTCGGATTTCTGCATCGTGCCGTTCAGTCGGTCGGACGATGAGATTGCCTCAATGGCTCGCGGCCGGTCAACAACGATGGCAAGGGGCTGGGAAGGAGGGTGGTTCGATATGGACTCAGAGCAGGGATGCAAAGTATTACCACCATCACGGATGATTCCTTCAAAGGGCGTGGTATCTCAGGGATAGGGTGTAAGGTCGGATGAAGCGAGTGGTCAGGGAGTTGCGGATACTGGAACTGTTGGTAGCGCTCGAGGAATAGGATGGGATGATTTTGACGATGGTGACGAAGATGACATGAAGGTGGGAGGTGGAAATGTATTGGATCACTGTGTGCTGGAGCCGTGGGATGCCTCTCCAGGGTCTGTTCCTCTGTGTATGGCAGGGGGTGCAGATGTGCTTGAGTGCACTTCCGTAGGTCAGATACTGCGAGGGGGTGGGGTCTTGTAGGTAGGACAGGAGAGGGAAGAGTACACGAAGGATACTCCGTCGGCTGGGACGGCGATGATCTCAGTAGATGTATCTTCGGCTCGCTAGGTACGCTGTTTTGTATATCGTGTGAGACCAACAGTATGGATACCTGCTATTGCACCTGCAATGATGGGACCATATCAGCAGACGGGCACATCAATGATGTCCTCCTGGGTATAGACTGTGATGCCTCGTGTAGACTGCCCTGTGCCATCAACGGAGCCTCGAGGCAGGCATTGTCTGCTGAATTACTTAGGATCTCGCATGCAGCCACGATCAGCGTCGGGTATGCATGCAACTACTCCAGTAGCTGGGGATTTCGATGACGCAGCGAGAGAGGTTCACGCAGTATTGCAGGGTAAATCAGCCGCTTGGGTTCCTCTCGCTGTTGAACGCTGGCTCTATGATCGAATCATTCCTGGCCACTGCACAACCGCAACCCTGCCAATTCCAGAGCTGGCAGCACCATCCCCGTCCTCGCTCGCAGGTCTGTACAAGGAGTCAGTTGCATTGTTCCCGATTAGCTCTGTGAGTAGTGTGGCACATGAGTTCGGGAGATCGACCACGGGCCCCTCAATGCAGCAGAAACTCGCACTGCGGGGAAGCTTGATGTAGCTGTTCTCCGCGTCCACAGACCTATTCGTGGCAGCCAGCTCAGGATACCAGCGGTGTCCACGCGCGCTGGTGTCCATGGCAGTATATCCAGGGGTCCTTCACCCGTGTAGCAAGTGGCTACTACAACCCCCTTTCAGAGACGACCCCTACGCCATGCTCCGATTGGCTCCACTCATGCCGCCTCTTCGAGCGATGGTCGACGTGTCGCTAACCTCGGGGGACACCACCGTCAGGATGAAATCATTGTCTCGCGACGACATGTCTATACTCAAGGCCTTCCTTAGCGTGAGGACACACCCAGAGGCACAGGGCGCAGCCAGCGCATCTAGGAGGAGGAGGCATCACTTGAGAGCCAAGGCGGAGAAGGCAGAGGCAGAGGCATGCATATCTCAAATTGGTTTCCGCAACGGACGTTCATGGCACTGTGAGACACCAGTGTCCATTGCAGTAGAATCGGCAGGCGCGGACACCCCGACATAGGGTGGAATACTAAATACAGCCATCGAGAGCTATCGGAGAAGCAGCAGCAGTCCTGGCGAGCCATCGACATCAGAGCAGGAGACTGAGCGCTCCGAGTTTCCTGGACCAAAGGGCCTCATTGATCACCACCCTGTCTAGATCAGGTCCTCCCCCTTACCACCTGGCAGCCTAACCTCACTGTTGGTCGAAGAGGCTGCTGCTGTGGATGCATCGGTATCGCGACTGGAAGCCTGGCTGGGGTTCAATGGGGATAGAGACACTAGTGATTATGACCATGGGGGTGATGTAAGAGCCAGTGGTGATAGCATCATCACCCGAGGCAGTGGCTACGATGCGAACCGTGCATAGCCACGCCTAGTCAATGTGATTGCAGCTCTACGATCATCAAGGCTGGAAGAATCCATTCATATGAAGCGACTGGTCCGCCAAGCTTCACTCCTGGACGAAGCTGATAGGCTACGGCGCGATGCTTCTAGTATTGGTACCGATGAAGACGAAGCTGTGACGGAGGAGTGGCGAGCCAGATGCAGAGGGAGGGGAGAGAAGAGAGCGGCAGGTCTGGGGATAGCGGTGGATCAGTCTCAATCTAGAGATGGGGGGTCGGCCGGGACTGGTGTGGGCATTCAAGGTGCATCATTGTTACAGCAACGGCCTGTAAGCGTGAGCGTGCCAATAGCTGTGCCTGCCCACGCGTGGTACCATGTGCTTCCGTTCTTGTTTCCCAGCGTGCGTATTTAGGCAAGGACATGAACACTTCATCACTACTTTCTTGGAACAAGGGACCCAGAATTCAGGGGTTGGTGAAAATACAATACAGAATGAAAGCCAATGACGCGTAAAACGAATGTTCTGTCCACATGCTATCCTGTCATCACACCAATGCTTCGCGGGTAACGTCCACCACAGCCATGTCCCAATGCCTCACGTAGAATACCGGCTCTGCAATGTATTCACGTGCTTTGCTACGCCACAATCCCGCGCCCAAGCCCTCTGGCTGGTGTGGGTAGGATGGCAGAATTCGGTGCTTCAGAATGATGCTGTCGCCACTGAGTAGATGCCGTCTTGAGTTGCGATGCGTTGCCTCGTGGCCTTGGTGACCCGGTCGTCTAGAAGCAGCACGCACAGGGCTGGTGACCCGGGGTGTTGCCTGGCTACTGACATCTGCGCGATGTTGATTCCCTCGTTGGCAAGGATGCGAGCCACTTGTCCAATTGCACCTGGCTTGTCTGTGTTCTGCACGAGCAGCACACTCCCCTGTGGTGCGAAGGAGGGGAAGGACGACCAGTGGTCCACGCCTACCACCCGAGCCTGCCCTCCGTCCAGGGCACCGCGGACAGACCTCTGTCCGGATGCGCTGCTCACAGTCACCTGCACCTGCGTCTCGAAATCAGCGGCCTCACCGTCTTCCATAGTGGCGACATTGCAGCCGACGTGATTCGTCTGTGCGAGGGCCCCTGCATTGATGAGGTTGACGTCAGATTCAGCGATGTCCTGCCTGATGTTGGGGAGAGCTCCTGCCAGGACTGCGGATCGGACTAGTTCCTCGTATGCCGGGTTCTTTGCGGCCAGTGCAGGTGACAGCTCCACATCGATCTAATCCACCTTCCCCTCAAGAATGCTCGAAGCTAGGTGTCCCAGAGACCTAGCGAGGCCAGCAACCTGCTTTCCCTCCGTCTGTTGCGAGAGTGCCACATGCTTGGCATTCACCACACCGATGTATTTCTTCCCATCCAGCACATCGCAGACCTGCTCGGCGATCTGCTCAGCCACCTTGACCTGTGCCTCCTCAGTAGAGGCGCCCAGATGCGGAGTGCAGACCACCTGGGGCATGGATACCAGCTTCACGGTCGCAGGAGTGGACGGGGGTTCTTTGTCGTACACATCGAGAGCAGCCCCACCGACCCACCCCTGCTCAATGGCCTCCAAGAGAGCATCAGCGTCCACGACCCCGCCCCTTGCGGCATTGACAAGGAGGCAACCTGGCTTGGCGGCCTTGAGCTGTTCCCTGCCAATCATGCCCTGGGTGCTGGGTCCTCCAGGCACGTGAAGGCTCACCACGTCACTCACTGCCATGAGGTCCTCCACGGTCGCAAACAGTTGCTCGGCTCCGGCGGCGGTCGCTGTCTCGACCGTGGCCACGGGATCGTACGCGACAATGCGCATTCCCAGGGCACGGCAAAGTGAGGCCATGCACTGTCCGATGGAACCAAGACCAATGATACCGATCGTCTTGCCCTTGAGCTCCCTGCCCTTGTACAGCTTCCGGTCCCATCTCCCCTCGAGCAACGACTGATTCGAGGCAGGCACTTGCCTCGCCAAAGAAACGAGAAGGCTGAATGCTAGCTCTGCAGCCGCCTAGGTGTTACCGCCGGGGGTATTCTGCACGATTATTCCATGACGGGTCGCTGCATCCAGGTCAATGTTGTCTACACCCACACCTGCTCGTCCGATCACCTGCACAATATGACAACAAAACGACGCATAGAGATTCTCGGAGAGGTGCGACAAACAATCGTGCAGAATAAACTACACATCATTATAAGAGCACGTGCTTAACCACCCTTTGTTTGAGGCAATTGAGTGTTTGCACGGTGACGGCGGTGGTGTTCGACGCAACGTCCGATCAGCAGTCTCTCAGACAGACAGTGTAGCCGCTCAAGGTGCAACATCAAAGCACGTGCAAAATGAGACACATTCGTAAACATGGCGAACACACTCGTGCGGGAGTTGTGCAGGTGGGCTGGTCGAACATCTCAGCAAAGTATCAACAGCCGCTCACTTTCAACGAAGTTGCGTACTTGAATGCCTCAGCCGGAAGCTTCGTTGCAGACCGCACAATGATGGCATCATACTTTGGCAGTTCCGTTTTGAGGTCCTCCATCGACAGGCCGCCAGATTCAACGGTTCTATGGCCCCTATCTTGAAAAATTTCGGCGCACCTTGGAGAAACGCCATCGGCGCAGAGCACTCGCGCAGCAGACGTTGCTGTTGATCGCAGGCCTCGAATGCCAAAACCTTGGGCAACAATCCCACTGAGCCGCGTTGCAGCTGACCTGGCGCGCAACATCAGCTCACTTGGAGAATCGTGTTGCCTTCGAGACACGTCGCGCCTCGCCTCATCCGCAGTGAAACGCGACCGAAACGCGCAATTTGAGATCCATAGGGAAAACCGATGGATTAGTTCAGCGTAACTAACGAATGGTGACGGGAGGTATCCAGTGAATACACCGATTTGCAACGAGATCAAACAAGTTTCTTGGCGAAAAACTCCATGGCGCGGTCGAAAGCCGTCCGAGCGGCAGACGGGTCCGTCGGCCGCCCCAACTTTTCGTTCGCCTCAAGCCCATCCTTGAAGAGGGCATTCAGGAAGCCATGCCCGACACCAGGCACTTGCACCACCTCGTGCTCGCACCCGCTCGCCTTCAATTTGCCCTCCAGGGCCTTGGCTGCCTCTGGGTCGCTGAACCCCGCGTGGTTGTCCTTCTCTCCGAATTGGGCGAGCACAGGCACCGAGCACTTGCTCACATCGGCGAGGCCAGGGGACGGCGTCCCGTAGAACGGGGCCGCAGCTGCAATTCCTTCCACAAGTACAGCACTAGCCAGGGTCAGTGCCCCACCCATGCAGAATCCTGTGACTCCGACCGCCTTGGATCCTTCCTCCTTCAAGTGAGCAACAGCACCGCGGATGTCTTCGACCGCACCCGCCCAGTCCAAGCCACCCATCAGGTGCTCGGCTTCTTTGGCTTCCAGCGAAAGCTTGCCGCGGTACAGATCGGGAACAAGAACGCGGAAGCCGCGGTCCGCGATGTACTGCGCTTGGGCCCTAGTCCATGGGGCAACCCCCCACCACTCCTGGATGCACACAATTCCAGGCTTTCCGGCTGCGGTCATGTTAAGAAAGAATAGATTCAACGGACGATTCGTATTATTTTGGAGACTGTCATGAGCTAGATGTCTTCGTTGAAGTTCTGATCCCCTATTCTGGTCATACGTGGCACTGTTTCGAAACATAGGATCCACTGCATAAACATCGTACATAGCGGACCAAGGTCTTCCCTGAGAGCCGAATTACTCGTAAATGTAGCCATTTCTAGCTTAGGAGAATCGTTGCGCTAACACTGGATTGAGTGGTTCGCCAATCGGAGATTCGCCGCATCTCCCTCACCTTCACCGAACGCGAGTCCAGGCACCTCTGATCCATCGGTTCGCTTCCAAGTCACTTTCGTTTCGTCCTTCAAAGCATCAGCCGAGGGTGCGGGCGCTGGGGAACTAGATTCACCGGCTGCAGCGGCCATTATCCTCGTAGTTTATACAGTTGCACCACCACTCGCGCTTCGAGAGTAATGTAATGTGTACAATAGGGTATTTTTCGCGTCAGCACCAAAATGTCAAATCGCGATCGTCACGAGCTAGTTAGCGATCTAGAGTGCTGCTCAAGTTGTCCACCTTCTATTGTTAACGCGCGGAACAAGCATGCTTGCGAACGCAAATCCATGGGTGCTTGCAGGCATCGCGATTGGCATGCAGTGGGTAGCGGCAATTCCAGCAGTTCTGTTGCAGTCAGAGCAGTTCTACGACGCTTGGGGAAGCCTCACGTTTGTAACCACGACACTTTTGTCTACGGTTTCTTTAATTCGAGGATATGAATCATTCTCGGAGGCTGTGGCGTTATCGCCTCGAGCAATTGTCGCATTAACGATGGTCTTATTGTGGTCGCTCCGACTAGGTTCGTTCTTGATTGGGAGGATGATGCGCGACGGGAAAGATAGGCGCTTTGATAAGCTGAAGACAAATACGCGCAGGTTTGTAGTAGCCTGGACTCTGCAAGGGGTTTGGGTTTCGCTGGATGCGGTCCCTGCATGGATTCTCGCTCATGCGACGCTTTTGACAAAGTAGGGTGCGGCAGGGCTTGTGCGCTCGCCGGATCTGGACGCGTACGATGCGGTATTGATTGGCCTATGGCTGTCTATGCTGGTTGTGCAATCCCTTGCTGACAACGCCAAGTACGCGTATAAGCAGATCCCTGTGGACGAGCGTCCGACCCCGTGGATCCAAAGCGGGCTATGGGCCCTTAGCCGGCATCCGAACTACGCTGCCGAGATCATCATGTGGTGGATCCTCGCCACAGTTGCTGCGCGTGGTATTGAGGCCCCGGGCATGTTCTGGACGGCACAGCTGGCACCTACATTTACGACCCTGCTCCTGTACTGTCTGACCGGCCCCATGTTGGAGAGGAAACAGGCGGAGGAATATGGAACAGATGCGAGGTACCTAGCATACTACAGGAGGACGCCTTATATCCTGCCTCTCGTGCCTTGTCCCGTGGATCCATTTGCAACCAAGAAGCAGTGAACGGATGCTCACCTTAATTCGGGATCCGATCCATGATCATTGAACGGTAATGCATTGGGATGTTTAAGTAGCCTAATTAATTGGATCTACGATCAGACAAGCAGCTTGCCTTCAGATGCATTGACCACATTGACCACATTGACCACATGAGTTTCAAGATCACTACATGGGTTCCACGCCTCCTATCATGCAACCCAGCCCAGGGTGACTCCAGCCTCCATTGCCCCTTTCACAGCTTGCAGCAGGCCCGCATCGGCAACACAGGGTCCCACATACCTCGCGCTCATCTCATCCTCCTTGGATAGAGCCAGTGCTTCCATCCCACCTGCTGCTCTGGCTCTCCTTAGTGCCTTCTCGCGAGCTGTCCTACCTTTCCTCATGGATTCTCGCACCACCCGTCCAAGAGTCCCTGCATCAGCTCCTTTTACCTCCCCCAACTTGGTCCCTGTCGGAGGCCAGTACACATGCACCGTGGGATAGGCATTTACACCCGCGCCCTGGACCAGCCCCTGGCAGACATCTCCATCTACCTTGAGGAACATACATCTTGGTCCTCCCAGCTGGGAGGCAAGTGCAGCGTAATGCGGTGCCAGCATCTTGCAAGGTCCACACCACGTTGCATGGTAATCGACAACCAGCACTGTGCCTGTCAATACGGCACCTCGGGAGATCTGGCTGAACTCGGAATCAGAACTCACGACCCGCACCACAGATCCACCTCCGGTACTGCCTCCCCCCACCGCAGCAGCTTTCCCTTTCTTGGCATCCCTAGACATGGCTGATCTCGACCGGTCGCCTGATACCGCCTCAACAAGCCATGACCCGGAGCCAGAAACGGAGCTGCTGGACCGGCTAGATGCGGCTCCAGGGGCAGCAGCACTGGTCACAGCGGGCACCGCATACTCATCAAGGCAACCGATCACGTCAGCAGCCATCAGGAGCATCTGTCCCATAGTTTTGCGTGACTCCGTGTCTCTGCCTGCCTCTGCCTCCAGACATGCCCTGCCTGCATTGACCAGTCGATGCCAGGCCCTCTCACTCAGTGGGTGTCTATGCGCGGTCTCAAACGCAACTCGGGCGGCCCCCTCCGACCCTGCAGCTGTTCCCTGGGACAGTAGAGCTACAGACCGGTTGCAACCCACCGATGCCGACGCACCACCCAGGGTCACCGCTACCGCCACTCCCGCCCCCAGTTGTGCTGTCACCCTTCCAATTGCAGTAGCGTCCCCTTTAATGTGGATGGCATCGATCTCGGCATATCTCGTGGCGGCCTCTTCAAATCGTCTGGCTTTGAATGCAGTTGCAGCCATTGCCTTGGTCTGGGCTCGGCGGAGGAACTCATGCCGAATCGAAGAGAGACCCGACGACATGCACACATCCACATCCACATCCACATCCTCATCCTTCTCCTTCTCCTTTTCCTCGCTACCAACCGAATCAGGATCAATATCAGGATCGGATGCTGCACTGCCTGTATCTGTACCAAGTGCAGCTGCAGCTGAAATCCGATCCGCAGCCTCGGCGTAGTTCCCCAGTGAACAATCGGCCAGAGCAAGCGATACTGCAAGCATATTGGACCGCATGGAAACGCCGGGCACACCCCCGACTTCCATCCAGTCGAATTTGCACTGCAGTGCAGTGCCACCAGCTGCCAGCTTAACAGCCCCGCCTGCCCTGGTCACAGCTGCGACGATCTTGCCAATTCGACCCCCCTCCCCCTCACCCTCACCCTCACCCTTGATTCCTGTTTTTGCCACTGCCGCCCATGCAAGTTCGCAGTCGGCCCATTGTTCCCCAGAGGCTGCCAGTAGACGTTCTCGACCTGCATGCCCTACCCCAGCCGCCAACCATCCCAGTCCTACGGCGAACTCTAAGGCACCAGATACAGCCTGGTACTCTAGCCCTCTCGGGGAGGAGGAGGAGGAAGAGGCAGCGGCCTTCGCACCGCCTGAGCCAGCACTATCGTGCGATGATCTAGCGGCGGCCCTCTCCAACTGCAGTGCAATGACTCTTGCATCTGCGAGAGCCTCAGCTGAAACAGCGAGGCCCGGCCTAAACCCAGCACCAGCACCAGCAACAGCACCGGCACGATCTCCCTCTCGATCGAATGGAGCAACCTATCCGGCTGAAGCTGTTT
>Ga0136560_1000698_pt1 | contig 16902 bp, 6 predicted proteins | sample AntRauMeHopE1497_FD_104925 | JGI IMG/M metagenome (GOLD analysis project Ga0136560, IMG submission 104925) | Saline lake microbial communities from Rauer Islands, Antarctica - Metagenome Hop E1 #497 | ecosystem: Environmental > Aquatic > Non-marine Saline and Alkaline > Saline | place... | reverse complement strand
CTTCAAGCTGGCCATGACGCAGCTGCGCGTCGCCACGTACTGCAGCCTCGTGTGGCTCGCCCTCGGCGGCTTCGTCGCCCAGGCCATGCGGCCCAACCCGGCCACCGAGCTCACCGCCGCCGTATGGATCGCCCTCACGCCTGTCGTCCTCATCGCCGGCGCGCTCGGCGCCCTGTGGCGGCAGCGCTGGATGGAGCGCAAGGGAGCCTCCATCGCGCGGTTCCACGTGGCTCTGCAGGCAGAGCGCGAGGCGATGGAGGCGGAGATGCGAGAGGCGCAGGGGGAGGGCAGCGTGGTGTCAAGCGGCGGGCCCCAGGCGTCGGTGGACAGCGGCGCCGCGCCCCCCGCGGCAGGCGATCGATTCCTGCTCCCCACCACGCCGCCCAAGCACAAGGCTCGCTCGCCCGTGGGGCGCGGGGCGCTGAGCCCCGGGGCGGAGGACGCCAAGGAGGGGGGTCACGAGACGGCGTGGCGCGCGGGCATCGTCCCCTCGGTCCCGCCCGAGATCGACACGTCGACCAAGTCGCTCTTCCCCGGCGGGCGGAAGCGCCGTCCCTCGATTCAGGAGCTCGTGTCGGCCGCGGGGCGCACAACCCCCGCCTCGGGGGCCTCGCCTCACGGTGCCACGGCTCCCACAGGCGCCCTCGCGGCCGCCGCCAGCGTCGACACGCCACCGCGGGGGACGAGGAGGCGGCTCCCGGCCCGCACGGGATCGGGACAGATCTCCGCCGCCGCGGCGGTGGCGCACCGCCTCGGTGGCAACAGCATGCGGTTTCGCAAGGGCAAGGCCAGGGAGGCGGAGGACGTGACCGAGCTCCTGGGCTCTGCCACCGACGGGGCGGGCGGCAGCATGGGCGACGAGGGGTCCGGTTTCACCAACCCCCTTGTGGGCTCTGGCTTCACTCACCCCATTACCGGTTTGGCGATGAGCGGAGGCGGCGGCGGGGGCGGGACGACGACGGGGGGCAGGGATCGGCGCCGCCGTCGTTCGTCGCTGTCCAAGGATGACGACAGCGTTCTGTCGACAACGCTCCAGCGGCGGGCGGCGAGGGCGCAGAGCCGGCGGGCGATGCTGCACGCGACCAAGCTGGACGATGAGGAGGACACGAGGGGGGCCTTCGTGACGCGGCGGGAGCCGACGGAGGAGGAGACGGCGGCCGCGGACGCCGCCAACGCCGCTGAGGCGGCGGCCGCGCGGGGCCCGCCCGGCAGCCGCGGGGTGCGCCGCGGCGGCTCTGCCGCCCGCTCTCGCAGGGTTTCGGCCCCCGATGCCTTCAACGCGGTCGCCTCTGGCAGCCGGCGCCGGTCGGTGGCGGGCGGATCGTACCAGGCTGACGACGAGGCGGCGGCCAACGTAGCGGTGTCGTCGTTCGTGGCGGCTCTGCGCTCGGAGCTCGGGCACACGTCGTCGTCGGTCGTCCGGGGCGCGGCGAGCCGGCGGGCGAGCAACGCGGCGGCGAGGCCGGGCGCCGCTCGGCATGCCGTGGCCGACGCGAGCGACGCCGCGGACTCGGGCGGAGCAGGCCGGCACGCTTCGGGCCGCGGCGCCCGCGTGGCCTTTGGCGGCGCACTCCAGCCCGCGCCGCGCATCGCCATCGACCCGCTTGTTGCGCCGGAGGACAAGGACGAGGAGCTGGACGAGCTGCTGAGCTCCGGGCCCGACCCCTCCTCCCTCGACTCACATGCCTCCCACATCTGGTCCAGCGACACCGACGTCGAGCTCTACGTCAGGGCTCTGCTCGCGCGCCCCACTCAGCGCCGCCTCACCTACGCCCGGGCTCTGCTGGACGAGGCCCTCCGGGTGTTCCCGGACTCTGTCTTCGTTCGCCTGACCTTCACCACGTACCTATTCAGCCGCTCGGCGACGTACCCTGACATCCTCCTCGCCATGCGGCTGCTGGCAGAGGCGTCCACAATCCCCGCCCCCCTCGACCTGCGCTTCGCTGTCTTCTCCAAGCTCAACAGCGCGATCAACGCGCGGAGGCGCCTTGTGCTCGGCGACGGGCAGCCAGGCATGCGCCAGGACTCGCTGGACCTGGTTGAGTTCAAGAAGGGCGTCAAGCGGGCGGGTGACAAGCACCGCGAGGCGGTCTCGCTCCTGCTCGCCTACTGGACGTCCCTGGCGCACGGCGGGTCGGACGGCATCACGATCCGAGAGCGGACGGTGACGGAGACCGTCTCCTCGATCATCAAGGCGGCGGACGAGGCGGAGAAGTCGTACCTCTCGGTGCTAGAGCGGTGGCCGAGCTCGCAGCAGGTGCAGCGTGCCTACGGAATCTTCCTGATCAACGTGCGCAACGACAAGGACATGGGAGAGGCGTACCTGAGCATGGGGGAGAACACGGACGAGGACATGGCGGGGGGCACCCACGGGGGCTCGTCCGCGGGCGGCAGCCGGTCGTACGTGTCCAAGCAGCACGGCCGGTCTGGGGCCAGCGTCGGGATGCGCAGCTCCCGTTCGGGCACCAGCCTCACGTCGGTGGAGAACATCAAGCGACGCAAGCTCCGGCTGGGGAACAACGGCTCTCTCCTCGCCGGTCAGCTGTCCGACATCACCCGGATGCGCAACGGCTTCCGGCTCGGGCTGCTGGCTCTGCTGGCCATCATCGTGGCCATGTTCGTGCTGTCCGGCCTGCTCTTCCTCGAGATCCGCCTCACCGTGCAGACCATGAGCGAGGCCGGCCTGAGGCGCTCCCAGGTCCACGCCGCGTCCTACAACGTGCGCGGCCAGCGCCTCGCCGCGGTGGAGAACAACTCCGCCGCCTACCGCGGCTTCCAGCTCGCCAACCTCAAGGCCGCCAGGACCTTCCACGCCGCCACGGAGCACCTGTACTTCGAGGGACCCCGGCCGGCAGGCATCGACGAGCTGTGGGTAGAGCCCCGCGTCCGCATGGGTTTCTTCAACCCGGACCCACCCCCCGGCTACATGAACTACGACCGCATGGGACTCCTCGACGCCTCCAACCTGTACGTCACCAAGGCCGCCCGCGTCGCTCGGCTCAACATGAGCGAGCTCCAGGCGACGTGGAACGCCGGCGGCGTCTCCTCTGGCGGCACAATCAGCAGCGGCGACCCGTACTATACCATGCCCGAGTACCGCTTCACGGTGGGGAACGCCCCGTCGATGATCGCCGCGCTGGAGGGGGCCGCGGACCTGTACCAGGAGGGCAACGTGGAGACGGCGCTGGTGACGGACACCATCATGTTCGCCCTCACCGGCGTCCGCTTCTTCATCCTCACCGCCCTCGCCTGGTGCGTCGTCCTCCCAGCCGTCGCGGCCATCCGCGGCCAGAAGCTCGTCCTCCGGACCCTGGTCCTCGCCGTGCCCCGCAAGGTGGCCTCCCACATGGCCTCCCGCCTCAAGCGCGTCAACTCCGCCCTCTCTGAGGTCAACAGCCTCTCAAGCTCCCTCGAGGAGATCGACCCAACCACGCGGCTCTACACCACACTTCGTGACTCCACCTTCCTGGTGACCCTGCCCCGGTCCAAGTCCAAGTCCAGGTCCAAGTCCGGGCGGCCCAGGCCGGGGCAGGGGCAGGTCAAGGTGGCCGCGGCCGCCGGCGCGGGCGGGGCCGCCTCGCCCGCCGCCGGCGTGGTCATGCCCCGCGACGACCCTATGTACGCCATCCCGGAGGAGGAGAGTGACGCCGACGAGGGCTCCCCCGGGGCCCACCCGAGCACGCGCATCGTCCCCATGGCCGCGGCCGGCGCCCTGGGCGGCTCGCTCCGGTACATCGCTGCCACAGGCGGCGGCTCCGTCCTCCCCGGCGGGCCTGGGCTCCGCCACTCTGCCGACTCGAAGCAGATCGCGACCAAGGTGATCCCGCCGGCAGAGCTGACGGTGAAGCGGAAGGGGGCCGAGCCCCGCGGGCACGCCCCGCTGCTGTCGTCGCGGTCGTCCAGCGACGGGCCGACGACGGGCGCGGCCGGCGGCGTCGAGGCAGGGCGCAGCACCAGGAACAGCTTCCAGCAGGGGGAGGGCGACGGGAACCTCGTGGACGAGCTGGACCTGCTGGAGTCGGTGCACGACGCGGACGAGCTGGCGGCGCTGATGACGCAGCGGCGGGACGCCAAGACGATCCGGGACCGGGGCAGGCGGGGCGGGGCGGAGGCGGAGCACGACTCCGCGCGTGCCGATCGCGACGCGAGCGACGGTCCGGACGTCAGCGGGCACAGCGGCGACCCGATGGACGCCTTCCACGGGGTGGACGACCTCCTGGCGGGCAGCACGCACACCGACGCGGCCGACAGCCCGACCGGCGCCGCGGAGCGGCCACCCTCCGCCGGGCGCGCCGTCCCCACGGCGTGGAGGCAGGGCGGTGTCACTGCCCGCGGGCGGGACGCACCTGCCGGCGCCAAGCACCACCACGTGGGCATCCTCCGGGTGTCGGGTCCGGCGGCGGCGCCCGGCGGTGCGGTGGCCACCGACGGCACGCTCTCCGGCCGGGCGGGGACGGAAGGGTCGGTGTCCAGCCTCGGGCAGCGCCTGGCGCCGCCCAGCAGCGGCAGCGCCGTGAGAGACTCGGGCGTGACGGTGTCGGTGGTGTCCAAGCAGGCCCCAGCCGCCGGCGAGTCGCGCAACTCGATTTCGCGCCTCCGGCAGACGTTTGCCGACGACAGGGACGACGGCGCGTTGGCGCCTGCCAGCGCGCGGGGCGGAAGCGGCGCCCGTTGCTGCCTCGCGCCGTGCTGCCCGGCGATGCGCTGCGCGGGCCGCGGGCGCTCCCGGAGGCGTCTCTCGGCGTCCAACCGCCCCGGGCACGCCTCGTCGTCCGACGACGACGAGGCCGGCAGGAAGCTGGGCGTGTGCACGAACGCGTCTCTCCGGTCCCTGGTGGTGCGGGCGTCGCTCGTGATGACCGCCCTCGTCGCCCTCATGGCCGCCACCACCGTCGTGATCTACACCTTCGCGACCGTTACGGCGTCCAAGGCCGCGCAGCTCAACAACGCGGGCCGCCGCCGCTCGCTGGCCACCAAGTCGGTCGCGGACCTCCGCGAGCTCATCCTCGCCGACGGGCAGCTGGGCACCGTCGCGGAGCTGGCGGCGGCCGTGGACGCGACGCTGAAGCGGTACCAGCGCATCCACGACGGCCTGAGGCTCGGTGACCCGGGCCTGGGCCTGCCCAAGCGCGACCCGTCCGAGGGGGAGACCAAGGAGCTGACGCACCTGTACTACGGCAGCCCGGGGCAGGGCTTCACCCTGGACGAGACGGACCCGCTTGGGATCCGCGACTACGACGCAGTGGGCCTGGACCCGATGGTCCGCCACTTCTGGGCGACGGCCCGCCGCGTGCTGACGACCTTTGCCAACGCCAGCACGCCGCGGCCGCCCCGCACGCTGACCGGCCTCCTGAGCGTGCCCCAGTTCCGCGTGGTGTGGGAGATGGAGCGGGGGCCGCTGCAGCAGAAGCAGCAGGCCGCGGTGCAGTACTACACCACCGCCGACACCGCGGTGGTGGACTCCCTCGAGGTCCAGGCGTACATCGTCCTCTCCGTCGAGGTCGTGGTCCTCGCCGTGGCCTACCTCATGGTCTACGAGGGAATCTCGTCCGCGCTTGTTTCCGAGCACATGCGGGCCAAGGACATCCGCGACCTCATCCCCTCCCTGATCCGGCAGGGCACGCCGGAGCTCCACAGAGCGTTCGAGACCGTTGACGACGGCTCCAACGGCTCGTCCCGCGTCCTCGGGCGCAGGTGAGCGGACCAAGATGCTTTGTGTACGTCTCGACTGCGTGCTTGTATGCGCGGAACCAGCTAACGCGTCCGCATCATATTCCGCACTCACATGCTTGCGGGCCACACCGCTCGACGGAAGCCCGGCACGGCGGGCTGGGGCGATGGGCAGTCGCTCCCTGGCCCTGCCGCAGCGACACACGCCTTTGCCGCCCCCACTCGAGCGGCATGGACCTGCCCGCGGGATGGGTGGCGTCCGTTGTATTGCACAAGATGCCCACAGGCAGGGTCAGCCTCAGCCCGAGCTCAGACGAAGCCCAGCGGAATGATCTGCCTCGCCTTCAAGTCCGCCAGGTCATCGTGCTCGTGACCGTCGTGCTGACCGCGCTCCTCGCGCTCCCGTACCTTGCGCCTCTCATCGACCCTCGCGCGACCTACCTGCGGGTGACTACGGCGGTCGCGGCGGTAACCAGTGCCGGCCTGGAGGACGAGGTTCGGCTCTCGGTGCCTGGGTTTGAGGTCCTCGGGGCTACGACGGTCGTTGGGGCAGCGTTGGTCATGACAGCTGGGCATACCTTCGCGTCCTGGTCGTACCTGGGCTCGAGGCCGCGGGGCATGTGAGGCTGGGCCGTCGATGAAGCTTTGCCGTTGCTGGCCACCTTGCAGCGCTGTTGCCACGCCTTCCGCCGGCCGTCCGCGTCGCCGCAGCGCGATGGTGCTGCTATTCGGGATGTCAGCCCTGGTAGGTGTCATTGCGCTGCGCACAGCGCTCCAGGTCGAGTCCCTGATGTCACACGTGAGAACAACTTGACAGGTTTCCCCGAAGCGACGACTCGGCCGGGCTTGACTCCTGTGACCGCCTGCTGCAAACCATATCGCCCGCCGCAGACCCTGCACGTCGTGGCGTCGTGCACGATGGTATCCGAGGCTTCGCAAGGAGCATTAGTTGCTTCAATGCTGCTGCTCGACGCCGCCGTCCACTCTGGGACCGACGGCTCGGACGAGATCCTGCAGCAGTTTTCGGGCCGCTTTCGTGCGCTGGTGGCGTTCACATACCGCTGGAGCGCACCGGCTATCGCCACGGCGGTCCTGGCCCACATGATCGTGTCGCCCTTCACAAGGGGCAGCACTCTCGGCACCACGCTGCTGTGGGTGAGCAGTGGTATGGTGCTGCCGTTCTATGGCTTCAAGATCACCGTGGTGGACTCGGCGGCCATCACCATGCTCTCCCGCCTGCCCTCGGGCGACAAGCGGCGGGCGAACTTCGGATTCCACATCACCCGTCTCGTGCTGGGATCGGCGGCCCTGGCACACAACCTACTAGCACCGCTGCTGACGGACCTACTGTCGGCCCGCGGAGGCTGTCCCGGCTTTCTGCTCGGGGAGGACGTGTCCCCTCCGGCCGGGGTGCGTTGGCCTGCCGGCTTTGGCGGCAGCTACGCCATCAGCGCCGTGCAGGACGGCGTCGACGTGACCCGACAGCTCTGGTGGATCCACGCCGTCAACGTCCTCGCTGCGTGCATCATCTACATCGTATCGGCACAGGCGCATATCGCGGCGCAGCGGTCCAGGGAGTCCGCCGACGCGGCCGCCCGCCTCCGCAGCGCTCTCCGGTACATCTCCCACGAGGCCCGCTCGCCCCTCGGCGGCGCCATCCTGTCCCTCAGCCTCATGCACGACGCCATCGACGACGGGGACCGGCCGTCCTCCAAGGCCCTGGTGGGTGATCTCCACGTGTCGCTTGAGGCGGCGAAGCGGCACCTGGACGACCTGCTGCTTTACGAGAAGGTCACCGGGTCGGGCGAGGACAGCGCGGGAGCGTGGGGCTGGAACATCGTCGGGCCCGCGACGCTGGAGCGGCAGACACGGGTGCTCCGGGGCGCGTGCCGGGCGGAGCGGATCGGGCTGCGGGCGACGGCGGCGCAGGGGCGGCTGGACGTCGCAGGGACCCTGAGAGGGTGGGACGACGAGACCAGGGGGGCACCGTCGTCCGAGCGGGCGGCCGGAGCCGAGGCGGCCGCGGGACCCAGAATGGCCGAGGCTGCGGCGGCGCGGGAGTCGCGGTGGGAGGTGTTTGCCAACTGGCAGCGCCTGGACGCCATCGTGCAGAACGCCCTCTCAAACAGCATCAAGCACGCCCCGGGCGGGGGCAGGGGCCGCATCGCCGTCTCCGTGTCCGTCCTCCGACCGTCGGACGCGCCGCAGATCGGACCCCCGACGCGCTCCCCCGACGCCAGCGTGCCGAAGCCCGCCGCGGTGGTGTCGAGCGCGCCGCCCGCCGTCGAGCCGGGCCGGACCCCCGGCCGCGTCCACCCCTGGGCGAGCACTCGGCTAGCAGAGCCCCGCGACTCGGGCGGCGCCGCTGCTCTGGCCAGGCCGCCCAGCCTCGGCAGCACGGCCTCGCTCAAGCCCGCGGTCTCGCCGTCGTGGGAGCGACGTGTGCTCGCGGTGGAGGTGCTGGACAACGGCCTCGGCATCCCGGCAGAGCTGCTGGAGCCCGGTCGGCTGTTCCACCCGTTCCAGCAGCTGCGCATGGGGGACTCCGCCCTCCGGATGACGTCATCGGGCCTAGGGCTGTCGATCGTGAAGAGCATCGTGGTGGACCAGATGGCGGGCGAGGTGGGCCTGGCGAGCCGGGAGGGTAGCGGCACGCTTTTCTTCGCCCTCGCGCCGGTGTGGGCGCGGCAGGTGCGGCCGGACGCCGGAGAGGCGGCGGCTGGGGAGCGCCTGCGTGAGGGCATGCCCGACGACGGCAAGGGGGGCGCCGCGACGGGTATTGGCTCGGACCATATCGGAGCAGTCACTATCCGTGGGGGTGGGCGGTTGCGGCTGCACTCACAGCCCGTCGGCATATGGACGTTATCGGCGTCCCCGCGCGGAGCCGGGGCGGACAGCAACGAGCAGGGCATGACGGTGCTGGTCGGCGGTGAGAGGCATGGAAGCGCAGCGCCGGCATCGGCGCGGGGCAGCCACAAGTATGGTGCCTCAGAGCCGATGGCTGACGGGCGCAGCAGCCGGGATGCGATGCGACATGCACGGTCCAGGTCGCCGTCACACTCCAGCGCCGGGTCGGTCCGCTCTGCCGGGTCGTCCAGGAGCAGAGCCGAGCGCGAGGCCCGCCGGGGGCTGCGGCAGGCCCAGCGGTCCGCGGCGTCCGTGCATCGCAGGCATGGGACGACACGGCGGCACGGCCTTCCTGCGGACGAGGGCGCTGACATCACGGAGAAGGCCAGCCACGACGCGGCGGCGCAGGTCGGGCCGTCGCTCCGCCGTGGCGACGTGGCGGGCGTCGGCTGCCGGAGCTCCCCGTGCGACGGTCAGCCCAGCCACGCGTCGCGGCTCGCGGACGCCCGCCGTGCCGGGGGCATGTCTGCCCGCGAGGCTGCCCGCCACAGCGCCTTGGACGCCGAGCCGGCCGGGTCCAGGCTGCCGCCGCTACGCTCGCCCATCCGCGCCCCTGCGCACAGCGCCTTCGTGGTCGACGATGAGCGCGTCAACCGCACGCTCATGGCCCGCGTCGTCCGCCGGTGGGGCCTCCACGCCACCGAGATAGACGACGGGCAGGGCCTGCTCGACGCGCTGGAGGGCATCGCAGCCGCGGCAGAGGGGGCGGCACACCCGCCGCGCTGGCCGGCTTTCGTGACGCTTGACATGCAGATGCCCGTCGTCGGCGGCTGCGAGGCCCTCGAGGGGATGGCCGCCATAGCGGCGAGGCTTGAGGAGCAGGGGCGGCCGGAGGCGGCAGCCGGGCTGCGCGGGATCGTGGTGCTCGGCGTCACGGGCAACGCCGTGAGCGAGGACCGGGAGCGAATGACACGGCTGGGCGCGCGCCGTGTGCTGACCAAGCCGGTGCATCCGTCAGTGGTGGCAGAGGCCGTGCGTGAGTTTTTGCCGCACGTGGCCCTGCCTGAGCGCGCCTTCCGGGGGCCCAGCGGCTGAGCGTCAGCCGCGTGACGCTCGCACGACTGCCTGCTTGAGCGGGCGGGCTGGCGGGGCCTTGCCGCATGGCATGCACTGAGCTCCTGATGCCTCGAATGGCACTGTGCAGTCACTGGGTTGTGTGGAGGCCATCGATGCCGTGGGCGAGGCCCGGCAGCACTCAGGCGGTGGCCTTGGTCGCACAGCCGCCACACGCCATGAAACGGCCACAGCCGCTACACGTTATGACACGGGCTTAATCACGAGCATGCGCGACCCGAGCGAAGGGATGGGCGCGCTGAACGATCCGGTGAACTGCCCCAGATCTTCGCCCGACCATGCGTCGGTGACGGCAAAAGTCGAAACGGCGCTGTAGCCGCCGGATGCAGGCGTCGGGCGGACGGCCCGCCCTTCGGCTGCGGCGCGGTCCGCGTCCTCGGGGGCGCTGTGCGGTGGCAGGCTCGCCCAGGCAGCGGTGACTGTCTCGAGGGTCGCCGCTCGGTTGACGAGCACCACGGTGTAGTTGCCGCCGGCGAGCGGGCCCGCCCACACCTCCAGGTTTCCGCCGTAGCTCGCGGCGATGCAGAAGTCCCCGCCAGAGGTGACGTGCCCCACGCCGTCGTCGTCGATCACGTCCGTGGCCGTTGCGGCGAGGGAGCTACCGGCCGCGGAGCTGGGGTCGAATGCGAACACGGCGTCCCCGCCCGCCAGCCATCGGGTGTGGGGGAGAGGTCCACTGGCGCCGAACTGCGTGTTCCACCCGACGCCCTTGCTCGACGTCGCGACCAGGAGCGTGTAGTTCGCCGGCCCGGAGCCGAGGCGCGCGGAGCCCCGCACGGCGCGAGAGGTGGCATCGGCCAGGGCCACCGCGCCGCTGACCTTGTTCAGGGTGTACGCGGTCGACGTAACCGAGGCGTTGGAGGCCGGATCGCAGCCGACGAGGCGAGCGGAGCCCGCACTGGTGCCGCCTCCGTCCAGGCACACGGCCGGCAGGCCGCCAGCGCCCTCGAACGGCCCCGCGGTCGTCAGCATCCAGATTCGCCCCCCGGGGGTGCGCTTCATGGCGATGCAGCTGTTCGCAGGCTCGCCATTGATCCCGGAGCCCGCTGCGTGTACGAGCCCAGTGGTAGCGTCAAAGCTAAACCTCTGGTTGGAGTCTTGGTCCCCTGCCGGCTTGCAGCCTCCGACAAAGACGTTGGGTCCCCTGAAATCGAAAATGTCAAGGCAGTGGCCTGAATCTCCGAGGCGAATGTGGGAGCTAGACGGCTCGAGCCAGAAGTCCTGGGACGCCTTACCCGCGCTGCACGCGGCCGTGGACACGGTGTACTGGTACGCGTCCGCGTCGTCGAGGCAGCCGGCCGTTGCCTTGTTCCGAAGGCTGCTGCCGGGCGCGGCCCCTTGCAGCCCGGACCACAGCTGGGAGTCGTCGCTCGGGTCACACGTCGCGATGACCAGCGACGAAGCGTTGCCGAAAGGCGTGTACCGCCACTTCTGAAGCGGGCTGGAGGCATCGCATTTGGCCAGCACGGGCATGCCGTGCATGCCGTCGAGAAGAATGCTTGCATTCGACGGTGGTGACGACTGGACCCGCTGCGCCTGGACCGCCATGGCGTCCTGGCTGACGGCGATGACGAGCTCCGGGGTGAGAGCCGCCACAACTGCGGCGGACAGCTCGTCCAGCCGGTTCCCCAGGAACAGCGGCGACTTCATCGCCGCAAACAGGCTCATGTGCGTCCGTGCCCGCACCCCGCCCAGGTCGGATTCGTTCGTCGGGCTGGGAGACTCCGGGACGAACGCGCCCTTGCCGGTCTGGAGGAAGTCGAGCCAGTTGAAGAAGGAGCCCTTGCCCGTGTCGGTGTGCGCGTACGGCCAGAGCCCGGACCCGATGTCCACCAGGCTGATCATCGAGTACCAGCTCGGCGAGATGTCGTGACCCACGCGTCGCCCGTTGCCAAACTCCCCCTGATACACGGCCGTGATGTCTGGCTGCCCCTCCACGAAGAGGCTGATGCCACCGCCAACGGCATCGATGGACATCTGCATGCGCTCGTAGTCTGTCTGCACGTCCGGCTGGTCGCCCGCAGCAGCCGCGCACGTCGAGCAAGAGTCGTCCTTGAGGAAGTCCACGCCAATCGACTTGTAGTACGCCGCGTCCTGCAGCTCGTGGAGGCAACTGGCCGCGAAGCCCTGGCAGGTGTGGCTGCCCCTCGCCGTGTAGATGCCAAACTTGAGGCCGAGCGAGTGGATGTGCTCGATGACGGGCTCGATCCCGTCCGGGAACTTGTCCGCGTTGGGGATCTGGTGGCCAATGATTCGGTCAGGCCCTGTGCGGTTGTGGCTCATCCAGCAGTCGTCCACATGGGTGATCTTGTACCCGGCAGCCGCAAGACCCGACGAAACGAGGCTGTCAGCGCTCGACGTGAGATTTTCGCCCGTCACGGAGCACCCGAACGAGGTCCAGGAGCTCCAGCCCATCGGCGGCGTCAATGCAACCCCACGAGTAGCTCGGCCCACAGAGGCCATAGCAGCCACCGCGGCGTAGATCCTCGCAATGTTTATCATCGCCGACCGCATGCTGGTGGAACCGGCCTCCCGGTGTGCCCCCTGTGGGTGAAGGCGCGGGCAGAGGCGGTTGCCCAGTGGATTTCGTCCTTCTTCCACACGTAGGCCTGGGAAAACTGAGTGCTTGAGCAAACGAGCCCAATGGCTCGACGCCAATGGACGAGAGCGGAGGAGGAAGCCCTCTGCGAGGTCTTCTCGAGGAAAGGAGTGGCCAGCAGGACAGAAATGCACCAGCGGACGGGTGGGGCACCCATCACATGCCTCGTTAAGTTCTTAGAGATGTACCTGACGAACGATTCGAGAGCGCTGGCCGCAGTGGAGGCATGGAACACGCACGCCAGGAAAGCGGACAAAGCCGAGCACCTGTTCTCGCACCCCAAGGCTGAGCTGGCGGTCCAGAAGCTGCACCGTGGACCGGGCACATCGCCGGTCCTGATCAGGATCGCCAAGGCTCAGGGGAACATGAGCGCGTCGGCTAGCGTGTCTGCCGTCGACGGCCGGGTCGCTCCCGCTCGCAAGCCCAAGCCGGCTGGCTCGCAGGCGGCGAGCGCTCGCACCGGCCCTCGCGCGGCCAAGCGCAGCCGCTCTCCCGGACCGGCGCCGGGCCCGCTGCCGGCGGCGACGTCCCTGTCCCAGCCGCTGCTGACAGGGGACCGGAATGCCCTCGGCGAGACGGTCTGCCACCGGTGCAAGAGCAACCTGGACGAGGGCGACATCCTCCTGTGCGACGGCTGCGAGCTGGAGTTCCACCGCAAGTGCCTCAGGGTGCCGCTGTCCGTGGTGCCTGCGACGGACTGGCTTTGCGAGGCGTGCTTGACCGCTGCGGTGGGCCGGAGGGGCGCGCTGATCGTGCAGCTGTTCGAGGGGAGGAGGACGGTGGGGGCGGACAGGCCGGACATGCGCAGAGGCGTCGTTTTCTGAGGGAGGCGGTGTCGAGCACAGACGTCGTGTTCTGAGGCAGGCGGTGTTGAGCAGTGGCGTCGTGTTCTGAGGGAGGCGGTGCTGAGCAGTGGGCGCGATCCGCGACGGGACCTGGCAGGCGGCCGCGCAGCGCCCCCGCCGCCTCACGCACGTGTGCAAAATGAGCGGGTAGCAGCTATCGCGCTGTGACTCGCGCGCATGGTGCGCGCAGCCGGTGGGCGGGCGGCTGCTGCGGTGGGGTTGCAGCATGGCACGGCGCGCACACGCAGGGGTAACACAGGCAGGCAGAGAGAGAAAGAACGCCGCGCGGCGGGGAGCGGGTGCCGCCCGGCCGGCTCAGTGGGCGGCGGAGGATGCGGATGCCGCCGCGGCGCCGCCCGCCGCCGCGCTGTCGTCGTAGTCGTCGGCGTACTCCTCCTCGTCCTCCTGCTCCGCGTCCTTGATCATGCGGAGGAACTCGGTGTCGACGCCGCGGAGGACCTCGGCCATCTCGTCCTCCTTGGACTCCGCGGCCGAGGCGGCGGCCTTGGAGGCGGAGCGCTCGGCGGCCTTGGCTGCCTTGGCGAGCTGCGCCGCGCGCTGCTCCAGCGCCTTCTCCCTGACCGCCTCCCGCTCCAGCATGGCACCCACGCTGGACTTCTCGTTGTGCTGGGAGGTGGAGAGCGACTCCGAGACCTCGAGGAGGGAGACGGTGCCGTTCGCGTCCCCCACCGCCACGAGCCGGCCGCCCCCGTCCTGCGGGCTCCCCTGCACCGCGAGGCTGGAGAGGGCGTGGTCGGACACCTTGTGGCTGTACGCCACGGCAGACTGGCGGTGGTAGTAGTCCCAGACGTCGAGGACGCCGTCGGAGCGGGCCGTGAAGAAGACGCCCGCACGCGTGGGGCTCCAGCAGCCCGCGGTGACGTACGCCTTGCAGTAGTGCGTGGAGAGCACGGGGGTGTGGTTGTCCTCGGACCAGACCTTGGCGGTCCAGTCGCCGACGGAGAGGAAGAACTTTGTGTGGAAGGGGTTGCGCTGCACCTGGTAGACGGGGCCGTGGTGCTTGGAGGCGCCGGTGTCGAAGACCTTGACGCTGTCCTTGCCGCCCTTCTTCTTGGTGTTCACCAGCACCATGCCGCCCTGCTCCGTGCCCACGAGGAACTTCCCGTTCGCCTCCGGGTTGTACTCCATGCTGGAGCCGCCCAGGAGGCGGCCCGCCGAGTCCTTGAGCTCGTAGGCGTCGTCCAGCGGCCGGGCCAGGTTCCGCATGTCCCACACCATGAGCTGCCCGTCGGTGGAGACGGACGCGAAGGTGGTGTTGGTCTTGCTCTGCACCCAGAAGGCGTCGTAGACGGGGTCGTGGTGGGACGACTCCACCTCGCTGGTCTTGTCTGCGGTCAGCACCGCAGTGCCGGTGGTGCGGGCGTCGAAGACGGCGACCAGGCCGTTGTAGCAGCCGCCCACGAGGACGTCGGTGAGCTTGTGGTGGTAGCGGAGGCACATGAGGGGGGACTGGGGGATGAGGGTGCGCTCGGGGGCGTTGGGGTTGGCGAGCGACCAGATGTAGGACTTCATGGGGAGGCGGCCGCCCATCATGCGCGGGTCCTGGAACTGCTGCACGCTGTACGCCACCGCGATCTTGGTCCCCTCGGGGTGCCAGTTGATGCGGCACGCGGTGCGCTTGGTGGCGTTGGGGTCACGGAAGACCGCGAGGCCCCGGGCCGACGGCGGCTCCGCCGAGTGGTCGACCTCCTCCCCCTTGAAGTACTCCTCGTAGATGTCCACCGTGTTGTTCTGCTTCAGGCAGGTGTCCACGACGAAGCCCAGGTGCACCATCGTGCTCTTGATCTTGGCGTCCTTGTTCGCCTTCTTCAGGTACCGCTCCACCTGCTCCGCCTCGGTCCCATCCACATTCTCGGGCCACCCGCCCTCGGCATGCTTCAGGCCCTGCGAGCGGTGCACCACGCTGTCCGTGTTCACCTCGTGCTCCGCCATCGTGGGAGCCGCCTCCAGCTTGGACACGGTTGGCTGCCTGACGATGAACTTGTCATCGTCGTCGTGCCTGCGCACGGGGGCTTCAGAGGAGCAGCGGGCCGCAAGCTTGGCAGCAAGCGCAGCAACGGCTGGGGCAGTTGGGCACTCTCGGCGGCTTGCAGCCCCGGACACGACAAAAAGCCCAGCCATGCCACCGCTGTACCCGCACACCTTCATCAAGGGCGAGTCTCGGCCGACCGGGCGGGCGGCTTGGTGCTGCTAGCGGGCTCACGTGAACGCGGCGGAGTCGAGAATCTGTGCAGGGAAGTCCTCAAAGGTGCAGTGCTCCCCAAACTCGCGACGCTTCTTGCTGTATTGCAGCAAGACCTCCATGGATGCCCGCCCCTGAGATCCAGACACCAGCGGGTGCGCTGGGCGGGGTGTCCGCAACCGCTCCGCGAAGCTCTACCGGCTTGAGCTGCCGCCGCCCGACAGCCAGGACGCGGGCGTTGCGAGCGAGAAAGCGACTTTACACTCCTTTGAATGTGTGCCTGGACTGATTCTGACGAGAGCGGTCTGGCCACGCGGTCACCCTGACAGCTGAAAACCGTGCACATTGGCTCGTGTTCGGCAAAATTCACATGCACGCTTGCGATATATGCGCAGGCAGCAGTAGCTGGCCTCTGGAATCCGTCCCAGGAGGCTGTGGACAGGGGCGCGAACTGACATCCACCCGGTGCAGCGAGCAGGGCGTTGCCGATCGCAGATGCCCCATCGACCTTGATCTCTTCTGCTGGGGCCAACTCACACCGTGGTCCCGGCATCAGCCGGTCCACGCACAGAGGAATCATTCCAGCCGAGGGCGGACGACGGCCAAGCCGCCGTGAGCCCAGCCGTGTCCCGGTCACGGCAAGTCCTCGGCGCAGCCGGTGAGCCATGCCCTGAGGCGAGCGCTGTCCGCCGCCGCTGCCCCGTCGAGCCGCCACAGCCCCGCCTCTGCCACCACGGCGCGTCGCGGCGGGATCGGAGCGGCTCCGCCCTCGTCACCGGCTGTCAGCAGCGCGAGCTCTAGCCGCAGGCGGCAGCGTGAGGCCGGCCCCCGCACGGTGACCAACACCCGCTCCCACGGCCAGGCCAGCAGCGCCCCCGCCTCCGGCGCCGACGGGCCCTCTGCCCCCGGCGGGGCGAACTGTGCCGACGGCAGGGCGACGGGGCACCACGACAGCGGCGGCAGGGCGGCTGATGCGTCAGCGCCCGGCGGGCCGGCGAGGGACGCCGCGTCGCTCGCCGTCGTCCAGCCGTCCGCGGCAGCGCCGCCACCGCTGCCGGCGGTCCTGCCGCCGCCGCCGCCCCCTCTGCACCCAGCCCTCACGCTGACGTCGACCCCGTCTCCCGGCCTGCCCACCGCCCCCCTGCCCACCACTCCCGCCGCCAGGACGTCGTCACCGCTCAGACGCGGCGTGGCGCCACTCCCCCCGGACGACGTGCCGTCAACGTCGCCTGCCGAGGCGGCGAGAGGGCCGGGGCAGCCCCCGTCCCCCGCCGCGCGAAGCCGCCAGACCAGTGCGGATCTCGAGGCCATGGCAGTCAGCGGCTCTGTCGACAGGGCGGGGCTGACCGCGCATAGCGACCAGGCCACCGCCGCCGCCTCCCCGCCGTCGCACTGCCACGTCATCGGGGCGGGGGACCACGCCAGCGCGTCGCCGACACCCGCGGAAGCCGCCCCGGCCGCAGCCGCCAGCCATCGCCGCCCGGCCTCTTCCTCCCCGGCCGCCAGCCACCGCCGCCCCCCCTCCTCCTCCCCCCCCTCCTCCCCCCCCGCGAGCCCCCCGATCGCTGCCGCCCCGCCCGGCCGGGGCGACCCGGCCACCGACG
>Ga0136560_1000697_pt1 | contig 16917 bp, 15 predicted proteins | sample AntRauMeHopE1497_FD_104925 | JGI IMG/M metagenome (GOLD analysis project Ga0136560, IMG submission 104925) | Saline lake microbial communities from Rauer Islands, Antarctica - Metagenome Hop E1 #497 | ecosystem: Environmental > Aquatic > Non-marine Saline and Alkaline > Saline | place... | reverse complement strand
CTTGGCTTTTCAGAATTGCCTATAATGAGAGTATTACTTTCCTTACAATCAAGGCAAAAACACTTAAAGTAAGTAGCCAGGAACTGCAATATCACCTAGTAAACTCCCTAGAAGCCGATGTGTATTTTACAGGCGACCAGATTCAACTGGAACTACAAAAAGCGCTAGCAACATTGCCAGAGCGCCAAAAAGAAATTTTTAACATGCGCTATTATGACGGCCTCAAGTTTCAAGACATCGCGAGCATACTGAATTTAAGTGAAGGCGCGGTTAAAAGCAGCTACCACATTGCGGCTAAGAAAATAGAGGCGTTTGTGATAAAGTGAGTTTGTATGCTGTGAGTTTTTTAGTTTTTTAGTCCACAATTCCTTTTAGGTGTATTGCCCGGTATGTAGCAGGGGAGAACCTGTAGGGTATCGTATTTAGTTCAGTGTGTTGCGGACGCCGCGATTTCTCTAAGGTTTAGGGCGCAGGTTGTAGCAAGGAAGTTTCTCTGAGGTATGTTTTTAGTTCAGGGTTGTTGCGTTCGAAATTCCGTGATCTTTTTGAACGGTTAGTGAGTAGGCATGGGCCTTTTAATGATTAAGCGTTGCCTATTTTAGTTTTAATTACTGGTTGCTAATTAATTTTCAGCTCGGTTTGTTGTTGCTTTGTGTTTTGGCGTCTAGACTTACCCTAAATTTTAACGCATGGCTACTAAACAAACTTCACTCAAATCATGCATTTGAAGCCTTGCGTTTAAGAACCATGCGCACAAGCCAGTAGATAAGCAATAACCATGGTGCGCCGTGCATAAATGTGTCCCAATAATCTATGAGCTGCATACCATTACCACCGCCAGCTAGCCACTTTAGCTTGCCCCACAGGTGTGGTTCGGGTGTAAACGGAGCGAGACCTAGCGTTAGACAGGCGAGTATTATAAAAACAAGGGTTTGGTTGGGCTTCATGGGGGGCTAGAGGTTGTTTGTTATCGACAGTTTTGTTTCGCACGATTGTTTTCGGCTGTTAGGCGACAGCTTCCCGGTATTGTTTTAATCTTGTATTATTTAAAGTGTCCTGTGATTTTCAGCGATAATTTGCGTTTACATGCTATCGGCCTTACTTATGTGGTCGTGCGCATAACCTACAGCGCAAGAATAATAAGAAATGTGCAACTAACCACATACTTAGATGGCTACTGTCAAAACGCTAAACACCGCAGGCTGATTATTGGGTTAATAAAGTAAAGCGTAAACACCTTTTTTTATTAACAAGCGCATTATCCATTTTGCAATTACCAGCACAAGCTATCTAGTATTTAAGCATACGGCAACCATTTAACGTAAATTGTTTCACAACTGACGTCTTAAATACGGAATAATGCATAATTCCTAAGCAATTAGGTATTGCGCATTAACTATTCTAGCAGCACCCGTTTTGCATGAACTGCTACAAGTTGTGCGGTTTAGATAACATACGACACTACAAACATTATCTGTTCTGCGCCATGCGTCACGCCATATAAATTTGACGTTGTACATCTTTAAACAACTCGCTTAAGTGTTAATAAACAATGGTAAATAGGCAATAACAAATCGTTAGTGCCCCACCATGTCTTCTGGTTTTACCCATGCGTCAAACTCGTCACTTGTTACATAAGCCAGTGCTAGAGCAGCTTCTTTAAGTGTTGTGCCCTCTTCATGGGCTTTATTTGCGATTTCGGCAGCTTTGTAATACCCTATTTTTGTGTTAAGCGCGGTTACAAGCATGAGTGAGTTATTAAGTAAGTCCTTTATGCGGTTGTAGTTAGGCTCGATACCTACCGCGCAGTGCTCCTCAAAACTACGGCATGCATCGCCCAGTAGCTGTGCGCTTTGCAGTGCAGCGCTTGCCATAACCGGTTTAAAAACGTTTAATTCATAATGTCCTTGTGTGCCACCTACGGTTACGGTAACATCGTTACCCATAACTTGTGCACAAACCATGGTTAACGCTTCACATTGTGTAGGGTTTACTTTCCCTGGCATGATAGAACTTCCTGGCTCGTTTGCTGGTATGATAAGCTCACCTATACCAGAGCGCGGGCCGCTGGCCATCATGCGTATGTCGTTTGCAATTTTATTAAGTGATACTGCAAGTTGTTTTAATGCACCGTGAGTTTCTACAAGTGCGTCGTGCGCGGCAAGTGCTTCAAATTTATTAGGTGCTGTAATAAAAGGTTGTCCGGTAAATGTGGCAATGTATTGTGCTACTAGCACATCATAACCTACTGGCGTGTTTAAACCAGTTCCTACTGCTGTGCCGCCTAGTGCAAGTTCAGACAAGTGCTCAAGGGTGTTTTTTAAAGCTTTCATGCCGTGATCTAGTTGGGACACATAACCAGAAAATTCCTGGCCTAGGGTAAGCGGTGTCGCATCCATAAGGTGTGTGCGACCTATTTTTACAACGTCTTTAAACGCAACAGCTTTAGCGTGCAAGGTATTGCGCAGTTGCAGCACACCAGGAATTGTATTTTCTACCACTTTTAAATACACAGCTATGTGCATGCCGGTGGGAAATGTATCGTTCGAACTTTGGGATTTGTTCACATCGTCGTTTGCCTTAATGACAGGCTCGTCTGTGCTTATCATTTTACCAGCGATTTGTTGTGCGCGGTTTGCTATAACCTCATTAACGTTCATGTTAGACTGTGTCCCAGAACCCGTTTGCCATATCACCAGTGGGAACTGCTCGTCGTGCTTGCCAGCAAGTATTTCCTCGCAAACTTGCGCTATCAGGTCGCGCTTCTCTTCGGGTAAAACACCCAACTCGCAGTTTGCAAATGCCGCTGCTTTTTTAAGGGTTGCAAAGCCGTAAACGATTTCTAGAGGCATGCTACCTGGCGCGCCTATTTTAAAGTTTTCGCGAGAACGTTGTGTTTGTGCGCCCCACAATTTGTCTGCAGGTACCTCTATGGTACCCATGGTATCTTTCTCGATTCTATATTCCATGCTATCGGTATTTTGCACAAAGATAGGTCAGGAGTTTGCTTTCTTGGTATTTCGCTTTCGCGAAAGCGTCATAATAAGAAGTTTATGACGCATGCGTTAACCTATAGTTTTTTTGATATACATTACTTTAATACACTGCGGTACGAAAGTGCAATTAGCACAATTACTCTGGGTATAAACAGCAATTTGTTGATAAATGTACCTTCTTACTTTTATTGTTTCCGCAAACAGATTATCTTTGCAATAAATTACAACACATGGATTTTACATTTGCACAATATTTAGGTTTTTTAGCTTTTCTGCTAATCCTTTTAATCGGATTCTGGTTGATGATACTTTTAACGGCATTTATTATCCCTTACTGGGTGACCGGATCTTTAAAAGAGAAATTTCAAATGAAAAAAGAAGCAAAACGTAAGGCTTTAGAGGACAAGTCGTAAGCGTTATGATTATATACAGGAATCCAGCGTATAGCTGGATTTTTTTTGTGCTATACTACCCGTTTTCTAATGTAGTCAACAAAAAAATGCTCGTGATTTTCACGAGCATTTCAGATTAAAACTGGACTTTAGGTTTATTTAGCCTCTGGTTTGAGTACCGCAAGTACATAGTCTTCATTAAGATATGTGTTTGCTGCTCGCTTTACATCGTCTATGGTCATGCTGTTTACGGCTGCCTCAAAAGCAGTTACTTCTGTAACATTGCGTTTTTCCTGATCTATTTTTGAAATCGTTTGCAACCAGTAACGGTTAGACTGCAGGTTTTCTTTGTGCTCTAGCAAGTAAGCCTCTTTTACCTTATTCAGGTCTTTTTCTGTTGGGCCGTTCTTTTTAATCAGAGCTATCTCATCCATGGTTGCAGCAACGAGTTTGTCTACATTATCGGGACCACAAGGGAACGAAATACCAAAACTGAAGCTTGCATACGGCATTTTGCTCATACTACCTCGCGCGCCACCGCCATAAATACCACCTTCTTTTTCACGGAGGGTCTCTATAATTTTAATGGTTAGAATTTCACCCAGCGCATCTACATGCATATCTTCTTTTGGACTGTAAGAAGGGATTTCATAACTCCAGTTAATGCGTACAGAACTTTTGTCTTCTGTACCTTTATTAACGGTTATGTTACGTGTTCCTTGCTTTTCTCGCCAGGTAGAAACGTTATAGTTTTCGTTGCTGTTAAGACCCGGTAAACTTGCGATGTATTGTTTTGAAAACGCCTGTACTTGCGCTGTATCTAAATTACCTACGAGGTAAAAGTGAAAATCGCCAGCATCTGCAAAACGTTCTTTGTATAGCTCATAAGCACGGTCGTAGTCGGCTTTGTCGTACATCTCTTCTGTAGGAAAACCCATGTATCGCGGGTTGTCCTTAAAGCGCATATTACTTACCTCGTTGCTAAAATAGGTGTCTGGATTAGACATCATGCGGCCTACAAACGATTTTTGTTTCGATATAAAGCTATCGTAAGCGTCTCTGTCCTTGTTTAATGCTGTAAAGTATAAGTGTATTAGCTGGAACATGGTTTCTAAATCCTTGGGAGTTGAAGAGCCATTGAACCCTTCGGTTATGCCGCCTATGCTAGGTGAAACGCGCACAAGTTTTCCGGTCATATACTTGTCCATATCTGTTTGAGAAAGTCCTGCAACGCCTGCTTCATAAAGACCACCGTTTGCAAACGTAACTTTTCTAATATCTTCATCGCTGTACAAGCTAGAACCGCCATAACTATAGGCACTCATTAAAATCTCATCGTTTTTAAATGCTGTAGTTTTTACGGTAACTGTTGCGCCGTTACTTAGGGTATAGGTTGTGGTTGCTAAAGATTCATTAACGGTCGCTTTAACAATAGTTCCTGCGCTGGGCATGGTTTCTATTAGGTTCTCACGTACGACAGTGTCTTCATAAGGCTCTAATTTGCTTGCCGATACGTCTGCCGCAATATTTAGTATTTCGGTTTCTGTTGGAACTTTGTCTGTCGTAGGTCCTGTAAAGATGATCACGCGGTTGTCATCATGTATATACTGATTTATGCGCTTGTTTACTTCTTCTACCTGTATGCCGGGTAGTAGGTCTATAGTTGTTTCATAACTCCACTCTATGCTAGGTGTCTTTGCATTGTTCAGAAAACCTTGCACATATTGCTCTACAACATTACCACTTTCTTGCTTATCACGGTCATTATATGCAGACTCATAGAAAGAGGTGTATGCAACTTTTGCGCGTTCTAGTTCTGCTTGTCCAAACCCGTAAAGTTTCACGCGCTGGTTTTCTTCTAAAATAATTTTCAAAGCATTGAGCTGCCCATCTGGTGAGGTAGCTGCAAAGGAGCTATATGCCTTTTTGTTTTTATCTACAGTACCCCCGTAACTACTAGAAGCAAACACAAATGGTGGATTCGGTTTTTGGGTCAACTCATTTAAGCGGTTGTTTATCATAAAAGAAAACAGCCCATCTACTAAGTCGTCTCTATAGTCGCCTAGTGTGCGTGCTTGTTGTGTCGCCTCGCGGTCTTTATACTCCACAGTTACAAGAGCAAAAGTAGCCTCAGGATCCTGTGCGACTGCTACTACGGTTTTGTCGTGGTTGGGTAAGTCGTAAACAGGTCGCTTGCGTGGGTTTTCTGCTACAGGAATGTCACCAAAATGTTCTTTTATCTTAGCCTCTAACGTATCTACATCTAGGTCGCCCACGGCCACAACGGCCATAAGGTCCGGTCTATACCAGTCTTTATAGTAACGTTTGAGAACCTCGGGAGTAAAGTTTTTTAAGATATCATCTTTACCTATAGGCAAACGCTCTGCATATTTAGATTTGTAGAAACGAGCGGGAATTGTTATTTTATTCATGCGGTCGTTTGCACCTTTACCAGTTCTAGATTCTTCGAGAACTACGCCACGCTCGTCATTTATAGCATCATCTTCTAAAAGAGCACCATAAGCCCAGTCTGAAAGTATCGTAAATCCTTTGTCTAGTTTTTCTGGGTCGTTACTCGGGATAGGTAAAATATAAACCGTTTCGTCAAAACTGGTATAAGCGTTTAGGTCAGCACCAAACTTGATACCTATACCTTGCAGGTAATCTACCAGCTCGTTTTTGTCAAAATTAGCGGTCCCGTTAAAATTCATGTGTTCCATAAAGTGGGCTAGACCTTGCTGGTCGTCGTCCTCTAGAACAGAACCGGCGTTAATAGCGAGGCGCAATTCCACTTTATCTTCGGGCTTACCGTTATTTTTGATAAAGTAGGTAAGACCATTTGATAGTTTACCCGTGCGTACGGTCGGGTCGTCTGGAATTTCCTTGTCCAAACTAGTCAGGCCGGCCGTTTCAAACGTTCTTTCATTAATTGTTGTTTTGTCGGCAGGTGTATTAGCAATTTTAGGCGCACAAGCCACAAAAAACAGTGCGGCCAGTCCAGCATACGGTATCCATATTTTTTTCATATTAGAACAAATTAAAATGGTTAAAAATGCTTAATACAAGCATCTCTTCAAAAGTATTAAAGAAAATGTTTTTATATTGTTTATTTGTGTTAATAATTGTTAAGTCGGTACAAAATAAGCTGCTTTATTGCAGTTTGCTTTAAGCTAACCTAAAACAAAACAACTGCCAAAGCCTTTTTTACAGGTAGTTACGTTTCATTGTACGGGTAGTTTATTTTATTTATTGCGTGCTTGTATAATGGCTAAACCCACTCAACTGTTTGTGGAATATCACGTCTTTTGCATATCTCGTAAATTTCGTAAAGTTGGTCGTTTATTTTAACAACAGCTTTTACACTGCACTGTATATATGTTTTCTTTTGCAGCGCTTGTCACGGTGGTATGATAAGCAAAAACCTGGTATACAGTAGCACCTTCTTTTTATTATAGTAATGCATTTACATAAAAGGGCGGTTTACAAATGGAGTGCCATAATTAGATAAACACAAACAGCCGGTATCACGGGGATAACGGCTGTTAATGATTAAAGTTATGGCTTATTCTAGCCGCCCACGCGCTTTACTTTAAACCCTTTTTGCTTTAAAAATTCCATAATGCGGTCGCGATAATCACCTTGTATAATAATCTCGTCATTTTTAAAACTACCGCCTACACCTAGTAGGGTCTTTATTTCTTTGGCAAGTATTTTAAAGTCGGTTGTGGCACCCGTATAGCCTGCAATAACAGTATTTACCTTGCCCTTACGTTTCTCAAATTTACATTCCAAAGGATTTTCTTGTAACCAGATATTACTAGCTTCTTCGGCTGGTTCTTCTTTAAAATCGTGCTCTGGAAACAGGCTTTTCAGTTGGTCGCTTAAATTCATGATTGTTCATTATTATGTAGTTTTGATCTCGCTACTATGCTTTCGCGAAAGCGTAACAGTAACCATAGCACACGGCGGTATTTTCTACTTCTTTATAAGCCCTATTTCTACAAGTCGCTGGTGTAAAAAGGCTCCTGCGGTAATATCCTCGTGCTGTTTTGGGTTTTGATCATTTATACACGTTTCTAGACAATCTAGTTTCATCTCACTACGTGGGTGCAAAAAGAACGGGATAGAGTAGCGGCTGGTATGCCACAATGCTCTAGGTGGGTTTACCACACGGTGTATGGTGCTCTGCAACTTATTGTTTGTGAGGCGTTGTAGCATATCACCTACATTTATGACAAGCTCGTCTTCTTGTGCAATGGCATCTAGCCACTCGCCGTCTTTACGCAGTACTTGCAAGCCAGGGGCACTCGCACCCATTAATAAGGTAATAAGGTTAATGTCGCCGTGTGCCCCAGCACGTACCGCGTTATCTGGTTCAGATGTTATGGGCGGGTAATGAATAGGTCTTAAAATACTATTACCGTTACTGGCCCAGTGGTCAAAATAAGATTCTTCTAGTCCTATATGTAACGCAAGTGCGCGCAGCACATGTATGCCTGTTTTCTCTAGCATGCGGTATGCCTCCATGCCCACAACATTAAATTCGGGTAGTTCTTTTACGACTACGTTTTCGGGATATTCCTCAGTAAGGTGTGCATCGGCTGCGGCTTCCTGGCCAAAATGCCAGAATTCTTTTAAGTCACCTTCTTTTTTGCCTTTTGCATGTTCTTTCCCAAAAGAGACATAACCACGTTGCCCGCCTAATTCTTCTCGTTCGTAGCCGCGCTTTACATCGGTAGGTAGTTTAAAAAATTTCTCAATTTCGCTGTACAGCTGCTTCACTAGCTCATCAGAGAGAAAGTGGTTTTTTAGTGCTACAAACCCTATGTCTTCATAGGCTGTGCCTATTTCTGCAATAAATTTTTCTTTTCTTTTTGGATCTTCGCTTAAAAAATCGGCTAAATCTACACTAGGTATGTTTGTCATTATATGTGAATTAAATAATTAAAATGTCCAAGAGGCCGCAAGTACCAGTTCAGAGCCCGTGTAGCTCGGTACGATTACCACCCTACGTGTTGTTTCTCGCTCGTTATTAGACTGTTTAAAGATAGCGTTTTGTATGGTAGGTTGTAACCAGTAGGCCATTTTTGTACCTAAAATGCCTATTGCAGCTCCAGCAGCTACCTCACTGAGCCAGTGTTTGTCATTATAAAGCCTCATAAAGCCCGTAAAACCTGCAATACTGTAACCCGCAACGCTATACCAGGGCGAGAGGTGTTTATACTCCTGGTGCAAAAACTCTGCACTCATAAAGGCCATCGCCGTGTGTCCTGACGGGAACGATGCTTTAGATTTACCCACAGGTCGGCGTGCATTTACATTGTTTTTAGTAAGTACGACGGCACTTATTACAAAAGTAGACGCTGTTGCTAAAACCACGGTACGGTTTACAAAATTGTTCTTTGCCTTAACGCCTAGCACATCTAGACCGTAAACGGCCGCAATAGGCGATACTACAATAATGTCATCTATGGTACTCTCCTTGCGGTTGGGGTCGAACTTGTTGCGTATATCGCTGTTCCATGATTTAATTTGTTCATTGCTAACACCTATAATTCCATAAGTAAGCAGGCCAGCAGGCGCTATAATGGCTGCTGCCTTAAACTTTAAAGGGGTGTTTATATAGGAACTGTCTGTTGCTACTTGCTGTCCGGTAACAAGTTGTTGTAACAATAAAAGTAGCGTTAGGAAAAAGCTGGATTTCATTAAAGGGACGTTGTCAAAACAAAGTTAATAAATACCTTGCGGTAACGGGCACTACTTTCTATTAATAGTTCTAAATAATGGTACATTTGGGCGACTTAATTGCAACCATGGAAACTACATTTTCTACAGACATACAGCAACTTTATAAAAGCGATTTACAAGCTGCGACCCTAGTTAAACTTTATAAAGGCATGTTATTACCACGTCTTATAGAAGAGAAAATGCTCATTTTGTTGCGTCAGGGTCGTATTTCTAAATGGTTCTCTGGTATTGGACAAGAGGCCATATCCATAGGCGTGACTACAGCATTATTAAATGACGAGTATATTTTGCCTATGCACCGCAACTTGGGTGTTTTTACCGCTCGAGACATTCCTTTATGGAAACTTTTTGCGCAGTGGCAAGGAAAATTAGAAGGTTTCACTAAAGGTAGAGACCGCAGTTTTCATTTTGGTACACAAGAATATAAAATAGTAGGCATGATATCGCATCTAGGCCCGCAACTAGGCGTGGCCTGTGGCATCGCGCTTGCGCATAAACTTAAAGGTGAGGCGAGAGCTACCGCAGTGTTTACAGGTGAGGGCGGTACAAGCGAGGGCGATTTTCACGAGGCACTTAACGTTGCCAGCGTGTGGCAGTTACCTGTGCTTTTTTGTATAGAAAATAACGGTTACGGGCTCAGCACACCTACAAACGAACAATATAACTGCAAAAACCTTGCAGACCGCGGTGTGGGTTATGGCATGGAGTCCCATATTATAGATGGCAACAATATTGTAGAAGTTTATACAAAAATAAATGCGCTGCTAGAGGATATGCGCGAGAATCCACGACCGGTGCTCATCGAGTTTATAACCTTTAGGCGACGTGGCCACGAAGAGGCGAGCGGTACAAAATATGTCCCGCAAAACTTAATAGACTTTTGGGAAGAACGCGATCCATTGACCCGTTTTGAGTCTTATTTAAAAGAACAGGGCATCATTACCCAGCAAGATGTTGATAGCTGGAGTGAGGCTATTAAAAAAGAGGTTAGTGAACATTTAGATATCGCTTTCGCGAAAGCGTTACCCACAGTAGCAACAAGCACAGAACTAGCAGACGTGTATGCACCACACACATTTGAGGAAGTTGTTGCCGGCACAACAACAAAAAATATACGGGTTATAGACGCCATTAATGAAGGTCTGGACGAGTCCATGGCAAAATTTGATAACCTAGTCATCATGGGACAGGACATCGCAGAGTATGGTGGAGTGTTTAAAATAACCGATGGTTTTGTAGAAAAATATGGCAAAGACCGTGTGCGCAACACACCTATTTGTGAAAGTGCCATTATAGAAACTGGCATGGGACTGAGCATTGCAGGCATGAAAGCGGTGGTAGAAATGCAGTTTGCCGACTTTGTGAGCAGTGGTTTCAACCCGATTGTAAACTACCTCGCAAAATCGTTTTATAGATGGAATGAAAAGGCAGACGTCGTTGTGCGCATGCCATGCGGTGCAGGTGTTGCCGCGGGACCCTTTCACTCGCAAACAAATGAATCTTGGTTTTATACCATACCAGGACTTAAAATAGTGTATCCTGCATTTCCTGCAGATGCTAAAGGGCTACTAACCGCATCCATTGAAGACCCTAATCCCGTGTTGTATTTTGAACATAAAGCACTGTATCGCTCTATTTACGGCGACGTTCCTGAGGGATATTATAATATACCATTGGGTAAAGCAGCGCGCATTCACGACGGTACAGACCTGTCAGTAATCACTTATGGTGCCGGTGTGCACTGGACAAATGCATTAATCGACGAAATGCACGTTTCTATAGACCTTATAGATCTACGTACATTGTGCCCTATGGACAAGGACATGATTATAGAATCTGTTAAAAAAACGGGTCGTGTAATCGTGCTTTGTGAAGATAACATAACAGGCAGTGTTGCTAGTGATATCGCGGCATTCATAGGTGAAACCTGTTTTAAATACCTAGACGCGCCCGTTATGCGTTTGGGGAGCATAGACACACCTATACCGTTCGAGAAATCCTTAGAACAGAACTACTTACCTGTAGGAAGATTCAAACAGGTGGTGGAAGAATTAATGTCGTTTTAACGATTCTTGCGTGTTTTGGTTTACTTTTGAGGTTCGCTAAAAAACCTTATTAATTTAAACACATTAAGAAATTTATTATGAAAGAGTTTCATGAAGAATTACACCGCTACCGATTTGTTATTTGGTTTCTAGTTGTAGTTTTCGGGCTATTAGTAGTTTGGGGTCCACAAACAACGACCTTAAAACCTGTAGGGAGAATGCTTTTCGCGCTTTTCTTCATTTCCCTTATTTGTTATTACGGTTCCATGTATGCGATGTATAAGCTCATGCAAAACCCAGTTTACGTAAAAAAAATACGTACTGAAGAAATTTTAAGACGCAGATATTACAGCGAGAGAATATATGAAGAGGCGGCTCGTCTCAAAGCCTTAGAAGACGAAGACAGAAAAGAGTTAAAAGAACTAGAAAAAATACAGTAGCTTCCTAAAGCTGCACTATCTTTACCTAGTGCACAAACAAGTAGACATTATCATAGCTGGCGGCGGTCTTTCGGGACTTACGGCGGCTATTGTTTTATCTAAAAACTTCTCTGTGCTGGTTGTCGACCCAGACTCCTACCCACGACATAAAATGTGTGGCGAGTATTTGAGTAATGAGGTGCACGATGTGCTGCGTGAAATAGGACTTTCTCTTGATGAGCTTACGGGTGTGGTGTTAGATACCTTTGAGTTTACCAGCCCCAGCGGTAGGCAAGTACGTACAAAGTTACCATTAGGCGGCACGGGCATATCCAGATATGCACTCGATAATGCCTTGTACAAACTCGCTAAAGAACGTGCGCAGTTTACACAAGCACGCGTGCAACAAGCCCATTATAACGATAACAGTTTTAGCGTCGTAGTAAACGATGAAGTTTATACCTGCAAGCAGTTTATAATGGCAACCGGCAAACGGTCGAACATGGACAAAACCCTTAACCGCGACTTTATGAACAAAAAGTCGCCATGGCTGGCAGTTAAAATGCACTACACATTTAATATGCCCGCAAACCTGGTACAGTTACATAGTTTTGACGGCGGTTATGCGGGACTTTCTAAAGTTGAAAATAACGCAGTTAACTGCTGCTATCTGGTACATTACGATTCTTTTAAACGCTTTAAGGATATACAAACCTTTCAAGAGCAGGTCATGTCTGTAAATAAACATTTAGAAACCTTTTTTAGTAACGCTACAGAACAATGGGAGAAACCCATTACCATAAGCCAAATTTCTTTTGAAGAAAAACAGCCCATAGATGGCCACATCATGATGATAGGCGACACCGCAGGTCTTATACACCCATTATGTGGCAACGGTATGGCCATGGCTATACATAGCGCCATTATAGCATCGAGACAACTCACCCAATTTCTAAACGGCAAAAAAACCAGAGACCATATGCTCATAGATTACAGCATGGAGTGGAAACAGGTTTTTGCGACCAGATTGCAATATGGCAGGTACTTACAGCGTGTATTATTAAGTAAAACATTAACGACTATAGGCTATCGCGCTATTGAAAACATACCTTTTATCTTACCTGCAATCATTAAAAAAACACATGGTAAACCCGTGCGACTTCATGTATAAATCGGAACAACGTAACTGCCAGCCAGAGTGGATGGACGACCCAGCCACAGACACCGTAACCTTGCAGCACGCTGTAGACGATATCACTAAAATTAATCACCTGCTGGGCGGCTTTAAGTTTACCCTACAAGCTATTAAAAATCTCATAAAAAACAATGGAGGCAAACCAGTAACCATTGTAGACGCTGGCTGCGGTGATGGTGCAATGCTGCGCTATCTAGAACAACATATTGCAGGTGCGCACATACAATTTGTAGGTATAGACCTAAGTCCACGCTCTGTTGCGAGTGCCCGTGAAAAAAGCGAGGGCTTGTCTAGAGTTCGCTTTCGCGAAAGCGATATTCTCAACATAGATTCCAGTACTTTTACCTGCGATATACTTACCAGCACACTTACCATGCACCATTTTAAGGATGAGCAAATAGTTACTTTCCTTAAGAAATTTAAAGAAATGGCGAGCACGGCCATTGTCATAAATGATTTGCATAGAAGCAGGCTGGCTTATGGGTTTTTTAAATATTTTAGTCCTATTTTTATAAAACACGAAATATCTCGTCACGACGGTCTCATATCCATAGCAGCAGCTTTTAAAAAAGCGGACTTTAAAAGGTATAGCCGTGCGATAGGTGTGCACAATGACCTAGTAATCTGGAAGTGGTCGTTCCGTTATATATGGATAATTCCTACACATGAGCGTTAAAATTATAAGCGTGGCGACGCAAACACCGCAATTTTACAAGGAAACTAAAGATATTTTGCCTTTTGTAGAAACCTGGCTTGCAGATCAGGACGAGCGCCTGCGCCGCAAAACCCTTAAGATTTTTGAAGGTGCAGCGGTAGATAAACGCTACTCTATCATGGACCCCATAGAGGTTTTTACGAGCACCAGTTTTGAAGACCGCAACACTATTTACGCGCGTGAAGTCGTGCCACTAGCGCAGCAAGCTATAGAAAAAGCACTTGCAAAAGCAGCATGGACTGCGCAAGAGCTCGATTATATTATTACCGTAAGTTGTACGGGAATTATGATACCTTCTATAGACGCCTACCTTATAAACCGCATGGGTATGCGGCAAGACATCGTACGATTGCCCGTGACTGAAATGGGCTGCGTCGCCGGTGTTTCTGGACTTATTTATGCCAGCAATTTCCTAAAAGCAAATCCTGGTAAAAAGGCTGCCGTTCTTGCTGTTGAGGCACCTACGGCAACCTTTCAGTTAAACGATTATAGCATGGCAAATATGGTTAGTGCAGCCATTTTTGGCGATGGTTGTGCGTGCGTGTTGCTTTCTAGTGGTGATTCTGACAAGGGTCCAGAAGTACTAGGGCACGAGATGTACCATTTTCCGGACGCGACACACATGATGGGTTTTGACCTGGTTAACTCAGGTTTAAAAATGGTGCTGGATAAAGAAGTGCCAGAGACCATTGCGGCTCACTTTCCTGCTATTATTCATCCGTTTTTAGCTACAATGGGATTCACAATTGCAGATGTGAACCACCTTATATTCCACCCGGGCGGTAAGAAAATTGTCCAAACGGTAGAAGCGCTTTTCAGTGATTTGGGTAAAAATATAGACGATACCAAAGAGGTCTTGCGCCTTTATGGAAACATGAGTAGCGCAACCGTACTCTTTGTGCTCGAGCGTTTTATGAATCGTGACGATGTAAAACCTGGTGACAAAGGGTTGATGCTCAGTTTTGGCCCTGGGTTTACGGCGCAACGTGTTTTAATACAATGGTAACAAACGACTTACAAGGACAAACAGCGCTTATACTAGGCGGTAGCAGCGGTCTAGGACTTGCCAGCGCACAAAAACTAGCCAGTCACGGCATGCGACTTATCATTATCTATCGCGCATCGCGCATGATGCAAGATGCTATAAACGAGGATTTTAATAACCTAACAAACGCAAGTCAGCACCTAACCATAAATGCTGATGCTACAAACACCGCAAAAATCGCAGAAATCATAGCGCAATTAACCGCGTTTTTAAAAGGCGATAAATTAAACCTGCTATTGCATAGCATTTCTAAAGGAAATTTGCGACCACTCACAGGCGATACCGCGCTCACCACCCAAGATTTTGAACAAACCACACAGTCCATGGGATTGAGTTTATACAGTTGGTTTAAGGCGTTAGATACCGAGCAAGTACTCGGCAAACAAGCGCGCATACTCGCTTTTACAAGTGAAGGTGGCGTAAAACCCATGCCCGGCTATGCAGCTGTGAGTGCTGCCAAAGCCGCTCTAGAAGCCATTGTGCGCAGTATTGCGCTAGAATATGGCAGTGCAGGAATAACGGCAAACTGCATACAAGCTGGTGTGACAGACACGCCCAGTTTAAGACGCATACCAGGTGCAGCAATTTTGCTAGAGCGCAGTTTAGAGCGCAATCCTACAAACAGGCTTACCACCCCACAAGATGTGGCAAACGTGGTATATTTACTTTGTCGCCCAGAATCGCAGTTTATAAACGGAACCATAATAAAAGTAGACGGTGGCGAGAGCCTTATGTAATATGTTATTAAACGAACTCGATAAAATAGTTGCAAACTTGCCTTATGGTGATGGGTTTAAGTATGTTCACAAGCTGCTAGAATTAAGTGACGATGCTGTAATAGGCGTGTACCGCTTTCGCGAAAGCGAACCCTTTTACAAACATCATTTTAAAGACAACCCGGTAACGCCCGGAGTGATTCTTATAGAATGTATGGCGCAAATAGGACTTGCTTGCTTGGGTAGTTATTTAACCCGTGAGCAGCCGCAAAAGCCAGCATTTGTCTTTACAGAAAACCACATACTTTTTACAGGAATGGTAAAACCAGAAACAACGGTAATAGTCAGTGCTATAAAGGAATACTATAGGTTCGGTAAACTAAAGGTAAAAGTGAAAATGGTTGATGAAAACGAGCAAAAAATCGCCGAAGGCTGGATGAGTGGAATGATGACAACGTGATTATGAATTTAAGTTATAATCGAAAGGTAAACCGAAACGTAAACACGGTACGAAAAACAAAAAAAGTTGCAATAGAAGGTTAAACCGAAGTTGTTACAGCACCTGATTGTGAATTTGATAATCAAATTTATGCATAAAGAGCCGCGACGTACCTTACAATCGCTGTTATAAATTAGTCCTAGGAAAACTTAAATGCTTAACAGATATGGCTTAAGCCAGCATCGCTGTTAGTGGGTCACCCAAAAAGACGTTACCTTTAATCTTGCAGTTCTTTTCTATAGGTGCGCCTGCGTTTATGCAAAGTTGGGTCATAGTTTTTCCACGACGCCTGCACCGCAAGATTATCTGCTAGTTCTGGGTTTGTCTCACATTCAGTGATATTATAATTTATCAAGTTCTGCGTGATATTTCTAAAAATCATGGCAGTAACGCCTTTACCTTGATAAACCGGGTCTATACCTATTAGGTAAAAAGCAGCTTTGGTATTTTTCTTTTTAGCTCGAAGTAAATGCAAAAAGCCAAAAGGAAACAAGCTGCCGTTTGCCTTTTTAAGTGCCTCAGAAAAAGAGGGCATGGTAACTGAAAAACCTACCAGCTTTTTATCTTCATCTATAACCAGTTCCACAAAATCTGGATTGATATAAGGCATGTACTTATTTTTATAAAGTTCTATTTGATACTGCTGTATAGGCACAAAAGAAACCAGGCTGGAATAGGTTTTATTAAGCAGTCCGAACATGTCCTCTACATAGGGTAAAATCTCTTTTGCAGTCTTAAATTTCAAATTTGTGAGCTTGTAACGCGCTGCTACAATGCTTGCAAATTTGTTTATTTTTTCTGGAATGGGGTTCGGCGTTTGAAACTTAAATTCTACCCATTCAGTTTCTTTTACAAAACCCAGTTGTTCCATGTGTTTCATGTAGTAGGGGTGATTGTACCAAGTAATCATGGTATTCATCTCATCAAAACCATGCACGAGCATACCGCCTTTGTCCATATTTGAAAAGCCTAGGGGTCCTTCCATGTACGCTAGTTTTTTTTCTTTGCCTATACGTTCCACCTCTGCAAGCAGTGCTTTTGTAACCTCTAGGTCGTCTACCATGTCCATCCAGCCGAAACGCATCTTTGCTCTGTGCTGTTCGTTTATTTCTACATAGTTTATAATCGCCGCAATGCGGCCTACTAT
>Ga0136560_1000696_pt1 | contig 16954 bp, 8 predicted proteins | sample AntRauMeHopE1497_FD_104925 | JGI IMG/M metagenome (GOLD analysis project Ga0136560, IMG submission 104925) | Saline lake microbial communities from Rauer Islands, Antarctica - Metagenome Hop E1 #497 | ecosystem: Environmental > Aquatic > Non-marine Saline and Alkaline > Saline | place... | reverse complement strand
GGGGGCGGGCCGCTGGTGCAGGGGCACTGCCGGCACGAGGTGTGGGGCCTGGCGGCGCACCCGACGCGGGCGGAGTACTGCACGGTGGGCGACGACGGGACGCTGCGGGTGCGAGAGGCGGGCCCGCTGCCGCGCGAGGTGGCGGCGGTGAGCGTGGACGGCGTTGCACGGGCGGTGGCCTACTCGCCCGACGGCAGGTTCATCGTGGTGGGCATGGGCGGCGACACGGGGCGGGGTCGGACGCGGGACGACGGGCGGTGGGTGGTGGTCTCCACGGACGACTGGGAGGTGGCCCACCGGGCCCACGACGGGCGCGCCCCCGTCACGCACGTCGGCTTCAGCCCCGACGGCTCGTGCCTCGGCGTGGCCGCGCGCGACGGGAGGCTCCTCCTGTACGACGTCACCGGCGGTTTCGCGCTCCGGGGCGTGTTCGACCGGCACCGCAAGGCTCTGACGCGGTTCGACTTCTCGGCCGACGGGCGCCGCGTGCGCACCGCGTGCGAAGGTCTGGAGCTCATGTACGCCGACGCGGCCACGGGCGCGCACCTGCCCAGCGCCGCGGCGATGCGTGACGTCGAGTGGGCCACGCAGTCGGTGCCGCTGGGCTGGCCCATGCGCGGGGCGTGGCCGCCCGAGGGGTCAGGGGCGGAGCTCACGGCGGTGGCCCGATCCGGGTCGGGCCGGCACGTCGTGGTCTGCGACTCGGTCGGGTCCGCTTCGATCCTTCGGTTCCCCTGCCCCGAGGACGGGGCGGCGCGGCGCGAGCTGTCGGCGCACCGTTCCAGGGTCACGGGCTGCGCTTGGCTCAGCGGCGACGGCCATATCATCACCGTCGGCGGCGCCGATCGGTGCGTGGTGCAGTGGCGCGTCGTCTCGGACGAGGACGGCGCCCGCGCAGCCGAGGCGGCCGAGTCGGCGCCCGCCGCGGACCCCGCCGCGCCCGGCGGTGTCCTCGTGGCCGTCGCTGACTACTTCCCACCCGACTCCTTCGCCCCGCCTGCCGACGTCGCCGCGGCCGCCGCGGCGGCGGTCGGTGCAGCCTCGGAGGCCGACGACGAGACCGGCGCAGGAGCCGCCTCGGCGGGAGCCGCCTCGGCCGTCGGGGCTGTGGGCGCGCGGGCGGCGACGCTGGTGCCGCCGTCGAGGCCCCCGGCCGTGGACCCGCGAGCGCCGTCGGAGCGCCTCCGCCTGGAGTGGGCTCACGGCTTCCGCGGCGCCGACACCGCCTCCAGCGTGTGGCACGCGCCAGGGGGCGCCCTGGTCTACCCGGCCGCTGCCCTCGGCGTGGTGTTCGACGCGGCCAGGCACCGGCAGCGCTTCTACCGCGGCCACGACGCCGACCTAACCTGCCTCGTGGTCGACAGGGCGCACGGGCTGGCGGCCTCGGGGCAGGGCGGCGCCCGCCCCAGGCTTCACGTGTGGTCCGCCGACGGCGCCACGCCGCGCTGCGCGCTGCCGCGGGTGCACGCGGGAGCCGTTCGGTGCGCCGCCTTCTCGGGGGACGGGAGGCGGGTCGTGTCGGTCGGGGCGCCGGGGCGCGGGAGCCAGGCTGGCTGCGCGTGGTCGGTTGCCGTGTCGTCGTCCCCGCTCGGCGACTGGACTGACGGCCGGACGGAGGCGGTGTCGGACGGGGACGCGAGGGCCACGCTGTTCGCGTGCTGCCTGCCTCGGCGTCCGGAGGAGGACAGCGATGTGCAGCTGCGGTTCGCGACGGGCGGGGACGGGCACGTCCGCTTCTGGCGGCTCCGCTCCGGCGCACTGACCTCTGAGCACGGCCTGTTCGGCGCCAAGGGCAGGTCCCAGGCCGTGGCGTGCGGCGCCGTGGTGGCGGGGGCGCTGGTGACCGGCACGGCGTCGGGCCAGCTCTTCGCCTGGGACGGCCGCGTGGTGGCGCGGGCAGTCGACGCGTACGACCCGGGGGCGACGAGCCGCGCCGTGGTGGCGCTCTGCGCCCACGAGTCGGGGGTGCTCGCGGCGTGCGCTGACGGGCGCGTGCGGCTGTTTAGCACGGGCCTGGACCCCCTGGCGACGTACGACGCCTCGGCCTCGGGCCTGCAGTCGGTGTCGCTCAGCCCCGACGGGGAGAGCGCGGTGGTAGGCACGCGCTCCGGGTGCGTGGTCGAGGTTGCCCTGGCCACGGGAAGCGCCGTGACGCGGGCAGAGGGCCACTCAGGGGCGGCCATGGCGGCGCCGGCGCCGCACCCCGCCTCTGACGCTCTCGTCGCCACGACGGCGTCGGATGGCGCGGTGCGGGTCTGGGACTGCGAGGGGCGCCGGTGCCTGGCGGAGGGGTCCGTCGGCGGGCACGGCCTGTGCGTGGCATGGTCTCCCGACGGCTCGGTGCTCGCCGTCGGCGTGGGCAGCGACGGCGGCGGCGGCGCCGGGCCGTCGGGGGGCATCGTGCTCCTCCGAGCCGACACGCTGGAGCCGGTCCACGAGGCAGCCGACGCGTCGGCGGAGGTCCTGGTGGTGGCGTTCTCGCCCAACGGGGCGCTGCTGGCCGCGGGCTGCGCCAACGGCGAGATCCTGGTGTACGACGCCCGTGGCGGCCGCTTCGGCCTGACCTACACCATGCACCGCCACGTGGCCGCGGTGCGGCGCCTCGACTTCCGCGACGACAGCACCCTGCTGCGGGCGGAGAGCGACGCGGCAGAGCTCCTCTTCCTCGATCTGCGCACCGGCCGGCACGTGGCCAGCGCCGCCTCGGTGCGCGACGCCACCTTCGCCACGGCCACCGTCCGCACGGGGTGGAGCGCCTCGGGCCTGTGGCCCAGGCACGCGGCCGGCTCCGAGGTCACCAGCGTCGGGCGGTCCGGCAGCCGCGCCCTCCTCGCCGCCGGCGACGCGTACGGCCAGATCCGGCTCGTGCGATTCCCCGCGGCACTGCCCGCCGACGACACGCAGGCCACTTTCGTGTCGGCCCACGCGTCCCCCGTCGCCGGCGTGGCCTTCAGCGCCACGGACCGATTCCTCCTCTCCGCCGGACGCTCCGACAGGACGCTCCTGCAGTGGCGCGTCGCCCGCTCCGCCGCCGACGCCGGCGCCCCGGACTCCTGAGTGGTGCGAGGCTCCGGCTGTGTGGCTGCCGCACGCGCACGCTAGCGCGTGTGAGGCGTTCGCCGCCCTGCCGGCGGCTGCGTGCGCCCGAAATCGCGAATCACGAGCTCACTGTCGCGAGCTGTAACACGGGCTGCTTTGTGCGACGTCAAACACACCACCTGTGCACCCCAGCCGGCCCAGCGCTGCATATATGCACCCCACGGCCGGCCCGGCGCCTCATGTGCTGGGGTTTGCCCCTCCGGTCGCGGAGACGATCCCATCGGCCGGTGACGCTGCAGGGCCGGCCACCCCCGCGCTCTGTGCGGTCCTTGCCGGGTCACATCGTGTGCAGGAGCGGCCCGACGGCGGCACAGAACTCGGCGAAGCGCGCTGCCATTCGGATCGACTGCTGCCGTCGCAGGGAGGGGGAGGCCTTGCCGGCCTCGGCCGCGGCCGGTGCGAGGACGTCGAGCAGAGCGGCGCACGACGACGCGACGCGGGAGCCCAGGGCGCCGCTCCCCTGCGCGCTCGCGAGCTGCCCAAGCGCGTCCCTCACGGCCTCGGGGCTGACGACGCAGCACGACACGAGCACGTGTCCGGCGGCCGACACGAGGGACGGGCTCTCGTAGCTGGCCAGTGCCCGCTTGAGGACCGCCGCCGGGAGGCCGGCCAGGAGCGGCGCCATGGCCGCCCGCCCTCCGGCGCCGGCGTCGATGAGGGCGTCGGCGAGGGCTCCGAGGGCACGGACCCCCGCGGTGGCGACGGAGGCGTCGTGGTGCGCCGCCGCGGTGGCAAGGGCCCCGACCAGGCTGGCGGAGGAGGCGGCGGGGAGCGCGGCGATGCTGGCCGCGAACTCAGAGGCGACCTTGCCGAGAGTCGCTCCGAAGGAGGTGGCGACGTCGGGGCGGCCGAGCGCCGCCGGGCCGAGCCTGGCCACGGCCGCCTGGATGCCGGTGATGGCGCACGCGGCGAGGGCCGCGGCCGAGGCCGCCGCCTCCGCGGGGGAGGCGGGGACGTCCGACATGTCAAAGGAGGACTTGGAGGCTACGGCTCGGAGGAGGACGAGGACGCTCTCCATCGCGTCGGCCTCCTCGTCCTCGTCCCCGGCCGCGGCGGCCGCAGTCGCTCTGGCGGCCTTGCCGGCCTCGCCGCCGACCACGCGGAAGAGCGCGTCAAGGTGCGCGCAAACGGCGGCCGTGTGCGCCGCGCCCAGCTCGGGCAGCATCCAGTCCATCACCGTCCGAGCGAATGCCAGCGCGGCCCTGGCCTGGGGCGAGGAGGACCCCGAGCGGCCGACGACGGCCGCTGTGGCGGAGATGCGGGGGCCGATGAGGCCGAGGCACCACTCGGCCCGGGGGGTGGCGCGGACCACGAAGCCGGCCAGGGCCGAGAGGGCGGCGGACAGGTCGGCGCCGCCCGCTGCGTCGGCTGCCCTCGCCCACGCGTCCAGAAGGCGCAGCGGCCCCGAGAAGGCCGCCTCCCGTGACCCGTCGTGGTTGTCCAGCCCCCGCGTACCGGCCCCCACCGCCTCTGCCAGCTCGGCGAACACTGCCTCCGGCAGGCTGGCCAGCTCCGGCAGCGCCGACGGGTGGGCTCCCGGCCCGCCCACGAGCCCGAGGGCGGCCGCGTCAGCTGCGAGCGCGGCTGCCACTGCGGGCGACGCGACGGCGAGGCGGCGGATGCGGTTCCGGACCGCGGACTCAAAGGCCGCGTGCACCGCCGCCCACTGGCCCGAGGACGCCACGACGCGGGCCCGCTGCTTGCGGCACGTGGCGATGAGCAGCGCTGATACCGCCTCGGCTGCCACCGAAGCCTCCCCCGGCCACGCGGCGAGCAGCGAGCACGCGTTGGCCGTGACGCGGCCCGTCCAGGCGGCGGCCCGCCCCTCCCTGCTGAACGCCTCGTCGAGCGCGTCCGACGTCTCCCCGTCGAGCGAGCTGTCGGCCTGCGGGAGGATGTACGTCGCAGACACGCGGCGCACCGCGGAGGCGCAGGACTCGGCGACGACGGGGCTCAGGCCGCCGCGCGTGGCCGGCGCGGCGGCCCGGGCCGCCTCGGCCTCCGCCACTCGTACCACTGCCTTGACCAGGGTCACCACGGGGCAGGCAGCGCCGTGCGGCGTCGCCCTGGACAGAGCCACGAGGGTGGGCGGGACGGTCGGCGTCTCGCCTCGGCCCGAGTCGGCGAGCAGGTGGGAAGCGAAGGACAGCGCCCACGACAGCCTCTCGTGCACCACCGCGGCCTCCACGGCCGGGGTGCCGGGCCGTACCGCGTGCGAGGCCTCCGCCGCGGCCCGCAGGGCGGCGCTGACGAGGGCGACAGAGGCGGCGGGGCATGCCCGGCCCACGAGGGCGAGCGACTCCATCTCGTCGCCGAAGCGACCCTCCTCCCCCGTGGGGTCGCCCTCCCCGTCCTCGCCGCACCGCACCAGGAGCTCTGCCGTCTCGGCTCTGACCCTGACGCACCCCTCGAAGACGCGGGCGCACGCTCCCACGAGCGGGGCGAGCACTGGGGAGGCCACAGCCGCGGCGTGGCTGTCAGCCATGGAGACGCGACGCGACCCGGGCCCGCGCGCCGCAGGGGCCATCGACGCCGCGTCGCCGGCCAGGCTGACGGCGTCGTCGACCAGCGTGGCCCACGCGAGGAGCAGCGCCTGGTGGGCCTCGAGGCTGGCGGGGGCGGCGTCGCGCAGGAGGGCGGCGTTGACGGCCGCGCCGGCCGCCACGGCCGCCTGTAGGGCGCGGCAGCGGTCCGCCTCGGCGGCGAGGACAGCTGCGTGGACGTCGGCCAGTGCGGCGAACAGACCGGGGCGGCCGGCGGCCCGGAGCGACTCGTCGGCCCGCTGCCAGCCCGCGAAGCCGACGGCACTCGCGAGCCGGGCGACGGCGGATGACGCCTGCACGCGCTCCGCGTCGCTCGCGGTGGCCAGGCGAGACACCTCGGGGTTGCGGAGGCGGGCGGCGTCGGCGGGCACCAGTCCGGCGTCGGCCAGGGAGCGAAGGAGAGGCCGCGAGGCCAGCGGGAGCAGCGCGTCCAGGCACGTGCTGACGTGGCGCTGCAGAGCCGCGTCACCGCCCGACTCGGGGGTGAAGCCGGCCGCGCTGGCGTTGGCCAGCGCGGCCAGGAGCCGGCGCGAGTCCTGCGGCAGCGACGAGCCCCAGCAGCCGCGGAGCGAGCGAAGGAGCGTCGCGGCCGCGGCCAGCAGCCTGCCGTCCAGCGCGAGCCGAGCCATGCCGGGGGGGAGGCGGTGGGGCGACGAGGCGGACGCGGTGTCGTCGTCGTCGTCGTCGTCGTCCGTGCCCCTGCGCACCCCCGACGCCGACCGGAGCGCGAGAGTGACGGTCCTCGCGGCCTCGGTCACCACGAGCCGCCGCCAGGGCGGGAGCCAGGCGCACTCGGCCGAGCCGCTCAGCGGGTCGCCGGCCGCCGCCCCTGCCCGGTCCGCCTCCGCCGCGGTGTCCACGAGCTCCACGACGGCCATGCTCGCGCAGGCGGCGAGCCCCGGTCCCGCCGCGAAGGCGTTGGCCGCGGCCTCGTGCTGCGCCCACGACACCCCCATGCGAGAGCGGCGGCGACCGCACATCTCCGAGACCACCGCGGAGACCATCAGTGCCGATGCCATGCGCCCCTGCGGCGAGCCCTCGCGCCGATACTCCTCCGCTCGGGTCCAGAGCGCCGCCCTGGCTGCGTCGCCGTCCGAGTGCCACGCTCGCTTCCACACCACCGCGGCCGCGTGAGAGACGGCGCGGCACTCGATCTCCGACCGCCTGCGAGTGGCTCGGCGGCGGGCGGGGCGGTGGCTCGCTTCCAGACGAGGCGGCACGCGCTCCGTCGCAGGCGCAGCAGGGCGGGCCTTGCAGCCCGCCTGGTGCGGAGCGCAGTCTCACCCGGCACGGACAGAGGCGCCCACGGCCCCGACAAGCCACGTCCTCAGGCCCGTCTGCGCCTCAGCCCCGAGGGCGTCCCACAGCCGGGCCCCGACGTCCCGGAGCATGAGCGCGGCCTGTGTCCTCGCCTGCTCGTCCGTGCTCTCCTCTGCGACGACGGGCCCCCGCAGCGCAGAACCGCACAGTTGGTAGCATCGCATCAGAACGCACGCCGGCCGTGGGCGTGACGCCGAAAGCGCCCGGTGCAGACGGTCCGCGGCATAGGCCGCTGGTGGCAGAACTCCTCACCAATCACAGTCCTGGCCAGGCCGACGGCATCGAGGCTGGCCCTTAGCGACATCATCCACGCAGATGCACGGGAGGCCGCTGCTGGGTCAGAGCCATCCCCGAAGGCTCTGATTGCTGCCTCGAACGTTGCCCGGGTGGCAGCCATGGGCAGCCCACCACCGGACCGCAGCTGCGCCCCACAGCCGCTAAGTACGAACGCGCCCCCGGTCGGCGCAGTGGAATGGGGTGATCATGCCGGCCCGACGCGCCGCCACAAGGTCCAAACCAAGGCCCGCTCTGCAAGCCGTCCGCCTCGCGCCCGCTGCGCCCCACAGCCGCCACAAGCAGCCCTTGGACCGCGGAGCATCTGTATTCAGCAGTGCCTTGATCGGGTAGCACAGGAATCATGGGACAGTCAGCCTCAGCCGAGGCCCTGGCGCGGCCGCTCGTCTTTTGCTTCGCCGTGCAGCTCGATGTGTTCGTGCCGTCCGAGCAGCTCTTCCTTGTGAGAGTGGCCGCGGCACTGACTGCCACGCCGTCCTCGCACGGCTGGGTTCCACGCTGCCCTGAGTGCTGCCACCCGCCTCGCAGGTCACGGGCAACGCCGGACAGCGAACTCGGTGGCTGCAGTCGACGTACGCAGTTCGGCTCCAGCACCCGGTGAGACCACGCGCCCGACCCGATACAACGACCTCGTATGCCGGGCGACCTGCGCGCGCGCAGCCGCATCGCAGCAGCCGCCGTGACCCTGTGCCCGACGCCGGCAGCTCCGCCCGCCCCGCAGGCGCTTTCAGCCGTCGGGGACGAGGCCTGGACCAAGGTCACGATCCACGGCGAATGCCGCGACGTTCTGAGCGTGTTCTGCATCGTGCGGGAGCAGGTGGAGGAGGTGGACGACGTGGTTCTTTCCTTCCCGGCGTCGAACGAGGTGCGCAAGATCCTGCTCTCCAAGGGGCAGGAGGCCATCAAGGCGGCGACCGCGGACACCGGCGTGCGCGTCTTCGTGCCCCATCTGTCCGACACGTCGGGAGCCCCCATGACGCTGGAGGGGGACGCCGACCGGTGTTTCGGCGCCTTTGAGGCGGTGTGGACTGCGGTGGACGAGGACTTGCTCGCGCGCTCCCGGCGCTCCGCGGTCGTCCTCGTGCCCGAGACGTCCCTCGGGCTAGTCTGCGGCCGCGGGGGCTCGAACCTGACCGCACTGGGCGAGCTCACGGGCTGCGAGAGCGCCTCCGCCTCCAAGCGGCGCATGACGGCGGGCGACCTGCCGGCCCCGGGGGCGGCGTCGGCCGTGCCACTCACCGCCGACAAGGTTGCGGGCCTCTCCGCCGAGCAGGCCGCCGCCGCGCGCACGGAGCTGGAGGGAGCCGGCGGCCGCGGGCCTCAGGTCGGCATGATCCGCGTCACAGGGGGCCACCCGTGCAACCGGGAGCTTGCGCGTCAGACGGTGGCGGCCATCGCCGGGGAGGGTCGGCTCAGGCTCGCGGACGCGTGCGCCAAGGCCCGGGCGCTGATGGCCGCCGACGGCTGGCCGGTACCCACCCCGCAGGCGGAGGCAGGCGCGTGGCTCGTCGCCGCGGCGCCGGTCGTGGCGGCTGCCGCGCAGGCAACGGCACAGCCTGCCGGCCGCGCGGATGCCGTGGCGGCGTCGTCCCGTGTGGACGAGGTGGCGTCCTGGCGCGACGGGCCTACCGACGGCCGCGCCGCCCGCAACAGGCGCCCTGCCGGCCGCGGCAGGGGCTGACCGCGGGCCCTCCCGCTCCTGAGGGCGTGGCTACACGGGGACGCGCCGGAAGCCGCCGGGCGGCAGTCCCCGCAGCGCCGCCCGGCCGCTCTGGAGACCTCAGTCGGCGAGCAGGGCGTGTGGTGCGAGAGCGCGACGCAGCCGCGCGAGCAGGGCGTGTGGTGCGAGAGCGCAGCGCACCGGCGCGAGCAGGGGCAGTCAGCGTATCGCTCGCCCGACGCCCCGTCACGCACGATTGGCCCCAACGGCACGCGCCGCGGGCAGAGCCGCGGGCCTTTCCAATCAGCGCCGCGGACAGGGCCGGCCGCTACCGCGCCTTGGCTCGCTTCGCCCGCAGGGCCCTGGCCCGGGCGGCTAGCTGCTCGACCCTGGACGGGGCACGGCGGGCCCGGGGCGCCGGCTGCGACGCCTCGCGAGGACCGGACGACCCCGGGCCTGCCGCGCTCCCGCCTCCGAGGAACGACACGGTCGCTGACTCGGCCATGGCCGCCTCGGCTGCCTGCGCCATCGGGGCACGCGGCCGCTTCAGCGCTCTCGCCCCCGGCCCCGCCTCTCGCCGCGACGTGTCCCACGCGACGCCCGACCCCTTGATCGCCTGCCTAAGCCGGCTGTGCGACCCGCCGAGAGACATGAGGCGGGGCCTCGCGTCGGCGCTGGGCGCGGCCGTGGTCAGCGCCGTCTCCCGGTCAGGTGGCGGGCCGTCCGCGGCCTCGGCGTCGTCCCCCGCGGCCGCCGCTCCGGCCGCCCCCCCGGCAGCCGCTGGAAGGTCCGCCCCGGGCCCGGCGGTGGAGTGAGCGGCGGCCGCGGCAGGGAAGCTGCTCACCCCCGCCTCGGCGCACGCCACGGCCATGGAGGCGGCAACGACGGCGCGAAACCGGTGCACGTTCTCCCTCCTGTCGCGAAACCGCGAGAAGAGCGCCTTGCCGCGCTCGACGATGGCCCGGTGCAGGCGCAGCCGCTCCCCCGCCGACTCCAGGGCGGAGAAGGCGTCCGTTTTCATGCGGTCGCGGTAGGCGGCCGTCGTCCTCGACCCCGTGCGGACCTCCGCCGTCTCCTGGCGTCGCTCGATCTCCGCCCAGAGGCGCCGCTTCTGCGCCAGGTCGGCCTTGGACACCCCCGGCGAGGCCCCGAACGCCGTCCGCAGGTTCCACTGCCCCGAGTGCAGCGCCTGCACCGGCGGCCCCTGCTGCGTCATGTCCCCCTCGTCGGCGAACGCCCCCCGCGTCCAGTCCTTGTCCACCACCCGCCGCTCCGACAGCACCGAGCCGCAGCGGCGGCACACCACGTCGCCCGCCCGGGAGTCCTCCAGGAACTGCGTGGGGTCGTCGTTCCCGCACGAGTCGCACACCATAGCCTCGTCGGCCGCCGCGCCCGCCGCCGCGGCCGCAGCAGCAGCCGCCCGCCCCTCCTCCTCCTCCGCCGCCGCCTCCGCCTCTTGCACCTTCCCAATCAGGTCCCTGAAGTCCGACGCCTCCTCCGAGGCGATGGACGCCGCAGCCCTCGCGTGCGCCGCCTCGAGCTCCGCCACGGCCGAGCGAAGGCCCGACAGCCGGGCCAAGGCCGAGCTGTCCCCGAGCCTCGCGTCCTCCGCCACCCGGCCCCCCTCGCCGTCCCGCAGCGCCGCACGAGCGTCCTCCAGCGCCTTTTCGGTCTCCTTCACGTCCCCGTGGGCGCCCATGGCGAGCACGACCGCGAGCGTGTTGACCAGGCGCGTCTGGATGTCGTTAAGCCTGGCGCCGACCACCTGGGGGTGGCGGCCGGTCGGCACGGCTGGTGCTGGCGGGCCCGCGATTTCCAAACCTGCCGAGTGCCCCGGCGGCCCGGGCGCGACGGGAGGTGCCACGCCCAAGCTAGGCACGACGACGGCTGGCGCGGCGGCGCGCCGCCGCGGCCCCGCGCTCATCACCGAGCAAGCACGGCGTGCGTGGCACGGACGGGCCGGATACGGGCCCAGGAGTGGCGTCCGGCTCGCGGGTGAGTCAGCAAATGGCTGTGCGAGGCACGACCGAGTGCTCTGTCCCGCGGCACGGGGCGCTGACCGCACGCCACGGCCACAATCCCGCCAGCGGATGGACCCAGGGAGACAATGGAACGTCTTTCCAAGCTGGAGGCGCAGTGGGCGCAGCGTCTGGCTCTTTCAGGCTCGCGGCGTCGAGGCAAACGCCGTGCGCCCCCGAGCTCCCGGAACGCGCTGGAGCTTGCGTGCGTAAGCGCAGGCCTTCGACGCGGAGCAGTCATCGACACGGTCCTGGCGCCCGAGGCCTGCACGCTCGCGTCTTGCGCGGGGCCTTGCGCGCAGGCCGCCGACGGCCCGGGCGTGCACCGCGTGAGGCTCGGCCGGACCATCATCGTCGTGGGTGATCAGCGAGTGCGCGCCTGGGCCAGAGCCGGGGAGGCGGCGCGGCTGGCCGGGGGCAGCGAGCTGGCAGGGGAACCGGTGTCGTTCCGTGGCGGCGGCTGGGGCGCCGGGACGTCGGCCGCAGCGTCGGCGGTGCTTGACGCGGTCGCAGCCGTCGCCGCCCGCGGCAGCCCCGCCGGACCCGGCGACCCAAGCGGTGCTGGGACGTCTGCCTCAGCGGACCCGGGCCCAGACCGGAGTCGATGCGCGGACTGCGCGACGATTCTCGCTGGCGACGCTCACGGCCTGCCGCCTGATGCCAGCCGGTGCGTCGCCGCGGGTGCCCTGCTCGGTTTCCCGTTCCTGCTCGTGCCGTGGCCGCCCGACGCGGCGTCGTCCCCGCTTCGGCTCGTCAACGTGACCGTCTGCCTCCCCGGGCCGGGCGCAGATCGGCAGGCCGCGGCCTGGTCGGTCCCCGCGGAGTGCTGGGGCGTCGTTGCGACCGCCCCCGGCGCGGCCGTGAGCACAGAGGCGGCAGCTCCCGACGATGCGGCCGGCAGCGGCCTCGGCGCGGCAGCCTGCCTCGGCCTGCGCGGCGCGGCTCCGACCCCGCTCGCAGCCGAGCTGCTGGCCCTCGCCGCTGTCCGCGTGCGGTGCGTCGATGTGCCTGGCCTCATGATCTGACAGGGATGCAACGCCCGGCTGCTGGTGGCCCGGGAGCGCGCCGCCTTTCCCACGAGATCGGCGCCCCTGACCCTGCCAAACGGCGTTCGGAGCTTGTGCGGACACCCAGAACACCGATTTACCGGCACTCTTGTATCGCGGCAAGGGGCTCTGTGGGCGCTCGCCCAACTCCCCACTCCAGCGCACTCGAGCGAACATGGCTTCAATCTCCGCCTCGTCCAGCGTCCCTGAGCACGGAATCGTCCGATGTGCCCCTACCAAGGACCGCCGCGAGCGCTTCGAGGTGAAGACGCCGTTTCTGACAGGCCACCTTGACGTCGGGGACGGGCACGAGGTGAGGGCGACAGGAATACGCCACGCGAGGCCCTGCGGCCGACGTTGGCGTGCGCGGCTCCGGCTCCCGGCTCCGAGGGGGCGGGAGGGCAGCTGCGAGTGCCGCACACGGTGACGCTCCATTCTGCGTGCTCCATCCCCCGCCTCGCGCGCCCAGGTTTACTACGAGGTCTCCGGCAACCCAGACTCGGAGCATGCTGCTGTCTACCTCCACGGTGGACCCGGGGCCGGGTGCGGGCCGTCGGCGGCGGGGCTGTTCGACCCCGAGTTCTACAAGATTGTCGTGTTCGATCAGCGGGGCTCGGGGCGCAGCCGTCCCAACGGGGAGATGGCCCGCGCCAACACGACGTGGCACCTTGTCGCGGACATCGAGAGGCTCCGCGCCGAGATCGCGGTCGTGGAGCGGTGGGCGATCGTGGAGGGCGGCTCTTGGGGCTCGACCCTGGCCATGGCGTACGCCGAGAAGCACCCGGACCGCGTGCGCGCGCTCGTCCTCCGCGGCGTGTTCCTGTTCGACGCGGAGTCCATCGCCTGGCTCTTTCAGAAGGGCGGCGTGTCGGAGCTGTACCCGGACGCGTTCGAGCGCTACGTCTCGGCCATCGCCCCCGGGGAGAGGGGGGACCTGCTCGGGGCCTACCACCGCCGCGTGATGTCGGGTGACATGGCCGTGGCACTGCCCGCGGCGCGGGAGTTCGTGCGCTGGGAACTCAGCGTGTCCACGCTGGCGGGAATGGCCCCCGCGGCCATGGACGAGCTCCTCGCCGACGACGGCTTCGCCCTGCCCTTCGCCCGGGCGGAGACGCACTACTTCGTCCTCGGCGGATGGTTCCCCGACGAGGCGGCCGAGGCCGCGGGGGAGGACCCGGGGCGGCCCGACGGCGCCGACGAGGCTGGCCCCCCGGCCTCGGGCCCCGCCGCGGGCGGACCCGGCGGCCTCGGCGCCTCGTCGCTGCCGTACCTGCTCCGCCACGTCGGCCGAATCGCCCACATCCCGACCTGGATCGTACACGGCCGCTGTGACGTCGTCTGCCGGCCCCGCGCCGCGTTCGAGGTGTTCAAGCGCCTGGAGCGGTGCCGCCTTGAGTACGTGCACGACGCTGGCCACTCCGAGGGGGAGCCGGGCATCACAGCCCGGCTGGTGGCCGCCACCAACGAGGCCAAGGCCTTGTTCGCCTAGGAACGAGGCATCACGGCTCGGCTGGTGGCCGCCACCGACGAGGCCAAGGCCTTGGTCCCGCAGGAACGACGCCGGCTGCCCGCACGGCTGACACACTGCGCCCAAACACCACACGCTGCGCAGAACCGTTGCCGGCACGACCCTCCGTAGCGCAAGGCCTGGCTCCTCTGCGCGCCGGATGGCAGCGCCCGAGCTTGCAGGCCGGACCACTCCGGTGACGACACGCACGGGCAGCCCGCGGCCGCTCCGTCGATGGAATGGCTCACCGCATCGGCGGGCCAGGCCCTGTCGTCGGCCATCGAAATGGAATCAGTCATTGCCATGACTGCCGTGGCAGCCGTCTCGCTTGTTGCCTGGCTCGTCATCATCTCACGCTCCGCCGTGGTAAGACCGTGAACGTGACACTGCGTGCGGCGTCTGGTTGCCCCGCACCGGCTCGCCCGCGCAGCCGCGGGGACCGGCCCGCACCGTTGCCGAGCGTTCCCGCCCCTCTCCGACGCACGGGACGCGCACCCGCAGCCTCTCGAAGCCGAAGGACTGGCAGATGACACCGAAGACGTGGAGGAGGCACCCGGCAGCGTGGCTGACCCTCTGCTGCGCCGGGAGGCCAGAGTTCGGAGAGACCAAGCTCGGGCGGCAGCCCGCGCCGCTGGCGGAGCTGCGCTCGCGGTGTCCAGCCCCCTGAAGGTCGTGAAGAGGCTGACTGTTCGCACGCCTGCCGGGCCCATGCGCGTGACCGTGTCCGGGCGCATGCCCGCGGATGCCCGGCTCACGCTCCTGACCGTGTCCAACCCCGGGGCCGACACCACCGCCTGCTACGGCCGGTTCCTCGCGCAGGCGGCCCGGGACCTGAAGCCCGTCGTCAATGCGTCAGTGGTGAGCGTGGATCTCCCGGGCATGCGCTCACACTCGGAAGAGTTCGCGGCCGAGGGCGACGGGGGCATCGAGGAGCTGCCGCAAGCCCCGGCGCTGGTAGACTTCTCAGGCCTTTCGGACGCGATCGTGGACTGTGCAGCAGCTGTTGGCGTGTGCGAAGCAGTCGGTATCGGGGCGCACGCCGGCGCGTGGCTGCTCGTGTCGGCGCAGTCGCGGCGGCCGTCGCTGCTTCGCGGGCTTGTCGTGAGCGGCATGACGGTCGGACCTCCGAAAAGCGGCGAGGCTGCCACGCTCGGCTCGCTGGCATGGTCGCTGTCGTCCAGCGGCTGGTCGGCGTGGTCGAGGCGGCTCCTGGCCGGGTCGCTGATGAGCACCACCGCCGCCGCCTCTGGCATGGGTAAGACCGTGGAGGCTGGCGCCCTGGACTGGGATCCGGCATGGGTGGCGGCTCTGCTCGCCGGCTGGTCGTCGCGGCCGCTCCTCACGGAGGAGGTGCTTTCGTCGGCTGTCCTCGGCTCCGGCCGCTATGGCACCGGCCGGTCGGCCCGAGGCGGCGCGAGCGCGCTGCAGTCGGTCATGCTGCTAATGCCAACGGTGTCCGGGACCGGCCTCCCGATGTGCAACGTGAGAGCCGACTGCCAGTCGTCGTGCGCGCTCTTGGCCCAGGCACCGGCCGGCGTGGATACGAGCCAATGCGAGCCGTGACATATCGCCTGCCGAGCGCGCTGCTTGTGCACCGGCCCGCACAGCAGCGGCTGTAGCAGCCTGCCGCCCGGCAGGTCTTGCATGCCTGCTGCTTCCCGGGAAGAGGCCCCTGTTCCGCTGATACCGCTTCCACCAGCCTCAGAGGCGCATGTGCCTGATGCTCGTCGCAGGGCTCGCCAGACGTCGCTGAGGCCGACACGGTTTCTCCGCGCCTGAACCGGATGTTCGGGTCCAAGGGCCTTGGTGGTGCGTGCAGCGTCATTCAGACGCCGGGAGGGCCGCTCACGCTCAGTGAGGCGCCTACGCGGACCATCACGCCGCTTCGATGCGTCCTCATGGGTTTTGGCCTGGATGTGTGACAGTTCTCGACAGCGCCCGGCAAGCATGGCATCGAACCGCCAAGGATTGCCGCCTGGGCTCAAGACCGTCCTGCCATGCAGGCACTGGGAACAAGCCCGTCTTGGGCGCACCGCGCCTGTCGCCTGACTGATGCCCCTCCGCCGGTGAAGCGCCGCCAACCAACAAACCGTCATACCCCCTTCCCGCGGGTGAAACGCCGCCCTCCCCTGTTCCGCTTGGTGGGGCGGTGAGTGCTGCTTGACTTCGCGGCCGCAGCAACCGTCGAATCGTCCGAGGGTCTCTTGGAAGAACCACAGCCACGGGATGGATCGGTCAACAGTCTGTGCGATTCTCCATCAGCCTGGTCATGCAGATCCTAAGCGCCTCGATGCGGCGAGCAGTGGAGCGACAGCAAACGTGAAGGAACAAGGCTTGGCCGCCACGGCCGAGCTCGAGGTTGTGAAGCGCTGACGCCTCGACGATGGCAAGCTGCTCGCGCATCTCGGGCCTCGTGGTCATCACGTGAGGAAGGCAGCCCTGCTCGTGGGTCACGTACCATGGCCAGCATCGCTGAGCAACGACCTTGTGAAAGGGGTAGACGCTGTTGCGCCAGCCCCGCCCCTGTTGTTTGGCGACGTGGTTCCGCCATGCGGTCATCCCGCGCATCTCGGGGCTCTTGGACCTGTACCCCCGCTCCCACCAGGTTCGAAACGTCAGCTGTGCCTTCAGCAGCTTGCCGTGTGTCGTGCGCAGGGCCTCAACCTCATAGCCAGTCGAGATGCGACCGTAGTGCTCGGGAGCCCTCCGGTACCATTCCAGCAGGAAGGCGGCAGCCTCCGGTGTTCTGCGTACGAAGACTTCGCCTGTGCTCAGCCCGTCCCACGAGTCAGTCGGCAGCATGACGGTGCGGTGCCCCATGTGAAGAGAAACCCAACCCAGGAGATCAGCGTCGACCCGACGAAGCATAGCATCTGAGTCCACGAAGATAGCGAGGTCAAAAGAAGGCAGCTGATTCGGTGCCGACGTGATCAAGGCATGGAGCAGAAGCACTTTCTGCCAGTGAGGGGCCCGAAGCGGGTCGAACATGTCCTCAAGTGACCCAAGTACCTGGACGACCGACACTCCAAGCGACGGGGCCGCGGCGGTCCATGCATGCCACCATGCATCGCAGAGCGAGAAGAGATCGGAGCCGGGGGGGGCAAAGCACGACGTCACGATCACAGCCTCGGACGGCGGATCCCTGGCGGGCATGGTTCCGCCCCCCCGTGCCCCACCGTCTGCTTTTCGTGGTTGGGCGTCAGCATCGGGGACCCGGCAGAGGAGGCGGGCTGACAGCCCGCCGACGGTCACTGTGTGCCGATTTCGGAGGCCTTGCACCAGCAGCGCCGATCGGTGAAAGGCCGGCGCGACAGACGGTGCGCGCAGGCCGAACGCGAGGAGGTCCAGATTTCCCGATGCTGGTGTCGGCACCGTGGCCCCTGAAGGCGGCGACAGCGTGCCAGGCTCAGGCGCCCAGGCCGCATGAGAAACGCTGTGGCGCTGTGACCCGCGCAGCCCTTCAGAAG
>Ga0136560_1000694_pt1 | contig 16968 bp, 13 predicted proteins | sample AntRauMeHopE1497_FD_104925 | JGI IMG/M metagenome (GOLD analysis project Ga0136560, IMG submission 104925) | Saline lake microbial communities from Rauer Islands, Antarctica - Metagenome Hop E1 #497 | ecosystem: Environmental > Aquatic > Non-marine Saline and Alkaline > Saline | place... | reverse complement strand
GGTGGGGGGGGGGGGGGGGGGGGGGGGTCTTGAGCGGACCGGGGCGCGGGAAGGCGGGGGGGGCTGAGTTTGCAACGCGCTCGGTCGTGCCTTGCGAGTGATTCGGCCAAGCGGGGCGGGCAGGGACCGGGTTGTCCCTTGGGCTGACCAGTTGATGAATCGCCAGCCGTCGGTAGAGCTTGTAGGCTCTGCCGAGACGGGGCGCAACTTGCACGCGTCTTCACCTGGTCCGAAGGCGTTCCACAGCCGAGGCGTCTGCCGTACGCGATGCTGGCCTCCGGTGCAAAGTCGGCTGGTGCCGCCGCAAAGGCGGTCGCTGCCTCGTCGGGCGTGAGGAAGCGTGGATTCTGCCTTGCCGGAGAGTGCCGTGGCCCGCTCCGGGTGACTCTGGTTTTTTCTAGCGCTCGGTGCGGTCCCCTTCGTTCCCGCGCAGCGTCGTGGGGCGTCTGCCGCCGCCGCCAGCTCTCTGCTGGCCAATGGCATCCGCCCGCCGCGCGATGAGGTGAGCAAACGGTGACGCGAGCGCCGGGGCGACCTTCGAAGCCCTCGGCCGCTGACGCACGCTCGCTGCCTTTGATGCGGCACCCTGCACTCGACGGCCGGCGTCCATCCTCGCCGGGCGGGCCGCCAGGCCGGCCCAGGCGGATCGTTCTTCGGGTTAGGGCGTCCACGGGACGTCGGGCCCCGTGGTTGAACCTTGGAGAGCCGTCGCGCCACCTCAGGCACCCGCTTGATCCCATTTGGAACACTCAACGACCGTTCCGACCGCGGCGATGGGCTAATTTGTTCCTCGCCCCGCCCTCCTCCCGTGCGGCGCCCTCAGTTCCTGTGGCGCCACGTCGGCATCCGCCAGGAGGAGACCCTCGACCTGCTCCGCACCATCAACCCGTCCTATACGTCCCTCGACGACCTGGTGGACAACACCGTGCCCATGAGCATCCGCCTCCACCGCGCGCTGGAGCTGCCCGAGGCCGCCACCGAGGCTGAGGCCCTCAACGAGATGCGCGAGATCGCCAAGCGGAACATCAGCGGCATCAAGTCCAACATTGGCATGGGCTACTACGGCACGTTCACGCCGGCCGTCGTCCTCCGTAACATCCTGGAGAACCCGTCGTGGTACACGTCGTACACCCCGTACCAGGCCGAGATCGCGCAGGGCCGCCTGGAGATGCTGCTCAACTTCCAGACCATGGTCGCGGACCTCACCGGCATGGACATCGCCAACGCCTCCCTCCTCGACGAGGCCACCGCCGCTGCCGAGGCCATGACCCTGTCGGCGTCTGTGCAGCGCAAGCGGGACTCCTTCTTCGTCTCGAACGAGTGCCACCCCCATACCATCTCCCTGATGCGCACCCGCGGCGGCGCCGCTGGCATCAACATCGTCGTGGGCAACCCCGACGTGGTCTCGGACTGGACGCCGTACTGCGGCATGCTGGTGCAGTACCCCAACACCATGGGGCACGTGCACAACTTCGAGGACCTCGCCAAGGCCTGCAGCGACGCGGGCACCGTCGTCGTCGCCGCCACCGACCTTCTCGCCATGACGAGGCTCAAGCCTCCCGGAGAGTGGGGCGCCGACATCGCCGTCGGCTCGTCCCAGCGCTTCGGCGTCCCCATGGGCTACGGCGGGCCTCACGCCGCCTTCTTCGCCTGCAAGGACAAGTTCAAGCGCCGCATGCCCGGCCGCGTCATCGGCGTGTCCCGCGACGCCACTGGCCGCCCGGCCTACCGCATGGCGATGCAGACCCGCGAGCAGCACATCCGCCGCGACAAGGCCACCTCTAACATCTGCACCGCCCAGGCTCTCCTCGCCAACATGGCGGCCGCCTACGGCATCTACCACGGGCCCAACGGCCTGAAGACCATCGCGGACCGCGTGTGGACCCTGACCGCCGCGCTCGCCGAGGGCCTGCGCCGCGCCGGCTACACCGTCGGCGCGCCCAACGGCTTCTTCGACACCATCGACGTCTCTCCGCCCCCGTCGCTCCCCGTCGCCGAGACGCTCATCGGCACGGCCGAGTCCCTCGGCTTCAACCTGCGCCTGGTGGAGGGGCACTCCATCGAGGCCGGCGCCGAGAAGACCTCCTTCCACGGCCGCCTCAGCATCGCCCTCGACGAGACCAGCACCCCCGAGGACGTCGTCTCCCTTCTCGTCGCCCTCCACGCCATCCCCCGCGACGCCATCGCCGCCACCGGCGCCGGCAGCACCGTCCGCCGCCGCCTCGCAGCCTCGACCCCCATCGGCGTCTTCGTCGGCGACGGCCTCGCCTCGGCCGAGACGGCCTCGGAGCGCGCCCGCGCCGCCATGGACGGCATGTCCGTTGACGACTTCGTGTCGGTGCTCGCCGAGGAGGGGGCCAGCTTCGCCTCCCCCTCCCACCAGCTGGACCGGACCTCGCCGTTCATGACCCACCCCGTCTTCAACTCGCACCACAGCGAGACGCAGATGCTGCGCTACCTCAAGCAGCTCGAGCAGCGCGACCTCTCCCTCGCCAACTCGATGATCGCCCTCGGCTCCTGCACCATGAAGCTCAACGCCACGTCGGAGATGATGCCCATCACCTGGCCCGAGTTCGCCAACGTGCACCCCTTCGCGCCGGACCACCAGACCGAGGGCTACACCGCCCTCATCGAGTCCCTCAACGCCTGGCTGTGCGAGATCACCGGGTTCGCCGCCGTGTCGGCGCAGCCCAACTCGGGCGCCCAGGGCGAGTTCGCCGGCCTCATGTGCATCCGCAAGTACCACGAGAGCCGCAACGAGGGGCACCGGAACATCTGCCTCATCCCCAACAGCGCCCACGGCACCAACCCGGCGTCGGCCGTCATGGCCGGCATGAAGGTGGTCACCGTCGAGACGAGCGAGTCGGGAGACATCAACTTTGACGACCTCGTGGCCAAGGCGCAGAAGCACGCCGACAACCTCGCGGCCTTTATGGTCACGTACCCCTCCACCTTTGGCGTGTTCGAGGGCGGCATCATCGACATGTGCGACGCCATCCACGAGCGCGGCGGACAGGTCTACATGGACGGCGCCAACATGAACGCCCAGGTCGCCCTCACGTCCCCCGGCCGCATCGGCGCCGACGTCTGCCACCTCAACCTCCACAAGACCTTCTGCATCCCCCACGGCGGCGGCGGTCCCGGCGTCGGGTCCATCGGCGTGGCGGAGCACCTCGCGCCCTTCCTCCCCGGCCACCAGATCTCCCCCACCGGCGGCACCGGCACCAACGTCGTGGCCAAGCGCAACGGCGCGGTGAGCGCGGCCCCCTTCGGCTCGGCCCTGATCCTCCCCATCAGCTGGATGTACATCCGCATGCTCGGCCCCGACGGCCTGCGCATGTCCACCATCAACGCCATCCTTGGCGCCAACTACCTCTCCAAGCGCCTCGCCGACCACTACGACGTGCTCTACCGCGGTGCCTCGGGCAACGTGGCCCACGAGTTCATCATGGACCTGCGCCCGTTCAAGCGCCACGGCATCACGGAGGAGGACGTGGCCAAGCGCCTCATGGACTACAGCTTCCACGCTCCCACCATGTCCTGGCCCGTGCCGGGTACCCTCATGATCGAGCCCACCGAGTCGGAGGACGTGGCAGAGCTCGACCGCTTCGTGGAGGCCATGATCTCCATCCGCGAGGAGATCGACGACGTCGCCCAGGGCCGCATCAGCGCCAAGGACTCCCCCCTCAAGCACGCCCCCCACACCATGGACGTCGTCATCAGCTCCAAGTGGGACCGCAAGTACACCGTGGAGCAGGCCGCCTTCCCCCTCCCGTGGATCCGCGACCGCAAGTTCTGGCCGCGCGTCTCCCGCATCGACAACGTCTTCGGCGACCGCAACCTCATCTGCTCGTGCCCGCCCATGTCCGCCTACGAGGACTCCGACGACTCTGACGCGGAGGAGCCCGCCCCCGCCCCCGCTCCCCTCTACGCCGAGGCCGCGCCTACGATCGAGTCCGTCGCATCCGCGCCCGAGCACGAGGCCGAGGCCGAGGCCGAGGCTGAGGTCCGTGCCTGAGCATGAGGCGTGCTCGGCGAGGAAGGCCGCTCACCCGCCTTCTTGTGCCGACCGAGGAGCGGACCCCCGCTCCGAGGCTCGGCCCTGCTGCGGGCAGAGACTCCCCTCGGCAACCAGCGGGCCCCTCGTGGCCCGCTGGCCCCAATAACGTGCCACCGTCGACGACCCGGAGCTTTCTTGCTTCAGGGCATCGCCGAGGCAGGGGCGCGGCCCCGGCAGCGCGAGCTCCCACAGCGCGAAGCCGGGCGTGCTCTCAATCCCCCCCCCCCCAAACCAATTCATTCGTTCGTCAGCGAGCCGCCAGCTTGCCACGCCTGAGTGCGAGAGTGAGTCGCACCAGTATTTTCGCCTTCTGCACACCCGAACGACTCACTCAGCACTGGAGGCACGTGCGCCTGCAGTGCGCCCGGGCATACGCACCCTTGGCGCCCTGGTCAGTGCACAGCCCCGCGATGCCCATGCTGCGGCAGTCGGACTGGTCGGCCCGCCGCGCTCGCAGCTCAGCGTCGTCCAGGCAGTCGCGAAGCGCGTCGGCCACCGCGATGCTCACGGCCGGGCTCATCTGCACCGCGTCGACGACGAGAAGGTTCCCCAGCGTGTAGTTGCGGTTCGCCGTGGCCCAGCCCTGCAGCTGGGCGTCGGCCTCGAGCGCGAGCGTGAAGAGCTCGTTGGGCTTGGACGGGTCCAGCACCCCGGCGATGATGTCGTCCACGTCCTCGGTGAGCGTCCACCACAGCCGGAAGATGTGGCCGGTGCCCCCCAGCGTCTCGATCAGGCCCTGGTCCCACTTGGCCATGTCGGGGACGTTGTCCTTGTCGGCGTACTCGCCGCGGATGAGGCTGTCCGGCCACAGCCCCGAAGTCTCCCCGTCGCCGTCCCAGTCCTCCAGGAGGACCAGCACGCGGTTCACGGTCGCGCCCAGCGTCAGGGCGTCCAGGCTCGAATTGAACGGCATCCCCTTGACCAGGTACGGCCCCAGCTGGGACTGCAGCATTGCCTGCAGCTTCGCGCGCGTGGTCGCGTTGGAGCCGTACAGGTGGGTCACCTCGACGATCACGACCTCGCCCCCGGGGGCCGCTTCGAGGAACCCCGCGATCTGGCCCAGGAGCTGCTCGATGGGGTCGGCCAGGATCATGTGGAACGAGTGCCAGCCGACGGGGGCGGTGGGGTCGGCCTCGGTCGGCTCGCTCCAGCAAGCGCGCAGGTCGATGTACCGCGCCCCCGCATCAAGCTGCTGCCGGAGCGTGATGTTCTGCGCCGTGGCCCAGCGTCGGACCAGCGGAAACACGTTAATGCCAAGCTTGTCCGCGAACTCCACGAGCTCCTCCAGAGTAGCGTCGGCACCCGGGGCAAAGTTGTCGTGCAGGCTAAAGGTGGCGCTGTCGTGGGTTCCCGGCAGCGTGATGTCCAAGATGCTCTTGTTGCCCAGCCGCGCGGCCGCCCACACGTCGTGCATCCACGACGACCCGTTGATCGACGCCGACACAGAAGAGAGCACCAGGCCGCAGCCTACAGCCAAGAGAGCGCCAGCGCGCATGCTGATCCCCGACCAGGTGCGACCAGCCGCAACTTGAGGCCCAGGGTGTATGTTTACAGCGATCGATAGATTTGTGCTGGCTCTGCCGCCGTTCGCCCACGGAATGGAGGCCCACAGCTCGTGCGAGGCGCGGGCGCGCGGAACCGTCGCCAGAGCGGCACCGGACATCTACATCTTACCATGGCGGCGGTAGCGTCGGCCTCCTCGGGCGCCGACGGCTCCAAGCCGTCAAGCGGATCGGCGGCAGACGCCATCACCAAGGTCGTGGTGCACCCCCTCGTGATGCTGAGCGTGACGGACCACTACCGGCGGGTGGCAATGGGCTCCAAAAAGCGTGTGGTGGGAATGCTGCTGGGTCACTCTCACAAGGGCCGCGTGGACGTAGTGAACAGCTTCGCCGTGCCCTTTGCTGAGGACTCCTCGGACTCCAAGGTGTGGTTCTTGGACCACTTCTACCTCGATCGCATGTACAAGATGTTCCGCAAGGTCACCAGTGAGAAAGGGCCAGCGCCACGATCCCATCGCGCGCCGGCAGCCGCCCGCTGCGCCCCGCCGTTTTCCGCGCTCCTGCTCCGCACACCGAGCCTCGCCACCGCCCACATCCCCACTGCTCGCCTAAAACCGCAGTCAAGGAAAAGCTGGTCGGGTTCTACTCGACCGGCCCCGACGTCAAGCCGGCGGACCTCGGCATTGACGCCCTCCTCCGGGAGAAGGGCGTGGCGCACCCCGTCTTCGTCGTCATTGACATCCGGCCGGAGGTGGAGGGCCTGCCGATCCAGACGTACGGGACCAAGGAGGTCATGAGCGCGGCCCACGTGGTTGAGCGCCAGTTCGAGCACCTCGCGAACGAGGTCGGCGCCAGCGAGTCCGAGGAGGTCGCGGTCGAGCACCTCCTCCGCGAGGTGAACGACCCGTCGGTGTCGGAGCTGGGCTCGTCGATGGGCGCCAAGGTGGAAGGCCTGCGCGGCCTGGAGATGCGGCTCCGGGAGATCGCGTCGTACATGGACGACGTCTCCGCCGGCAAGCTGCCCCTGAACCGCGAGATCGTGGACAACGTGCAGACGATGCTCGCGCTGCTGCCGAACCTGAGCGTGGCGGAGCTCTCGGAGTCGGTGCAGCGGGAGACGAACGACATGCACCTCGCGATGATGCTCTCCTCCCTCGTCCGCGCCGTCATCGGCCTCCACGACCTGGCGAGCAACAGGCTCAAGTACAGGCACCTTGACGCCGCGGGCGAAGCCGTGGATGACGACGAGGGAGCGGCGGAGGCCGAGACGAAGGAAGCCAAGGAGGACGAGGCCAAGGCCTGATCAGCGCTCGGCGCGGGCTCCGTGCGTTTGTGGCCGCAAGCGCTCCTTCCCCTGACCATTGCGGCCTACCGAGCGGCGGCGCGAGCGCGCTGAGTCCCGAACACGCGGGCCGTGACGCCTCGGCCTTACTCGCGCGCGAGCTGCGACGCCGCGTGCGCCAGAAAGCCGCGCGGCAGGTAGCGCACACCTGCCTCCTCCTGGCCTCGCATCGACAGCACCAGCCGCCAGGGAGTCCCAGCGACTGGCCCGCCAAACGGCACGCCTGCCAGAGCGACCTGCTCCCACTCGCAGCCCGAAACCGCGCCGGGGGGTGCCGCAACGTTGGTGACGACAGCCTTGCTGTGAGCTGCATCGCTGGCACCGACAGCGGCAGCCCGTACGATGCCTGGGCCCCCGTCCTCGTCACTGCCAGCGCCCTCGTCACTGCCGGCACCCTCGTCACCACCCCTCCGTTTAGCGCTCCTCTGGCCGCCACCCTCCCCCTCGGGAGCACCAACGGGGCCCTCAGTGAGGCCTCGCTTGCCGACAGCGCTGGCTCGTGCCTCGCTCCCCGCACCGCCTGGCCCGGCTGGGGCCGTTTCGCGCAGCAGCCCCAGCCACGGGTCCACGAGCACCCGCCACACGTCCTCCACCACCCGGTCACAGGCGTCAGGCCTTGCGAGGGCCCCCATGGCCGGCCCCTCGTTCACCTCCAGCAGCCGGAGCACCAGCCTGCCGTCCTCCAGCTCGGGGAGGAGGTCCAGCCCGAACACCTCGGCGCACCCGGGCTGCGGAAGCCACTCCCTCCCCATCCCCGGTCCGCCTGCACGCGCAAAGAGGGCCGCCACAGCCTCGGCGACCCGCCTCCGCAGCGCCTCCGCGATTCCTTCCTCGCCCGCCCCCAGCACCACAGCCGGGTCCACGGGGACGCAACCGTCCGCAGCGTACGCCCACAGCGCGCGGTCCCTCGTGCCGAGCGCGCCGGCGACCTCATCCGAGGTGAGCGTGTGCTCGCTCGCCTCGTAGCCGGGCAGCGACCGCTGCACGCTGTTGTTGCTGATGTGCACCGGTGCCGACGCCCAGTCAGCGGGGGCCCACGGCTCGGACGCGCAGTGCCAGAGCGACTCGTCGTGGACGAGGACGGCGGCGCGCCCGACCGCGAGGACGTTCACCCGGAGCGTCGCCTTCACGGGGCCGGGCGCGCCGGGGGCGCCCGAGCCCAAGAGGAGGGGCTGCGTGAAGCACCGCTGCAGCAGCCACGTGCTCCCCGAGGCAGCCGCGGAGCCCTCGCGGGCCGAGCACAGGCCGGCGAGAGTCGCCACCACGTCACCCGCCACGGCAGGGCAGAAACGAACGGCCATGGCGTTATTCGCGCGCGCGTGCTTGACCACCACTGCGGTTGCATCCGCCATGGCCGGCGTGCGAAGCCACTCGGCGACGTGCCCGGCCGCTGAGGCGGCATCGGCCTCGCTTGCCGCGCTCACCACGGATGTCCAGCCGCGGCCCATCCCCATACCGCGCAGCTGCGCCTCCCCCCACTCGCCGCTCACCCCGCTCACGAAGCGCCCGCTTGCCGCCTCGTCGCCGCGGGCGGCAGCGGCGGCGGGCACAACCTCGGCCACCAGCCCTCCGGGCTCTGGCTGCCGCGGCGCTCCGGCGCCCGTGACTTGAAACAACCGATCCTTCGTCGTCAGGCCACGGTGCACAAAGAAGGCGGACACAAGCCGACGCCGTTCGAAAGCCTCGTCCCAGCGGAGCTTGCCGAACGGTCCCATCTGCACCAACACCCGCCCGTCGCCGGCCAGCGATGGGCGAAACCCTCTGCTCCTGCCACTGCGGACGTGCGCAGCCTTGGTCCTCGGCATGCTGCTGGCGGCTGCAAACGCCATGCCCGCACGCCTGCTTAACCGTCAGGATGCCACCTCCCCCCGGAGCGTCTGGCTGTTGATGTGCACGCAGATGTTTGCCACGCCTCACCGCTCAGCCGGAGCGCCCGGCACTCGGCCGGCGGGTACTCGAATGGTCGTGAGTTTGTTTTCCTCCTGGCACCTGCTCTGCAGGCGCGATCCGCCGAGAACTCCCGCGCCGAAGCACACCCAACACCACAAACCCACCATGGCCGCCGCTAACACCGCCGCTACCCACAAGTTCGGAGATTGGGAGACGTTCGAGTCGAACTGGTCCATCGAGGGCGGCTCCGACCTCGCCAAGATGCTCAAGGGCGCCGTCACGGCACCGGTGAGAACGCAGCATCGAGGTCGGATCCCCACCGCCACAGACGGGCCACGGCCACCCCCCTCCGCCAGTGGATGTCCTTTGCTGACCATACGCAGACTGCCGACGGCGCGATCTCGGCCGTGCGCCTCAGCGCCGCCATCAACGCCTCGGGTGAGACCAGACGTTTCCGACCATCGCGATGCCGTCCCTGTCCCTGGTCCGCCCGCCCCCCCCTCGGGCGCCGATGCACCCCTGTTCGCGCCGCACATGTCTCGACCGCTGTCGCCTGAGGCGCTTGAGCGCTCGAGGCGACGCGGTCTGGGATCCTGCATCGCCTGCTGGAACACTCCACGTGTGTTCGGCCCGAATCGTTTCCCTCCCCCGGCGGCCGGTTCCTCGGCAAGGCGGCCCACACCCGCAAACGCAGCCAACGAACGTGCCCCTTGACGTGCCTGCCTGTCCTCGCGCAGCGGAGGATGACCACAAGCTGACCTTCTCCTCCCGCTTCACCGGCGCCGAGGTCAAGGACAAGGACGGCAACTACGTGTGCTACTCCCCCAAGGAGCTCAAGATGTGGCTCGACCACAAGCTCGGCAAGGGCAAGCACATGGCCGGCCCCGCCAAGGCCGCCGACAAGCGCGGCATCATCTACTTCTCCGGCGACTTTGGAGGCTACTTTGAGCTCTGGGACGCCACCGAGACCCCCAGCTTCAAGGGCGGAGTCAAGGGCGCCATCGACCACTGGGACGACTGCAAGGACTGCTGCCTGTGGGAGATGTGAGCACGCGGACGAGACCTGTGCCACGCTGTGTCCTCTTCTGCCGGCTTGAGTGCTGCCGGGCCCCGCAAGCTCCGGGCCCTTGACTCAGCCACCGCCACTCGAGCACGCACTCCGCCGCGCGCTACCCGCCTTTGCCTCCGCGGCGGGCCGTCACTCGATGAGCTTCGGCGGGCCGTCGTCCCTCCGCCTGCTTGCGCTGGGTGGGGGCGGAGGGGGCGGCGCGTCCGGGTCCAACGACCGCGCGATGGCCTTGACCACACGCTTTGTCTGTCCCAGCTCCCCCGACCGCCTGGCGGACACCATCCCAGGCAGCACCACAGACGGGCCGGCCGCCCTGCGTGCCTTGCGCCGAAGGAGCTTGGTGTCCGGCATGCGCGCAACGTCGCCCCCGGCCTCGGCGATGGCCGACAGCGGCACGGGGTCGTCGGGGTCGCCCTCCTGAAGCTGCCGCAGCGACTCCGGGTCGATCGCCCCGACCGCCTCCTCCACCGCCGCGAGCTCGTCACGCTCCACGAGGTCCATGACACGGTACTCCCTCCCAGGCCTCGCCGTCACGCAGATGGTCGAGGCGAGGTACTCGCCGAGCCGACGCTTGTCGGGGGTCGCGACGATCGACACCACGTCGAACGCCAAGAGGAGCAAGAACGCGTGCTGCGCGAATGGGTGCACGTCCCACAGGGGAAGCGCGAGCACGGGCAGATTGCGGCCCAGGGACTGCCACTGGGCGGCGAGCCTGCCGTCCCAGACCGCGACCTCGAGCCCCATCGCCGCCTTGCCCATTGAACGGGTGCCCTCCTCCCAGAGCACGTCGCGCATCGCGAACAGCGTCAAGGCGCACCCAGCTGTGGCGTGCGCGCACGTCTCGGGGGGAAGGCCGACGGCATGAAGGCCGAGCGCAGCCACGCCGGCACCCACGCCCGCCGCCAGCGCATCGATGCACGCCGCCGCCAGGCGGTCTATGGTGTCAGCCGGCTCTGGCATCGCCAGATCCTCTGGAAGGTCCTTATCCGTCAGCTTGGCGCGTGTAAGCTCGATGGCATGGAAAGACTCCTCGCCCTGGCGGCGGGCCAGCGCAGCGCGGACCGCGACGCTCCTGTCGATGTCTTTGATGAGTTGGTGCCTGCGCTCATCCGGAAGGTGGTTGCCTTCGGTCGCGAGGGTCCGCAGCCCGAGAAGGGAGCGGGGGCGCACCATGGCTCTCGCCTGAGCGGCCCTCATTGCCGCAGCCGCCCGGGCAAGCATCCCGTCCAGGTGATGCAGCAGATGCCGTTGCCAGCTGTGCGGTTCGTCTTCGCCAACGTGTGAGGGTGGGGCGCTGGCGCAGCGCAGTCTGCAGAGGCTCGCCACACCGCAGACCGAACACTCTCAAGCATTCAGCGGCACGCATCATCCGCGCTTCTTTCCGGAATCCCAGTTGTGGGGGTTCCACGACTGCAGCGCGACGACCAGGAATGATGGCCCTGCGACGAGGACCGGGCGGGGACGACACGCAGCGGCACACATCACGGCGGGCAGCGGGCAGACTGTCCGGGGGCGGTGGCGGGAGGGGTGCAGGCGGTATCTGCCAGGCTCACCCGGAGCTGCGATCACCTCCACATTCCTCATCCTGAGCCTGAGGAAAGCCAGGCCGTCCTGCGAGGCACGGGGCAGGCAGGCACAAGCGCACACTCGTCGCCAGAGCACGCTGCATGTGCGACCACGCCGCCGTGGCTTGCTTCAGGCCTCTCACGGTCGGGTCCATGTCACGGACGGCGTGGGCACCCCGGCGCACGACCAGCCCGACAGCCAACGCCACCACCCCAGCCTGCTCCTCTGTCATGTTCTTATGACGAAGCACGTTGTTCTTGTTGTCAATGATGCAGAACGCATCGGCAACGCCCTGGATGCGTTGCAAGGTCTCCTCAATCGCGCTCTGCGAGATCACCGACGAAACAGCGGGACATTAGCCGGCCCCTGCAACCCAGGAAGGCAGACACTCTAGTCCGTACCAGCCTGCGCTCGGAAGCTCCAGCTCCGGTGCAGCGGCGTCGCCGGCGGCCCTCGCCAACCGTCGGATGCGACCGACACCACGCCAGCCCAGGCCCCGCTCACCATGGCTGCGACTCAAGGAGAACGACCGCCCCTCGCAGAGTCACGCGCGGCTGAGTATGGGCGCGCGTGCTCACGATGCACCGGTGGGAGGCTTGCGAAACCAGTCTCGCAGACACACAGTCTGGCATTTGCTCTGCCTTCGGTGTGCTGGAAATGCTCCCGCACGAACTCTGCGCGCGCGCAGCCGCCTCACACGCTACGTTCGCGTCATAACCATGGCCCTCGCCCGTGCGATGCGTATGACCCGTCTTCCAGTCGCCTCGGTGCCCAGGGCGCTCGGCTCCATGTCCATCCACTCGACCGCCTTCGCTTCGTCCGCGGAGGAGCCCGCCGACTTCGAGCCCCTGGAGCTCGAGGACGCCCTGTCCAACGAGCTCAACTTTGAGACCGTGAGAGCGTCGGAGCATGCAGCTGAGCACCGGCGGGGTCGGCCAACAGGTGTTGGCGGCGGCTGCCCGGATGGCCCTCGTCTTCGAGCCGGGCCGCCCCCGGCGGGCTCCCTGTGCCGTGCAGCCCGTGGATGAGGAAATCGGTGGTATGGCACCGCGCGCCAGTCACTTGACCTTCCCGTGCCTCGAACCGCAGGGCTCGGCCGAGGGCGAGAACGTCACGAAGGACGAGCTTGCCCTGGACGTGCAGAACGCCTTCCCGGAGTTCACCGCCTCCCTGCAGACCGGCAAGACGACCATCAAGCTCACGCGCAAGTCTGGAGACATGGACGTGAAGGTCATCGTGGACCTTTGCACTCCTGACCTGCTGCCCGGAGCCGAGGACGAGGAGCCCGAGGAGGGGCAGGACGAGGAGGACATGGCCATGATGGCGCTGCGTGGCCGGATGACGGCGCACGTGCCCGGCCGCGACACGGCCATGACGGTGCTCTTCCACATCCCAACCGCCGCCGAGTCCGGCATCGAGATCGCTTCTGCCCTGGCGCACTCGTACGACAGCGAGGCCGCCGCCAACGACGAGGTCAGCGGCGGGCAGGGCGAGGACGTGTACGCGCCGCCCAACTTTGATGACCTGGACTTCTCGCTGCAGGCGTCCTTTGTCAAGTTCATGGGCGACTGCGGCCTCGGTGTCGAGTTCGCCGAGGGCGTGCGCTCGCTCGCCGACCGCAAGGAGCAGTTCGAGTACCTCCAGTGGCTCAGCCGCGCCCATGCCGCCCTCGAGGGCACCACCCGCGCCTGAGTGCCGCGCGTGCGAGGGGTGCGACGCATCCCCGGCCGGCCCCACGGCAACGCTGTCAGGACTGGCTGACTGCGCTGGCCCGCTTTCAGCCCCCAGCACCCACACGCATGCCCGTCGGAAGTCTCTCTCACAAGCACACCGCGACTGGCTGGACGGTAGGCTGATCGCCAGCGCACACCACGACGACGCGGGCACCGTGCCGGCACGCTGGCCGCCGCGAGGCCCCTGGCCCCTAGCCCAGGAGGAGGAAGCCGATGAGGGCGAGGAGCAGGACGGCCGACACCTGCATCGCGAGCAGCACGGACGACCCTGCCGTGGCGTTGGCCCGCTCCAGGTGCGACTCGCCCTGCTCCAGGGACCGCAGGGAGCCGTCGATGGTCGCCTCGACGCCGTGGATGCGCTCCGACTGCGACCCGAGGATGCCCGTCAGCCTCTTGAAGAGCTCTGCCACCTCGGCGGTAGAGCGCTCCACCTCCTGCATCTCCCTGGACCGCGCCTCTGCCTGCGCCACGGCCGCGGCGCTCGGGCCGAGCGCCTCCACATCCACCGCTCCGAACTCGTCGTCCACTCCGCCGTCCCCCGCCGCAGCCCCCAGCCGGGGCGCTGACGCACCCATCCCATCGGATGGGTCTGTGCTCCTGCGCCGAGACGAGCTCGCGGAAGCCGCCCCGCCGGGAGCTGCGGGTGCGGCAACGGCCGCAGGGGGCCGGAGCCCGATCCGGCCCCGCCGCACCGCAGCCGCCTGCAGCTCCGTCGTCTGGGTCGAGAGCAGGGACTGCAGGCCTTGCGTCGCCCCGAGGAGAGAGTGCTTCAGGTTTCCCACCACTGCCTCGCTGTGGGCGGCCTCGGCCTTGCCCGGCGAGCCGGCGGGCTGCGAGCCCCACATGCCCCCCGAGGATGACGCGCTACGACGAGACTCCGCGGCAGCGTGCTCCATCGTGTCAAGCGTCTTGGTCAGCCGCAGCACGTCGCTCTTGATAGTCGAGGTAAGCGCGGACACGCGCGCCGAGCCTCCCTCCCGGTGGCTGCCTTGCCGCATCACTGCGAGCGCGAGCAATCGGTCCCAGCCGGCGAAGTGGAGCAGCTGAATGCCACATATCACGCTGTTCGATCAGCAGGGAGTGAGACACAGGGCTTCACGCGTGGGAAAACTGCGCCAATCTCACGGCGTGCCAGCTCGGCCAGGCGCAGCGTTGTGCCCTGAATCTCGGCAGCGACTGCATCGGCCGCCTGCATCAGTCCCGACCGTGATCCGGCGGGACGGCCATCGTCCGCCGTGCCGTCCCTCCCTCGGCCAGGCTGCGGCGAGGAAACACGCGAACAAACAACTGGCTGCCAAGCCCCGACCATGCGTGCCCTCGGCCGCCCGCAGCCCCCGCAAGCTCGTTGTCAAGCCGTGCGTCCCAGAGCGGCGGGCGTCGTGGTTGAGCACGCGCGCCTCTAGCAGAGGGGGTACAAGGCTCACCGCCGCCGCAGTCGCTTGGTGCCGGGCAACGCACGCTCGCAGCCTCGCAGTGAGGTCGTGGCTCATGACTCGGACTGAGCTGTTCCTTGAACAGGCAGGCAGGCGAGTGCGGCCCGGAGAGAGTGGCTCTGGGAACTCTGGCGAGGGTGGGCATGTTGCAAGACGACATCACATCAGGGCAGCCATGGCCGCGGCCATTGCGTCATCGTCATCCTCCTCCTCCTCGGCATCCTCTGCAGGCTTGGGCGCGTCGTCGTCCCCGAAAAAGTCCTCCTCCTCCGGGGCGCTCGCCTTCTCCTTCCCCCTGCCCCTGCCCCTGCCCCTCCCCCTCCCCCTGCCCTTGGCGGACGCCGACGCCGACGCCGACGCCTTCCCGCCCTTGTCATGATCCGCGAAGAGCGTCTTGTACGCCTTGGCGTCGGCCTCGGCCTTGGCCTTGGCGCGATCCTCCTTCTCCTCCCTCGCCAGCCGCATGGCCTCGGACTTGTTCTCCCCCTTGAGCCGGAGCCTCTCCTCCTCGTCCCGCATCGCGCGCTCCTTGGCCAGGTCCAGCTTCGGCTCCGTCTTGGTCCTGTTGATGACGCGGAGCATGTCGCGCTGCCTCGTCACGGCAGGCACGTACTTGCACTTGCTCGTGTCATGGAACGTCACGGTGCCCACATCGTGGCGGGCCACCTTCTTCAGGTTGCTCCACAGCGTGTAGACGATGCGAACCGCGGACTTCTTGCTGCCCTCGATGCTGTTGGCCTTCACGAGCTGGCAGCACTCCTCCAGCGCCCGCTTGGGGATCTCCTCGATGCGTTGGCCCTGCAGGCGGGCAACGTCAGTGCGGCGCAAGCGTAGTAGCGGCACGATCGGCGTGGCGGGGGCCTGATCATATCGCTGGGCGGCCGATGCGGCAGGAGGAAGAGCTCACCGCTTTCATTCGCAAGTACACGTGAGCTGAGCTGAGGTCATCGACGTGGAACCACACGTCCTCGGGCCACATGTACTTGATCAGGTCCTCGTTCTCGTACTTGTCGCGCCCCATGTACACGACGTAGCCATCTGTGAGCTCGGAACGGAAAAATCACGCCGTGGCGCGAGCGCCCCCTTGCACTTTTACCCGGCGATGCGGGACAGTCCGAAAAGCTCACCCGACGTGGTGAAGAAAAACACCATGGTCCCCTTCCGAGTGAGAGTGAGGGTGTGGCGGTCGGGCAGAGTCATCATCGAATGTCCGGAGTTTGCGGGGCATCGTCACGACCTTGCGCTCTTCTTGGATCTGCGCGTCTTCTTCTTCTTCCCCGAGACCGCGTCTGGGTCGATGCCGTAGGCCTTGAGGCGGTCCTCGTGCATGGTTGCCCCGGAGGGGAGCTCCACGGCACGCTTCGGCTTCTTGGCCGCGGGCGCCTTGGGCTCGCGCTTCTTCTCCGGCTTGGGGGCCGCAACGGCAGGACCGGCATGCTTGTCGTCGGCCTCCGTGGCCGCCGCTGCTTCCCTGGGGGCGGCGTCGGCACCTTCGGCCGCCTCTCCCTCGCCCGCCTCCTCGTCGCGCTGGCGCTTGCGGCGGCTGCCGCGCTTCTTGCGCTTCTTGCCATCATCGATGGGGGCGGCAGCATCGGCCGACGACGACGACGACGACGTTGCGGCATCGCCTGCCGACGGCGCCGCGGCGGGCGCCGGCTCGATGAGCCCGTCCCGCTCGAGACGGGAGGCGATGCGACGCCGGAGGGCCTTGATGGCGCGCGTCTGCTGGTGCTCCTGCACCGTCCACTCCCGCTCGCGGAAGGGCGCGAGCTTCTTGAGGCCGACGTACGCGTTGAGCTCCTTGTCGGTGGCGAGCAGGATGTCCTCGGCGGTCAGGCCCCAGTCCTGGCTCGGCACGCCGCGGTACTTGAAGCGGGTGCGCAGGCCCCCGGCGATGACGTCATCGAACCCGAGCTCGTCCGCGGCCGCGTCCGCGGCGGCGTCCACGTCGCCACCGGCCTCGGCCAGCGCGGCGGCCGCCTCGGCCATGAGCCTTCCCCCGGGCTTCCGGGTGCGTGAGGCCTTGCCCTTGCGCCCACGGCCCCGGGCCCCGGCCTCCTCGCCCTCCTCGCCGTCGTCGCCCTCCTCGCCGTCGTCGCCCTCCTCGCCGTCGCTCCCGTCCTCCACGGCCTCCGCCGCCGCGCGGATCGCCTCCCGCTGCGCCTCCTCCTCCCCCTCCGTCTGCAGCCGCTTCCTCGCCAGGAGGCCCCTCTCGTCCAGCCCGTCCTCGCCCCCAGCCCACCCCGGCCGCTCCTTGTCCCCCGTCTCCCAGCCCTTGGAGGCCAGGTCCCCGTCCCCCTGTGCGTAGTAGTCCTCGTCAAACAGCGCCTGCATCTGCTTGTCGTGCGCCGCCGGGTCAAAGTCCCCCTCCAG
>Ga0136560_1000693_pt1 | contig 16974 bp, 9 predicted proteins | sample AntRauMeHopE1497_FD_104925 | JGI IMG/M metagenome (GOLD analysis project Ga0136560, IMG submission 104925) | Saline lake microbial communities from Rauer Islands, Antarctica - Metagenome Hop E1 #497 | ecosystem: Environmental > Aquatic > Non-marine Saline and Alkaline > Saline | place... | reverse complement strand
CGCCGTAGCCACCGCCGCCGCCCATGCGCCCGCCGCCGTTCCGGTACGACGGACGCGCGGGAGGCTGGGTGCCGGGCGGGTGCGCGTAGTTCACACGCAGGGGCCGACCACCGATGTCCCGCCCGTTCATGGTGCCTGCGGTGATCAGGCTCAAAATACGAGCGGTGAGGCCCGTGCGGCCGATAAGTCGAGCGCTCGCCCGGCTCGCCACGACTCACTGATGGCCTCGGTGGCCTCCTCGACGCTGGAAAACGTCACAAAGCCGTAGCCGCGGGACCGCTCGGTGTGCCGGTCCACGAGCACCTGCGGGGAGGCAAAGTTTGGCGACGAATGACCAGCGCAGCATTACGGGGCGGCGGGGCACGTGTGCACGAGGAGCGGCAACCCCAGCGACATCCGTAACAGCGCATAAACACCGAAAGAGCCCGGGAGGCCGCCCAGAGCGCGCACGCCAGGGCACACGGCCAGGCCGAGAGCCATCCTGCCCGGATTGGAACCGTCGGCCTGGAGAACCAGCCGGAGCCCTCGGCTCAGCCCTTTCCACGGACGTACGGGGAGGTCGGTTGCTCCCTGGCAGGCCGCCTCGGGTCCCCTGGCGCCGGCCGGGGCGGACGGCGGGCGTGCGGTGCCGTGCCCCGGGGCGTTGATCGTGGGCGATCCGCCGAAAACTGTTCACGCCCTCTCCCTCCCCGGGCGCAGGGGGCAGACGCCACGCTCCGGCCAGCGGGGGGCTCACCTTGGCCTCAACCACCGTCCCGACTTCGGTAAACGTCTCGGCGAGGTCGTCGTCACCAACCGCCCACGGGAGGTTGCCGACATAGACTCGGGCCGAAGGTGCCGGCTCGCTGGGTCCGCCGGGGGACGGCGTCCCGGGCGGAGCCTGCTCCGGTGCCGGCTTGGGTGCCATCACGGGCTCAGAGGGCACGGGCGGCTCGCCACCATGGCCGTTGGACATGGTCTGCTGCGGTTCGCCTGTGACCTCAACCTGCCTTGCCACGCTCCACGCTGCGGATTGCTCAAACCTCAAGCACGAATGAGGCTCACAGTCGAAGGCCTCAGTGTCGCCGCTTCATAGTCTCCGGCTCTGCAGGCCGGGCGCGTCGGCGGCCCCGCGGCTTCCCGCCGGCACGGGTCTTGAAGCCCGCCCCGCGATGGCGGCCGCGACCCCAGATGCTGGAGATGCCCCCGCAGGCAGGATCTCTCTCTCCGGTAAGCCCGACGGGCCCCGCGGGCAAGGCTGCCGCGTCCCGCCCGGGCTCGTCCTCCCCTCCAGCCTCGCGCCGCGCGGACCGCTTGCCTGCCCGCCCGCAGTGATCGAGGCAGCGAGGACAGCGCAGGTGGAGAACGGCCTGCGGCATTCTGACTACGGCGGCTACCGCCAGTACTGCGCGCGCAGGCTGCGGCGTGTGAGGCAGCTTCGCCACGTGCAGCTTACCAACTCCAAGAGCAAGTCCAAGCACGCCTTTGTCAAGAACGAGCTTGTGTCGGACCTTGTCACAAGCCCGGAGCACCTGCTTCTGCCGCTGTTCAACGCCGAGAGGGCTTGGGCCCACGCGATGGAGCTGAAGCAGCGCGTCGACGACGTTGTCTCGCGCGGCGAGGGCTCGCTGCGGCCGCACCACCACAGGATCCGCCGCTTCCGCAAGGCGGTGTCCTGGTCGGAGAAGCTGAGGGTCCTGTGCGCCGAGCGCGGGGACGACCGCACCGCCCTCGAGGCGGTCGCGTACGCCTCGGCAATGCAGGCGCAGCTCTTCTCCGAGGAGGAGCTGTGGGACGAGGCGGTCCAGCAGGCTGTCATCGTGCGCGAGGCGCTGGCTGCGCTGTTCGAGACGGCCATGCCGTCCGGAAGGGCCGCGCTCGCTGCCCGGAAGGCGGACATGGAGCCGGTCGAGCGCTTCGCGCGCTTCCAGCTCAGCCGGGAGGGCGAGGAGGCCGTCGCGGCCGCGGAGGAGGAGATCGCCGCCGCCCTCGCGGAGCTCAAGCCCCGCATCGACGCGGTCAGGGCCGCCGCGGAAGTCGCCGGCACCGGCTCCCCCGTCGCTGGCGCAGCAGCATCGGGAGGCGCGGCGGGCGCCTCGGGCGACGCAGGGCCCGAGTCCGGCGGGCCGGGCGCCGACGCCTTCCTCTCGCCGACCCAGCTGCTCGACGGCAGGCTCGTGTGGCTCGGTGCCGCCGCCTCCGCCGCCGAGGGCGGCCCGACGGCCCGGGCCATGTCCGCGCTGGCCAACAAGCTGCACGCGGCGGAAGGCGGCTCGGCCGAGGCGGACACCGGCGAGCCCCTCGCCCTGCGCCTCCTCTCCTCCCTCGACGACATCGCCATGACGGCGGCCACGGAGGCGGGCAAGCTGCGCCGGAGCGGCCGTGCTGCCGAGGCGGAGCAGGCCGCCGCCATCTCCGCGGCGGCGCGCTGGCACAAGGACCGGCGGCTGACCGAGAGCGCCGCGCAGGACGCCACGGCCATGCTCACGCGGGCAGCGGCGGCAATGGCCGGCGCCGCCTCGCACGTTGACGCGTCAGCGGGCGCCCCCGCGCTCCGCGCGGCCCTCGGCTCCGTTGCCGGGCCCGCCCCCGCGCACTCCCTTGCGGCCCAGGCCGCCCAGGGCTCGCCCGACGACGTCGTCCCCGTCGTCCGCGCCGCTGCCGCCCTTTCCCTCGCCGGCGCACCGCCGGCACCCGCGTCCGGCGCTCCGCCCGCAGCGGACTCGCTCCCTGCCGGCGGCTGGTGGGCGCAGCGCGAGGCGTCGCTGGAGCCGCTCCGCGCCGTCGTCGGCCTCTGCGACCGGTGCATGCGCGGGTGCGAGGAGCTCGGCGAGGCCCTCGGCGCCGACGCCGGCCCCACCAGCACCGAGCGTCGCTGGGTCGCGGCGATGTCCGCGTCGGTGGAAGCCACCCGCGCCGTCGCCCTCGCCGACTGGCACGCCCTCAGCGGCTCCCCCGGCAGCGCGGCCTCGCTCTTCCGCCGGGCGGTCAAGCTGGCAGCGGCCGGGACGGGCGGTTCCGTCTCCCCAGCCGGCATCGTGGACGCCGGCGCGGCCCACGACGCCGAGCTCTGGTCGTCCGGGAAGGGGGTGGCCTCACTCCGTCGCTCCTGCCTCGTCCTCGCGTGCGCCGCCGCCGCCGGGGCGCAGCGCTGCCGCGCGGCGGCAGCTGCGGTGGCAGCCGGCGGAGGCCCCGCCGCCGCGGCTGCCGTGGCCATCGGCGCGTCGCGCGAGCGCGGCTCGGCGGCGGCCTCCGAGGCACTGGCTCCCGGCACGGCCGTACTGGAGATCGGCGGGCCCACCATGGACGGCTCGGCCCCCCTACAGTCCCTGCCCCCGCTCCCCGGGTGGGTCGGCCTCAAGCAGCTCCACTGCGACGTTGCGTACGGGGCGCTCGTGCCCCCCGATCTGGAGGGCCGCTTCCCGCGGCGCGCGCAGGCCGGGGCGTCTGCCAAGGCGGACACAGCGGCGGCGCCCGCAGCCCCGTCGTCGGCCGCCCCTCCCGCGGCTCCCAAGGAGGAGGAGGCCTCCGTCATTGGCTCCCTCTTCAAGATGTTCTCCGGCTAACCAAGTCCCCGGCCTGCAACGGGCGCGCAGGGAGAGTGAGTGGCGATTGCCGAGAGTGGCCGCGAAGCCGCCGGCTCTCAATTCTACGGGCATCAAACGCTGCCTTTGCGTGCTGTGTGTGGCGCAGCGCCGCGCACGAGCCACTCTGAGCCATGCGCGCGAAAGAGTTTCGGATGCTCGCCGCCGCGCTTCGCCCGGCCGCATTCACCGCCGCAGGACACTCAAGGCTTGCTGGCGCTGCTGGCTGCATCGGCAGAAGAGTCGCCGGAGCCCTCGGCCGCTGTTCCCGGTGAGGCAGCCCGCACGGGCGCTGGCGGTGCCGAGCCCCCGCTGGCGGCGGGCTCGGAAGGCACGACGGCGACTGTAGGGGCCGCAGTGGCGGCCAAAGTGGCGGCCGCGGGAGCGGCCGCGGGGACCGTGCCGGTCGCGTCCTCGGTCTCACGGGCGGCGCGCATGACGGCCTCGCGGTCCCGGGCCCGCTGCTTCATCTCCCGCTCCATCTCCGTCTCCGTGACGGCGGACAGGTTGAACTCCTTCGTCGAGGCGTCCACGGAGTCGGGGATGATCGCCACTCCCGCGGTGGTGCCGAAGACCTCGACCATGACCACCCAGGACGACGCCCCGGAGGCGGCCGTCTGCTCGTGGCTGCCGGGCACGCCGGCGGCGGCGGCCAGCGCCGCCGCCCTCCACCCGAGGTGCGAGTTGTGCCGCGACTTGGCCCTCACCCGGAACGTCGTGGCGGGGCTGTCTGCGTGCAGGCCGTGCGGCCAAGCAGGGAGGGGCTCGACCGACGCGCCGGCGCTGTGCGATCCCCGCCCGGCGCCCCTCGCCGGACCAGTCGGCTCGCTCCCAGGGGAAGCCGGCGCCTCAGCCACCAGCGCGTCCGCCGCGGGTGCGGCCAGGGCCGAAGACGACGACGACGACGATGCTTGTGCATCATCCGTGCCCGGCGCCACGGATCCCGCAGCCCCGGCGACGTCCGAGGGCGGCGCTGCCTCCGCTCCCTCTGCCCCGGCAGGGACCGGAGCGCCATCCTGCCCGCCGGCCTCGACGGCTTCGGCGGCCTCGGCGGCCTCGGCGGCCTCGGTGGCCTCGGCCCCACGCACCCGCTTGGCGGCCGGCTCCGCGGTTGCACTCTCGGCCGCCGGCGCTGCCCCGATGGCGGGCATGCCACACAGATCACGGACCGCGTTGGTGAGGCTGGCCTCGTCGCCGCGGCAGATGCGGTGCAGGGGCACGAGGCGGTAGACGTGCAGCACCGGAAGCGTGCCCGCGGCCTTGGAGCGCTCGAACACGCTCGCGGCCACCGCAACGGGGTCGAGCCCACGGAGCACCGAGGGGCGCCCGGCGAGGATCGCAAGCCCCTTCACTCCCGTGTGGGCGCGGCAAAGGCGCTGCTGCGGCTTGGACTCCGCCCTGGCTGCCTCCACCTCCCGCCGCAGGTCATCGAGCACCTCACCGCCGCTGGCCCCGATGCCGTCGTCCTCGGAAACCCCGCTCATCCTCGCCGCCTCGTCCTGCAGCGCCATGGCCATCTGCCTGCAAGCCACCCTGCGCTGGTTCTCGTCGCAGCTGACCATGAAGCCGACCTGGCCGCGCACCTGCGTGGCCTTGATGGGCCCACCTCCCCGTCCTCCCTGCGGCCGTCCGCCGCGGCCCCGCCATCCCCCTCGCTTGCCCCCACCTCGCCCGCGGCCTCGGCCTCGGCCTCGGCCGCCCGCCCCTCCCGAATCGCGCGCCCGCTTTGGTGCGCCGCCGCCGTCCATGCCCTGCGTGCCCCAGGCGGAGAGGTTCCCGTCCCGGTGCCCGCGGCAGACTGGCCCGAGCTGGGCGTCGGAGCGCGGGATGCGATGGTAGAGCCGGAGCTTCCACCCCCTTGTGTGACAGCCCGGCCGTGGCCGCCGAGGGCACAGCGGGCGAGCGATGGCCGCGTCCGCCAGCGCATCGTCGGCGGCAGCAGCGCCCAAGCGTGGTGCCGATGGGCCGGCATCGGCGGGGAAGCGCGCCAAGCCATCGTGAGAGCTTGCGCTCGTTTGAATCACGCTGTCCGATGCTCCGCACGGTTTGGGCGCCGCGCGAGCCGGCACGCCACGACGCGTTCCCGCAACGCTTGCCGCAGTGATTTTGAGATGGAGCTTCTGGCGCTGACAGAGGAGGCGGCGGCGGCCGAGGCCGAGGGCTCGGCAGGCATCTCGTGGCAGCGCAAGGCCCTGGCAAAGCCTCTCAACGCTGCCGAGGACAAGCTCGGTGAGGCAAGCATGCGGTGCCGTGCCTGCGGGTTGCCCGGGCGGCGCGCGTGCCCGGCTCTCGACCGCACGAGGGGGACGGCGTCGGACTCCGGCGCCTGACAGCCCCCGCTCCCCCCCGCTCGATGCCCGGGCAGCCATGCCTGCCGGCGCTCGTTCGTGCGCCCGGCGCCCGTGCCACTGTCGCCGACGCCGCCGCCTCCCGACCCCCGTGCCGGCCGCAGTGTTCCAGTGGATCGACATCGACATGACCGACGGCGACCCCCTGCCCTCGCACCCCGACCCCAGCAAGACGCTCCCCGGCTCCCGCTCGGGGCCGGTCCCGATCATCAGGCTGTTCGGCGTCACGGACTCGGGCACGTCCATCGCCGCCTTCGTGCACGGCTTCACGCCGTACTTCTTCTGCAACGCGCCCCCCAGGTTCGACCCCTCCAAGGACGTTCCCGCGTTCCAGGCGGCGCTGGAGAGCCGCGTGGCCGGCGTGGTGACCGGCCGCGACGCCTCCCACAGGCAGAAGGTGCTGGCCGTGCAGGCGGAGACCGGGCTGCAGTCCCTCATGGGCTTCCACGGCGACGAGACGGCCACCTTCCTCCGCGTCTACGTCGCCGCCCCGACGCTCGTCACCAAGGCCAAGAACGTGCTGGAGCGCGGCTTCCGGTTCGGGTCCCACCCCGAGCTTGCGTACCAGTGCTTCGAGGCGAACACGCCCTTCACGCTGCGGTACATGATCGACAACGACATCACGGGAAGCAACTACCTGGAGATCCCGGGGGGCGCGTACAGGGTGCGGGCGGGGACCAGCAAGCGCAGCCTGGCGCAGGTGGAGGTGGACGTGGTCTACGACTCGGTGGTGAGCCACGGGATCGAGGGCGAGTGGCAGCGCATCGCGCCGTTCCGCACCCTCAGCTTTGACATCGAGTGCCAGGGCCGCCGCGGCGCGTTTCCGGACCCCAAGCTGGACCCCGTCATCCAGATCGCCAACGTCATCACGGAGCAGGGGACCTCCCGCCCCGTGGTGAGGAACGTCATGGTGCTGGGCACGTGCACGCCCATCGTGGGGGCGGACGTCATCACGTTCGAGGACGAGCGGTCGCTGCTGCAGGCCTGGTCCCGCTTCGTGCGGGAGAGCGACCCGGACCTGCTCACGGGCTACAATATCGACAACTTTGACATCCCGTACCTCATGAACCGCGCGGCGACGCTCGGGGTCGTCGACTTCCCGTACCTCGGGCGGCTCCGGGGCGTGCGCTCCACGATGCAGAACAAGACGTTCCAGAGCGCCGCGTTCGGGCGGCGCGACAACGTGGAGACGAAGATCCACGGCCGCGTGATCCTGGACATGCTGGAGCACATGCGGCGCAACCAGAAGCTCTCCTCCTACTCCCTGAACGCCGTGTCGGCCAAGTTTCTGGGGCAGCAGAAGGAGGACGTGCACCACTCCATCATCTCGGACTTGCACAGGGGGACTGCCGACGACCGCCGCCGCCTCGCCGTGTACTGCCTCAAGGACGCGTACCTGCCCCAGAGGCTGATCGACAAGCTCATGGTGGTGGTCAACCACGTGGAGATGGCGCGCGTGACGGGCGTGCCGATCGAGTTCATCCTCCGGCGCGGGCAGCAGATCAAGGTGCTCAGCATGCTCTTCCGCAAGTGCCGCGGGAAGAACCTGCTGGTGCCCACGCTGCGGAAGCAGCAGGCCGCCGGCGAGGACGGCGTGGCCTACGAGGGGGCGACGGTGATCGAGCCGCTGCGCGGCTACTACACCGACCCTATCGCCACGCTCGACTTCGCGTCCCTCTACCCCTCCATCATGATGGCCCACAACCTGTGCTACAGCACCCTCGTCGACCCCGCCGAGGTGGCGTCCCTCCCCGAGGAGTCCCTGGCCCGCGCCCCGACCGGGCACACCTTTGTGCTCGAGAAGACGAAGCGAGGCATCCTCCCGGAGATCCTCACCGAGCTCCTGGCGGCGCGCACGGTGGCCAAGCGCGACATGAAGGCCGCCAAGGACCCGATGGTGCGCGCGGTGCAGAACGGGCGGCAGCTGGCGCTCAAGGTGTCGGCGAACTCCGTGTACGGCTTCACCGGCGCGACGGTGGGGCAGCTCCCGTGCCTCGCGATCTCCTCCACGGTGACGGCGTACGGCCGTGATATGATCCACATGACCAAGGATGCGGTGGAGCGCATCTACACGCGCGAGAACGGCTTCCCGGCCGACGCAGTGGTGGTGTACGGCGACACGGACTCGGTGATGGTCAAGTTCGGCGTGCCCGACGTGCCCACGGCGATGAAGCTGGGCGAGGAGGCGGCGGAGGAGGTGACGAAGCTCTTCCCCAGCCCCGTGCGGCTCGAGTTCGAGAAGGTGTACAGCCCCTACCTGCTCATGAACAAGAAGCGCTACGCCGGCCTCTACTGGACCCGCCCCGACCGCTGGGACAAGCTGGACGCCAAGGGCATCGAGACGGTGCGGCGAGACAACTGCGCCCTGGTGCGGCGCGTGGTGGAGACGGTGCTGCGGAAGATCCTGATCGACCGGAGCGTGGAGGACGCCATCGCGTACACCAAGGGCGTCATCTCCGACCTGCTCCAGAACAAGCTCGACATCTCCCTGCTCGTCATCACCAAGGCGCTGGGGAAGGCGGCCAACTCGGCCGACTACAAGGCCAAGCAGGCGCACGTGGAGCTGGCGGAGCGCATGCGCAAGCGGGACGCCGGCAGCGCCCCCGTCGTCGGGGACCGCGTCCCGTACGTCATCATGCAGGCGCCCAAGGGCACGCCCAACTACCTCAAGAGCGAGGACCCGCTGTACGTGCTGGAGAAGAGCCTGACCGTGGACGCCAAGTGGTACCTGGAGCACCAGCTCTTCAAGCCCCTCACGCGCATCTTCGCGCCCATCGTGAGCAACACGTCGTCGCTCTTCGTGGGCGAGCACACCCGCGTGGTGTCCCGCAAGACGCCGTCGAGCGTCAAGGGGGGCATCATGGCCTTCGCGACGCGGTCCACCAAGTGCATGGCCAAGGGGTGCAACGTCCCCCTCAAGGACGCGTCGGCGGTGGTGTGCGCAAAGCACGCGCCCCGGGTGGGGGAGGTCTACCAGCGGGTGCTGGAGAAGACCAACGCCCTGGAGCGGGACTTTGGCAGGCTGTGGACGCAGTGCCAGCGGTGCCAGGGCTCGCTGCACCAGGACGTGATCTGCTCCGCGAAGGACTGTCCCATCTTCTACATGCGCCGGAAGGTGCAGATGGAGCTCGACCAGCACACCACGACGCTGGAGCGGTTCGGGGACGCGTGGTGATCGCCGCCGGCGCCCGGCACCGATCCGGGAGGCAAGGCAGGGCGGCGCGGCCGGCGCTGGGCCACCGACAGGAGGGCCTTGCTGGCCCAGCGGGCCCGGAGAGGCCGGAGGTGGCGGCGGATGGCAAGAGTGCCGGCACTGAGAAGCCACGGGCGCACGCCCAGCCCGGGCAGCGCCTCCGCTTGCGGCAGCGATTTCTCCTCGGGTTTCCTTTGTTTTGTGAATGCGTACGCCAGTGCGTGGCCCAACGTGACCGCGGAGTGCCGCGACGGCCGTCTCGCGCGGACGTATCGCGCGGCAGTTTCCGTCGAGCAGCGCTGCCCGCCCGAACGGCGCCACACGCGCGCCCCGGACGGCCATACACGGCCACCGCTCAGCCAGGTGACGACAGCACACCGACCATGGAGGTGTGGAGTGCCAGCGTGGGCGTGGACAAGGCCAACGGCCTGGTGCTCGCGCTCGCGGGAGAGGCAGGCGCCGAGGTGTTCGCGCGTCGCCGCGGCGACCCGGCGTCGGGCCTGGAGCTTGAATCGGTGCTCAGAGCCGACGTTCCTTCACACATCGCCGAAGCGGCCGACTGGGGAGGCGAGATGGCGCTTCTGCTGGTGCCCGTTCGCGCGGCTGCGCGCGCCGAAGGCAGCCCCGAGCTACGGCCGACCGACGTGTGGATGTGGTCGGGCCCCACCCGCGGACTGGAGCGCTACCTGCGGTTCGGCGCGCCCGTCACGGGGCTGAAGCGCGTCGGCGGGCCGATGCGTGCCACCTCAAGGGTCGCCGTCCTCCTCCCCGGCGAGATTTTTGTGTTTCAGGGACGCTCGCTGGAGCACAAGTTCGGAATGGCGGTCCGGCCCGCCCCGGCAGTCCTCAGGGAGGGCGCGGCGCGCCCCAGGAGCGGGGAGGCCTCGCCGCCTGACCTAAGCGTATGGCGCCCCGCGGCGTCGGTGTCTTCGCGCTTCCTGGCGGTGACCACGGTGGACGAGCCGCGGCCCGACCCCGGCCTCGTGTCGTCGCGGCAGCTCGGTCGCCGGGGCCGGCGCAGGGAGTCGTCGTCAGCGTCGTCCCGGGGCTCCGACGCCTCCGCTGCCCCCGCGACCGTTGCATCGTCTTCGAGGCGGACTGCGGCCGTAGCCGCCGCTGCCGCAGAGGCGGACGGCGCCTCCGCGGCCCTGACGCTGCGCTCTGTGGCGCAGGACGCCGCCGTCGGCATCCTGCGCCTCGGGAAGGCTCTGGCTGGGGCGGGCTCTGCCGCGGCGGCCGGCGCGAGGGCGGTCATGGCGTCGTCGGCGGTGTCCGGCAAGCCGCCCCGCCGCCCCGCCCGTTCCTCGGCCCCGCAGTCCCCCGGCCGCTTCGACGCGCTGCTGTCTGCCCTGGAGCGCTCCTGCGGCGAGGCCGAGGCGGCGAGCGGCCGCGGCTGCGTGGCCGTCGTGGACCTGGCGTCGTCCCGGCCCGTCGCCCACTGGCGGGCGCACCAGTCCGCCGACGTCACGCTCCTCGCCCTGTCCCCGTCCGGCACCGCGCTGGTCACGGGCGACGCCGGCGGGCAGTCGCTCCGCCTGTGGCGGGTGCTGCCCCCGCTCTCCGGGGCGGCCTGGGCGTCCCCCGGCCGCCGCCTCCTCGCCCGCCTCGACCGCTCCCTCCTCCCCTCCTCGGTGCGCGAGTGCGCCCTCCCCGCGGACGCGTCCGTCGTCGCATCGCTCAGTGCGAGGGCGACGCTGCACGTCTGGGCGCCGGGTGCCCGCGGCCGCTGGGCCGGCCCCACCGACGGCGGGAGCCTAGCCGAGCTCGTACGGCTCGCTGGGGACGGAAGGGAGGCGCACGCCGCCGCCCCGCCGAGCGCCGCCTCGCCGCCGCGGGCGAGCAGCGACAGCTCCCGCCCGGCCGCGGGCTCGGCAGAGGTAGCAGCCCCGGTCGCCCGTGTGGAGGACAGCGCTCAGCTGTGGCAGGGCGCAGAGCCGGGGGGTCGGGAGGGGGGAACGGCAGGCGGCAGCGAGGGCGCCGCGAGCGCGCCGGGGTCCGAGGGCGCACGTCCCGCGGCCTGGGCGTCCACGGCAGAGCCCGGCGCGGTGACGGTGGCGGCCCCCACCGTCGTCGCCGCCTTCGCCGTCGCGGCCGGCGGCGGCACCCCGTGCGCCTCGCTGGCTGACGGCGGCGACGCCGACATGGACCAGGGCCAGGCGCGCGGGGACCTCGAGTCCGTCGCGGCCGTCGACGTCGGCGGCGGGGTGCTGGTGCTCGCGTCGTCGCGGACTGGCGCGCTGTCGGCGTGCCGGCTGCGCCCCGCGGCGATGCCGCCCCGCAAGGCCTCTGCCTCGTCGGCCGCGGTCGCGGGCCTGACGGCGCTGCTGGCATCCTCGTCGGCGGCGCTTGGCGGCTCGTCGGGGCCGCGGGACGACGCGGGCGACGCGGAGGAGGCCAAGGCGGACGAGCCCAGCTCCGCCGAGGAGGCAGAGGCGGCCGTGAGCGCGGCCGACGCCCTGGCCGCGACCGCCCCGGTGGGGGGCGCCGCTCCGGCCGGCTGCGGCGACCGCTGGCGGCTGCGTCTCGTCGGGGTCCGCAGGGCAGCGGCCCCGGCCGCCCCCGGCACCGGGCCCGCCACCACCCCGGCCGCGGGTGCAGCCGATCCCACGCCGGCCGGTGCCGGCGCAAGGGCCGCGGTGGTCACCTCGCTCCCGTCCTCCACGGCCCCGGGCCTCCCCATCCCGGTGTGGGCCCGCCCGACGGTCAGGGTCATGGTGCACTGCGCGGCCGCCCGGGCGCAGAGGACCGCGCACGGCGCCCTTCGCGTGCCGGCGCTCGAGGCCTTTGGCCCGGGGGTGCTGCCCCCGCGGCCCAACCCGCTGCTCGACGACGGCCTGGCGGAGGCCCTCGCCGGCACCCTCGGCTCGCCGTTCTGAGCGCACCCGCCGACGAGCGGAGCAGACGCTGCGCGGCACCAATGCGCCGCCCTGCCGCGCCGGGGCAAACGAAAGCTTGGCGCAGAGCGCGGCGGCAGCACGCGCGACGGCCAGAGGCACTCTCGCGCCCGCCCGAGATGGCAGCGGCCGCGACGACCGACGCCCGCGAGGCCAGGAAGACGATTGTGCTTTTTGATGTGGATGGCACGCTCACGGCAGCTCGCAAGGTGCGGCGGCTCGCAATCTCGCCACGTTGCGCCCGCGCACCAACCCGCGCGCCAAGCACCTCAGCATCCTCAGCCGGCGCGTCCCATCGCAGGCTGCAACCCCGGACGTGCTCGCGTACCTCGAGGAGCTTCGCAAGCATGTATTCACGGGGATGGTCGGCGGGTCGGACCTCGCAAAGCAGCAGGAGCAGCTCGGCGACGACGGTGAGACGGCACCCGGCCGAGCGCTGGCGCGGCCCGGCCGACAGGGACGTGAACGACACTCCTAGGGCCGCAGAAGGAGCGTGCGATGGGCCCGACCAGAGCGCTCACCCGAGCCGCGTCCGACCGCCGCCGCAGTGGTCAATATGTTTGATTTCGTCTTCCCCGAGAACGGGCTTCGCGCGTTCGACCAGGGCGCCCTCGTGGCCGAGGCCTCGTTCAAGGACCACGTCGGGGAGGCCAACCTGAAGCGGCTGATCAACTTCATCCTCCGGTACCTCGCGACGGAGGTCGACTGCCCGGTGAAGCGCGGCACGTTCATCGAGTTCCGCAAGGGCATGCTCAACGTGTCGCCGATCGGGAGGGACTGCTCGAGGGAGGAGCGCAACGCGTTCGAGGCGTGGGACAAGGAGTCGGGCTGCCGCACGGCCATGGTGGCCGCGCTGAAGGCCGAGTTCGGCGACCTCGGGCTCAAGTACTCCATCGGCGGCCAGATCTCGTTCGACGTCTTCCCGGAGGGCTGGGACAAGACGTACTGCCTCCGCTTCCTGCCCGAGGACCGCTTCTCCACGGTGCACTTCTTCGGGGACAAGACCTTCGAGGGCGGCAACGACTTCGAGATCTACGAACACGCGCGGGTGGCCGGGCACACGGTGGTAGGGCCGGAGGACACGCTGGCGCAGTGCAAGGCGCTCTTCCCGGAGACGGCTTGACGGGCAGCGCGTGGCGGCAGAGCCCGAGCGTGTCGTTGGATGCGTGTGATGGCATAGCGCGCGCAGGGGCAGACACTCTGCGTGGCATCGGCCGCGGATCTCCGCCCAGGCGCACGCGCGCGCAGCACGCTACCCGCGGCCCGATCGCCGCGGCGGGCCCGAGGCCGCCCTGGCTGCGGCCCGGAGCGCCGCGTCTTGCGCGGCCTTGGCCGCCGAGATGGCCTCGCGCGACTCCGCCACCCGGCCGTCGGACGCCTCGGCCCGGGCGGCCGCTGCGCCCGCCGCGGCCCTCGCGTCCGGGTCCTTCCCCGCCGCGACGGCGATGGCACCGCGGCGCATGGCCTCAGCGATGGCACGGAGAGCCTCCGACGCCTCGGGCTCCGGCCCGGCGCCGCCGCCCGTGCCGGACACCGCCGACAGCCGAGCCTGGACGTCCGCCGCCGCGGCCAGCTCCAGGGCGCGGCGCGCCGCTGCCGGCCGCGGGGCAGCCTCCGCCAGGGCAGGGAACGCCGCGGCCAGGGCGTGCCCCACGTCGCCCCGCACGGGCTCCCTGACCCGCACGAGGAGCTCCGGGAGGGTCCTCGGCCCGAGCCAGGACGCCGCCGCGACGATCAGGTGGCCGCCTGATGACCCGTCGGCCCCCTCGACCGTGATCAGGCGGGGCGGGAGCTCGCTCCCGGGGCTCAGGTGGCCGCTTCCCCGGAGCCAGGCCGCCGCGGCGGTCGCGTCAACAGCCTGCTCCTCCGTGCCGCACGCGGCCGTGACGGAGCCCGGATCGACCTCACGCGCCACGAGGGCGGGGACCGATGACACCCCCGCATCGCCCAGGAGGGCGGCGGCGTCCGCGTCAGGGGAGAGCAGGGCGGCCGCCTCGGCGGCGCTCAGGCAGCGGAGGACTTCCGCCGCCAGCCCCGGGGAGGACGCCGCGAGCACGGCGCCGCGAGGCCCGGCCCTCTGCTGCGCGGCCGCCGCGGCCAGGAGCGAGGGCCAGGCCCCGATGACCCAGAACGGGCACCTCTCCGCCGCCGCCGCCACCGCCGCCGCCGCCGCCGCCGCCTCGGCCCCTTCCCCTGCTCTCCCGGCGGCCGCCGAGACGGCCGACGCCGGGCGTGCCACCTTGAACGCCGGCCCGAGCCAGCCACCGCGGCCGCCCCAGCCCTGCGCCACGGCAGCCTCCAGCGCCCTCCTGTCCGGTGAGTGCGGCGACAGCTCGTGTCCCACGAGGCCGCCTGCCGTCGACAGCACGGCCTCGCGGAGGGCCCCTGACGCCGCCTCCTCGTCCGCCGCCTCCAGCCCGACCCACCGCCACAGCACCGACCGGGATGCGGCGGCTGCGCTCTCCGCGCTCCGCCGCTCCTGGCTCCGATCGGCGTGCGCGCTCGCAGCCTCTCTCACGGCGGCGACCGCGGCGCCCGTTGCCGCCGCCCGGATGCGGTGCTGTCTGTCTGCCTCGGCCTCGACCGCCGCGACACCCTTGCGCACCGCAGCCTCGAGCGAGGACAGGGCCGTCGATAGCTGGGCGTGCGCCGCCTCGGCGGTCGACGCCGCGGCGCGCCGCCGTGCCTCCGCCTCGAGAACGTCTTGCGCGTGGCGGGAGAGCGCCTCGCTCACGTCCGCGGCGAACGCACCCGCTCTGGCGGCCGCGGCTCCAACTGCCGCGTCCCGCTCCGCGCCCGGAACCGGCCTGCCGTCGAGCTGGCGGAGCCGCGGCAGCGCCAGGACCACCATGTCCCTGTAGCCCCGCGCGGCCGCGACGGGGCACGGGCCGAAATGCGGGTCGTCGAGGGAGAGGGAGCGAAGGGCAGGGATGTGCGCCAGGCGGTCGAGGTCTGCCAGCGTCGCGATCGGGTTGCCGGCCGCGTTGACCGCCTGGAGCGACGGCAGAGCCTCGAGGCCCCGGAGCGACGACACTCGGTTGTCCTGCACCCAGAGCTCCTTCAGCTCGGCCATGCCGCCGAGCCCGCGCACTGACGTCAGGCGATTCGACCACAGCCAGAGGCGCTGCACCCTCGGGCACCCCGACAGGTCCTCCAGCTCCTCGATGCCGTTGGCGTTCAGGAGCAGGTCACGGCAGCACGGCAGCTCGAGCCGCCCCACGCGAGTGAGGCGCTTCTGCTCCGTCACGCACAGCCGCACCAGGGTCGAGCGCACGGGCGTGAGGCCGCACGGGGATCCACCGAGCCGCTCCAGTCCCGTGTCAATGACTGCATTGGCAAGTGGTGACAATGAAGCGAGAGGTAGACCCGGAACAACGGCCCGTGGACGCGCCAGGACGCGGCGGGGAGGGGGGAGCTGGGCGGCCGAGCGCCCGCCCACGCGGGCTGCCAGGCACCACTGCCGCACGCAGCGAACGCACAAACTCACGTGTCAACGACTGCAGCCTCGGGAGCTGCGCCAAGACCTCAGCAGGCAGCGTGGCGGCTTGCGAGAAGATGATTTCAACTTGCTTAACGCTGGCAAGGTCCTCCGTCCCCGTGGCATCGACCTGCGGCGTGTGTGAAAGGTGTTTACGCTTTTCAACGGCCGGCCCGGCAGGCAGCCGGCGCCCCTGCTGTCCTGCTTGCCGCAACGGCCGAGCCGGCAGCGGCTCACGAGCATCTCCCGAGATAGCACGGCGCCCCGGGCCATCACAACCCCGAAACGCGGCCGTCTGCAAGATCCCGGTCGCCCCTCGCGGGTCGGAACCCGGGGCCGAAATGGAGACGCCGGGTGCCGCCCGACAGGGGCAAGAGTGCTGCCGCGGCAAGCTCTGCCATCAGGAAGGCGTCGGCACGCTCCCCACCGGGCGTGAATGCTTGCCCGCGCGTGCCTCGGCGTCTTGGGGCTGTCTGAAAATCCGCGACGCTCCTGTTGCGCGGCGCAGGACGCCCGGGCGGTGCGGCAGGACGAGTCAACGACCCGACAGAGCCTGGCTTTGAAGAAAAAAACCTCACGGCGGAAGGCGCACTCTCTCGCCGCCGTCGGACGACCCCGGTACCATGGCTGATTCCAAGACCGCGCTCCTTGTCGCAGGGACCGCAGCAGCGTCCGCCGTGGCGACGGCGATCGCGATGCGGTACCTGCACAAGGCCGATGAGGAGCGCCGCGATGCGGCCACCAAGAAGGCGATCAAGGCAGCCACGGACGCCATCCCCGCCGTCGCACTCCCCCGCGCTACCAGCGGCAAGTCGTTCCCGTCGGTGAAGCGCATCCCGCGCACGGAGCAGAAGCGCGTGCTCGTGACCGGCGGAGCCGGGTTTGTTGGGTCGCACCTCGTGGACGCGCTCATGCGCCAGGGCCACATCGTGTACGTTCTGGACAACCTCTTCACCGGACGCCGCGAGAACATCGAGCACTGGATCGGTGAGGCGGCTCTGTGCGGGCCATGGCGCTCAGGGCGCGGGCGCGGAAACCCGAGACGCATCTCGGCCTGCGAAGCGCGGCATTCCCCGCCACGCCGGGCGTGCGTCAGCCCTGCGCTCCGCCCCCCTCGCCCGAAGCTCACACCGCCATCCCCTGCCCATGCCCCCCCCCTTCCGCAGGCCACCCCAACTTTGAGTTCTTCCAGGGGGACGTGGTCCACCCTTTCTTCGTCGAGGTCGAGCGCATCTACCACCTGGCCTGCCCGGCCTCACCCCCCCACTACCAGAGCAACCCGATCAAGACGATCAAGTGCTCGACACAGGGCTGCATGAACATGCTTGGCCTGGCCAAGCGTTGCAAGGCGCGGCTCCTCTTCACCAGCACGTCCGAGATCTACGGCGACCCCATGGTGCACCCGCAGCCGGAGTCCTACTGGGGCAACGTGCACACGTGGGGGCCGCGCGCGTGCTACGACGAGGGAAAGCGCGTCGGGGAGACGATGTGCTACTCG
>Ga0136560_1000692_pt1 | contig 16978 bp, 13 predicted proteins | sample AntRauMeHopE1497_FD_104925 | JGI IMG/M metagenome (GOLD analysis project Ga0136560, IMG submission 104925) | Saline lake microbial communities from Rauer Islands, Antarctica - Metagenome Hop E1 #497 | ecosystem: Environmental > Aquatic > Non-marine Saline and Alkaline > Saline | place... | reverse complement strand
TGTCTGGCGCCTTGCGCTCCGGTGCGGGCGTGGTGCCACCCGTGACCGCGGTCGAGGCGGCCGGGCCGGACAAGCGCGTCGCGCAGGAGGGTCGGGAGGAGCGGCGCCGTGCGCGGCAGGCGCGGCGGGCGAGGAGCGGGGAGGCGGCGCTTGCGTCCGCGCCGACGGGGCTGAACGCTCACGTGCTCGTGGTGGACGACGACGAGACGATCCGGGACAGCACGCGTCGCATCCTCCGTCTCCTCAAGTGCACATGCGTCCTGGCGGCAGGGGCCGCCGACGCCATGGAGGCGGCGGAGGGGCATTTCGACGCGGTGCTGATGGACATGACGCTCGAGGGGGGCGAGACGGGGCCGGATGTGCTGCGGCAGCTGCGAGTCGGGGGCAGGTGCTCGGCACCGGCCATCCTGGCGACCGGTGATGACCGCATCACGCATGACCAGGCCAGCGCGATGGGGTTTCGCGGGCTCATGGTGAAGCCCTTCGCCCTGAAGGAGGTCCGGCAGGCGCTGGAGATGGTGCTGAAGTCGGGGGCGGCGGGTCCGCCGGTGCGTGCCGCCGCCAGTGGCGCAAGGGCGAAAGCTTGATGGCTTGGAGGCTAGCAGGCGGGTTCAGAAGCGACTGGGATTGACAGCGATTGGGTGCGAGGGCAGCGAGTGTTTGCGCGCGCGGCCCCGTACAGTGGGGCCGCGCCTCATCAGCGAGAGTCAGGCATTGCAGGGCCGCTCACACGCCGGGCGCGCATCGCCAGAGGCCGGCCGCGCCCCCGGCCGGCGCCCCGCCCCTCACGCCACGTACTCGTACACGCGGCGGTCGTCCTCGGAGCGGCAGAGGTAGTCCCGGTCGATGAGGTTCTCGACGCGGAGCTTGAGGTCGGCGGGCTTGGGCGTGAAGCGGTGGCAGAGCATGCGCACGGCCTCGGAGATGAGCTCTGCGTGCTTGAGGCGCTTGCGGGCCTTCATGATGCGGACGATGGCGGCGTCCATCTGGTTGCGGCGGGCGATGATGACCTGGTCGGGGACGCCCGACGCGGCCTTGGCGTCGCCGAGGGCGGACTTGAGGGTGACGAGCTTGATGCGGTTGCGGATCTTGGCGCTCTTGAACTTGGCGTTGGCCGCGAACTCGTCGTCGTCCTCGATGACCTTGCCCTTCTTGCGCTTGATGAGGATGCGGGCCGCGGGGGTGCACAGCGACACGAGGTGGCGCTTGAGCTCGAGCTCGGGGATGCCCGTCTCGGCGCGGATGCGGCCAAAGGTGCAGGTCTCCGAGTCGTTAAAGAGCTGGAGGATGCACATCTGGTAGGTGGAGACCACCAGCTCGTAGCGCCGCGCCGCGCAGTGCATCGTCACCTCCGCGGTGCCCTGCGCCGTGGCCCACTCCAGCCGGCGGCCGCTGTGCCTGCCGAGGTACCAGTCCTTGAAGCCGTCGGCCACCGGCTGCACCGCCGCGGGGAGCGTGCACGGAGCCTCGCTGATGTTGGGCCAGTGCACCGTGGTGAGGATGGTGACGTCAAGCGCGACGGTGCGCGACGAGCCCTGCGGGGACGTGGGAGGGGCAGGGGGCGGGTAGCGCGGGGCCCGCGAGGGGCGGCTGCCCGGCGGCGGTGCGGGGTCGGGGATCGGCGCCTGGCCGCGCGCTCTCACGGTGTCCCTGCGGTAACGAAGCATCTGCTGGCGGGAGGTGGCGAGGTCCGCGAACATGCCCTCCATCTTGGAGGTGAACTGGGGCCCGCACTCGGCCTTGAGCTTGACGATCATGGACCGCTCGGCGTCGTCGTTGATGGTGCGGCCGGTGAGGAGGCGGCGCTGGAGGTGCTGCTTGTAAAAGGTCTCGAACACGTCCTTGTCCTTGACGAAGCGGAAGGCGGTGATGACGGCGGACAGGGTGTCGTCGATCTCCTCGGGCGCCTTGGTCTTGAAGCCCTGGCGGAACTCGGCGTCGAGGAACTGCGGAGGCAGGGAGGGGAACGTGGGGGGTGAAACTGGTGGCCAGGGGCTTCCGGCCAAAGGGCCGGGGATGCGCTCGCGGCTTTGGAGCCGCGGCGGCTCACGAGGGAGAGGAACTGTGCGCAGCGGCCGTCGACGTTGACGAAGAACTCAAAGGCCTCCTTCATGGAGCGCAGGAACTGGCGGTCGCTGTCGAAGCTGCCCTCGGCGATGGCGAGGAAGTGGGCGTGCATGGCCAGGAGGCGCTCCACGAAGCGCACCGGGTTCTTCGCCTCCTCCGTGTCGGTGACCAGGGCCCGCCCGTTGGTCTCGATGTGCCGCTGGAAGCGGTCGCGGAGGATGCCCATGGGTGTCATCTCCTTGGTGACGAACGCGCCCGACTCCTTGCCGGCCACGCGCACCGCGACGGGGTACGGCGTGGTGGTGCGCACCATGGCGAAGAGCCGGTACATGGAGGCGAGCTCGTCGGTGCGCGCGCCGTCCATCATGGAGATGGCGCCGGACTCCATCTCCACGATGGTGGTGGTGTGGTCGGCGATGAGCCGGCGCTCCACCACGGCGCGGAGGCGCTGCCCCGTGGCGTCGGTGAGGTAGTCCTGGACCCGGGAGCGCTCCTCCGCGATGCGGGCCTCGGCCTTGTGCAGGTAGTCGGAGCAGGTGGACGAGGCCAGGACGTCGGCCGACTCGGCGCGGTAGAAGGCGTCCGTCTCCTCCAGGAACCGGCCCTCGAACACGCTGTCGTACACCCCCATGCGCACGAGCATGTTGAGCGAGCCGCGCATGAGAGAGCTGTCCACGGTCTCCCCGCCGCGCGCGCGCGCCACCATCTGCATCAGCATGTCCGCCACCCGCGTGGGAACGTCCGTGTGGCGCAGCACGTGGTCGCGGAACTCGAGCACGGCCATGTCCATCACCGGCCGGAGCTTGTGCGGGATCACGTACGACCGATCCTGCGGGGCAAGGCTCGGGCAGGGGCGGCGACCGGCAAACGGTGAGCTTGCGCGCGCACAACGCACAACGCACGTGCAAGGCATGCGCCGCAAGATGTCGCGGGAGGGCGGCGTCTTCGGCCCGGGAGAAACCGAGATGGCCGTGAACGAGACTACGGCCCGCGCTTGCCGCTGTCGGCTCCTCCTTTACGCCCGACCGCACGCCGCTTGCAGCTGACTGGTGTACCCCACATATGTGCCGGCTGGGACGACGCTTGGGGCGCTCAGCGGCTCAGCGGAGCCCCCCGACGAATGCAAGGATCGTGGACTGCCGAGCCGAATTTCCTGCCTCTCACCAGGTACATCAGGAAGTCCGAGAGCATGCGCGATGTCGTCAGATGCCGCTTCCACTGCTCGTGCAGCGCCGGAAGGATGTGCTCGGCGGGCTGCTTGGACACCTCCACGGACACCGAGTTCTTCAGGTGCGTCCTGATCACGCCCTGGATGCCCTCGTACAGGGTCTTTCCGTGCTTGTGCAGCACGAGGTTGTATGCGTACCTGCGCGCGGTGAGAGAGGCGGATCCGGGGGCGTGCTGGGCGTCCCGGCCGTTCATGGACCGTGCACGCGGATGACTGGGGCAGAAAACGACGGCGGCCGGGCTCTCACCTGTACAGTTGCTCGAAGCTCAGCTCCTCCAGGCTGGTCCCCACGAGAATGCTCTCAGCTGCTGCCCTCAGCTTGTCCCAGGTCTCGCGGATCTGGCCCGCATCGTAGCGGCTGAGCGTCGTGAATGGCTTAATCACGAACTTGCGGCGTGTTGACATGGCCGCAGAACCTCAGCGCGGCACAATGCCAGGGGTTCAGACACACCAGCACCGACCTACGGGTCAAGAGGGGGCGGGAGCGGGGAGGCCTTCGACAGCACGCAGCCCAAGCGGCGGGCCCGTCGAGTGTGAGCAAGTGCCGCCGGCGTTCCGTGGTAGAGCGTTTCCGGATTGGCTCTCGCGCGAGACGCGCCCAACAAAGGCCAACACGGGACAGTGAGGCCGCACACAACACCACCACGCCGGCACAGGGCATGGATACCGGCACCACCACCACCGAGGAAGCCGTCGGACAGGTCTGGCTCTGCCGGGACGAGAACTGCAACGACGAGTCTTGCGCCGGAGGCATCGGCAAGCACTCTTGGCGTCACCGGGCCGGGTCTCGAGGCTCGGACCGTGTGCCATGCTTCGCATCGTCGGGGCGATCGTGCTCGCAGCGGCTGTGGCTCGGGCCGTCGAGCCGCAGGCCTTCGATCCGGTTGCAGACCCTGCCGCCGTTGTGACCGCGAGCGACAAGCGAGCCCGGTTCACCGTCCTCACGGACTGCCTGGTGCGCTCGGAGTACGCCGTGACGGCGGGCCAGTTCGAAGACCGCGCCACTCTCGCGTTTATCAACCGCAAGCAGGCGGTGCCCAAGTTTTCGTCCTCCGAGTCGGCGGGCACGCTCACCATTACCACGGGGTGTGTCACCGTCGAGTACAAGCTCAACTCGGCGTCGTTCGATGGCGCCCTGACCATCTCATCCGCGGCGTCGTCGTCGCCAAAGTTCGCCTGGACCCCCGCGGACGGCCTCGTTGCCCCCGGCAACCTGCTCGGCACCATCCGGAGCCTGGATGACATCCACACGATCGACCTCAACTGTGAGCCCCGCGGGCGTTGCCGCAGCCGGCGTGCCGCGCCAGCGAGTCCGACTGGCCCTCCCTGTTTCCACGCGCCGCCCCGCCGCAGGCACCGTCAACGCCGACGTGAAGATCCACGACGAGAGCCTCCACTGCGTGTGGTCGCCCTACAGCCGTGAGGGCTGGCACGTGATCGAGGACTCGCAGACGACTCTGCTGGACGCCGACGACTGGGTCACCAACGACACGTCGGCGGCCGCGTCTGACCTGTACTTCTTCGGCCACGGGGCGTCGTTCCGCGGCGCGATCCAGGACCTGTCCCTGGTGTCGGGGAAGCACCCCCTGCTCCCCAAGTACTCTCTCGGCGTGATGTGGTCCCGCTGGTACGACCTCTCCTTCCACGACGTGCGCTTCCTCGTGGACGAGGGATACTCCTCGCGCAGCATGCCCCTCGACCTCTTCGTCCTGGACATGGACTGGCACGCCATCTACAAGGGCGTGGGGCAGGAGTGGACGGGCTGGACGTTCGACCGGAACCTCTTCCAGGAGCCCGACGACTACTTCGCATGGCTCCGCCACCGCAACCTCGCCGCCTCCCTCAACATCCACGACGCCGACGGCGTCTCCCCCACCGACCTCCGCTACCCCGCGATGGCCGCCGCCCTGGGCATGGACCCGGCCGGGAACACCACCATCCAGGCCTGGTTCGACGACAAGGACTACATCCAGGCCCTGGAGGACATCATGCTCCGCCCCTTCCAGGACGGATCCGGCCACCGCTTCGCCATCTGGCGCGACTGGCAGCAGGGCGGGCACACCTGCGTCCGCACCCGCGGCCTCAACCCCACCATCTGGCTCAACCACATGTCCGTGACGGACCCGTACCGCCGCGGGGAGAACTGGCGCGGCTGGACCCTCGCCCGCTACGGCGGCATCGGCTCGCAGCGCTACCCGACGGGCTTCAGCGGCGACGTGCAGCACGACTGGACGTCGCTCCAGTTCCAGGTGTACTTCACCACCACCGCCGCCTCCGTCTCCTTCCAGTGGTCCAACGACATCGTCCCCGCCCAGGGGTCCGGAAACAACGAGATGCACACCCGCTGGATCCAGTGGGGCGCCTTCAGCCCCCACTTCCGCTCCCACGACGCCGGCAGCGGCGTTGGCAACTGCGCGGACCTGTTCGGCTGCGCCCTCATCGAGCCCTGGGACGCCCCCAAGGACTTCCTCGATGCCAACCGCGCCGCTCTCGCCATGCGCCAGGCCCTCACGCCCACGTGGTACACCCTCAACCGCGTGGCTTACGACACCGGGCTCGTACCCGTCCGCCCCATGTACCTGGGCTGGCCCCAGGAGGAGGCCGCCTACTCGCAGCTGGTCCGCAACCAGCAGTACACCATCGGCGAGGACATCACCGTCAGCCCCATCACCGCGCCGCGCGACACCACGTCGCTCATCTCCAACTGGACCGTGTGGCTGCCCCCCGGGCAGTGGTACGACGAGGTCACCGGGCGGCTGTGGAACACCAGCCAGCTGACGGCCCCCGCCAACGTCTCCTCGGCCTACGACATCAGCGAGGTGCCTCGCGCCGTGCGCTCCGGCGCCGTCATCGCCCGCATGCCGTACGACCCCACCGACGTCATCGCCGTGGCCCGCCGCAACTACACGCACCTTGTCTTCGACGTGTACCCCGGCGACGAGGCCTCGGGGACCGCCGACGTCTACGAGGACGACGGCGAGTCGCTCGACTACGTCACCGGCTCTTTTGCCGTCACCACGGCCCGGTACACCCGCTCCGGCTCCGCCTCGGCCTCAACCACCACCGTCGCCGTCTCCACCAACGGCTCCTACCCCGGCCTCCCAGCCTCCCGGGCCTACTCCGTCCGCCTCGTCATGAGCTACCCCCCCACCGCCGTCACCGTGGCCGGCCGCCCCGTCCCCTACTCCCGCTTCGGCTGCGACGCCTCCTCCCGCGACCCCGCGCGCATCCAGTCCTGCTGGTCGTACGACGGGAACACGCTCACCACCACCGTCACGGCCGCCGGCGTGGTCACCGCCGACGGCGGCACCATCGCCGTCACCTCCCGCTCCTGGGCCCCCGCGTGCAACTCACCCCTCAACGGCGCCCGCGGTGCCATCCAGCGCGCGCAGCTGGTCAAGCGCACCGTGATCGACCCCGCCCTCCGCCCGGGCAACGTCAAGAGCGACCTCTACCACCTCCAGTGGCTCTCCTCCGCGGGGGACGCCCTCAGCTTCCAGGCCGGGCCGTCCGGCAACGCCACCGCCTTCGATGCTACCCTGACCGCGGTCACGCAGGCACTCGAGTCGACGGTGAAGCAGCTCAAGGCGCTCTCCCCCCTGGCCATCGACGAGAACCGCACCGTCCGCGCGTCCGCTCTCATGCGCACGGCATGGGCGGGGTGGAACGGTGTCATCGGGTGAGAACGGGCAGCCGTGCCGGGGCGGGTTGCAGAGCGGGTGACGCGGAGGCCCAACGATTGCCCCAAGCACGAAAAGGTTGACACACAGCCCCGCAACCCGCAAGCGCGCCCCGGTACCAGCGCATTGCCCGCAAACGCCAGGCAACGCGTGCCCACCCCGAGCCGTCGCTTCGGGCGCGCAACGGCCGACTGCAACGGAGGCAGGGAGCCGCATTCCCGACCCGCGCCGCCCCTGATGAGCGGCGGCCCTGTGGGCGGTAAGTGGAGCAACGAAGAAGACCTGACCCTCCGCCAAGGTGAGACTGGATCGGCCGAGAGTCGCCCAGGGCGGAGAGGCAGGGCGAGAGTAGCTTGCGAGCCGCCCGGCCGTTTCCACGCCCGATGGCGTCGCTGTCTTGCTTGCCCCCATCCGTCGGCCCCGCCTTGCGGCCACGGAAGCGTATGTCCTACCAACCGCTTGCCGTGATTTGCGGGCCTGGCCGCGCTGGGGCAGCTCTCGTGCCTGGGGCACGCCGGCGAAGCCGCTTGACCCGAAGCCTCCGCATCCGGCCTTCGCGCGACGGCCGGGTTCCCGATGGATGCGGCGCGGCCACCATACTTTGTGGCTGCGCGATGCTGCCGATTTTGCTGCAGGCGTCGAGACGCTCGGAGCCAAGAACTGGAAGCGCATCTCGGAGGAGTACCTGCACGGGAGGAGAACCGATGTCCAGTGCCTCCACAGGTGGCAAAAGGTCCTGCGCCCGGGCCTCGTCAAGGGGCCGTGGACCTCTGAGGAGGATCGCATCATCGTCAGCTGCATCAGGGCAGGCGTGACGAAATGGTCCGAGATCTCCGAGCGCATCCCGTGAGTCTTGCTGTCGGCGCCGTTCCCGCGCGGGATTCCCCTCGCCGAGGCGCCCCGGTCCGCAAGAGCGCCCCGCACTGCTGATGCGCGCGTGCCTTGCTCATCGCTGGGGCCGTACCGTCCGCCGGCGCAGGGGGCGAATCGGCAAGCAGTGTCGGGAGCGCTGGTTCAACCACCTGGACCCGTCCATCAAGAAGGACCCCTGGTCGGCCGAGGAGGACCGCATCCTCGAGGAGGCGCAGTCCCGCATCGGGAATAAGTGGTGCGAGATCGCCAAGCTGCTCCCAGGGCGGTCCGAGAACTCGGTGAAAAACCGCTGGAACAGCGCCATGCGGCGCAAGCGACACGCCGAGCGGCTCAAGGCGCAGGGCGCGCCCGAAGAGGCGGTGCGCGCGGCGGCCAAGGTCCCCCGGGCCAAGTCGAGCGGCAAGCGGCGCCCCTCGACCGGCGCCTCCTCGTCGAGGCGCAGCTCTGCCCAGTCGACGCCCGTGCGCGCCAGGCCCATAGACGATGACGATGACGACGATGACGATGACGACGGCGACGACGACGACGACCTCCTCGAGGCGGACGGAGGGGCGCCGGGCGGCGCTGGCGTCGGGGCGGCAACGCCGGAGCGGACGCCGGCCGAGAGCGACTCCCGGCGTGTGTCTCTCATTGCCGCGGCGCTGTACGGCCGCACGGCGGTGCCCCCGTGGCCGGGTGCCTCGCGCGGGGCGGACGGGGCCTCCGCGGCTGCCTTGGCCGACCCGGCGTCGTCGGGCGCCGCCGCCTCGACGTACGGCGTCCCAACGGGATATGCCGCGGGCGTGTACGAGCTTCCCAGGCCCTCGCACGCCGTGGCGGGATCGCCGGTGTCTGACGCCAGCGGCGGCCGCGACGACACCCGAAGGGCCCCGCGAGGCATGGACGACGACGACGACGACGACGATGACGACGACGACGACGAAGCGAGCGGTCCGGGCTTCGGCCGCCCCCCTTCCCTCCTCAGCGGCGCCAGCCCCTCTGTGGCGAGCGGCGCCTCGTCGACCCTCGCCGCCCAGGCCCGCGGCTCGCCGTCGAGCGGCCTCGCAGCCTCCCTCACCCGATCCCTCCCCACCAACCGCGTGAGCAGGTCCAACTCCGCGCCGCAGCCCCCGGCGTGGGCCACGGCCACCGCCCCGGCGTCCACGGGGCGAGCCAAGAGGAGCCGCCACGACCGGCGGCGCCCGCTCGCAGCCGCGGGGCATCCCCACGCCGCCGCCTCGCGCGACGGCGGGGCCGTCCGGCCGTCGCAGGAGGACAGGAGCATGCGCCGCGTCTCCCGGCGACTCTCGGCGGGGGAGGGAGCGGCGGGGGCGGGCTGGAGCCAGGGCGCGGCGGCCGCCGCCGCGGGCGCCGACGACGACGACGACGGGTCGGGAGCCTTCTTGTACGGGACGGGGACGGCGGTGCCGGGGGGCCCGGCCATGGCGCCCGAGGCCGTCAGGGTACGCTCACCCTTTGGCGTCGGGTCGGGGCCTGCTGGCGGCGGGGCGCCGTCGGGCCGGTCCGGCCGCGGTCGGTCGTCGAGGCCAGCCTTCACCCCCGGCATGCTGACCTCGCCCCCCGCCGTCAGCCCCTCGGCTCTGCCAGAGGAGTCGATCGACGTCTCGACGGACACCGTCACGGGCCTCCGGGACAGGAAACGGTCCAAGCCGGCGGCGTTGTGCGGCTCCCTGGAGCTCTTCCGGCCGCTCGACAGCAGCGATGCCGACGTCAGCGCCGGGTTCGGCCTGCCCCCGCTCGGGCACGGCGCGGGGGACGGGGCCGGGGGCGGCTCCCTGGAGCTGCTCACCGTCGCCGCGGCAACCAACGCGGCCCTCTCCCGGCCCTTCCGGGACGGGGGCAGGGACCACCACTCCAACCCCTTCTCGGCCGCCGCAGCCATGGCCTCGACGCCGGGCCCATCCTCCTCCTCCTCGGCTGCCGCTGCCGCCGCCGCCGCCGCCGCCCCGGATCCCGGATCCCGGTCCGGCATCGCTGGGCTCTACACCCCCGCGGGGCACTCCGCCGCACCCACGTTCGGCCTCAGGCCATCCCCGCCCACCGCACCGGGCTCTACCGAGTCCAGGACGACCTCCACTCCCGGAACGTCCGGGAACGGGCAGAGCCCCGTCCGGAGCCGCGACGGGCTTGCTCTCCCAGCAGCTTCCGCCCCCCTGGCGCCCCCGTCGGCAGAGCTCAGGGGCCAGCGCTCGCGCGGCCCCGTCCGCCCGGGGGTGGAGGTCACCTTTGCGGACCTGCCCTCCTCGGGCGAGCCGAGGCCGACGCTGCGCTCCGCCGCCGCCGCCGCCGCCGCCGGCCCCACCGGCGCGTTCCACATGAGCCAGGGCGGTCCCAGCCCCGGGAACACGCTCTCCAGCGCGGAGGATAGCGGCTCGGGCCACGGCGTAGTGGGCTTCGCCGCCGGGCGTGGCGTGATCGCCTCCACGGGGCCGGTGCCGCCCGAGCTGGCGGTGGAGCCGTCCGACGCGACTGACCGCTCGCTGCACTGGCACCAGACGACGGAGGCGGGCGGCGGCGTGGCCTTTGCCTCCTTCGGCGGCGACGCGCCCGCCACCCCCGACGTCCGCACGCGAGCCGTGACGGCGGGGCAGGCCGCCGCCGCGGCTGCCGCCGCCAACCCCGAGGCCAGGCACATGCCCTCGGCGGGAGCAGGCAGCCCCTCCGCCGCCGCACCGACCTCCTCCTCCTCCTCCTCCTCGGCGGCCGCCCCTCCCGTCGCCGACGCGGCCGTCACCGCGTCCCTCACCGCCGTCCTCGCCTCCGACCCGGCCATGATGGGCGTCCTCCGGTCCGCCACCAACGTCGTCATCCAGAAATACATCGCAGCGTCCGTCGCCGCGGCCGGCGTCCCAGCCGCCCTCGGCGGCGCTGCCGCCTCGGCCGTTCTGGGGCTCACGCTGCAGGGGCAGACCGCCCCCGCGCCAATGCCCGCCGGGGTGTCCGCTGACGCCGCCGCCCGCCTCCGCCTCCTCCTCGACCCCTCCAGGCTCCAGCGGACCCAGGAGAGCACCGTCGCCGTCATTGCCGCCCGGGCCCTCGCGCTCGTCGAGGCGTCGGGTGGTGCTCCCTTCGCCCTGCCGGCAGCCGGCGCCCTCGCCCCGGCCCACTCCGCACGCCTGATGCAAGCCCTCACGGCAGCCGCCGCCGCCGTCGCCGCCGCTCCCCTCGCACCCGTCCAGCAGCAGCAGCACCAGGCACAGCCGCAGCCGCCCGCCGGCGTTGACCGGTTCTTCGCCGGACCGACCGCCCCCGTCGCCGCCACGCCCCCGGTCGGCCCCTCCTCCTCCTCCTCTTCCTCTGCAGGCCGCCCCTCGGCCCCGGCCGTCCCTGGCCCGGGGGCCGGCCCTGTCCGCGCCCCCCAGGCCTCTCACGACGACTCGGATCTCTCCTTCTCCTTTGCAGAGCTCAGCCTCGAAGACGTCAGGATGGACGCCGACGGCAGAGCCGCGGGCGCCCCACCACCGCCCGCCGAACCCGCCCCCGCCCCCGCCCCCGCGCCCGCCGATGCTGTGCGCACGGACATGGGTCCGCCCGCGAGCGTCTCCCGCACCCGCTCGGGTTCCAGAAGACAGATGAGCGACACCGCGAGGCGGCTCATCGGCGCTGACGGCTGACGCGCGAGTGCCGGCGCGGCCGGGCGTGGGTTCGCGCGGCCGGCCCCGGTGCTTCTTGCAACAATTGACACTGTGGCGAGTGCCCCCGTCGACGCAACACGCTGACGCCACACACAGCACGCTGACGCCAGAAGGTCAAACGGCACCGGCGCGGCGCTGCCGTTTCGGCAGGGGAGCCGCGCCCGGCGGGGGCGGGAGGCCGTCCTCCCCAGCCCCGGCGGCTCTGCCCGGCGGGGGCGGGAGGCCGTCCTCCCCAGCCCCGGCGGCTCTGCCCGGCGGGGGCGGGAGGCCGTCCTCCTCCACCGTGGCTGCCCCGTCCGCGGCCCGTGCTGCGGCCGCCTCTTGCGGCGGCCTGTCCGGCGCCGCGGCGTCCTCCGGCGGCGTGTCCGCGGGCTCCAGCACTGCCCTTGCGAAGAGGCTGGCGGCGGCGGAGGACGCGTGCTGCTCGAGGAAGGGCGCGGGGACGTCGGCGCCGATGGTGATGCGGGCTGCGAGGGCAAGGGCAGAGACCGCCGCCTCCTTCGGGGTGAGAAGGAGGCATGCACGCGTGAGGAACGAATCGCGGAGGAGGGAGGAGGCGGCGCGCTGGAGGCGCCCCGACGTGGCGGCGTCCGCCCCGGGCCCCATCCAGCTGCGGTGCAGCTTGGCGAGGGAGTGCAGGGCGCGGGTGACCCAGGGGAAGGGGAGCGTGACGGCGACGTCGAAGGACAGTGAGAGCAGGACCACGTGCTCCTTCTCGAGCACCGCGCGCCGCACGGCCTCCAGCGTCTGCGAGGAGGGGTGGAGGGGGGGCGTTGCGGGGTCGGGTTGGACGGGTGGGCACGGGAGCGGCCTGGCTCGCAAACGTGCCGAAAGCCTCGCGCCTGCCCCGCGGCAGTGGTGGCGGGCCCAGGCTCACATCTTCGTGCCTGGCCGACGAGTCTCGGGGAATGGCCTCCCCCCAAGCGTCAAGGACCGCCATCGCCACGTCGGCGGCCCGCACGGGGGACTCCTCGGCCTTGGCCGCAAGCAGCGTCGCCGCCGCAGCAACAAGGGCCGGAGTGTGCTCCTGCAGCGCCTGCAGCGAGTAAAATCGCTGCGTGTAAAGCATGGCCGTGCAAACGACCCGCTGCACGCGCTCCGGCGAGCGCTTCGGCGCAAGCAGCCCCTCGCAAAGCGCAGCCACGAACCCACAGGCCGCCCGGCGCTGCGCCCACTCCTCCTCGGCCCCCATCCCCCTTGCCGCCGAGGGGGACGCGTCCAGCTCGTCAGCGAAGAACAGCCAGCGACGCCGGGGCTTGGACGCTGCGGCTGGCGCGGCAGCAGCCTCGGCATGCGCCGCCGGCGAGGCTCCAGGCCCCCCACTTGCAGCACCACCCATCGGGTGGGCACGCCAGGCCATGACGAAGATACTCCGGTGGCGCTACCCCAGCCACAGCCTGCTTGTCCTGACGCTTGACCGCTGACGCTCCGGTCACCTTTGGCACGTCCACCTTGCCCCGCTCAAATCCTGCGGCGCTGCCACCTCCTGAGCGCACGACCAGTCTCTGCACGCGAACGCAACCCCGCGGCGCGACAGCTGCTTGGACGGGCGCACTGTGCGACTTGGAGCAGCGTGAGGCGCTCTGCATCGTGAGCCAAAAGCCCGACATCAGCACGCGGAGGCACTCCGATCAAGCTTCGGCCAGACGGGCCTGTGGCAGGGGTAAAGCTCCACCATGGTGAGCGGTAGTGCCGCCCGAATCGCGTGGTGGCGCGAGCATCGCCGCTGCCCGAGCCGCCAGCTGGCTGCCGGCCTGCCCCCCGCCCGACTCGCAGGAGAAATTCAGCCTGTGGAACGACACCAAGACCGCTGTCAACCCGTTCGTGCCGCTTGACCCGCGGGAGTCGCGCAACGGTGCCGTCCGGATGATTCGCAACGGTGCCGGCTGGTTCATCGCCGCTGTCATGCGCGGCCCGTTCGTCGCCGTCTTCCTACTGGCCCTGTGGACGAGCTGCGCGATCGAATCAGCGGTGAGGACGCAGCCTTGGTCCTGCGGGTGTCGGGCGAATCCGCACTGACCACCCCGACCCTCGCTCCCTCCCACGCCGCGCCGCCCGCCCGCCCCGCCGCCCGCAGCTGGCCGGTGTGTCCCCCGCGGTGGCTTCCGCCTGGCGCAGGACCGCCGTGCGCGCCTCGGCCGCGCTCCTGCTCACCGCCCTCGGCTTCCTCACCGTGCAGCCAGAGCAGCTCCACGAGCGGGCTCTGCCGGTGAAGCCGTCGGCTGCCCCGGGCGCGGCTTCGGCGCCTTCCGGGAAGAAGGCCGACGCCGCCTCCTCCGGCCGGAGCGACGCCGAGTCGCTCCACGAGATCCGCTCGGGCGACGTGGTGCTCTGCAACCACACTTCGTTCGTCGACGTCCTCCTGCTGGCGTCGCGCGTGTCCCCGCGGTTCCTCCTCGCCGCCCTGGACGGCTCCTGCGCCGTGGGCACCGCCTGGCAGGCGCTCGTCGCCGCCTGCGCCCTGCCGCCCCTCACCCTGACGGGCAGGGACCCGGGCACCGCCCGCGGGGCGTGCGCGGCGGAGCGCGAGCTGCCGCCCGGCCTGACCGCCGCGGCGTGCCTGGACCGGTGCCAGCGCGACGGCGGCGGACCCCTGGCCGTGCTCTTCGAGGGCGGGGCGAGGACCAACGGCAAGACCGTCCTCAGGCCGGGCCAGGCCGCGAGGGACCTCGCCCTCGGAGGCGCCAGCCCCCGCGTCGCCGGCTCTGCTTCTGACTCTGCCGCCGACGTCTCCCGCCGTCTGGTGCTTCACTACCTCGCGTTCGTGTACCCGGAGTCGCCGCGCGCCGCGCCCGCGTCGCCCACGCACCCCATGGGCACCGGGTGGGCCGCGATGTGGCGGTGCATGGCGACGCCGTACCTGTCGGCGCGCACCGTCCGGCTGGCCCCGGGGCGGGAGCCGCAGCTGTGCGACTTCGAGCAGCCGGCGGGCGACACCGGGGTGGAGACGGCCGCGGGGGCGGCCTTCGCCGGGCAGACGTGGGCGGAGGGGGCGCAGGGGCTGCTCGCGCTCATGGCAGTGGGGCCGCGTGGCCGGCCGGTGCAATGGGACGCCGCCGACCTCATCGAGTGCGTGGAGTACGCGAACACGGGCAAGAAACCGCTGCGCTGAGCGTGCGCGACGCCCGCCGGGTGCAGCCGTGGCCGCGGGCCGAAAGGCACGACTCTGCGCCCGTCGCCCACCCGCCGCCCCGCACTCGTGCCATGCGCTTCGTGCCGTCCGCGAGGGACGCAGCGCGCGCCGGTGTGGCGCTCCTTCCAGCGTTTGCGTGCACTGCGCTCGGGTTCTTGTGAGGGGCGGCAGCGCGCTTGCAAGCGACTCGACGTGGGGTCGCAGGCGCCACGGTCGCTTCCCATCGCGCGCCCGGCCGGCGAACCCTCCGCAGTGTCGCATGGGCCGGAGCGAGTCTGCTTGTCCTGGTGCTCCTCGCCATCATGGCCCTGGCCGTCGGCGCCGCAATGCGGATTCGGCCCGACGCCATCCCTCGGCCGGCAGCCGCCCCGGTGTCCATCGAGGACATCCCCGCGGACGAGAGGCCGCACTGGCTTACGGATTCGGCGGTCGTGAGCCTCGGGCGGGACGCCCCACGGAGAAAGGGCGCATCGCCGCGAGAGCGCCGACCGTTCCGACGCGCCGCGCCCGCCCCATCCGCGTCGCAGGACACGGGCTCGATGCTGAACCACCTCATCGCGGGCCTCTGGCCGTACCTCCGGGCCCAGGTCGAGCGCACGATCAGGGACCAGTTCCGCGAGAAGATGAGCCTGGGAGTGCTCTCGCTGACGCTCGAGCGGGCCTCGCTCGGGGCAATCCTGCCTATCATGGCGCAGTGTGAGGCAGCTGGGCCGCGGTGTCGGCCGCCTCGGCCCTTGCCCGGCCGGGTCGGTCACTGGCCTCGCGCGCTTGCCGCCGCCCGAGAGCGCCACAGCCCCGCACGCTCCGGTTGATCAAAACGAGCGCAGCATGCCGGTACGAGCTGGTCGCCAAGGACGAGCGGCTGGACGTCGTCGCCGACCTCGTGATCGACACTGCGATGCTGCCTCCCGAGGTCTTTGCGACGGCGATGCGGGACGGTCCGGGGCAGCGGGGCGACGGCTCGGACCGGTTTGCGGTGCGCCTCCTCGCCACGGTGAACGTGGGAGGCACGGAGCTGACCCTGCCGGTCCGCGTGGCTCGGCTTTTCATCCGCGCCCGCGTGCGCCTCGGCCTCAGCCTCAACGGCGAGGCGCCCTACCTCTCGGAGCTTCGATTCTCCTTCGTCGACGAGCCCGAGCTGGACCTGGGAATCGAGTTCGGACCGGTGAGGCCGGCCCCCCCCCCCCGGGTCCCCCGGCCCGAGCCGTCGTCGCGCACGCGCCTCCGAGCCCCCTCCTCCAAGTCGTCGCGCACTCCTCTCCGCAGTCCCTCATGACCGGGTTCCAGACCACCATGATGGAGGGCTCCAGCACGCTGTGGCGGCACCTCGTCCTCAGCGCCGTCAAGCGGCAGCTCATGGCGTTCTGCGAGGTCAGACACGGGACGGCGCGGCAGAGCCGCACCGGCACGCGCGCCGGGGCACCTCGCAGGCAACGCAGCCCGCCCGGCCCGCCCCTTCCTCCCCCCCTCGCAGGCCTCCGGCGGCTCGCCCCACGCCATCCGCGTCCTCGACCGGGGGTGGGAGGCCAGCGGCCGGTTCCTGGTCGACCCGCTGGGCAGCCCCGCCCGGCCGCTCGTGGTCGGGGCCGTGCTCCTCCGCGTCGCTCGCGTCGACGTGGACAGGGGCACCGGCCCCACGCCCGCCCGCGTGTGCGTCACGGCGGGCGCCGGCCCCGCGCGGGCCTCGACCCGGCGCATGCTCCCCGTCGGCGAGCGCGCCTCCCGCCTCGGCCCCGACACCACGGACCTGTGCCTGGCCCTCGACCGGCACCCGCACGCGTCCTCCAGCGACCTGGGCGTCGGCGACACGGACGACAACGAGGCGCCCGCGGCGGTGCGCTCCCTGGCCGAGCAGCGCCGCGCCGCCCTCATCGAGGCCCCCGTGGACGACGACGTCACGCTCTGGCTCCACGACCGCGTGGTGCACACCCTCGCCGACCCGACCACCGCCAGCCCGCCGCCCCCCTCGGGCGCCCTCGCCAAAGCTCGCGTCCCGATCCAACGCCTCATCCGGGAGGCCACGGGGGTGGCAGAGCGCCTCCGGGCGCCCTTCCTCGACCCGGCCTCCGGGTTCAGCGGGACCGTCACTCTCGACGTCGTCTACCTCCCCGCGGTTTCGTGGGAGATGCTGACGGTGCAGCGCAGAGCCACCGCCGCCGCGGGGGCCGAGGCCGCCCCCGGCAGGACGGCCGGCCTCCGCCGCCGCCTCGCCGCCCTCTCCCCGGGGAGCAGGCCACCCGCGGCCCCGTCCCCCGCCACGCCCGCCGCGGGTGGCGCCACCACCCCCGCGGCCGCCGCCGCCACGCCCGGCCGCAGCCCCGCCCCCGCCCCCTCCAGCCTCTCCCCCCTGCCCCCCGTCCAC
>Ga0136560_1000691_pt1 | contig 16995 bp, 12 predicted proteins | sample AntRauMeHopE1497_FD_104925 | JGI IMG/M metagenome (GOLD analysis project Ga0136560, IMG submission 104925) | Saline lake microbial communities from Rauer Islands, Antarctica - Metagenome Hop E1 #497 | ecosystem: Environmental > Aquatic > Non-marine Saline and Alkaline > Saline | place... | reverse complement strand
TACATTTTGATGATGTCATAGCAATGCCCAACCTCAATCCACTGCAAGCCTTACAGGGAAGAGTGGCGGGCTTGTCTGTACGCGGAGATTATGTTTATCTTAGAGGCATGAACTCACTAGCACCTCTAAGTAACCCTGCAATGGTCTTATTAGACGGTATGCCAATAGACCCAGAAGGTTTTTTTATACGTCCCCAAGATATTGATTTTGTCGATATTATAAAAGGAAATAGCGCTGCCATTTTTGGTGCACGAGGCGGTAACGGCGTTGTGGCCATATATACCAAGGATGGTTTAGAGCCCTCTAGTAAAGCCAAAAGGAGCGGCGCACTTAATTTTGATCACCCTGGTTACCACTACGCAAAAGCGTTTTATGAGCCAAAATATGCAGTACTGCAAACCGACAATAAAAAAGTAGACGCGCGTACAACCCTGCATTGGCAGCCCTACGTTCAACTTACTGATAAAGGTAGGGCGGTTGTCTCTTTTTACACAGGAGATGTTTCCGGCGATTATAATGTAAGCTTGGAAGGGATTACCTCGGATGGCAGACCTATAAGCACTACTACCAAATTTAAGGTGGATACGGATTTATAAGCTATCGCATTATTGTTCCAAAACAAAGAATTATGCTTCTTCGATTACAATTAAACCGATGATAAGCTTTGATTTTAATTGGCTCCAATTTAATGAGCTTTTGTTTTTCTATTTCATTTGAGTCTAACAATTTTTTGAGCTGATTTGAATATAGAAAATCGCACTATTTTTCCCATCCAGGTGCATTACTCCTGCCAAATTAAAAGCTGGGTTTTTTTCTCTTCCTTTTTTCCTTTAGGTAAAACAAGGGGATTTCCGGCCAGGGTAAGTACTTGAGCAAATAAGAATAAGGTATTTGTTTGAAAACAAATACACATGGTATATTTTCAAGCCATAGCTGCTATACATTTACCTTCGCCAGTCTATTATTTCTTGGTATACTCCATATAAATAGCCTTTTCAAACACTTCCCAATGCTCGGGTTTCATTCGCTCGGGAGTAAAAAGACAGATTCCGATTGCTCCGTTTTCCATAGATACACGGATTGCCGTTCCCAGTTCTGAGGGCAATAAGCCGCGATTCTCAGGATCGTTTTCCTTCGATTTATTTTCTGGGTTAGGACATATAAACACCAAACCTTCCCAAGAATAGCGGCCTATGCCGAAGTAGGCTGGACAGAACCCGAACAAAAAGATTTTGAAAACTTTAAAATCGGATTGGGTAAACTACAAATACATTGGGCAGAATTAGGCATTAATTATGCAAAGGTACTGGGTGATTAATACGAAAGGCTTTAATCTTAAGGGTCTGTATAGAAATAGGCAGGTTATTTCCAAACAGACCCTGAGCTATTCCAAAATCTCAGTATACGCATGCTTTGCAGGTTGGGACCCGCTCCTTTTCGATAATAATCGTTAAAACATACAGCAAGCCAAAACTTCCTATTTTTTATATCCATATTCCTAATTATTCCGTTTAGCGGTTTCACAAATACCAAGATTAATGCCAATTCTTGCTATTAAGCCAATTCACTAGATTTCTTTTGATTATTTTTGAAAAATTTTGATGACTACTAAAATGAAAAAAACATTGTTTATTCTTGCAGGCCTAGCCATGGCGTGTAATTCCTCGCAAAAAACTATAGTTACGCCGACAGGCCAGAATGGCATAAACACAGCCAATCCCGAAACGTATGCAGAGACCATAACGGAGGCCGAGTTAAAGGAGCATCTTTATATTTACGCATCCGATGAGTTTGAAGGCAGGGACACAGGCGAGCCGGGCCAGAAAAAGGCTGTTGCCTATCTTAAAAAGGAGTATGAAAAGATGGATATTCCCGCTGCTAAGGACAATGGCGATTATTTCCAGAAAGTCCCGTTAGAGGTAGCACAAATGCCCACGGGAACAGTCACTATTAATGGAACTTCATATTTGTTGGGCGAGGATTTTATCAGTTTTAACGATGCCGGAGCAGCTGCCAATGAAATTGTTTATGCAGGTTATGGCATAGAAGAAGGGGAATATTCCGATTACAAGAATATAGATGTTGCAAACAAGTTGGTTTTAGTTAAAGATGGAGAACCAAAAAATGCGGATGGCACATACGTTTTAACGGGAACCACCGAACCCTCCGAATGGAGTCAGGATGCCATGACCAGAATTGAATTTGTCATGGATAAGGGTGCGAAAGCGGTTATGATGTATTCTCCAGCCCTGTTCCCAAGAGTTTTGGCCTATTACAATAGAACAAAAAACAACGCTTCCGGAAGAATGGGCGTTAAGGGCTTGGAAGAAACGAGTTTTAGCGCTGTTATAAGTGATAAAATGGCAACGGCTCTTCTAGCTGGTATAACCCATGACAACACGCCGAGAGTGCTAGATTTTAAGGTGTCCTCGGATATTAAGGGCAATGCCGAAGCCGTAGATTCCGAAAACGTGGTTGCCTTCATAAAAGGAAGTTCAAAGCCAGAGGAATATGTGGTCATTTCTTCTCATTTGGATCATATTGGCATTACGGAGGATGGTCAAATAAATAACGGCGCGGACGATGATGGCTCCGGGACGGTTGCAATGTTAGAAATTGCGGAAGCTTTTAAACAAGCTTCGGATGCCGGTAATGCTCCAGACCGTTCCATTGTCTTTTTGCATGTAACCGGAGAAGAAAAGGGATTGTTGGGTTCTCTTTATTATACGGATCTGGAGCCTATTTTTCCACTTTCAAATACCGTTGCCAACCTAAATATTGATATGATCGGTAGAATAGACCCAAAAAGAGAGGGGGCAAGGAACTACATTTATTTAATCGGTTCGGATAAGCTGAGTACAGAGCTACACGAACTGTCCGAAGCCGTAAATTCAAAATACATGAATATAGAATTGGACTACACCTTTAACGATGAAAATGATCCAAACCGCTTCTATTACCGTAGTGACCACTACAATTTCGCAAAAAACAATATTCCTATTATATTTTACTTTAACGGTACCCATGACGATTATCACAAACCGGGGGACACACCGGATAAGATAAACTATGATCTGTTGGAGAATAGAGCCCGACTTGTTTTTTACACAGCCTGGGAAATAGCCAATAGGGACAAACGTCTTGTTGTGGACAAAATAGCGGAATAAAAAGTCCCGCCGCGTTAAGAAAAAGCCTGTCTTTGAAAAGACAGGCTTTTTGTGTGTGTTGTATGTTGTTATACTCATGCTTAATGAAAACCCGAAAATTTTGACAAATTTATTTTTTTTCTTTGCGTAGGCAAAGGGAAAAAGAAAGAGACAAAAACTCGGGTTTTAATTTGGCAGGAGTATATATAAGAAAAAGTCCCAAGTATATACCTAGGACTTTTAAGCTTCTTGGGGTGGAAGACCGGGTTCGAACCGGCGACCCTCGGTACCACAAACCGATGCTCTAACCAGCTGAGCTACAACCACCATTTGTAAGCGAGGGCAAAGGTAATTTTTTTAAAATACTTTTCAAAATAAAAACACCGAATTAGGTCTGCTTCCCTTGTTAATTTTAAGAAAACTATACTAAAAACGCAGGTATTGTTTTCCATAATATTGAAATACAATTGGTTGTCGAGCATTTCTGGGATTATTAAGTGTATTATACTCATGCTTAATGAAAACCCGAAAATTTTGACAATTTTACTTTTTTTCTTTGCCTAGGCATCCCGATAGCTATCGGGAAAAGCATAGTCATAGCTGCGGTTTACCTCGACCATTTGGGGTTAACAACGGCAAAGAAAAAAAGAAAGAGATAAAAACTCGGGTTTTCATTTGGGAGGAGTATAGGCGAAAAACGCAAACATAGCAATAGCTAAGGCGCTTATTTTCAACACAGTTGGCAAGCAAAAGGAAAAGTAGAGATAGGCAGGGTATTGCTATACAGAGCCTTAGTCCAGACACTGTCTCGGCAGGTCTTTGCTCTTGTAGTTCCAAGGGTTCGGAACGGTCTAGCTTATTTTCCTGATGATACTTTTTTCTAAAAGATTGTTTTATGGGTATGTGAAAATTAATCGCACCAGAATCATTGGTTTTTGACGCATTGCTTTTTTGCTGGAGTTTATGGAACGGTCTCAAAATTAAACTTAAATTTGATGGTACTGCTCAATCAAAATCCCCTCCCCTTTGGATATTCATAGGATTCTTGGGTACTACAAGCTTATTTTTAGTTATTTTACGCCTAATAAGTCACCCTACGAAGTATAGGCTTGGGAGACATATTCCGAATCCGCCGATGACCAAAATGGTATTATTTTTTGTTATTGCCTTGCTCTGTATTGCGTCCTATTCCCAAACGGATAGTATTTTATACTACAAAAAAGCATTGGCCAATATGAAGGAATCCCATAATTTCACCCCTAAGGACTCTTCCTATATTAGGTTGTTGAACTTATTAAGTAGCAAGTTCAAACACATAGATACGGATACCCTCGCCGTTTTGGCAAAAGAGGCTTTAGACCTAAGTGAATCCATAGACTTTGAAATGGGCAAATTAGAAGCACTTTCCCATTTGGCTATTTTTGAGCTTATCAACGGAAATTTTGAAAAATCGAGACAGTATAATAAGCAAATTCTACAAAACTTAGATGTTAAAAAATTTCCAGAACTTGGGGCAAAAATTTATAATGTTTTAGGCCAGACGTACTTCTCTTTGGCCAACCATCACGAGTCATACAAGTACTTTTATGAATCCTTGCTGTTGGCAGAAACTACAAAGAACAAAGATTTGATCATAAGAATAAACTCCAATCTTGGCAACTTGTTCTCTTTATTGGAGGATTACGACGAGGCTTTTAACTTTTACGAAGTTGCTCTGCATAGTTTCAACGAGACGGACTCCAGTGTGACAAAAGCTGCCGTACAGGCCAACCTTGGTTATCTTTACATGAAAAAGAACGATTCTACCAAAGCCTTGGAACTTCTGAACAGGAGTTTGCCCATTTTAAAGAAAGCCAATGTTCTAGAAATTTTACCAATCGTTTATATGGCTTTTGGGGATGTCTATTTGAACAATAATATCTTTGATAAAGCTTTGGATTATTTTGAAAAAGCCAAGGTGTATTATTTATCCTCTAACGATATAATGAACAAAGCTTACGTTCTCTACGGATTGGGACTCTCCAATCTGGCACTTAACAATCTAAGGGAAGCAGAGGATTATTTGCACCAAAGTGTAGCACTTTATAAATTCATCAACTTTAAAACTGGACTGGAACAAACATCAAGATCTTTATATGAGTTGAACAAAAAGAAGAACGCCATAGCGCAGGCCTTATACTATTTAGAGCTGGCCCAACGGTATTCGGACTCTACTTTTCATGAGAAGGGTATCAGGGATATTTCCATGTTAAAGGCAAAAACGGGGTTTGAGAGAGAGCAAATAGCACTTCAACAAAAAAATGAAAAGGAAGTGGCCCAACAAAAAAAGTATGTCCTGTGGACTGGGTTAGGACTGGCGTTAGCCGTTATTATTGCCCTATTGGTCATACTAATTAACAAAACGGGACGGAAATTAAATAAGGAATTGGCACTTCAAACCATAAACCTATCACAGCAGCAAGAAGAACTCAATAAAATCAATACGAATCAGGATAAGCTTTTCTCCATTGTGGGCCACGATCTTAGAGCACCTATTGTTTCCCTAAAACAACTATTGGGTCTTGCACTGGAAGATGAGGAGGGAATTAAACACTTTTATGAGTTTGGGCCCAAATTAAAAAAAGATGTGGACCATATTCATTTTACGTTAGATAATCTTTTGAATTGGGGACTGACGCAAATGCATGGGGATGCATCGAACCCTACCGAAATTAACATAAAGCAGGAACTATTGGAAATAGAAAACTTTTTTAGGGATGCTTTAGATACTAAAAGGATAAATGTTGAACAGACCGTTCCTGATGACTTAAGTCTGATAGCCGATCTCAACCACTTTACAATAATTTTTCGCAATCTCATCAGCAATGCGATTAAGTTTACGCCAGAAAATGGTAAAATATGGCTTGCCTCCTATCGCAAAAATAAGACAACCTATATCACGGTAAAAGATAACGGCATTGGTATGTCTACCGAAGTATTGCATAAAATTTTCAAGACCGCGGAACACTTTACTAGTTTTGGCACGAACGACGAAAGAGGTACGGGTTTAGGTCTAGTGCTATGCAAGGAAATGGCAGAAAAAAATACAGGCCACATCGATGTTGACAGCGAGCTCGGGAAGGGCACTACTTTTAAGGTCGGTTTTTTTCAATAGCCTCTTCTATACTCGTGCTTAATGAAAAGCCAAAAATTTTGATGATTTTATTTTTTTCTTCGCCTAGGCATCCCGATATATCGGGAAAAGCATAGCCGTAGCTACGGTTTACCCCGACCGTTAGGGGTTAACGACGGCAAAGGGGAAAAGAAAGAAACAAAAACTCGGGTTTTCATTTGGCAGGAGTATGTTATAAAATGATTCCATACCCACCTTACATAAGCCCTAATGGTCTGTTTTGAAACAAAGTGCCTGAATTATAGGAAGTTATTTTTTTTGCAGGCAAGGCGAAAACCGCAGACAAAGCAATAGTTATGGCACGTATTTTCAACGTAGTTGGCGAGCAAAAGAACAAGTAGAAATAGTCAGGTTATTCCATCATACTCCCTAAGGTATGGCAGCCGATTCCAAGGGTAGTTTCGGCTTTGCTTGGTGCAGTAGCTGCAAATAGGTCGGAGCTGCCATTCTTGGCGCTTTATGGCATGGCTGAATAAAATCATTGGGTGTTATGATTTTTTAGACAGGAGCTTACACTGTAACTGGCGAAGGCTGCGGGTAGGCTGGCATCCTTATAATGCCTCCATACCAAGAAATGATATCAAAAACTTTCCCGTTCTCCGAGATTTATTTTTAATCACAACGCAAATATTAATGAAATACCTTATATTTAACAGAAGATATTTTATTAATCCGATGAAATACCTTATTTTACGTCTAAAACACACAAAAACAGACATTTCACAACATAATTTAGCGGTTGCAACAAACATATTATATTTTTATCTTTTCTCTAACCAATTGGAAGAATGTTTACCAATATTACCTTAACACTCAAAGTGCTATACCATGTAAGGCTGTTTTGCTTGTTACTACTATTTCTCTTTTCTAGCAGCTTTTATGGCAGAACACAGAAAGATAGCGCTGCTGTGGATGAAATTGATTTTTCCGAGGCCAAGGAAAGGATTCAAGAGAAGGATACGCTCTATATAAACGAGTTGTTAAATTTAGCCATTGCACAGCGCTACTACAACTTGGACAGTCTACACATACTGGCCTCAAGGGCCTTACAATTGCGTAAAAAAATCAACTTCAAGTCGGGTCGATCACAGGCCTATTCACAATTGGGTATATATTATTCGGATAGTGGAAAGCATGATATAGCTATTAAAAACTTCGAATATGCCTACCAACTTGCTAAGGATTTAGGTGATTCCAACTTAATTTTGGCTAGCATAAACGATTTAGCCGAAGAATTTGCCTATAGAGGGGATTATGCCATGGCCTTGAAGGAGTATTTGTTGGGAATTGAATTGGCGGAATTCCATGAGGATAAGCCTATGCTCTCCGTTCTCAATGAAAATATAGCCAATCTGTATATTTCCCAAAAAGAATATGACCAAGGCATGTTATTTTTTAAAAGGGTCAAAAAAATAAATAAAGAAATTGATGATGCCTATTACATGGCAGAGACCATGAGCAATATGGCATCTGCTTACGTGGATATGGGTAAATTGGACGAGGCCATGTTTCATATAAACAGCAGTATACGTATTTTTGAGCGTGAAAAAACTATGGATTGGCTGGCATACGCTTATGAAATTAAAGGCAAAATTTACCTCAACGAACATAAATACGATTGGGCCATGTATTGGTATAAGCAGAGCGAGCTCGTACATAAAGGTCTAGATGACGATCGATCGGAAATCGCCTTATTGAACGGTATGGCGGAGGCTAGTCTCGGGGCGAAGCATGACAGTATTTCCGAAGTATATGCACTTCGGGCACTAGAACTTTCCCAAAAATTAAAATATAAGTCCGGAATCAGGAACGGCGCAAAAATTCTGTACTCCGTAAACAAGAAAAAAGGCAACCATAAGGATGCGCTGCATTTTCATGAACTTTACCAGCGATTATCGGACACACTTGCCAAAAATGAAAATAAGAAAGGTCTAACGCTTTTAAAAACTAAAATTGAATACGACCAGCAAAAAGAACAACTTATTCTGGAGAACGAAAAAGCGCTGGCAAGGCAAAAGAGCTATATGTATGCTTTCCTGTTCTTAATTATTATATTCCTAGGTATAACTTTTTTAATACGAAGAAATGCTAACATACAAATGAAACTGAATAAAGAGCTATTGTTAAAACAAATAGACTTGGAAAAAAGTGAGGAACACCTAAAGGAAGTAAACCAGACCAAGGATAAACTTTTCTCTATTATCGGACATGATCTAAGAGGTCCTATCGGTGCATTTCAAGGATTGATTAAGCTATTTAAGGAAGGAGAGATGAGCAAAGATGAGTTTTTGAGCTTTGTGCCAAAACTAAAATCCGACATTGATAATATAGCGTTTACATTGAATAATTTACTTTCTTGGGGACAAACGCAAATGAACGGTTCCGTTACTACCCTTGGAACTACTTCCTTGGAACACATCGTTGAAGAGAATATTGGACTACTTTCTGAAATTGCCTCCAGCAAATCCATTATACTTATCAACAAAGTACAACCCAATACCCTTACCTATTCCGATAGTAATCAGATCGACATTGTTGTTAGGAACCTCTTGAGCAATGCGATAAAGTTTACACCAAAAAATGGCATAGTAAGCATTGGAGCCTTAGAGAAATCCCGACATTGGGAGGTATTTGTAATCGATAACGGCGTTGGCATGAACGAGGAAACGCTAGGTAAAATTTTCAAAAAGGACGCTACGCACTCTACCTACGGCACAAATGACGAAAAGGGTACCGGTTTGGGCTTATCCCTCTGCAAGGAAATGGTAGAAAACAACAAGGGTATAATATGGGTAGATAGTTCAGTTAATAAGGGCTCTAGCTTCTACTTTACAATTCCTAAGGGCAAAAAGAACTATAGGAAAAGTGCTTAGGGTTTGTTTTGAAATAGTCAGGTTATTCCATCACAGACCCTTAGATCAGATCGTCCAAAGAATCTATCGCAATCAATCTTTCAACGGTAAACCCTTCGGCATAGTCTTTTCCAACCAGCCTTCCTAAATCCTGTGCCCTGTACTTAACACTTTCTATAAATGTGCTACTACTGATCGGAGTCTCCGGTTCCCTACTAGCCGGGTCGTGGAACTGTGAACCATAAGCCAATATAGCCGCTACTTTTTTATCCATAAAACCACTTATATCAACTACAAAGTCCGGAGTGCTATTTTTCCATTGAATATAATGGTACACCACTTTGGGTCTCCACGGTTCTTGGTCTTTACCTTCTAGCTGGGTATTGACTTTGACAAGTCCACTGAGAAAACAAGAATCACTTACCAAGTTACTGCCCTTTCCATGATCTATATGGCGGTCTTCAACGGCATTGCACAAAACAATTTTCGGGGTATATTTACGTATCATTTTTATGACTTCCAATTGATGGGCTTCATCATTTGAAAAAAATCCATCCCTAAACCTTAAATTTTCCCTAACGGCTACCTGAAGTACTTTTGCAGCTTCCATTGCCTCCATATCCCTTATTTCCGCAGAACCGCGTGTCCCGAGTTCGCCACGTGTCAAATCCACGATTCCTATCTTTTTACCCTTGGCTACTTCCTTTGCAATAGTGCCTCCTGCACCGAGTTCTGCATCATCTGGATGAGATCCAAATACCAATATATCTAATTTCAACATAATCTTGGGCCGGTTATGATTTGGGTGCGTTGCATGTAACAAGGATTACTTATCTGCCGCAATAGCTGTTGCGAGCTTAACATTGGATATTGCTTGTTCAATATCCGCCATTAAATCCTCTACTTCCTCTATACCTACGGAGAAACGTATAAGTCCGTCCTTTATTCCTTGTTCTGCCCTAACTTCTGCGCTCATTAAGGCATGGGATGTCTGCGTGGGAGACAATAGCGTACTTTCCACGCCTGCCAAGCTCATGGAGGATTTTATCAATTTTAATGCTTTTTGAAATTTTGAGGCATCTATATAAGATTTCAACTCAAAGGACAGCATTCCGCCAAATCCTTTCATTTGACGTTTGGCCAATTCATGGTCTTTATGGGAAGGCAGCCCTGGATAGTACACCGCATCTATATCCTGATGGGCGTACAAAAATTTGGCCATGGCCAAAGCGTTTTCGTTCTGTGCCCTGACGCGAATTCCCATGGTCTTAATACTTCGCTCCAAAAGCCATACGGTATAATCGCTTAGACTTCCTCCAAAATTTTTGGCCAGCTGAAAAATACGTTCCATGTTTGCTTTGCTGGATGCAACTGCACCGGCACAGATATCGGAATGTCCCCCCATATATTTGGTAGCGCTGTGAATGACGATGTCTATTCCGAAATCGATCGGATTCTGGTTTACGGGACTAGCGAAGGTATTGTCTATCATAGAGACAATACCATATTTTTTTGCAATAGTGGCCACACCCTCCATGTCGGTAATTGTCAACAAGGGATTGGAAGGGGTCTCTATGTAGATGACCTTGGTATTTTGCCGAATCTGTTCCTCAAAATCCTTGGCGTCCCAACCTTGGGTAAAAGAATACTCGATGCCATATTTTGAAAATTCCTCCGTAACCAAGTTGTAGGTGCCGCCATATAAGGTCTGTTGCAGGACAACATGGTCTCCTGCCCTTAAAAAAGCCATTAGGGCGGTACTTACGGCGGCCATTCCGCTTCCAAATATAAGGGCGGACTCCGCAAGTTCCAACGCAGCGATTTTTTTGCACAGCCCCTCTTGGTTCGGCGTATTAAAATACCGTGGATATCTTTTAACGTCAACATCATCAAACGCATAGGATGTGCTCATATACAAGGGCGAAACCGCTCCTTTGTATTGTTCGTCTTCCAATTCACCTACGTGCGTACACACTGTGTTCAAGCCTTTTCTGTCTAAACTCATTATTTATCTGCTATTTATGCCTTAAAGGTACGAAAGTGGGCGTACTCCCTAAACTCAAGTAAAGAAGTAACAGCGTTAAAAAGTTAACAAGGGCGGTCTTGGCCGTTTTTGCACAACTTTAAATCAACAATGCATAGTTGTGATATTACCATTTTCGATAATTCCTTCCCAAAGCTTACTTTTCATAGCGGATTTAAAAGTGTACTGTTTATTTCGAATAATGCACTTTATGTCTCCAGTAACTTAGACCACCCAATACGAGAACGCCGGCAACCATATAATAAATAAAGGTTGGCGTAATCACTTGTCCACCACTGGCATAACTATGTAGCCCTACCAAATAGAAGTTTACCCCAAAATACGTCATCATAATACTGGCAAAAGCAATTACACTCAAGAAGTTGAACGTCCATTTATTACGGAGGCCTGGAACCAATCTCGTATGTATCACAAAGGCGTAAATCATAATGGATACCAAGGCCCAGGTCTCTTTAGGGTCCCAGCCCCAATACCGTCCCCAGCTCTCGTTGGCCCATTGGCCGCCAAGAAAGTTTCCTATGGTCAACATAATAAGGCCAACGGTTAAGGCAAGCTCATTAACAATGGTTAATTCCTTAATGTTGATGTCCATTTTCGCTTTATTTTTCTTAGTGGTCAGCAACATTAAAATAAGACTAACCACACCCAAAATCATACCCACGGTTAACGGACCATAACTACCGACAATTACAGAAACATGAATCATAAGCCAATAACTGTCCAATACTGGTTGTAGATTGGCTATTGAGGGGTCTACCCAGCTCTGGTGTGCGATCCATAACAACATTGCAGTTACAAAGGCCGAAGCCGCTATAGTCATATTACTTTTTCTTCCAAAAGCCAGCCCCATTCCCATGGTTGCCCAAGCAACAAACAAAATGCTTTCGTAAGCATCACTCCATGGCGCACGACCAGCTATATACCAGCGCAACAGCAGCCCTGCCGTATGCCAAAGGAAAAATAAGATAATAACTCCCTTAAAAAAGTATATGGCCATCCTCCAGATTTCCCTATCCTTAAAGATTTGGAATATCAACACTAGAAACATTAAAAAACCTACAAGCATGTAATATCCGTACAGTCTATTAAAAATATCCAGTTTGTTATAAATTACCTCGGTCTCTACTCTGGTATCGGATGGTAGTACTTCTTTTCCGTGGTTATGCTGGTTTTGGTTAAAAGCGGCCAACAACTTATCCGCCTCGGTATAATCTCCCGTTTTCTGCGCCTTGCCCAAGGTCATTAAATAGTAGGGCATGGCATTTTTTGCAAAATTGGCATACAGGGAATCTGAAATTGGGAACTGCCCGCCCCGGTATTCCACAGCGGAGATCCACTTGTTGTTCTCATCGTCCAATAAGGGGAATACCTTTAAAATCTGTTGTCCCAAGGCCTGATTCAGAAGGCTTAACCGTATATTGGCGTCCTTAAAATCCTGTTCAAATTTATTAGGGTTATTTGTCGATGTAGCTTCCCTGAGGAACGGCGCCAATTTATACTCGCCTTTGTCATCAAAGAAGTCGGTCGCTTTTACATAGGGTTTACCCAAAGGAATGCCAACAATTTTACGGATACTATCGTTTTTCGCTTTTTTATCCAAGGCAATAAATTCGGTATTATACCAAATAGCAGGATTCATCATCATGGAAAGGAACACCTGATCGGCGTTAAAATCCAGATACGTGTCCTTTAGACTTAACTTCCTCAGTAATTCCGAAGCGAAGGTGTTTATAGGCTTCATACGGCCGCCATCATCCTGTATGACCAGTTTTCCAAATTTATCTGCATGTTCCCTACTTACAATGGTGGCCCTTATAAGAGAATCTATTTGGGTTTGGGCGGGGCTTTTGGAATGTCCGTGGCCATCATCATCCGAGTGCTCCTCTTGTGCTATTGCAGGGAACGATAGCCCAATAAGCAGTGCTATGGTCGTAATTACCGTTTTCTTCTTTTTCTTCACTTTATCCAACGACGCCGCTAAATCCTTAAAGCGTGTTTTACCAAAGAACATAATGCCCATGAGTCCAATATACAATAGAAAATAGCCAATGTAGGTAATCCAGGTACCCCAAAAATCATGGTTTACGGATAAGGTAGTGCCTTTTTCATCCGGATCAAATCCCGATTGGAAAAAACGATACCCTTTATGGTCCAAGACATGGTTCATATATACGTCATAATCAAAAGAACGCTCATCCTCTACCGTAATTCTGCTCATGAACGACGCATAGGCACTTTCTGTCCCGGGGTATTTTTCGGCAATAAAGTCGTTCAATTGAATGGCAAACGGCAGTTCATGTACTTTGGAACCATAACGTAGGGCAAAATCCAGACCACCTACGTTAACCTTATCGGTAAATTTGGTACTTCCCTTGCCTCCCAATACTTTTACTTCCTTTGTTTCTCCGTTAGAAGTAACATTGAGGATCATAGCGTCCCGGTCTACCTCTGTTTTTTCGTCCGCAGGAATTTCTACAATGCCATTTTTACCTGTTACCAAAGAATCCGGTATCACAAATTGCATATTGGCGGCATTATACAAAGACCTAAGCTGAAGGGGCTGCACACTGTCCTTTACCAATTCTCCCTGCAACTGATCCGCCATACGCATAAAGGTGCCTTCAAAGGGCGACTCTATAAGATATCCTGTTTCCAAGGTGCTTATGTTAATGGCGCCTTTTGTAGGTTGGTTCAATGCGAACAAAACGCCATGGATGCTGTTTACCTTATTATTTTCCAAAAAGTGCTCGTGCCTTTCACCTTCGCCTGCCTCTACCAATTTCAGGAAGGTATCCCCATTTTCGTCAAGGATAAGTCCCTCCTTTGCTCCTACAATAAAACCCTTGTATTCTATGGTAAAGGGCTGTCCGTTAAAATCGGCATTCCAGGGCAGGTTGGACTGGATGTCCTCCGCGGTGACTATTAGTTTATCTTCAAGAATTTTTCTTCTAGGCTCCCCATCGATCTTTCCATCTATATGCGCCGTAAAAAAAGTTTTATCCGAATAAAAAACATTTTCGGTCGCGCCTTCCCTAATGGGCATCATTCCTTCAAAACTGATGTATCTGGTCACAAAGGCGCCCACAATGATCAATACCCATGATAAATGGAGCAATAAGACCGGCCATTTTTCCAATCGCAACAAACGATATCTAAAAATATTACCCGAAAAGTTGATTACAAAGAATACCATGATGACTTCAAACCAAGTGGCATTATAGACCCAAATACGTGCGGTCTCCGTACTATACACACTTTCTACAAAAGTACCGATAGCCATAGCGGTAGCGAAAACGATAAAAAGAACAGCCATTAAACGGGAGGAGAAGAAAATCTTCGTTAATAATTCTTTCATAGGAGAGAAAAATAGTTTCAACTAGCAAAAATAAGTACTTTTTAGCATTTTTGAATTGAAAAACCCTATAGAATGGCTAAACAACTGTGTTAATTATAATATAAAATCGATGCTGTATTTCTTTGTATTTTTGACCTATGATTTCCATTACCATTTTAGGAACGGGCAACGTAGCCCAGAATTTATTCGAGGCATTTTTGGCCAAAGACACTGTTTCCATTGTGCAGGTAGTGGGAAGGAAGACGGATAGCCTCAACTACTTTAAGGGCAGGGCTAGTTTAGCCACGTATGGGGACGGGCTCTTGCCGGCAGCTATCTATATCATGGCAGTATCCGATGATGCCATTACCCAAGTAGCCAAAAATTTAAAGGTCAAGGGTCTGGTAGTGCATACTTCCGGAGCGGTCTCTTTATCCGCTTTGCAGTCCCATCACAGAAGCGGTGTATTTTATCCGCTACAGACCTTTACGATCGGTAAACTACTGGACTTTTCAAACATACCCATCTGCATAGAAGCGAGCGACGAAGAAGACCTTGAACTGTTACACCGGTTGGGTGCATCGCTCAGCAATACGGTTGCTCGTATAGATTCCGATAAAAGGAAGGTCTTGCACCTATCGGCCGTTTTTGTAAATAATTTTACCAATTATATGTATAACATTGGCCAAGAGTTATGCGAACAACATGAGCTTGATTTTACCTTATTACAACCTTTGATTAGAGAAACAGCCGAAAAAATAGAACTTTTAGATGCTATTGGCGCCCAGACCGGTCCGGCCAGACGGGGTGATAAAAAAACGCTGCACGCACATCTGGCGCTTTTAAAAACAAAAAAACATCGTGAAATATATACGCTTTTGAGCAACGGTATAAGAACGACGTATGCGTTTCGGAAAGATAAATTTTAAGCCATCGGCTTACGACATAAATAATTGCTACCAATGGAAAAGAGTTACAAGGAGTTTTTAAAGGATATTACCACTTTCGTATTTGACGTTGACGGTGTTTTTACGGATGGAAGTGTTCTGGTCAACACAGATGGGGAAATGCTGAGAAAGATGAGTATCAAGGATGGATATGCCCTAAAAACAGCCCTTATCAGAGGATATAAAGTCTGCATCATTACGGGCGGAACCAATGAAGGGGTCGAGAAACGCCTCATTGGATTGGGCGTAACCGATATTTATATGAATTCCCATGTAAAAATGGAAGCCTTGACCGCGTATACCGACAAGCATAATATCGATACAAAAAATATACTATACATGGGAGACGATATTCCCGATATTCCGCCGATGCAGGTCGTTGGGTTGGCTACCTGTCCGCAGGACGCCGTCCCCGAGGTTAAGGCGGTAAGTACGTATATTTCACATCTCTTGGGCGGCAACGGTTGTGTCCGTGATGTTATAGAGCAGGTCTTAAAAGTGCGCGGGGATTGGATGGAAAACGTTAGCGCTGCAAAGCATCGATGATGTTAAAGAACAAACTTAGCGCCTATAAAATCATATTGGCCTCCGCTTCCCCTAGACGAAAAAAGTTATTGGAGCAAATGGAACTTGATTTTGAAATACGGCTAAAACCAGTAGAAGAAGTCTATCCCGATACCTTAAAAGGCGCCCAGATTTCCGATTATCTGTCCCAATTGAAGGCAAAACCTTTTCAAGAAAGTGTACGACAGAACGAAATTGTAATTACCTCGGATACCGTTGTTTGGCATAGGGACAAAAGTTTGGCCAAAGCGGCATCGGCACAGGAAGCCCGTGAAATGTTGCAAAACCTTTCGGGAGATTGGCATGACGTCATTACATCGGTATGTTTTACGATGCGTCAAAATCAACAAACAAAACATAAAATTACCCGTGTGAAATTTAAGGAATTGAGCGCAGAGGAAATAGACCATTACGTAAACAACTATCGACCTTTTGACAAGGCCGGAGCTTACGGCATACAGGAATGGATAGGTCTCATAGCCATCGAGGAAATCAGGGGCTGCTACACAAACGTTGTTGGTCTTCCCACACAATTGGTCTACGAAACGTTAACGGCTATTGCAGATCAATAGATTTTGTATAATTTTAGGGAAGTTTTTTAGAGCTAAAGGCCTGTTTTAAAATAAAGTCCCTCTTTCTAGACCGATGCTAAAAAGTAGCTGTTCAAGACCGGATTTATGTCCGGTGCGTGTTGGCTTTTTTGAATTTCGATCGGGAATGAATTACAAGGAAAGGGCCGGGCATTAAAAATAGGGCGACAAATATAATTAAGGGTAGGGTTTATATACACTTTAATCAATAAAAAATAGATACAATGTTTAAAAAATGGTTGACCATGGAAGTTTCGATAGTTCTTTTGGCTTTTGGAAGTACATTATTTACGTCCTGCCAGGAAAAATTAACGGAACACAAAGAGGAACTTGTAGCGGTAGACAC
>Ga0136560_1000690_pt1 | contig 17023 bp, 26 predicted proteins | sample AntRauMeHopE1497_FD_104925 | JGI IMG/M metagenome (GOLD analysis project Ga0136560, IMG submission 104925) | Saline lake microbial communities from Rauer Islands, Antarctica - Metagenome Hop E1 #497 | ecosystem: Environmental > Aquatic > Non-marine Saline and Alkaline > Saline | place... | reverse complement strand
TTCCCATGAGACCCAGCAGGTACAACGTGTTCGATAGGCGTGCCTGCGGTGGGGGATCCAGCCACAGGTTCCGGAAATGCCCTGGTCTGGTGTCGTACGGCGGCGCCCGTAAGTTCGTGTCCGTTTGTCTGGATGGATCCACGACTCCAGAATACGTTAACATGACATCTGTTGCACTTTCGTTCCTGTCTCCATAGCATGAAATTCATGCTCATCGCCGAAGATAGAAGAAAACCAAAGCTAATGGCCGTATAGGCTTGCGCTCGATCCTTTCACCGAGATTGCCGAATCGGTGAGATTTCCAGTATCGCAGCACTTGGTAGTGTTTGCAGCACTATGGAACTATTTCGTATGGTGTAATTATTTGTCCCTTTGCAGAATTGCTCCTCGCGGTAGAAATTCAGATGCACGGCATGTGCGCTCAATAACTGAAACGAAACGTAGAACAGGGCGTCGAATGGCTTCATTCAGTCCGATTGCGTCACGAAAAGCCTTAATGTAGATTACTCCGAATGTTGCTATTAAGACTACGCCAAAGAGAGCATCCAATACTGCAGTGTAGGCGCCAAGCCGGGGATCATCGAATACCCCCAACGTCAAGGTGCTAGGTCCCAACCGCGCTATTGGAGAAGAACGACCGACTGATGGTGTATCGGTGGCCATCAGCAATGCTTTGATTGGCACACAATAGAGTCTCGATGACAATGTTGATAGTAAGCTGCAGTCGAACGACCAGGTTCGAGCTGGCTCTGCCTAGATGCAAGCTAGCCGACTCACAAAGAGAACGGCTGTTCGCACTCCTCCGGACAACCGAATTGGAGAGGAACAGATCACAACAATCTTGCCAAAGACAAGGAAATAGACTGAATCCATTTCTACGCTGACATTACCGAAGAGGAGCATGCAGAGTCTCCCGGTGGTTCACTGCTCGCCTGCCCAGGCCAGCGAAGGTAGGCCGCATGCCACGCTACATGTAGCGGACAAGGCAAGCCAGAATGAGCAGTGGCGGGAAATAGTTCCTGATAGCCTCTGGACTCCCAATTCAATTGCAGAGGAAGTGCTTCAATCGATAGCATCCGACGCTGACTGTAGTACGTGTACTGTTTCTAGGGGGGCTGTAGATCGGACTGCTGGCTTCGCCATCCCTACAGAATCGAGAGCACAAGCACGCTGCAAGGTTACAGGCATCGGCAGGGTTCCCCCCACTATTGCTACAGAGGCTACACGCAAAGCACTCGAAGGAATGCGTGCAATGCACACATGGGGAATGCAGCAAGAGGACCAAGCCCGAGGGCTCCGTACTAAGGTGGCAGACCTATCCGAGACACTACAAGCCCTCAGCAGAGAGGTGGAATGTCTGCGCCGTGAACGATCCGCTTTGTCCTCGCAACTTTGCGCCCAAAGACTTGATTCAGTGGTGGGTGCGCCCGCTTTTCGCCTTCAGATTCAATCACAAGCTCTGTTGCTGCATCGTGCAACGCAGACAGACCAATGCCACGGAGAGGCAAAAGGCTCAACGCGCGAATGGGACGTATCATTTGCCGTTGCAACTGCTTCAATTGATGCAGGTAGAAGCCGCGCCATTCGCACATAGCGAGCCAGCCAGATATTCAGGAATCGTTCGATCTAGGTATGTCAAAACGACGTATGTGTCCCGCCCAGAGGAATGGCTGGACAGCAATCGGATGCCAGAACCTAGACCCCAAGAAACATATCGAGTGGCTCTGAATCATCAGCATCGAGCACAGTCCAGCGAGCTGCTGTCCCTAGTCACACTTAGAGGCTACCTCATGGTTCAAACGTTGATCATGATTCGGTTGGTTGCAAGCCACCAGCAAGGGCCAGATATGAAACGAGCCCACTCGTGGCTTTGACTTCGAGTAGCTACGGTTTGGACATCTTGCCAATTGCAAGCATAGGTTTACAAGTTTCACCCGCAAACAGAGCGGCATCACCGCTCGTGACACCGTCGCCGGTTAAAATTGCATGCGCGAGTTAGAGCCCGAATGCTAGGGTGGTTTCAGAAGTCAATTCGGAACACGAGCATCGCGATTGGCGCAATAAGCCGAGACTCATCTCAAAGGACTTCTTGTCGTCCCCTGAGCCCATCAACAACGACAACGAGTAGCACTCATAGCGGAGATTCGGTGAGGGTACGCGGCGCAATGACCGATCCCTTGCTTCGGTACAGTCTCTGTTATCTGCCGTAACTACCGGCTACGATCGACGCAATGCCTAGCGATCTACTGGAATGAGGGGCAATCACTAGAAGTTGGGGCCAGCACGGGAGCTTCACGTCGCCGCTAGACAAGCACGAGTCGGACCTCGTCGCGACGTGCGAACCAGAAGCCCAATTCGCTCTGGGCTCAGCTGGAAGTATACAGGCAAGGGTGTAACTATGACCAAACTCAGTTAGGTGATTGAACAATGAATAGTGGGCGTAGATATTTGCGGCTCAAACCAATTCATGTTTATCGCGCGTTTGCCACTACGGCTCATACAGCGACGTAGCTAAACCGCACAATTCAGTCAGCCTTTCGTAGCAATTGAGCGTCAGTGCAAGCACCACATCCATGTGCATCCTCCTGATGTACACCTAACCATCGCACATCAATTTAGTTCACCTCGTTACCGATCAGGCCGTGAGCTCGCCCCAGCCAATACGGGGCTAGATATACGCCGCTGTCCATCTCCACCATGCCGTTGCATCCGTCTAGATCGTGTGGGTTAGCATTCCACCGCCCTTGACACCGTTCGTTGGCCGGCAAGACCTCCATAGCTTCGGTCGAGGCTCTTCCATCTCGATTCTCTTCGGGGTCAAGCCATACGTCCCATCGATCGCTGTTCTGGACCGGCCATTGCACAGAGTCGAGCGGCCACGCGCGCAAATTTCCGTTTGCTCCTGCTGCAATTGAATCCAGCTCGGCTTGATCAACCCCCGAAGGTGGAACAAAGCAACCCCCACCGGGCTGCGGCCGGTCTCCTTGAGAGGCACGTGCCGTGCATGTGCCATCCAATGCAACGCTAGCGAATACGGCAGCCCATAAGTCTGGGTGAGTGGGTGCCACGAAGTTCCAAGTTCTTCGCAGTCCACTTAAAGCAGTAGCAGCCGGGCTGCTTTCAATCCCGGCATCGTGTGGGAGAGCGGAAGACATGGCTTCGAGGGATGCCGCGCCGAAATAGGCATAGTACGGGAGGAACGTGAGCTCATCATCGGAGAAGTTGTCGTCACATGGGGCTTCAATCTTGACATTGAGCAAGTTCGACCCGTAGCCAGCACCGCCGGATGAAGCTGGCGTAAACAGTTTTTTCCAGCCTCCCATGATGATACTTGCAGCAGTAGTGTCGTTGAGCTCCATAGCAGCATCGTATGCATTGACTAGCAGTGCTGCTGCTTCGAGAGAGCTCACTCCGCGGTTGTCACTCCAGGACCGATTCTCATTGATATGCGCCGGGTCCCAATGCCCCCAATGGGTCGGCTCGCCGTTCCAATCTTTCAGCGTGAAATTATTGGTGACGATATACACAGCTATGTTGCGAAGTAGCTCATTGGATCGCCTCAGCACATTTGAGGGCATCTGTCGATCTGGCGACGATCCTGCAGCGGCTCTGGCTGCAGCATTTATCGTGGAGAAAGCGAACGTGTGTCCGACTACCTCATCACTGCTCGTAGTACCTTTCCAGGTCCATCCTGGCATCGAGGTGCTATTATGCCACGCAGTGTCTCCATGTGGAGGTGGTGTACTGGGGTCAAGACAGGAGCGCGCCATCAGGCCATCAATGCCAGTAACATTGTTTAGCAGCTCCATCCCACTAAAGTATGTTTGCACACGCTCCGAAGGGGACAAGAGCGTGTGGCTGTTCGACGAATCGTTCTGCCCAAGAACCAGCTACCATGCGGCTGCTGCCAGTACAACCGACGTCCATAGACCTTGGTTGTCACTGGCTCCCTGCAGTGCTGGCTGGACTCGGCCAAATGCAGAAAGGTCACTTTCGCCAACCATTCCAAACCGATTGTGGCGAGCATCGTTCGTGTTCCACATCCGAGTGGATTTCTGTGCCAGCGTCCAACTTTGCCCATCGATTATAGCAATTCCAGGTCCAGGACTGGACGCGGAATGAATCTAAGTACAGGGTGCCTCTGCCTCCGTTGCTGCCAGCAGGAATAGGTCACCTGGGCGAACACCGGTTGAAGTGGTGAGCAAACTGATCCCCTCACCAGGCAGCCATCGTCCGTGCCGCAACCACTGCCACGCCCAACTACCTGCAGGTCGACCTACTCCACCAGGGGATGCTACACTTGATGCATGCAAAGCCTTGTGGTCGCCTACTGCCTCTGCCTGTGGGAGGGTCGCAATCGCGAGGCCAGTCGTTGTACCAACCGCAACTCGAGTGATGCACCTTCCGCTCACATCCAATCCACGCTGAATTGCGATGGAAGTCGCGTTACCCATAGGAAGACCCGCCCACCCCGGGATGCGAATCACGGTTCCGTTGCTCCACCTGACATTGACTACGGACCTTGTCCCGACAATCAATGCACCCTGAAAAGGATCCGAGGGGTTGGAACATACTGCAGCAGACGGCACAAACGCCAGAGCTGTGATCTCATCATCGTATACTCCTCCGGCACCACTCTCTATCACTGTGACCCATTCATAGCCTAGCACAGCTGGGGCAGACAGCATACGGCCAGCAGATGCCGTGCCCGGGCTTTGCACGTAGTACATACGATCCGCCCCCCCGGCAACGACTAAGCCAGCGGTGGTACCAGACTCCATCGGACTACATGCAACTGCATTAAAGTTGTATCCAGTGACTACGGGCGCGACATCCATGCCTGTACCAACGGCGGTTGCAAGGTACAAGCCTTGTGATGTTGCAATCCAAGTTGAATCTGCTGGTGCCAAGCCAAGCGCAACATCCTACACTGAGCCAAGAACGGCAGTAGCAGTAGCTGTAGTCTTACATGTAGATTCTACATTTTCTCCATGCTGCAGGAAATTGCAAGCGATAGCAACAATCTGTGCAGAACCAGACTCGGTGGATTCGTTGCAGACTCCGGTTACTATAAGCGTATCGTCCACAGTCGCCGAGCTAGCAAAGCATCCCTCTCCGAACATGGCATGGTCAAGTTTTTGATGTGTCCAGTTAAGCGGCATGGACCAGTCCGCAGGGTCTGCAGATAACTAGTTGTTAAGAGACCCAGACTGGAACGGTGGAACCGGAGCTATCGCAATTATGCTGGGATCACCCTGTGCTAGCAAGACCACACCGCGCCAGTTTGGGGCCTGGTTTTTAACGGATGCGCTGCCGGCGTGGGCGGCAAAACGAACGGCACCAGTTCCTGGAAGGCTTTTCCATCCGCTGGCCATAGGTTGGCCAGGAACGTAAATGCTACTCGACAGCTGCTCAAACGGATGGTCCGCAACGGCCGCAGAGTTTACAGAGGGTGCTATACAAATGCTAGCAATTACTAAGCTGTGCATGGAAAATAGCCGCATGGCTGCCTTCATTGAAAGTTTTTCACTCGACAACCGAAAAAGTTCCGACGTGAATATCTTCTTTCGCGCGCAACAAAGTAACCAGGCCGCCGGACCGCTGCCCAGGGCCCCAGCCGCCTAATCACTGTCTTTCAGCAGACCGGCGACGGCAATCAGGGTAAGTGAAAGTTTCTACCGCAGATGACTGGCGACATCCCCCCGCGTGAGTGTGCATCCGTGGATTTGGCGAGTGAGATCAGAAAGTTTCCCCCTTGCGGGCCACGATCAGTGCGCCATTCTGGAGTACCGCCGTTACGCTCACACTGTGGCACATCAAAAGTATCCAAACGGTTTCCACCCTCTCCGCTTATACTATGTGGTTCCAAGACTACCAGTGGCACTGTCCATGCTGGCAGCAGGAACACACATGGCCAAGATGCACGCCAATACATTCGCCCATGGGTTAGTGTCGCTTCCTTGACGAGCTGCGAGTGCCAAGCTGTCTCCTGCATTCAATGCGCGGTTTACCCCGGCATAGTAACACGTATTCCGATTCATCAGTGCTGCAACCCTCGCTCTAATTTACATCACTTTCAGTCCCATTGGCAATCCGAGTATCATCTGACAACGAGTCTCGCGCACCACCACTTGGCTGTCTATCGGGGATCGTGGTTCCATGCATGGGCTCAGCAAGCACATTGATGAAGGAATATGTCGAAGCGAGGACAAACAGACGTCGAAACCACACGAATTGCGACCAATGGGCTCCCATCGCTCTCCAGCACAGGCCTATGTTAGTTTGTATCGCAATACTCCCAGGTGATCCGCTGCCTGATGCCATCCAGAACAACAGAGTAACCAAGGCCAAAGGCGGCCCTCCGAATTTAATGTGTAACGGGAGGCTGACCAAAAGTAATAGCTGGATTCCATGATGTGACTTCGAACGCATAGCATGGACAACTCCGCGGTGAGTTGCCTGGTGGTTTGGGTGTCCACTAACGCCGTACTCATCAAACGTGATTACCACGTCAGGCGCCCACTCAAGAATACTGCGAGTAACCTCCACGGTAACATCTTCTTTATTCCACTCTTGGTGGAATCCGTCCTCGAGCAAAGCTGAATCTGCGACCCGAACATTACATCGACGAATCCCGAGCACGTCGGCACTTGCTTGAAGTTCTTTGCGCCGAATATGCCCGATTCCATCAGCATCTCCCGACGACAAACACAAGATACATACATCAACCTCCTTTTCTCTCAGATAATCTATTGTTGGGATAAAAAACATGGCCTCGTCATCGGGATGCGAAGTCACAATAAGGACACTAGTAAACTTCGCATTCCCACCAAGGCTCCCTTCTAGGTTACTTTGAAACGCAGACAGGAGCAATACACAAAGTAGCACGAAGGCTGCTGCTACAATTAAAAAAATGCCAAAATATACAAGTGGCGCTGGAAAATGCTCTAACATCGCTACAAGCTGTGCAGAATCACCGCGAGCTGATGATCGAGCTTTGCACCAGCAAGCAGAGTACCTGAGCCCACACGAATCTAAATCAGTTGTACTGGCAGGAGATCAAGCAAATGCACTTCAGTTACTGCATTGGGCCAATATATTCTGCTCTGGCCGAGGCGGAGCGCAGCACCGCTGAGCGTGATACATGTGTGACGAGTGGTACGTATTGCCTACACAATGCCCCATTCCGGTTGCAAAATGGAGCTAAACCTCTATCTAGTTACAACCTTGTGGCAAATCATGATGCGAGGCATTTCCCACCTGAAATCCTTGCATGTGCCTGTTACCAGAGCTCGGCAGACGGTTGCTCAAGCTTCTCGTTGTGAGCCCAAACCAGTGGTATTCATTGTTGCGTCGAAAAGTATTTGTCGACCAATGGGTTGTGCGCATCCTTTATACTGACTTTGCAGGCTTGGGCAGATCTTTGTTTGTTCGGGTTGTCCCCACTCCTAATCCTGATTCTCTGAAGTTCGTAACTGAAGGGGAACAGGTGTTGACTGAGGATCAGGGTACTGGTAGAGTAAGAGGTCGGCCACGTCATTATTGATTTACCTAGCGCCAACCTCATGTTCAGCACCGTCACTTGCAACTTGATTCATTCTTCGGATTGCAGCACTTTAATAGTATAGCAAAAAGCAAGGGCAGTCCTTTGGTGCAAGAGTTGCTCAAACTTCCACACGTGCTTGGAGTGTTTCTTGGCCCAGATTTCGTGACTGTCAACAAAAGTGAAGAGGTGGAATGGGAGGTGAGAGCGCTCTTTTTATGCAAAGTATAGCCCTCGAGCAGTTGCGCAACTCGCTTCATCTCTATATTAGGTGCTGCGAATTAGGCCGTTATCAATTGTCGCAGCCGCTTCGGGCAGCAGTATTGCAGATGGTTATGGAAGCTATGGCAGCCGAGCAACCGATCCTGGTCGATGATGACGGTGTGGTTGATTCAACAACAGTATTGGACTCGGATTCTGAGGTTATTGCTATGATTAAAGAGTTACTTGAAGCTCGCATTAGGCCTGCAGTCCAAGAGGACGGCGGTGATATATTTTTCGTCTCATTTGACGAGGACTCAGGACTGGTGCGGCTGCGCATGGCAGGCTCGTGCGTGGGATGCCCATCATCAACTGCGACGCTTCATTAGGGGGTAGAAAATATGCTGAAGCACTATATTCCGGAGGTAACGCGCATCCAACAGGTAGATGAAGATGGTACAGTCCTGTCAGGGGAAACGACCGAATCTCCTCCGCAGACCATGGACTAGAAATTGGCAGCAGCGGGTGTACCTGGATCTGGATCAGGAACTGGGCCTGCTCAAGATGGGGGGCGGATGTAATGCGCTTTATGTGTGCACGAGATCTGGAACCATGCATAGAGGGATAATGAGGTAACCCCTAGCGGGTGCCTGTACCGACTGTGATCGCTGCTCCTGAAAAGGTTCCGTTTGAATATTACTTTTCTAGTAGTTCTAGTAGGAGTCTGTTGGGATGTATGCGATGGCCAGCGTTGAGCTGCCATTAACTCGTCACCAGGAATGTTCGCCACTATAGGGTTTACAGCACTAACCTCGTGTTGACAGGAACCCCGCTGTTCGATTGGATCCAAATCTTTAAATCATTGCACTGTAGTATATCAGTCTCTGCACGAGTCTGCAGCGCGTTGGCCTGCAGGTCTACCTACACCAGTAAGGTTTTAGCTAGCTGAGCGCCAAATCACTCACTTGAGAACTGACTTTGGACATGCGCAGTTTAATTATGTCTTCGTTGGTTGCTTGTTCCATTCTAGGACGGTGCAAAGGTGCTATATCGAATGCTGCCCAGGTTATAGACATGGCCTAGAATGATCCTGGGGATTATTCTTGGACAGGTGATGGCGTCTCAGGCATTGGTTGGTAGTAGTCAAAGTATTTTGACCCCCACGTCATAAAGGCGTTAAACTACACGGGAAGGGTAACTACGGGAGAGATAAGCCCATTCCTCACAGTTACGTTCGATGCAATCTCTGGAGGCAAGCCCTTTTTTAACAGTACTGAAATGGCCTGGGTGATGGCAGCTCGAGCCCAAGCTAAACGTACTGCGTCAGAAACCAAGAAAGCGGGCTTGCTTTGGATACCATTCGTCGACATGATAGTGTTCCCGAAAGCAGTTATCGAAAGGTTCGCAGCCCAGATTGTTGACCCTAACTCAGGCAAAATACAATGGAATGATGCTTGCAGGAAAATTGTGCAAGCGATGCTTAACGAAACAGTGTCTGTATATGGCGATCTATTGGATGGCATATTGGTCCGTACAGGAGAGACGTACGTATTCGACACACCTTACCATGCTGGCAACTCCCCCACGTCAACGTGTGGCCAGAATACGTCTTGTCAGCAAGCAGTTTGGGTTGATTTTATCACCGAGTTGCGGCAGCAAATGTGTGTCGATCGGGCATCGCGCGTATTCTTCCGCGCCTGGGACAGTTTTGGTGGTTGGAGTGGAGATCCGCAGTACTACCTCAATGTGACAAACCCAGTCGAACCTCACGATCTGCTGTATTTTTCTGTGAAGCACACTGCTGGTGATTTCTTCCAGTTCATGGCGTGGAATCAGCAACTCGCTGTGGGCAAGCACGCTTAGGTCGTCGAGGTGGAGTTGCAGCGTGAGTACGAGGGCAAGGGTGCATACCCTAATTACATCATGCCCACGCTTATCAACGGAACCAATCAACTACCCGATGGATCAGACGCAGAAGGTCTTGTTGACGTGTTGGCGGCGCCTCAGATCAAGGGACTATGGACTTGGTCTCGCGGGGGCGGGTGGTATGGTCCATACGTCCATGGACATGAAGAGTGGGTCGATGTCCATGTGTACGTGCTATAGTGCTGGTGGGCTGCAAACTATAACCACGCGTAGTCGATGGGTCCTAAAGACTGGGGCAGGTCGCAGCAAGTGATGACGGAGAGGGATTGCTGGGATGAATTCGTTCGGACCCAGTGGGCACCTCGTCTTGGACTTGGATTGCCATCACCCCAGGGCGATATCTACGAAGCTGCAAAGGCAGACGTGCAGACTGCCAGTGAGTATCTCCGGTACATCGCAATGAATGGCACGCAGAGCGTCACAAACGGCCACTATTGCCCAGAGGGTGACTACAGTAACTGCTGGTCCTGGACGAGGGACGACCGCCTAGCTGGCACCTTTGATGGCGCTGTGAAGGACCATTTGGACTGGCTGCTGCAGGATCCGGCTCGCCTAGAGGCCTCTGCTAGGTTCAAGTCGGAGGCCATCGTCAACACAATCGATGCCATGACGGCATGGACTGACCTGGAAGCCCTTGTACTGGCTGCTAGTACGGAGCAGGAGCATGTTCTACGACGGCAGGGGTAGGTCGGGCTCGACGGCGAATTCCGGTTTTCCTCGATTGGTAGCTCTCAGTCCCCTCTACTCCCCTTGCTGCGAACATCCATCGAATACGCCCAGCATTTGTGGACAATCGTGGACGCAGGCTGGTGTGTGATGCGAGAGGGGTGGAAACTGGATCACCCCAAGTCAGGGATACCGGCTAATACGACTCTCTTAGCGGAATGCGGAGCACGTTACTGGCAGGAGTGGGCTGCGTACAAAGCCATGGGACTCTTCTGTGAACATAGCCCATCCCTGTACAGGGGAGTGTATTTGTCCCTCGGGGGTGCTCCAGTCCCGCCTGGCTTGGATGCTACTGTACGAAACTATACTTCGCAGGTCAACGAACTTGCGTAAGATTGATGCTATGCCTGTGTTCGGGGCGATGCAACTCCAGAGCATGGAACAACTCATCACAATGCTAATGGTGTGGAACCCAGGACAATCGATCTGAGATTGTATCAAAACTTTGAATCAATTTTTTTTCGCTGCAAGACGAGCTTCCAGTGCCTATAGCGCTTCGCTTGATGCTATGTCAAGTGGGGTGTCCTGGACGTGCTCCACAGTCACGATCTCAGGCACATACAGAGCCAAGACCCGCTCTATGCCATCTTTCAACGTCGCCTCCGACAGCCCGCAGCCGACACAAGATCCAGCAAGTCTAACAAATGCGATGCCACGATCTTGGTCAATGCTGTCTAAGAAGACATCGCCACCATCGGCTTGCACAGATGGGCGGATTCTCAACTCAATAACTTCCTCCACGAGCGAGGTGAGGCTAGCCAACTCGTCATGGTATTCTGATTCCTACTCTCCTTTAGAAACATTTGCAAAGACGTCAGGATCGACAAGAATAGCTTGTCTGCTGCCATCAACCTCTAAAATATCTGCTTCGCTAACCGCAGCACCGAACAGAGACTCAACACGGCGCCGAAGCAAGTCCCAACTGTACTCGCTCTGTTTCGTAAAAGAAGCAAAGTATCGGCTCAAGTATATCTATTCAAATCCTTCTAGCTGGAGCATCTCCTTGATACGAGGATTAAGTCCATCTAGCACTAGCTAGGGGGACTGCTTAGAAATTGACTGCGCTATGAATTGACACATTTATCTCGAGCTGCAGTGATAACTTGAACAGGAGATTAAAACATACCAAAAGAAAGTCACGCTGTCTTACCAGCCCCGATGAGTCCCGGTGAAGAAACTATAGATCATTGACGGATGCTCGAATGGCATTTTTGTTCGGTGTTGTCTCCCAAATCACGTCGGGAGAGCGTGAAGAGAATCTCCGTTGATTCGAAGCAACTGCATGCCGGCTCCTTCGCAATACTCTTGATAACATATTCGGGCATAACATGAGCAATCAATACATGCACTACAAAGTGTATACGTTATGGTCCTGAACAAGCTATAGGAGTTGCAGTCTGGGTAGCTGCACCGATCAAGAATGATTTACTAGATCGGATGTCAACCACTGCTAAAGAGGTTCATGAACGTTCCCAATTCGGTATGCCCTGGCCATCAGGCGGCCGAATTTCAGCCTAAAATTTTCAGGCCATTGTCGAGCGACTCGAGTTTGGTTTCTACTCGCGATAGCTGGAGTTCGTTTCGCTGTGGATTGATGTCGATTCGCTTAAATTGTGCCGCGAAATCACGCATATAGTCGATTGCATCGGTTGTCATGCGGGCTAACAAGATAAACATGGCGTGAGGAGCTGGTAGTGCGATGCCCTGTCTTGTTGGTCGCTAACCCGTTCGGTTGCTACGCGTGGTACTAAGGTATTAAATAATGTTTCGAACCCTTTTGCAGGTGGAAGCATTCAGTCCCTGTAGTGCTGGTACAGCATGTAGACGAGCTTGGCCACCGTGGCATGCAGCTTGACGTTGCACCAGGGTTTGCGCGAAACCACTTGTTTCCAAAGAAACTTGCAGTGTATGCGACCAAACAGCATGTTGAGCGTTTTGCTGTGGATCTGAGCCCGGAGCAGTTTGAGAGAAACTCTGCCCTTCGCAGGCGGCGTATGTTGAGATAGCAGGCAGCAAAAGCCAAGCTGTCGTTTGGGCAGGCCACAGAAGATGGACAAAAGTTGTACGGGCGGGTAGCAAACTAGGATTTTTCAGATGCATTACATAAAGCAGTTGGCATCCGGGTGCCCTCGGATGGATTTCAAATTCTGTGGGATATGAGCGCAGTTGATGGGAGCGAGCAACGAGATGATGTTGAAGGAGCTGGAGATGAAGAAGACACAGATGCATCCGGAGCTGCGGTTTCAGATGTAGATTCCATAACCCGGACCGGCTCGTACATGCTTCGGGCCCAGATCGAAGATGGTCTCTATGTTGACATACCCGCAACTGTCCGATCCATCTGATCTGAGTCCAAGATAGCGCAGGACAGTAGATCCTTGGATTTAGCATGCCGAACGCTCGCAATGCAGTGCATGAAATTGAAACTTGTAGAGTTAACACTAATACCACTCTAAACGATTCAGCTTGCATTCGCACAAGACCCCATGGCACGTAGGGCGCACATCGTTAGCAACCCTGCCGTAAGATGTACCATGTGCCTGTAGACAGCGTGTCTTGGACAAGGACGTTCAGCAGAGAAGGACACTAACTAATACGGGTAAGCTCGTCAAGAGTCTAGCAATAATTTTGACCTTTCTTCTTTCGCTGGCCTCCAGTAAACGAATCGAATCAGTAATGCAATGCAATAGCAGAGCAGCCACTGCGAGGCACACACACAAATTACAGCAACGACCATACTACTCACAGGAGATGGTCATACCATAGGCTGGTCTAGGCGGAAATGTAACCCAATGGCATCATCATGCTGATCTGAATCATGTGATTGTGATTCACACGATTCATGCCCGCTCTCATAGGGCTGGCTCATCGCCGAAAGGATTACCAACATCAGCATCATCTGCACCATGGCTAGACCTTTGCTGCTGCTCGTGGCCTTCCCGATATTCACCGTCGGGTGCTGCTACACCGCCTCGGCCAGCAGACTCGACAACCGGGTTGATCGTCGAACGGCCTCCGCCAGCTTCATAGTCCTCGTTGTCGACATCGCCAAACGCATAGTTCTACCCTGCACCTCCTGCAGGGGCAGCCGCGCCAACTTGCTAGTGTGCTGTTGGTGGAATTCCTGCCGGTGGAAACGCCGTAGTCGAGTCGCTGCCAGAGGTAGAGGTTTTCATGGTCGCAGTTGCTGCCATAGCTGCAGGCATCCCAACCTATTGTCCTATGCCCTACCCTGGGGCTGCAGCTCCAGATGCAACTGCATGGGCCATGGCAGCATCTTGAGCTGCTCGCTCCGCCTCGCCCTCGTCGTGGTACACGTATGCCAGGTACGCCAGACCTCCAGCAAGGATCGAGCACAAAATAGCCAGCACGAACCCTGCACGATACCCTGCCCGCTTCAAGCTATCTGATCCTGTCAATTGCTGGATAAGAACCGTCTTGTCGAGCTTGCTATTGACAACTCCAGCATATGAAGCCCATCCGAGCAATGACATAAATGATATCGCCGCAAACATAATCGGGGTGGCTTCCTTCGATCGTAAGAACCACAAAGGCTCCGGAATGTCGTAATAAAGCCTTCCGCGACGATGGACATATGAGACAAACGCCCCAGGGATAGCAACAACTGTGCACATAAAGATGAATGCGAATGCGACTCCACCAGCCCGACGAAAGTAGTCCAACCGCTTGCGGACGACAACTAGCTGTATGGAGGTACATGATACCCCATCTATGTCCTGCGTTCGCTTTCTACCTTCTTCAAAGGTGCATACCTCCGCCGTCAATGGCATAAACTGAGCTACTTGGTGCGCACTGGTCTCGCCGCTTCTGGTCTGTACCGTGTAGTCTTCCGATAGAAATCCCCACCAAGGTGACCATGCAGAAATTATCAGAAACAGGAGCAGCAGTATTGATCCCAGCAGAACTCCACTCTAAGCAGGTTTACTTCGGAAACTGGCAACGCCGTGCTGCACGGCGGATTGGAGTGGGTTGGTGGATGCAGCAGAACCCTCGTTCTATTGCCCATCTGATCCAGATGTACTCGGTACATCTCGAACGCCAGGAATCGCACCAGCCATAGTAAGTGGAAGTTCAGATTGTTCGCGCAACGCAAAGTATGGTATTGATGGCGCTAAGCACCCCGTAAAGGTGCTTCATGTTGAATCCGTCGACGCTGGGCCAAGCGGAACCTCGCAGCGCCGCGTTCCGGCCGCCGCCGCCAAGATCCGGATCATTGCACTGGAGCACATGGGGCGCACCAACGGTAAACACGAGCTTACTCCCTTGTTACCTTGCCCATGAGTGAACCTGCCGCAGACCAATCTCGCGATGCTTCGACTGAGTAGTAGGGAGCTACTGGAGCAGCCAGCTAGCTTGATGCTCAAACATCCCACATGGCTACAACAGTAGATAGAATCCCAGTATCATCTCAGTTCGCTCCCAAGTCCAAAGAGGAAGAAGATCTTATGCACAGATTTCTGCAGTGGAAAGCGCGTAAAGAGAGTCGACATCCGCTGTATGAGACGGCAAGCCGTGATTATGGACGAGTACCGATAGGGTACACCGGAACACTTGAGCCACCCAAGCATCCGAAGAAAAGCAGCGATTTTATCAAACAGGCAGCCGTAATTGGACCCCCAAGAAGCGCAGGTCTCAAAACGGGGGTCACTAGTCATAAGTTCTTAGGCGAGCTTGATGGGTAGTGAGCCCGCTTGGCGCTTACATCCGCCTTGCACAACGATGAGCATGTTCTCGTGGACCGTGACTAGTAATGCTGCCACAGTCGCTAGCAAGGGCAGCCCGGCGGTATAAGGCACTCCGGTAGGCGAGTATTGCCCAGTTGCGCGCTGAACCATACGGCCTATGCGCTATGCTAGGTCGTCAGTCTTACGATGTATTCGTACGACGGACGAAACGAATCGACGAATGGCACGCAATTCGCTGAAATTGAACTGATCCCAGGCTCATGGTTGTTTTCAAAATTCACAGGCCAGCAAGGGGCGAGTTTACATCAAACATCTAAGAGGTCCACGGTCCATCATTCAAGCGCAAGGTCAAGCATAAAGATATGCGTCTGCGGTTCACCCAGCGACACCAGGTAGCTCCAGAGCCCCCCGACGCGCTCCAGGCCTAGTTCTGGTGGAAAACGGCATGATCTGCTCTTGAATCAATACCCTGAAAGAGCAAGCAAGGCCTGAGTAGCCCATCAGTACCTTGGTATGCGAAAGGAACAATATGCTCAACTTGCGTTTTTACACTCGTGACTAGAATTAGCTTGTACATTCAGAATTTCAGATTCATGTCAGGCAGCGAACTAAAATAAGCGAAGCGATTGCGATTTAAACTTGAATCCGCGTTTGTAATCTGTTGATTCTCTATAAATCCAGGCAGGTGCGACCTCGCCCAGATGAATCAGGTCGCTGGACTTCCGGTGGGTGCCCGAGCCGTCAATCGAACCAGCGCACAGCGATTGAATTCCCACATCCACTGTGGCATTATCCTGAGGTTGTGCAGTGATACAAGTATAATCCGCCTCCACTCAGCTCCAGCGCGACCAGGCTGCTTAGATCGACCACTTAACTCTCTCCATCTCCACCGGCCGCCGCACCTTCATCGAGGTCCAGGTTGAACTCTTTGCCCGTCACTCGCTTGTATACGTCAAGGGCGTCACTCATTGTGCTTTCGAAATGGGAAGTGGCGTCGTACGATGCCGTGAGGAAGCACTTGTCTTCTGAGCCATCACTTGCTGGCTCGTAAAACGGCACTCGGTGATGGAACTTGCATACCATCTTGCCGAGTAGCGCGAGGGCTGGCTCCACCTCTTTCTCCGGCTCCTTCGTCTCCACCCGGGTGCTCACGATAGCCAGGTACTTGCCCTTGGGCACAACCTTGTGCTGGGATGAAAGGATAGAAATGTACACATCGTTGCTACGCTTGAGCTGCTTCTGTGGCAAGATGATTTGAGCACTCTCTGTCTTGTCGAACTCGACAATGCACGTGGGTTTCTGCGCCAGGATGCAGATGGTGCGGATGATCTCTCCGTTCGCTTTGCGCTTGTCTTCAGGGAAGTACGTAGGATCTCCTATGACCGCCTTGGCAGTGGCAGCTTTGCCATCGCTATCTTCGATTCCAACTGCCTTGCCCTCATGCATGATGATGCCTTTGAATTTGCACCTGAGCATAAAGATGCCACCGGCAAGAGAAGCGTACCGGCTGAAGCTCTCGGGCAGAGCAGACAGCCCATATTCGGGGTACAGGAAGGGGCTTCCGCCGAACGCACGCAGTGATTCTGCATAGAGGCGGATTTCGCGCACGGTCTCAACTGCTGGCTGGTCCTTGTACGAATCCTCCGTCTTGAGTGCCATCGCATGACCGACGAAATCTTGCGTGTCCTCGCTCAGACCGTACTCGCTGTACAGCGCACCCATCGTCATCTTGGCAATATCACGACCCTTGGCATCTACCGCCTTGTCGACGTCACACTTGGAGCAGTAGACAAGAAAGTTGCGGAGGGCATTCTTCTCGAAGGTACCAACGAGTCCGGTTGATATGGCTTCGCCCTCGCTTGCTGGGACTTTGTCGATCCCAGGGGCACCTGATGTGAATATACCTTTACCCTTGGTCTAA
>Ga0136560_1000689_pt1 | contig 17031 bp, 17 predicted proteins | sample AntRauMeHopE1497_FD_104925 | JGI IMG/M metagenome (GOLD analysis project Ga0136560, IMG submission 104925) | Saline lake microbial communities from Rauer Islands, Antarctica - Metagenome Hop E1 #497 | ecosystem: Environmental > Aquatic > Non-marine Saline and Alkaline > Saline | place... | reverse complement strand
TTGCTGTCCGAGAGTCTAGCCTTCAACTTTTTAAGACCATGGGTACGGAGCGGTTACAGTATACGGGAACCGCAAGTGGTATGCCATGGAGCGTTGCCGCTTTGGGTTTTGTGATAAGTGGCCACGCAAAACACCACCTACAGATTTTGGAAGAGCGATATGGCTAATTAATCCAGATCGGAATAATCTTCCAGTTCCATATCATGGTTCATCTCCAATTCAGGCTTTATTTCGGCACTGTCCACAACATCCTCGGGAGTTTTGGTTTCGAGTTCTTTTATGATGGTATCTTCAAAATTGGCAATGAAATTGGAAAGGCTTTTGCTGATTTTCACCAAATAAAGGGTATCCTTCGTACGGAGTTCTACAGCCTCTACAAGCTCCCCGTAATGGTTCTTAAAACTGATAATATCCTCGTCCCCATAGCCGTACGGATAGGTTTCTATTAATAGATTGGCTAACTCGTGGTCTAATTTTTTGTAGTCGATCAAACGTTTTAACATAACTAGGTTTTTTTAGGTAAGTTGAAATTTCCATTATCCAAGCTAGTTATTTTAAATGTAAAGGCACGCAAAGAGTTGTGAAATGCCACTTTTTAGTACATGAAGTTTTTATTCGGCGTAGTATGCAAAAGCTTCAGCGATCAACTGCGTGGGTACGGTGACGTCTATTTGTGCATCGCCAATGCTTTTGAGCAGCACAAAATTAATTTTCCCATGGGAATTTTTCTTATCGTATTTCATGAGGTCTTCAATATGGGCTATATCCGTATCGGTAAAACCAACTTTTTTGTAGTAGCCTAGAAAAGTAGCTTTGATCTCTTCCAAGGCAGCAAGCGGTAAACCTGTTAGTTTGTGGGATAAATAGCTTTCCAGTATCATGCCAACGCCTATGGCCTCGCCATGTAGTAGCGTTTCCTTATCCCCACTTTCCAAAAAATAGGATTCTACGGCGTGTCCCAATGTATGGCCAAAGTTTAAGGTCTTACGAAGTCCTTGCTCCGTTGGGTCCTGTAAAACGACCTTATTCTTAATGAGTACGGATGCTAAAATCTCTCGCTTTATTTCGTCAAGGGAAGTGGTCGCCCTCAAAGCTGCCCAATAGCTTTCGTCCCTTATCAGTCCATGCTTCAACATTTCCGCAAAGCCACTAGTTACCTGCCGCTCTTCCAAAGTATCCAAAAAGTCGGTTACAACCAGCACCATTTTCGGTTGATTGATGACGCCGATCTGGTTTTTCAAAGCCCCTAAATCCACACCCGTCTTACCTCCAACAGAAGCATCTACCATGGAGAGTAGGGTGGTGGGCACGTTTATAAAATCAATACCGCGCTTAAAGGTAGACGCCACAAAGCCGCCTAGATCCGTTAACACACCTCCACCGAGATTGATAATCAAACTTTTACGATCCGCTCCCAATTCAGATAGGGCTTCCCAAACGCCTACGCAGGTTTCTATGGTCTTATTGACTTCGCCCGATTCAATTTCAATGATTTCGAATGTGTAGCCGCCTGAAATCCGTGCCATGAACTGCGGTAAGCAAAGCTCGTGTGTATTCTCGTCCACTAGAATGAAAATAATAGAGTAATTGGCCTTGCTCAAGTAGGTGTTCAACGATTCGTAGGCGACTGTATTAAAGTGTACGGCATAAGCCTCTGAAACAATGGATTCCATAAGAGATTTTAGGTATTCGGAAGCCTTGGAAAGGCTCGGTTAAGTCTACAAAATAAAGCTTATTTTTAATGAAAAGAATAGATTTTCTGTGATTATCTTTGATAAATAAAATTTTTGCTAAATATGAATGGAATTTTTGAGGATACCGCAACGGCTTTTTCATTAAAGTCGGATTCTGAATTGGAAAGGGCCTATTTTCTTTTTAAGATGATCGCCAATGAGCCTTTGGTAAAAATGGGTACCCTGATGACCAATTTTGCGCTTAAAGCACATCTTCCTGTAGAGGGGCTTATACGTGCCACGGTATTCGACCATTTTTGTGGCGGGATAAGTGAAGAGGATTGCTTACCTGTGGTAGATAAAATGTACGAGAAAAAAGTATGTTCCGTACTGGATTACTCCGTGGAGGGAAAGCAAGAGGAAGACCCCTTTGACAACGCAACTAAAATCATTCTTAAAATTTTGGATTTTGTAAAGGAAAAAGCGGCCATACCTTTTGCCGTCTTCAAACCTACGGGCTTCGGGCGTTTTGCGCTATACCAAAAGATCGGGGAGAAAAAGGCGCTTACCGAAAATGAGGAAGCGGAATGGCAACGTGTTGTCAACAGATTTGATATCGTATGCAAAAAAGCATACGACCTTGATGTGTCCCTTTTGATCGATGGCGAGGAAAGCTGGATGCAGGATGCTGCGGACAATCTGGTGGAAGAAATGATGCGCAAGTACAATACCGATAAGGCAATTGTCTTTAACACCTTGCAAACCTATAGGTGGGACAGACTGCCCTATTTAAAGGAGTTACACAAAAGAGCCTTACAGGATGGTTTTAAGATCGGAATGAAAATAGTGCGCGGGGCCTATATGGAAAAGGAGAACGAGAGGGCCAAGGAAAAAGGCTATCCTACGCCTATTTGTGAATCTAAACTGGCAACGGATACTAATTTTGATGATACTATTGCCTATATGTTGCAAAATTCAGGGGTTATTTCCATCTTTTCAGGAACGCATAACGAGCAAAGTTGCCTAAAGCTTCTGGACTTGATGGAGCAAAACGGTATGGCAAAAAATGACAATAGGGTCTGGTTTGGACAACTTTACGGAATGAGCGATCACATTTCCTTCAACTTGGCAGATAAGGGATACAATGTGGCCAAGTATTTACCTTTTGGCCCTGTAAGGGACGTGATGCCTTATCTCATTAGAAGAGCGGAGGAGAATACTTCGGTAGCCGGACAAACTACGCGGGAATTATCATTGATAAAACAGGAACGGAAACGGAGAAAAATTTAGGGGTCTACCATTATTGTCGTGGGTATAAGATATAGTTCTTGGAAGTTGACATAGGACAAAAGGATATATGACAAAAGGACTTAAGACGCAGGACTTTTACAATTTAAGTTTATAATATTCAGGTATTTACGCAGACGCTGTTTTGCCATGAAATTATAATTAGTCTTGTGTCCTAGGTCTATAAGTCTAAAGTCCGAACAGTTTAATGGCGTATTTCCACAACCTATGTGGCAGCGCCATCCTTTTTTATGCTGCGGTTATAATATATTGTTGTCCGGTAAACTTTTTTCGAACCTTTGTGAGCAGCGGAAAACACGAATGGTTAAGCTCCTATTGGCATTTGACACCTTACTATTTTAGATTTAGGAAGGCAGCCCTAAAATAAGAAATATTGGCTCTATTCTAATTTAAGGATGATATTACATCCGTCATCTAAGTAATTGCTATTGTGATGTTCTGGTGTGAATAGCTTCATACATCCGTAATCTGTTCAAAAAAAGCAGGTTTAAAATGACCAAAAAACTCTTGTAAGTGCTGATTTTACTAGTGATTCGTTCTATCACTCTTGTATTAGAATAGAACCGAAATATTTAATTTTAACTAATTGGTTTTTAAATATTCGTGATTTAGTCTTATGTCTTATGTCTAGTAGCGCAGCGGTCTTATGTCTTTAACCGGATAAAAATGGTTATAATACCCTAAAATTAAAAGAATCCTACCTTTATATGCCAAGAATGACCCGAAAATATTACTCGGAAAGGCGCACAATACTTTCCAATAGGGCGTCTTTTCTGCAGTTTCTTACGGTAGCCAGAACTTTTTGGTCTTTTATAAAACCCTCCACAATATAGGTTTTACAGGGTGATGATTTGGTGTCACTACTTCCAAAATCTACGTCCCCATCTGTAAACAAGCTACGAATATCGGCAGTGTCCAATTGTTTACTTTGCAGTTGTTCGCTAACGGCATCCGAAAATTGCATGGGTTTGGAACGTATATCCTTTAAGGTTCTGCAATTGGGAAAGTAGCAGAAATAGACACCGGTATCGGCTGTTTTTTTCTTAAAGAAAAAGGCTAAAAATAGCACACCTATGGATAATCCGAACAAAAAATATCCCAATCGTTTTATAAACGGCATGTGTAGTGTTATTTCAATTAAATAACTGTAAAATTATGGCTTTCCTGCGGATGTAAAAAGAAAGTTGAGACCTAATCTAAAAGATAAGGAAATTGATATCGCTGTACTGTAGATCGAACCATTCCCCGACCGATTTGTTCGTCAGGATGCCATGGTACATGTACAGACCGTTTCGCAAGCCCTTGTCAAAACGGAGTGAATTTTCCAACCCACCGTCCTCACCGATTTTTAGGAGATAGGGCGTAAAAATATTACTAATGGAAACCGTTGCCGTTTTTGGATATCTAGAGGGGATATTGGGCACTCCATAATGTACTACCCCAAATTTTTCTATGGTAGGTCTGTTGTGGCTCGTAACTTCGGAGGTTTCAAAACATCCGCCGGTATCAATACTCACATCTATAATAACCGCTCCTTTTTTCATATGCTCCACCATGGTGCTGGAGACTACCACGGGAGATCGGTCTTTACCACGTGTGGCGCCAATGGCCACGTCACAGCGTTTTAAGGCCTTTAAGAGGTTCTTGGGCTGTATGGTAGAGGTGTACACCGTTTGTTTAAGGTTGGTCTGTATGTTCCTCAGTTTGGTAATGGAGTTATCAAAAATTTTAATGTTTGCACCCAAGCCTATTGCGGACCTGGCGGCAAACTCGCCCACGGTTCCTGCTCCTATAATAACGACTTCTACAGGCGGCACACCACTTATATTACCGAACAGGAGTCCGTTGCCCTTATGGTTCGTTGCCATAAGTTCAGATGCAATAAGCACCGAAGAAATTCCTGCAATTTCGCTCAGGGAACGCACGGCGGGGAATTTGCCATCCTCGTCCCGTATGTATTCGAAGGCAATAGCCGTGATGCGCTTACGGGCCAATTCCTCAAAATAAGACCTTTCCTGTGTTTTTATCTGTAGGGCGGAAATAACGGTAGTCTGCGGATTGATCAGTCCGATTTCCGTAAGGGTAGGGGGCTCTACTTTTAGTAAAAGTGGGCAGCCAAAAACTTTAGCGTTATCCTTGGTAATTTCTGCACCGGCATTGGTGTAATCCAGGTCGGAGAAATTTGAGCCCTTACCAGCACCTGCCTCAATTAAAACGCGATGCCCGTTAGCTGTAATGGCATTCACGGCATCCGGAGTAAGACAGATACGTTTTTCCTGATTGTGGTTCTCCTTGGGCAGCCCGATAAAAAGCTCACCTTTTTGTTTAAAAATTTCCAAAGTCTCCTCTTGCGGAAGCAACTGCTGTTTACTAAAAGGCGATGTGGGTCGATTCATAAGCGTAGACGGACTAATTCCCAATAACATATATTCCCTTCAAATGTACAATTTTTAGGTAAAATGCCATAAACATAAAAACGGATAAAAAACGAGGAACTATTTATTATTGAAATTCAACATGTCCTGAAGACGCAGCTGAAACTGTTTTAAGACCTGTTCCAAATTTTGTGTAGATAGTTTGCGGTCCAACTTTTCTGAAATGGATTCAGGATTCAACACTTCCAAGTCTTCGTCCGAGAGATTAACATTGCTCATTTCATTGATGTCATTTTTGGACTTTAAGGCCTTCAATTCGGCATCTATGGCCTCCAGGTCTATGCCGTGAACATATTTGTCGTACAGTTTTATTCGTATAAAATACACGAAGGGGATTACGACCATGCAGATGGGGAGTAGCCATATTATGTTTTTTGTATCAATTTGGTTATCTAAACCAAATACGACTTCAAATAATTGAAACGAATACATGGCAATAGGAATTAAGAGGATATGATACCACCAATCGCGTGATGTGAAAAACCAAATAACCAGTAGGGATAAAGGTATAATTTTCGTTGTGTAAAACCAAACATTGGTTTCGACGCTATCAAATCCGTTGGTTCCAATTTTAACACCTAAGAATGATACCGGGCCTGAAGCATTTTCATCTCCTGGGCCAGGAAGAAAATCATATAATTTGAAGAGTAAAGGAACCATGGCGATAAAAAATACGACACAGGATTCCAAAATTATTTTGTGCTTCGCTTTTTTCTTCTTATTGCTATCTTTCATAATCTATATCCATTCATCTTTCTTGCGATGGTTATAGAACAAAAAAAGAGCAATTTTATTGCTCTTTTTTGATTTAAATGTAGAATTTTAGAACTATCGGCCTCTCTTAAGTACAATTGACTTTTTATCAATGCCCAACTCCTGATCAAAAGTGTCGGATGCAATGGTAGGGGCCGCCAAGGCGAATAAAAATATCCCCAAGGCTAGGGATGCTAAAAATGTGTTCTTTTTTTTCATTTTCAAAATGGTTTTTAGTTAGTACTCGATTAAATTATTTTACGAATGTAAGAAATAAAGCACAATCAATATGTTTTTAAACGTTAAAATCGAGCTTTTTATCGTACAAAAGGTACATTTTGTCGAAAAAGCGGTATTTCATCGAAAAAATACAATAAAAAATAGGGTCAAGTCCTTAGCCATGCCACTATCTTCTGGCAAAAAATCCCGGAGATAAAGGGACTACGAAGAAGTACCTTCAAAAAGGGTTTTCCCTTAGATTTGTTGGTCTGAAATAGGAACGTGGGATGGAAGCCTTTGGCAGAACCTTGGGTGCGCTCCAAAAAGTAGCTTTGATTTGAAATTGGCGAGCTCAAAAACTAATCCTTCGTTCCGTCGGACTCATTATTTCAATTTGAATAGCAGTTGCATATGCTGGAATTAAATTTGGAATTTTTTCGGGCCACTCCATAAAAATCCAGACGTCCGAATCCAGATATTCTTCCAAACCCATATCCATGGCTTCCATTTCATCCTGTAGCCTATAAAAATCAAAATGATAGGCCAATACCCTACCATTGGCATCATGGTACTCGTTTACCAAGCCAAATGTAGGGCTACTCACCTCGTCCAAACCTCCTAGTTCGGCTACCAACGCCTTGATCAGCGTTGTTTTACCGGCACCCATTGGCGCGTAAAACGCCAAGCATTTTGAGGTAACCGCCGAGACGATTCTATGGGCTATTAAATCAAGGTCCTTGATGGTATAATTTATATCCTCCATGCTGTTGGTGTTGGAAATTTATGAGTTCAACGGTATTCACCTAGGTTCCAAAACAACAAAGGGAATAATCATTTCCTCCAACGAAACCCCACCGTGCTGGTAGGTATTCCTGTAATAACCCACATAGTGGTTGTAGTTATTGGGATAGGCAAAAAATAAATCATTCTTCGCAAAAATATAGGAACTGCTCATATTTATGCTGGGCAAAAAGATGCTTTTAGGGTCTTTGGCCGCCAGAACGTCACTTTCTTTATAGGTAAGACTCCTTCCGGTCTTATAGCGTAGATTTAGACTGGTATCACGATCTCCAACTACTTTAGAGGGCGATTTCACATTAATGGTACCATGATCGGTAGTGATAATAAGCTTCATGCCCATGTGCTGCGCCTGTTGAATAATTTCCAATAAGGGCGAATTCTTGAACCAACTCTGGGTAAGGGAGCGGTAGGCCTTGTCATTCGAAGCCAACTCTTTAATAACTTCCATTTCGGTTTTGGAATGGGAAAGCATATCCACAAAATTGTATACGATAACCGTGAGGTCGTTGTCCTTTTGTGTCTTAAAGTTCTGTGATAAGTGTTTGCCCTGCTTTAAACTGCTTATTTTATGGTAGGCCCAAGAAATATCCAGTCCCAAACGTTTTAGCTGTTCCTCAAGGAATTTGTCCTCAAAAAGATTTTTTCCACCTTCCTCGGTATCGTTTTTCCACCAGTCCGGATATTTTTTCTCCATATCCAACGGTGTGAGTCCGGCGAAAATGGCATTCCTGGCGTACTGGGTAGCCGTAGGCAGAATACTGAAATAGCTTTGTTCCTTTTGTTTTTTATAAAAGGTGTTTATGCTATCCTCAAAGGCATACCATTGATCGTATCTAAGGTTGTCTACCACTACCAAAAGCGTTTTGGAGTCCTTGAGTTCCGGGGCGATCCACTTTTTAAAGAGGGTATGGGAGAGGACTGGGGCATGGGCATCGGAAAACCAATCCCGGTAGTTCTTGTCCACAAACTTACCAAACTGGTTATTGGCCTCCACTTTCTGGGATTCCAAAATCTCGAACATGCCGCTGTCCTCTATCTGTTCCAATTGCAGCTCCCAATAAATCAGCTTTTTATACAATTCCACCCATTCTTCATAGGTGTTTACCATGGACAACTCCATGGCAATTTTCCGGAATTCTTGTTGGTAGTTGCTCGTTGTCTTTTCCGATATTAAGCGGGAATGGTCCAAGTTCTTTTTTAGGGACAATAAAATCTGGTTGGGATTTACCGGTTTAATAAGGTAATCGGCAATTTTTGAACCTATGGCCTCCTCCATAATAAACTCTTCCTCGCTCTTGGTGATCATAACCACGGGAACGGAGGCATCCATGACCTTAATTTCGTTTAAGGTTTCCAAACCGGAGATACCGGGCATGTTTTCATCCAAAAAGACGATATCCACGCTCGTCTGCTCCAGCTCTTCCAGAGCTTCCCGGCCGCTTTGCGAGGTAATGACTTCGTAGCCCTTGCCTTCTAAAAAAATAATATGTGGTTTTAAGAGGTCTATTTCATCATCGACCCAAAGTATTTTTATTTTGTTCATTCCCTTATTACATTATATATTATTCCAAGTTATGAGTTATTAATTATGGGTTATGAGTTAATGAGTATTTATTACTTTTTCCTTGTTTTTCGTATTGTTTCTACTCTTTAATTATCTCATGTCTCAAACCTCACTTCTAATTTCAACAGATTGCCAAGTCGCAACAACTATCGCCCATCACTCCAATCGTTTATTTGCTCCTCGCAAAGACCCGTAACGAGCTGTATTACTTTATACTGATTACTTTTTTACTGTTTGCGGCCAACTACCCTCTACCCTCTGATATCCAACATAACACCTAAAAGCTAAAATCTCATATCTCCCCAAAAACGGACTTCTTATCACAATTGCATAACTTTGAAGTTCCATCAAAAAAAATCGACCTTGTCCAAATCAAATAAACTCAAAATTTTCAATGATCCAATTTACGGATTTATTAGAATCCCGAATCCACTGGTCTTTGACCTGATTGCCCATCCCTATTTTCAAAGACTGAGAAGAATATCACAAATGGGGCTTTCCTATTTGGTATATCCGGGAGCGCATCATACCCGCTTTCATCATGCCTTGGGCTGCGTGCATTTAATGCAGAAATCCATACAAGTACTTCGTTTTAAAGGTATTGCTATTTCCGAGGAAGAAGAACAGGGCTTGCTTTGTGCTATCCTTTTGCATGATATAGGGCATGGCCCTTTTTCGCATGCCATGGAACATAGTATTGTAGAAGGGGTAAGCCATGAGTATATTTCTATCCAGTTCATGAAAGAACTCAATACGCTATTTAACGGAAGTTTAACGGTTGCCATTTCGATTTTTACGGGAAAGCATCCTAAAAAATTTCTGAATCAATTGGTGAGCAGCCAATTGGACATTGACCGGCTGGATTATCTAAAACGCGATAGTTTTTACACCGGTGTCGCCGAAGGGAATACCAATTCCGATCGACTCATTACCATGTTGAACGTGGTAGATGCGGCCTTAGTGGTGGAGGAAAAAGGGATTTATTCCGTAGAAAAATTCCTGATGGCGCGGCGTTTTATGTATTGGCAGGCCTATCTGCACAAAACCGGTGTCGTTGCCGAACAGTTGCTCATAAGCATCTTAAAGCGTGCCCGCTTCCTAATGGCCAAGGGCGTGCACTTAAATGCCAGTGCGGCCTTACTGTATTTTTTAAACAGGGCAGTGGACAAGGATAATTTTGACCGTACTACCCTTGACATTTTTTCCCAATTGGACGATGTAGATATCCTATCCGCCTTGAAAGAATGGCAGCATGTTGAAGATTTTGTTTTGTCGGAACTGTGCAAAATGATCATCAATAGACGTTTGTTGCACATTAAAATTAAAAAGTCGCCCATCCTTACAGCGCGGTTTCAGGAAAAATTTGAGCAAACTAAAGCGGCATATCAACTTACGAATGAAGAAACCGGCTATTTTGTATTTAAGGGAAAATTGGAGAACAAAGCCTATGATCGCTACGAGCAGAACATTAATATTTTAAAAAAGAACGGTAAAATAGTGGATGTCGCAAAGCTTTCAGACCATTTAAACTTGAATGCGTTGTCCAAAACGGTAACAAAATATTATATCTGTTACCCCAAAGATGCCGTTTAACTATTTTTCTTACTTTTGCCCTCATGGTATTTACAGCAGGTCAGATTGCAGGTATTTTAGATGGCGAAGTACAGGGAAATCCAGAAGTAGCCGTTCATAAACTTGCGAAAATCGAAGAAGGGGAAACCGGTTCTTTAACATTTTTGGCCAATCCAAAATACACCTCCTATATTTATAACACCAAGGCATCCGTCACCATCGTAAATAAAGACTTTGTTCCGGAACATGTCTTGACTACTACTTTAATTAGGGTGGAGGACCCATACAAATCGTTCTCCAAACTTCTTGAATACTACAATGAGGTAAAAAATAACAAAGTGGGCATAGAATCGCCCGTTTTTAAATCCGATACCGCTACCTACGGAGAAAATCTATATTTGGGCGCGTTCTCGTATTTAGGGAACAATGTGGCCTTGGGGAACAATGTAAAAATATATCCGAACGTGTACATTGGCGATAACGTAAAAATTGGTAACGACACAACTGTTTTTGCCGGAGCAAAAATCTATTCGGAAACTAGTATCGGAAACGACTGTGTCATTCATAGCGGGGTGGTTTTGGGGGCGGATGGTTTTGGTTTTATCCCAAACGAAAAAGGAGAATTTACCAAAGTTCCACAGACCGGCAATGTTGTTATCGAGGATAATGTGGATGTAGGGGCAGGCACGACGATCGATAGGGCCACCCTAGGTTCAACCATTTTACGAAAGGGCGTGAAGCTGGATAATCAAATACAGATTGCCCACAATGTAGAAATAGGTCAACATACCGTGATAGCCGCACAGACCGGAGTTGCAGGTTCCACCAAAATAGGGAAGTATTGTATGATAGGCGGGCAAGTAGGTATCGTGGGCCATATTGTTATCGGGGACTATGTAAAAATACAGGCCCAATCCGGCATAGGAAGGAACGTTAGGGACAGAGAGGTGCTGCAAGGTAGCCCTGCCTTAAATTATGGGGATTTCAACAAATCATACGTTCATTTTAAGAACCTACCGAGAATAGTTAACAGAATAGACAACCTGGAAAAAAGGAGCGATGATGATCAAGACAACAACAGATAAGCAACGTACCATAGGGAAAGCGGTTTCCCTTACGGGTGTTGGTTTGCATACGGGTGCCAACGTTACCATTAAGTTTTTGCCGGCAGGGGAAAACCACGGCTATGCCTTTAAAAGAATAGATCTGGAAGGACAGCCTGTTATAGAGGCCGATGCCAACTATGTCATCAACACCCAAAGGGGTACAAATCTAGAAAAAAGAGGGGTGAAGATTCAGACCTCGGAACATGTACTTGCCGCTTTGGTGGGCCTGGAAATAGACAATGTTCTTATAGAATTGGATGCGCCGGAGCCACCAATTATGGACGGTTCCTCCAAATTTTTTGTAAAAGCCTTGGAAGAAGCAGGCATCGTGGAGCAGGAGGCTGCGCGAGAAGTTTATGTTGTCAAGGAAGTGATATCCTATAAGGACGAAGCTACGGGAAGTGAAATTACCGTAATTCCTTCGGACGATTATCAAGTAACCACCATGGTAGATTTTGGTACCAAGGTGTTGGGAACGCAAAACGCGACCTTAGATCGCCTATCCGATTTTAAGGCGGAAATAGCGGACGCCCGTACTTTTAGTTTCCTGCACGAATTGGAAATGCTACTGGAAAACGGACTCATTAAAGGGGGTGATCTTAATAATGCCATTGTTTATGTGGACAAGGAAATTTCCGAGGAAACCATGAAGAAATTGGAAAAAGCCTTTGATAAAAAGAAGCTTTCCGTGAAACCCAATGGCATCTTGGACAACCTGACCTTGCACCAACCCAATGAGGCCGCACGTCACAAATTGTTGGACGTCATCGGGGATTTGGCCTTGGCGGGAACAAGAATACGGGGAAAGGTCATTGCCAACAAACCCGGACACTACGTGAACACGCAGTTTGCAAAAAAACTTTCCAAAATTATTAAGTTGGAAAAAAGAAACAATGTGCCCAAGTACGATTTGAGTTTACCACCGTTTATGGACATTCACCAAATCATGGCCATGCTGCCGCACCGACCTCCGTTCTTGCTGATAGATCGAATCCTAGAACTCTCCGACCAACATGTCGTTGGAATGAAAAACGTTACGATGAACGAGCCCTTCTTTGTAGGGCATTTTCCGGGAGCTCCGGTAATGCCGGGAGTTCTCCAAGTAGAGGCCATGGCACAAACGGGAGGTATTTTGGTACTGAGCACCGTACCTGATCCGGAAAATTACCTGACGCTATTTATGAAAATTGATAAAGTAAAATTTAAAAAGCCGGTATTGCCGGGAGATACCTTAATTTTCCAGTGTAGTTTGATTACCCCGATCAGAAGGGGAATCTGCCACATGCAGGCCTATGCCTATGCCAACGATAAATTGGTGAGCGAAGCCGAAATGATGGCGCAAATAGTTAAAAGAACCTAGTATGAATCAGCCATTGGCTTATATACACCCCGGTGCAAAAATTGCAAAGAACGTAGTAGTGGAACCTTTTACCACTATCCATAACAATGTAATCATCGGTGATGGCACGTATATCGGTTCCAACGTAACCATCATGGAAGGTGCCCGTATCGGAAAGAACTGTAATATTTTTCCGGGAGCGGTAATTTCCGCCCCGCCCCAAGATTTGAAGTACGATGGGGAGGAAACTACCGTCGTCATTGGCAACAATACTACCATCAGGGAATGTGCCACGATACATAAAGGAACATCGGACAGGATGAAGACCGTGATAGGCGAAAATTGTCTTATCATGGCCTATTGTCACATAGCGCACGACTGCTTTGTAGGAAACAATTGTATTTTCTCCAACAACTCAACCTTGGCAGGCCATGTTACCATTGGCGATAATGTTATTTTGGCGGGGCTGGTTGCCGTGCATCAATTTGTATCCATTGGTCAACATGCCTTTGTTACGGGCGGGTCTTTGGTTCGTAAAGATGTTCCGCCCTATGTAAAAGCGGCACGCGAGCCATTATCTTACGTAGGCATCAATTCCGTAGGGCTGAGAAGAAGGGGCTTTTCTTCTGAAAAAATTTCGGAAATACAGAATATCTATAGGATTTTGTATCAGAAGAATTACAACAATAGTCAGGCCGTACAGATCATAGAGGCCGAAATGGAGGCCACTCCGGAACGTGACGAAATCCTTCAGTTTATACGGGATTCCCAACGTGGCATCATGAAGGGCTATTTTAGCAACAATTAAAAATCGGCTTACTGTAATAGCAACGAATCAAGCAATACTAAAATAATACTATAAATGGCATCAACATCCGACATAAGAAAAGGACTTTGCATCAGATATAATAATGATATCTATAAAATCATAGAGTTTCTTCACGTAAAACCGGGCAAGGGGCCGGCTTTTGTACGAACAAAACTAAGAAGTGTAAGTTCTGGCAAGGTGTTGGAGAATACATTTTCCGCCGGTAATAAAATAGAGGACGTGCGCGTAGAAACACGTTCCTATCAATTTTTATATGCCGAAGGGGAAACGTATCACTTTATGAATACGGACGATTATAATCAAATTACACTTCAAGAAAGTTCCTTGGACGCCCCTGGGCTGCTGAAGGAAGGAGAAATAGTGAAAATCATGTTCAACACGGAAGATAGCATGGCCTTATCCGTAGATATGCCCGCAAGCGTAATTTTGGAAATCACGTATACGGAACCTGGTGTAAAAGGAAATACCGCCACCAATGCCACCAAACCTGCGAAAGTAGAAACTGGAGCCGAGGTAAATGTGCCTTTGTTCATCAATGAAGGGGACAAAGTAAAGATCGATACAGCTAGCGGTTCCTATATGGAGCGCGTAAAAGAATAATATTGAAATTTCCAACCACTTTTTCGCTGCAACAAATAGCCGAGATACTCGGTTGTAGCTACATTGGCGCTGATGACTTTCCGATCTTGGGCATGAACGAGATCCATGTGGTGCAAAACGGCGATATCGTATTTGTAGACCATCCTAAGTATTACGATAAGGCCTTGAAATCCAAGGCGACTACCATTTTAATAAATAAGGAGGTCGAATGTCCAGAAGGGAAAGCCTTGTTGATATCCGACGATCCTTTTCGCGATTTTAATACCTTAACCAATTATTTTAAACCTTTTGAAGCTGCTGGCAAGGCTATTGCAAGTTCGGCATCCATAGGGAAAAATACCATTGTTCAGCCCAATGTTTTTATTGGGAACAATGTGAAAATTGGAGAGGATTGCACCATACATTCAAACGTTAGCATTTACGACAATTGTATTATTGGAAACGGCGTAACCATCCATGCCGGTAGCGTATTGGGAAGTGATGCCTTTTACTATAAGAACAGACCGGAGGGTTTTGATAAACTACTTTCCGGCGGTCGTGTAGTCATAGAAAATTATGTAGACATAGGCGCTTTATGCACTATAGACAAAGGCGTTACCGGCGATACTACAATTGGCGAAGGCACGAAACTGGATAATCAAGTGCACGTAGGGCATGACACGCTCATCGGTAAAAAATGCCTCATTGCTTCCCAAACGGGGATTGCAGGCTGCGTTATTATTGAAGATGAAGTTACTATTTGGGGACAGGTAGGCACCAATAGCGGCATTACTATAGGTAAAAAAGCAGTGATTATGGGGCAGACCGGTGTTACAAAATCCGTATCGGGAGGCAAGAGTTATTTTGGGACACCTATAGAAGAATCTAGGGAAAAGTTCAAACAAATGGCCTACATAAAACAAATTCCCGAACTAATTAAAAAAATTGATAACAAATAAGAAGCAGAATACTTTAGTATTCATTGCCAAACCTATATTTTTGTGTCTTAAAAAATAAAAATCAACAGCAGTATGAGTGTTTTAGTAAATAAGGATTCCAAAATAATCGTGCAGGGATTTACTGGAAGTGAAGGTACTTTCCATGCAGAACAAATGATAGAATACGGCACCAACATCGTCGGCGGCGTAACCCCCGGCAAAGGGGGTCAGGAACATTTGGGAAGACCCGTTTTCAACACCGTATCGGAAGCCGTTGATAAGGTTGGTGCGGATACGACCATTATTTTTGTGCCACCGGCATTTGCAGCGGATGCTATCATGGAGGCCGCGAATGCAGGCATTAAGGTCATCATCACCATTACCGAAGGTATTCCCATAGCAGATATGGTAACAGCCTATGATTATATAAAAGATAAGGATTGTAGGCTCATAGGGCCTAACTGTCCGGGTGTAATTACCCCAGGGGAGGCCAAAGTAGGTATTATGCCAGGCTTTGTTTTCAAAAAAGGAAACGTAGGTATCGTTTCAAAATCGGGAACCTTGACGTATGAAGCTGCCGATCAAGTGGTGCGCCAAGGATTAGGAATTACAACCGCTATCGGTATTGGTGGAGATCCAATTATTGGAACAACTACAAAAGAAGCTGTTGAATTGTTAATCAACGATCCGGAAACCGAGTGTGTTGTGATGATAGGTGAAATCGGCGGACAATTGGAAGCGGATGCAGCCCACTGGTACAAGGCAAGCGGAAGTAAAAAACCCATTGTTGGTTTTATAGCCGGGGAAACGGCACCCGCAGGAAGAACTATGGGCCATGCAGGGGCTATCGTTGGCGGAAGTGACGATACGGCACAGGCCAAAAAGAAAATCATGAAAGATTGTGGTATTCACGTAGTGGATTCCCCGGCCGAGATTGGACTTAAAGTAAAAGAAGTAATGGCTTAATCCGCTTTTTGTGTTAAAGTTTTTACAGGAAATTATAAAAATGCATCCATCGGTCTTACTTTTAGGTCGATGGATTTTTAGTTTTAACCCGCGTTGACGCCACTAAATCGAGTATGTTAATAGCGTTATAAATAGGTAAAGAGGATAAAGCGCAGGTCGAAAATAAATTGAAGTGTTAAGGCTATTTTATCATACGTCTGACGTTTTGTTGTCTTATATCAAGAGAAGGGTTCTACCACGAATGTTGTGGAAACGAACCAATAAACTAGTGCGACGTAGGACTTTTAGACGTAAGACCAAATAGTATCGCCCAGAAAAACAACAAGAATGTAAATAACTGAATGTTAATTAATTGAAAACAATAGTCCTAAGTCTTACGTCCTTTAGTCCTATGTCAAGTTCCAAGAACTATATTTCATACCCACAAAAATGATTGAACCAAGAGAAGTAATATAACAACATGAAGCTCGTGCAGGATTTAACGAATTAGTTACAATTATAAAAACTTTACACTAAAACATAGCATTTATAAAAATAACATAGCATGAAACTATTAGAAGGAAAGAATGTCATCATCACCGGGGCCAGCCGTGGCATTGGAATGGGCATCGCCAAGGTATTTGCCGATCATGGTGCCAATATCGCGTTTACCTACAGCTCCAGCGAAGCACCTGCCTTGGCTCTGGAAAAGGAACTTACCGCTAAAGGGGTAAAAGCCAAGGCGTATAAAAGTAATGCTGCCAGTTTTAGCGAGGCCGAGGCTTTGGTGAACGAAGTATTGACGGATTTTGATGGTGTAATCGATGTATTGATCAACAATGCCGGAATTACAAAGGACAACTTATTGATGCGGATGTCCGAAGCCGATTTTGATACCGTTATAGACATCAACCTGAAGTCGGTCTTTAACATGACCAAAGCGGTGCAACGGACGCTTTTGAAGCAAAGA
>Ga0136560_1000688_pt1 | contig 17041 bp, 12 predicted proteins | sample AntRauMeHopE1497_FD_104925 | JGI IMG/M metagenome (GOLD analysis project Ga0136560, IMG submission 104925) | Saline lake microbial communities from Rauer Islands, Antarctica - Metagenome Hop E1 #497 | ecosystem: Environmental > Aquatic > Non-marine Saline and Alkaline > Saline | place... | reverse complement strand
GGCCGCCACCGAGGCCGCCGCGGACAAGACCGCCGCTCTCGAGCAGGCCGCCGCGGACAAGACCGCCGCTCTCGAGCAGGCCGCCACCGAGGCCATGTCTGCCATGGTCCGCGACTTGACCCTGGCTCGCGATTCGGCAACGGTCGCCGAGGCTCGGGCCAGGGATGCATGCGCAGGGGAGACGTTCGCCCGTGAGCGCTGCGCCGCCAGCCTGGCGGTGCTTGTGCGGGCTCAGGTGGCGGGTCGCTGCTCCACGGAGGAGGTGACAGCGGCGGTGGAGGCAGCAGGACTCAGGGACGGCGAGGCCGGGCCGGTGCTGGACGCCGCTCGGGTGACGCTCGCCGGTCGCGAGCGGGCGGTGCTTGACGAGGCAACGCGCCTAGCGAGCCAGCGCGGGGCGGGCAAGGGCGGCAAGGGCCGCGTGCAGTACGTGCAGCAGCTCAAGGCCGAGGCAGTCACCCTCCGCGAGGAGCTCATCGCCGCCGGCGAGCGCACCAGGCGGGCTGAGGACGCGGCCAGGGACGTCTGCCGCGGGGCCGGGCCCGCCAGCGCCGTTGCAGCTCCCGCTCGCGAGTTCCTGCGGTGGCTGGACGCCGAGAGGGGGCTCCGCGCAGCCCCAGTGGTGGCTTCCGCGGGCCAGCCATCACGCGGAGGGAGGCGGGTCGCCCTGGGGCCACGCGCTGCGAACAGGCCCGACGAAGCGGGGCGGAAGCGGTCCCTGCCAGCTCGCAGCAAGGCAAGGACGTCTGCTGCTGGTACCAGCACGTAGCTTCCCAGCCAGCGGCCCTGGGAAGGCATGCTCGAAGTAGCAGGTGAGAGGTGCTGATTGTGTGACCGTCTGCATTTCTGATTCGATCTCACGCACCGACGCCCAGCACGCCGACGGGGGCACACTACTCGTCGTGCTCCGTGATGATTGACTGGATCATGACGCCCGTGGCCTCTCCGGCGCGGCGCTTGGGGGACACGTACACGCCGGCAGTGCTTGCGTTGAGGACGCGCCCAACCCACGCCGCTCCCATGGCTCTGACGTCTTTGCCTGGCCCGGAGTCTGAGGCACTGATACCCGCTGATCGTGCGAGTGCCGCCTGGACCCTCTCCCAGGCCTCTGTTCTGTTGGGAGCCGCCGCATCGGCTGCCTCATCGGCTGCCACGGCAACGTATCCGCTTGGGGTGTCCAGCTTGCCCACAAGCTCCTGCTGAAATAGCTCCGCATGAATCCCGAACACCCAGTCGTTGCCGGGGTCGTCACCCTCGTGAGGATGCTCGGATGCCTGCGCAGTGTTGCACTCTCGATGGCCCGGTCAGCGGTTCGGCGCGCTCGCTGGTGCTCGGATCGGATCACTCTTGTGGGCTCACCTGTCCCGCGAGCAGTCGACCGGCCAAGGGGGCGGGAACCTCCAGGCTCAGCATCCACGCAGCGGATTCTGCCCGGGGCTGCGTGGCTAGGGCACGCGCGTCGGCAACAAGCACCCGTGCCGCGGTTGAGGCGAATCGCCGCGCGGCGAGCTGCATGGTCAGGCGTGGTGTGAATGCCGCAGAGGCGAGGCTTGCGGGCGGCGCTGGCAGAGGAATCACGACTGCCGTTCTGTCCCGCCCAGCTGCACATGGGGACCACCCGCCAGCGGGTTGGGTGCCCCCGAATGCCTGAATGTGCAACCACCAACAGGTGACCGGGGTCGGTCAGACTAGCGGCTCAAAGCCGCCGTGCTTGCCGCCGCCCCGATCAGAGCTGCCGTCCCGACGCGGGGGGGGCGTGTCCCCACCAAGGACGTCAAGGTCCACCTCAGTCTCTCCGTCGGGTCCCGACCGCTCCTCCAGCAGCCCTGCCCGCTCGTGGGGGCGTGCCGGGGCTCCTCGAGCCGACGGCGTCTCCTTGTCCGCGTGCGACACCGCGCTGCCGCCACCACGGCCTGCCATGCGCATGACGCGAGCACGGAGTGCGTTCCCCATCGAAGAGAACCAGCCACCAGCCCCGGCGCCCCCGGCCTTGCCACCTGCCCCCGATGATGCGCTGGCAGGCGCGGCCGCCCCCGGCCTTCCTGCCGCGTCACGGCGTGCCCTTTCTGCGAGCTGAACGCGCCTCATGTGAGCAGCCACTTCAGGATCGGCGCTAAGCTCCTCGACGAAGCGCTCATCCTGCATCATCCGGGCGAAGGCCTCGTCGCGCGCCATCTGGTCCGACGGGGTCGACGTGGCGGCCGCCACGACCGGCACGGAAAGGAAGTCTGCGGGCAAAGGCCTCCTCCAGCCAGTGTGCTCGGGCGCCGGGGCCGGCGCAGCTGGCTCGGCGGGGAGCGATCCGACCACTGCGCCGTCCGAGTCGGGCACCTCCACCTCATCCGGAGGGGCCGCGTCCCTGCGACAGGAAACAGCGCACGCACATTCAGGGTGATGACCTCGACAACGAGCGTCAAGGTCAGGCGCGGTACCTGCCGCCGCGTGAGGGGCGTCGAACTCACCCGCCTTGCAGCACCAAAAGCTGCTCGATGGTTCGCTCCAGCTCCATCCCTGCGATTGGCACCGCTCCAAATCACGCGCCCGTGGCATGGAGAGCAGGCCCCGCCGGCGCAAGGGGCGCCCACGCCCGGAAGCAGGAGGGCACCCCGAGGCAAGTTCCGCGAACGAATCGTTCCCGGCTCTCACCGTTTGCCTCCAGCACGGCAAGAATCACGGCCTCGTCGACACCATCGAACATGGACTTGAGAGTGGCAACCGCCTCTTCGAAGGGGATGGGTCCCGACATGGTCACGAGTGGGCGGTAATGCCGAAAGGCCAGCGATGCGGCAGAATAATACCCTACAACCCAAAGGCCACAGCGACTGGGCACACGCGCCACACATTCCTGGGCCGGGGTACGGCTTCACCTTGAAGGCGCCGGCAGGCGGCCCCGATGCGACAGGGCGCGCTGGTCGCGGCGGCCTTGCGCACAGCCGCTGCCGCCGCTGACGCTGACGAACGCGGCCGCCGTGGGACCTCCCAAGGCAGGCTCGGGCCGCGCATCCTTGCGGCATCTGGCGCCGGGGACAGCGGCGCAGGGGCTCAGGTGCCTCACTTTCCGTTCGTCGTGGTGGGGGGGGGGATCGCGGGGAGGGCTGCTGTGGCGGCCTACGACAAGTCCGCTGAAGCTCGCGGTCGGCTCCTCCTGGTGTCCCACTCGGTCCCGGCACCACCTAATGAGGTGCTGGACCGGCTCAAGTCGGGAAAGCCGATCGCCGCGGTGGATGACGACCTCTTTCACCCATCCAGCGGCGTGCAGCGCGAATCGAGCTGGCGCCAGTGTGTGCGGCGGGGCGACGGTGAGCACAGTGGCTGAGTTGTACTACGCGCGCACCCACAGCGGTGGCCGGTTGTCGTGGCCGCCAACCCCCGCGCGCGCCCGGGATGACCGTCATCGCTCCCGACCGGCCGCCGTTCCCCGCAGGCGCGCACGAGGTATGCTACCGCCTCGGTGCCCGGGCCGTGGATGTGGACGCTGGGGCCAGGCTGCTCCAGCTCGACGACGGCTCCCGCGTCAGCTACGGCAGCCTGGTCCTGGCGCCCGGGGGCACGGACCTGCAGCCGAGCATCACGCGCTCCCTCGTCGACCCCGCCGTCGCCCGGGCGGGCCTGGTGGCGTCGTGGGACCGGGAGGACGGCCGCCGCGCTGCCGCCCGAGCCGCCGCCATGGGGTCCGGGCGCGCGAGCGTCGCGGTGCTCGGGACGGGTGTGGCCGCGGTGGAGGCCGCGACGTCGCTCACCCACCCCCGGTTCTCCTCCCGGGCCAAGAAGACGGTGCGGACCGACGCCGCGGCGGGCCGGCTCGACGACTTGGACGACGGCGACGCCCCCGCCCCCTCCCGTGACCTCGGCTGCTCCGTGACGCTGCTCCTCCCGGAGCCCGCCCCCATGTCCCGCCTCCTCCCCCGCTACCTCAGCTCCCACGTGGCCAAGCTGCTCCGCTCCTCCGGCGTGCAGCTGGAGACGTTCGCGTCCCTGCAGAACGTGGGGCCGGCGGCGGTGGGGCGGCTCCAGGACGGCCGGCCGGAGGATGCGGCGTCGCCGTGGCGGCCGCGGTGCGACGTGCGGCGCGTCTCATCGTTCGACACGCTCAAGGCGACGTCGGGCGCGGCAGACCTGCTCGTCCTCGCCCCGGGGAGGCTGCCCGCCCGCACCGCGCTGGCCACCGGGGCCGCGGGGAACGGCATCGGCGTGGACGCCGCGGAGGGCGGCCTGGTGGCGGCCTCGGACCTGGTGGTGGGGGAGGGCGTCTCCGCCGCGGGGAGGGCGGCGTCCGTGCCATCCGCCGGCGGGGGGCGGGCCCGGGACCAGACCAAGGAGGGGTGCTTCCTCTCCGGCTGGGCGGCGGGGGCCAACATGGCCCGACGCGGCAGCCCCGTCCCGGAGGCGCGGCTCTGCCTGCCCCCGGCGTGGGAGTCGGACCTCCCGGCCCTGGGCGTGCGCCTGCTCGGCGTCGGGGAGGTGGACAGCCAGCACGAGACGTACGGCTACTGGCAGGCATCGCAGCGGGACGGCCGGCGCGGGAAGCCGGGCTTCCGCACCGGGGTGCTCTTCTACGTCCGGCGGGACAGGGTGGTCGGCGGCCTGGTGTGGCGGAGGGTGCCGCGGCGGACGCCGTCGGACGTCATCGGCAGGTGGGGCAGAGGCGGCGGCGTCCGCGAGGCCGAGGCGGGGCCCGCGGCCGAGTCCCTCCTCGGGCGGTCGTACGACGCGGCCGTGGCAGGGAGGGACCCCGTGCTGGAGGCTTCGGATGACGTCAGCGCGGTGAGCACGGGCAGGAGCCGCGCCGCGGCGTCGGTGCTGCACCACCTCATTGCCGCCACTGCGGAGACGCCGCTCCAGGACGACGCGGAGATGCGGGCCCTGCTGGAGCAGGCGGCAGAGATCGTGCTGGGGGCCGCTGGGCGAGAGCGGGGGGGCGCAGCCGAGCGCGGGCCCGCCCACGACCGGCACGAGTCGGGGCTCCTGGCGAGGTCGGGCGCCGGTCCTGTCCGCGACGCCCCTCCGAGGGCTACGTCGTCCGGCGCCGGGACGGCGCGGGTCGGGGCGGAGGCGGAGGCGTCTGCCGTCGGCGTGGCCCTGGCAGGCGCGTCGAGCCTCGCGCCCGTGATGTTCTTTGACGGCGACGAGAGGTGGAGGCGGATCTCAGACATGGACGACGACGACGCCGTGAGCGCCGCAGCGCGGCTCCGCGCCAAGGGGGAGATGGCGGCGTCCAGGGGCAAGGGGACCGCGTCGGGGTCGGGCCAGGTGGGGCAGGCAGAGGCTGCTGCGGCCGCGGCTGGCGGGCGGGTCGGTGTTGCGCCGTCGGCCTCTGCGAGCGCCGCTGCCGCCAGGCTGGTCAGCCCGGGAAGGTCCAGCGCGGACGGGCACGAGGCCGAGGCCGGACCCGGCCCCGCGAGCAACGCAGACGAGGAGGAAGCTGCCGACGACGGGGCGGACACTGGAGGCGGCGCCCCGAGCTTCGCTGCCACGCGGAATCCGTCGGCCCCGTCCGCGGCCCAGGGGCGGCAGCGGGCCGCGGCGGCAGCGCGGCTCGGGGCGGGAGACGCCCCCCCCGGCGCGCGGAAAGCGGACAAGGCCCGGCTGCACCTTCGCTGGACCCAGCCGCGGGGCGGCCGCGTCCCCGACGGAGGCATCGACGTGCTCGTGCCGGCGGCGAACCGCTCGTCGCAGTCTCGCCGCGAGGCTCAGGCCTCAGTCCTCGCGGGCCTTTGGGTGAACTGACGAGCCCTTGTGCCGCGAACGCCGTTCTGGCAGCGCCGATACGCGTGCATTTCACTCAGAGGAACGCGATGCTGGCCCACCCCGCGATCATGAGGATCCCCCCGACCGGCGCGAGCTTCCCGACCGACCGGTCGCCGGTGAACGCGATGGCGTAGCAGCTGCCGGAGAAAAGAACCATCCCGACGGCGATGCCCACGCCGGAGATGTGCGGGGCGGCAAACAGCGGGGCTGCAAGGAGGACGCCAGAATGCACCAGGTGATACTGTGCCGCGGTGGCCCAAACGCTCTTGTTCCGCTGCGGGGGGGGGGGTGGCAAGTCGTGCACGAGCCCGGAGAGCAATCCAGTGGCCCCAGCTCGCCCCGCGCTTCGCCCACGCTGCCGAATCAGCGCGTTGTGATGTCATACGCATGTAACAAACGGTGGGACCCAAGCCTCACGAGAATGTCGGCCTCAGAAAGCCCGAGGCTCTTGAGGCGGGACGGCAGGCCGTGAGTGCCGTACGCCCCGAGCCCGACGGCGAGCGCGCCCATGATGCCCCCAAACCGCTGCAAGGTCACTGCAGTCACGTATGCCGACATCGCGGCCTCGTTGAGTGCGCCCTTGTGCGAGGCGTTCAGCGGCTTCGGTTTCTGGCGTCACAGGTCAGCGCTCCCGACATCACGCGCGAGCGAGGCCGACTGCGAACGGCTTACCCGCCGCATCGCGCGGCGTGATAATCCTGCCGCCGGCCGCCTGAAGGGCGCGGGACCGCGGGCGCCCGTCGTTCCCGGGTGCATCGGTCGCCGCCTGGACGGTGAGTCGGGGCGACTGCTTGGCCCGCCTCGGCTGCGCACCGGCGCCCGACCGGCTGCTGACCGGTAGCTTGGTCAGTGGAGAGACCGCCCGCCCCGGCGGGGCGTCCCTGCTGCGCGTGCGGCGGCCCTTGCGCCCCTGCCTGGTGCTGCCCTGTGCCTTGCCCGGCCTTGGGGATGGCTGTGGGGCCGGGGCCCCGGCCGCGCCCGGCTGCACCACCACCGAGCGGCCCGCTCGCCCGCCCTTCGCGCCCTCGTCGCCTGTGTGCCTTCCCTCGGGCAGCGACTGCGACGGGGGCCGGGACGGCGCGAAGTCCGACCGGCGCCCAGGCGGCGAAACCGCCGGGAGGCCGGTGAGCGAGACGCCGGGGGCGACGAAGGACCGCGTGAGGCCGATGAGCGCACGGTGATGCCCGGGCGGCCCGTGGGGCGAGGTGCCGTCGCCGTCCGCGTCCGGCCCGGCCTCCTCCCAGGACGCCGCCGTGCCCACCGCCGACACCTTGCGGCTCATGACGCGGCGGCGAGTCGACACGTCGGGGCCCGCGCCCCGGGTGTCGTCGGGCCCGCCGCCCGCGCCTCCCAGCGCGAACGGCACGCCCCCCTCGTCCTCTGCCTCCTCCACCCTCGAGGGCGGCAGGGAGAAGAAGGAGGCCGACGCCCCGGCCCCAGGCCCTGACGAGCCGCCGCCGCCGCCGCCGCCGCCGCCACCGCCGCTCCCGCCGCCGTCGGGCCCTGGCCCGCCAGCGCCCCGCCCCGCCGCTGACCGCTCCAGGGCCGACATGCGGGCGGCCACGCCGAACGCGTGCCCCGCGGCCCCGTCCAGGCCCCAGGGGACCGCCTGCGGCGGTGGCGGTGCCGCCTCCGGCGCCTTGGAAGCGGCTGCCCTCCCCTGCCCACGCCCCGCCCCCCCCGGGGTCCGCCGGTGAGAGTCCCTCGACGCCGCACGCCGCCCCGCCGCAGCCACGACCCGCCCCTCCCGGCTGCCCATGGCGTCCTCGCGAGCGGCGCGCCCCGCCCGCCTGGACCCCCTTGACGCCGCGCCGTCCCGGGTGCCTACGCTGCGCCGCCCGCCGTGCGACGGCGACGTGCCGCCGCCGCCGTGCTGCCTGGACCGGCTCTTTGACCGGCTCCTCGACCGGCTCCTCGACCGCGAGCGGTCCCCCGTCCTGCCGGCGTCGCCGCCCCCTGCCTGCAGGTGCCGCCTCTCACGACGGCCGGCCGCAGGGGAGGCCCAGCTCCCGGACCCTGCCGTCCCGGAGCCTTGCTGGGACGCCACCGAGGCCGGCGTGGCCGAGGACGGCCCGGCGACGGGCCCCAGGCTCTGCCCGTCGGTGCGGAGGGCGGCCGGGCGCCGCGGCGTGAAGGACCCGCCTGTGCGGACCCCCCGCGGGCTCTGCTGGTCGGTGCCGAGTCGCCTGCGCGTGGCCCGGCTGCGCTTGCCCCGGGGCACGAACGGGCCGGTGGCCGGGATGGGCGGCACGGCCGGGCCTCCGCCTCCACCGTCCGCGTCGGCGTCGGGGCCGCGGCTCCCACCCTTGCTCCTTCGGCGCGATTGGGACGACGAGACGGTATCCCCCGCCCTGCCACGCGCAACCACGCGGCCCGGAAGGTCGCCCACGCTGGCCGACGGCCCGACCGCGGCGGGGGGCGCCGTGGGCGGCGGGTCACGGACCGCCGCCCGCCGGCTCGCGCCTCCGTCCCGGGAGACTGCCCTAGGCGTTCGCTTGGGACGCGGCCTGTCGGCGCGGCCGTCGGCGCCGGCCCGGGCCCGGCGGCGAGCCCCTGGCTCTGTGCTCCCGGCCTTTGCGCCGCTCCGCTTCGTGGTACCGCGCTGCTGCCGGCTGGACCCGCGCGCCGCTCCCCGGGAGCCGTCCCTGCCGCCGGGCGCCGCCCGCCCTGCCCGGTCCTCCTTGTCGTCCTCGAACGCGTCCGCCTCGCCCACGTACTCGTCCTCCGGCCCCCCCTCCCCGGAGTCAGCGTCCCCGGTGGCGCCGGTCACGTCGTCGCCCTCGTTGTCCTTGCCCGACCCGTGGTCGTCGTGCCCCCCGCGGGCCCGCGACGACCCCCTGCCCTTGCCCTTGGACACGGCGCCGGACCTCAGCGACGCCACGCTGCCGCCCAGGATCGACGCCAGGCCCTCGTCGTCGCTCAGCCTGGACGCGTCCGTCGTCACCGACGACGCGGTGTCCCGCCTTCGCTGCCCCCCGGCGTCCCCCCGGTGTCGGTCCGCGGCGCGCCGCCTCGACGACGCCCGGACCGGCTTGGACCGCGACCTCGATGCCTCGCCGGGCGCGGCGTGCCGCTCCCGCCCGCGCTGCTGCGACCTCGACCGCCGGGACGGCGCGTTGGGACCCCCGCCCCCGATCACGGCAGAGCTGGACGATGCTGCTGCGTCGCTCTGGCCGACCGTGACGGTGCCGCCCCACGTCGACTGCCCGGCCCCCCGCTTCGGCACCGCCGGCCCCACGCCGATCCAGGCCCCGCCCCACTGCCCGTCCTCGCGGCCGCTGCCCTCTCCGGGCTGCGCCACAACGAAGCCACCGCCCCCCGTGACATCCAGGGACGATCTTTCGGGCGTCAGGCCCCCGGCGTCGTCCTCCCCGAAGCTGCTCCCCGCAGTCTGGGGCGCCTTGGCCGCCCCGGACGGTGCCGCGCACTCGAGGCCGCTCGCGACGGCGCTCGCCGAGCTCTCCCCCGACCCCTTCTCGTGACCGGCCCACGTGCCCGTGGCGGGGCCCGCCGTGGCGTCAGCGTACTCGCCGCCAACGCCCGGCGCCGTGACGTCCCGGCCCGACAGCGTGCCCGCGCCGCCGCCCCAAGCTTCGGCCGCCGCGCCCTCCCCGTCGGGCGCCTCCCACGGCGCCTCTGCGGCGTCGGCGGCCTCGGACCGGTCTCCGCGGATCCTCTGTCGGAGCTCTGCCGGGAAGCGGAGGCGGATGGGGTCGAAGTAGGGGTGGCGGAGGAGGTCCTCGCTGGTGGCGCGGCCCGCCGGGTCGTACACCAGGCAGCGCGCCAGGAGGTCGACGAGGGCGGGCTCGGCGGAGGCGAGCTTCGCGGCGAGCGGGTCGGCGTCCTCGGCGGCGAGCTCCGGCAGGGCCGTGGCCCGGAAGAGGGGGTTGCGGCGGAACACCCCCGCGTGGGCCTCGGGCAGGTTGCCCATGGTCCGCACGACGCGGGCGAGGGTGCCGAGGTCGCTGTCGCCGGGGAAGAGGGGGAGGCCGGTCGCGAGCTCGGCGCCCAGGCAGCCGAGCGCCCACACGTCCACGGGCTTGCCGTACGCGGTGTCCCCCACCAGGAGCTCCGGGCTGCGGTACCAGCGCGTTGAGACGTAGTCGGTGTATGTGGCGCCCTCGCCGCGGAGCGCGGTGGCGAACCCAAAGTCGCAGAGCTTGACCACGCCGTGAGCGGACAGCAGCAGGTTCTCGGGCTGCGGGGAAGGGCAAAGAGGGGCGCGGCGGCTCAGTCGTCGCGGGGGGCGGCAGGGGCGGCGGCGCCGGGAGTCGAGCTGCGGCTGCGCGGGGAGTCGAGCTGCGGCGGCGCCGGGAGTCGAGCTGCGGCTGCGCGGCCGCCGCTCACCTTGATGTCGCGGTGCACGACGCCGCTCCCATGACAGAAGTGAATCGCAGCCACGAGCTGGTACATGATATCGCGCACCCTCTCCGGCTCCAGGCCGGAGGCATTGGCTTGCAAGTCGTCCAGCACCGCGCGGTCCACAAACTCAAAGACCAGAAACAGGCGACCGTGACGGGTGAAGGCTTCCAGGAGCATCACAATGTTGTCGTGGCGCAGCTTGCGGAGGATCCTCATCTCGCGTAGCCCGGTTTTCCTGGTGTGCTCGTCGTCCTGCGTCTCCTTGAACATCTTGATGGCCACCACGCGGCCGGAACCGCGGTGCCTAGCCTTCACGACGATGCCGTACGCCCTGCGCGCCAGGAATGGGAGGTAGCGGCGTCGTATGGTGGCAAGCCAACCGGGTGGTCACACTCGCAGAAAAACGGCCATGCTGAGCCATTCCGGCGGCCCAGGGGCCATTGATACAGCTGCTGCAGCGCTCTCACCCTTCGCCAATGATTCGGTCACACACATAGGTGTCGTCGACCAGCCGGCGGATCGTCTGAAGCTCAGGGGCCGACGCCGGCGTGGAGTCATCCCTGCTCATGCCGCCGGTCGGGCCGCAAGGGCAAGGCTGTTCGCCCTCCGACAGGCTTGGGCGCCCTGTCGCTCAGCTCCTGTGGCAAGGCTGGTCCTGGGTGTGCTGCCCCGACCGGAGCAAGCCGGCCGACCACAATGGAACAGAGCTGTGCACTGCTCGTCGGCAGGCTGGGCGCGATGCACAAGCTGCGCGGCGGTGCGAAGGCTGCTGCCAGGGGCGTCTGCTTTCACACCATGGCCACATCTGATGGCGTGGTGGCGGGGGCGGGGATTGCTTGCGGCCTCCTGTTTGGTCTCGGCGCCGCTTACTGCAGCCTCAAGCTTGCCATCATCGCCGATACCGGAGGCAGGCTCGTACTCTCGACTCAGCACGGGGTACACCTTGCGATAGGGGCATCCTTCGCGCGTGAGCCGCCCGTGGTTCCGGCCCTGCGTCGATGGCGTTGGCATGCACCCTCGCCCGTTGCCGTCAGTGATCGCGCCGGGCCGAGGGCTCCGCACAGCGATGAGCACGGGGACGCCTCCGAAACGAGTGCCCCTGTCCTCGCCCGTGCCCGCAGTACGCGCCGCTTACCTCTTTGCTGGAATTGCCGGAGGCCAGGCAGCGGAGCCTCCCTTGCTATCGCCTCCGGCTGTGCTCGCAGCCGCACCGCTTCTGGGGCCCTGCCTGATCTCTGGAGTGTCAGACCTGCTGGTTGTTGCTGCGCTCGGCGCTCAAGGGCTGCGGTGGGGCGACGTCTGGCACAAGGCCGAGGGCAGCCCTGAGCTGTTCCGGGCGCGAGCCGTGCCCGCGGCAGTCGTTTCGGTTGCCGCGTTGGCTGCCATGCGGCTGGCGGGTTGCGTCGGCGCGTCCGGGAGGGATGACGGGCACTGGGCCGCGCTCGGCGCGGCCGCGTCGGCACTGGCATGCGTCGCTGTCGCGCTGATCAGCGCTGTCTACGGCCGTGCCCTTGCGGGGGCTTTGGACAGGACCCCGCTGGCTCCGGCGCTCAGGGCCCGGCGGGCCGCAGAGGTGCGGATGACGTCAGGTTTGGTTGCTGCTTGCATGCTGCTTCGCGCCGCTGCCCTTGCGGCGGTCGCGGCCGTTGAGGCAGCAGGCACCTGGCGCGGCTGCTGCGAGGGGCAGAGGCGTGAGGAGTTCTTCCTCGTCGGGGAGGTAGGCGCATGGGTGGTCGTCGCGTGCCTCCTCGTGCTGGACGCAGCGCCAGCCGCTGCTGTGCTGCTCCACCATGGAGCCGTGCCCCCTGCCGGCTCGGGCGGGGGTGCCTTTGCGTCGTGCCTGGCAGCGGTCGGAATTCCGGGCAGGACGCTTGCAGCCGTGGGTCTGACGCCGCGGCGCGCGGCCAGGTGCACATGCTGCCCCTGCCACAGGCGGGCGCATGGCATGCCACGGCCCGATGCGCACGCTGCCGTTGCGTCTGCTGCCGGAATCGTGGGCGACTGGAGGCAGCACAGCCGGCAATGACGTCCGCTGGGCTGCGCCAACGTTCGGCTCAAAGGGCTCGCCTGTCCAGGACATCTCTCACACGGGCCATATGTGATGGCTTGGAGTGGAGGCATGCTCACACAATCAGCGTGAGTGCCGGCTGTCGGCTCGTGTCAGCGTCAGGGCAGCGGCGAAGACCCATAAACGACACATCGAAGCTGCACCGAGAGATCACACGCTGATGCGATGACACTAAGTGTCAAAATGGCTCGTCCTCAGCTCATGGACACGGCGCAAAACGACGAGCGGGAGGTAAGGGCTCAGGCAGCAAAAAGACAAGTGTGCACTCCGGCCGGGTATCGATCCCGGTACCTCTTCGGTGTGAACGAAGCGCTCTGCCAAGTGAGCTACCGGAGCTTGCTGAAACGGGCAAGAAAAGCGAATTTATGAATTACTATAATCTGTGATACTGGGATGCTTCGAACAGGTTATCTCCCGGGGCGAGGATGCTTGTGTTTAACACCAAATCTTGCATCTCACCTCGGTTTGGTACACATTGCACAAACTGAAGCGACTGAAGTAGAATCATGGATTCAGTTTTCGCCGCGTCGCTCCACCGAGCCGCTTTAGCTCATTCGGAAGAGCGTGGCACTGAAGTTGCCGAAGTACTTGGATCGAAACCTGGAAGCGGCACTCTTTTTTTAAGCATTCTCGGCATCAAGGCACCGAAATGTCACCCGGGCGTCAGGAGCCTCTGGATACCCTTGCATCGTTCGCCAGACGGATCATCGCGCACCTCATCCACACAGGGCCTTGCGCCCGACGACCAAGGCGCCAGGTGCTGGATACCTGAGAGGTGTGCAAACGATCGGCAGCTCCACAACATCCCCGAAGAGCCCAAGCCGGCACACTCTCAGCTGTCAGCGGGGTGCGTGGCACCTGATGGGCCTGGAACGTGACGGAATCATGGTGATCTCAATCATATAACCATCTTTTCGCCTTTCTCTCGTGCGAGCCGCTTTAGCTCATTCGGAAGAGCGTGGCACTGAAGTTGCCGAAGTACTTGGATCGAAACCTGGAAGCGGCACCACTTTTTGTCTTCCGTACCATTTGTCCCCGGTTCTCGTTGTGCTCAGGCACCCCTGTGCACGCCGCTTCGCACGCAGCCAACGTCGCCGTTCCGGTATGGGGCTGTTTTCCTATCCAGGACTGAAGGAACGCCGGGCAGCACCATTCCGGATTCTCTCATCAGGAAGAACGTGTGGAGTCGTCGACGATGCAAGGCGGAACATGTTGCAAGGGAGAATTGTTGCATGCAGGTCGATCCCCGGATGGTTCGTCAAAGTTTGATCGAGGACGTAAAATAACCTTATCTCTCCGTCTTGCTTCGGTAGCTCACTTGGCAGAGCGCTTCGTTCACACCGAAGAGGTACCGGGATCGATACCCGGCCGAAGTGCGGATTTCTTTTTGGCTTGACAGGGCCTGGTGCTTGATCGCAGCAAATCGGCGACGGCCCTGAGCTTGTCTGTGACGCGAACGAGCTCGTCATCACCGATTCTGTTGTTTCCGGGCGGCACACGCAGCGCAGCGGCGGAATCACGCAGACGTGTCGACCTTGGCCATATGGCGGATGAGGTTGAGCAGAGAGCTGGCGTAGCCGAACTCGTTGTCGTAAAAGGCGATGAGCTTGAAGAAGCGGGAGTTGAGGCTGATGCAGGAGAGGGAGTCGTACACGCAGGTGTGCGACTCGGACCGGCAGTCCATGGAGACGATCTCCTCGTCACTGAAGAGGACGGTGCCCTTCATGGGCCCGTCGGCCGCGGCGCGGACGGCGGCGTGGATCTCCTCGAGGGAGGTCTCCTTGACGGTGCGGAGGGTGAGGTCCACCACGGAGACATCGGGCACGGGCACGCGGAAGGCCATGCCGGTGAGCTTGCCGTCGAGCTTGGGGATGACGCGGCCCACTGCCTTGGCGGCACCGGTGGAGGCAGGGATGATGTTGGCGCCGGCACTGCGGCCCGCGCGCCAGTCCTTGCCGCCCTTGGGCGCGCCGTCGACGGTGAGCTGGTTCACGGTCACGGCGTGGACCGTGGTCATGAGGCCCTCCTCGATGCCGAAGGCGTCGTCCACAATCTTGGCGAGCGGGGCGAGGCAGTTGGTGGTGCAGCTGGCGTTGGAGACGACGTTCATCGAGGTGGTGTACTCGTCGTGGTTGACGCCCATGACGAACATGGGGGTGTCCTTGTCCTTGGCCGGGGCCGACATAACCACCTTCTTCGCGCCGCCCTCGAGATGCGAGGAGGCCTTGGCAGTGGTGGTGAAGACGCCGGTGGAGTCGCAGACGTAGTCGGCGCCCGAGGCGGCCCAGCCGATGGCCTTCGGGTCCTTGGCCTCGTACACGTCGATGGCGCGGCCGTCGACGATGAGCTTGCCTGCGGGGTCGTGGGGACGCGGCGCGTGCGGGCGGGAAGGATGGCCATCGGAGCGGCGCCGGAACACTGAGCGCCAGCTGACCCGGTTCTCTCACCGTCGGCCGTCTCGACCTTGCCGGGGAAGCGGCCGTGCACGGAATCGTACTTGAGCATGTACACCATCTGATCCACGGGCATGAAGGGGTCCTGCGGGCAGGAGGGTCATGACGAAGAGGCGGGGGATCGTTCGATCGCGATCAGTCACGCGCGCATCTCGACGGATCCTCAGCTGGCGTCGCGCCCCAGGGCGCTGGACCCTGAGTACCACCGCCACCTGTTGCCGAACAGCAACAATTCTATGCCCTGGCGAAGGTTTGGCCACGGAACACCGGGCGGTAGGCGAGCCACGGTTGCGCCCGACGCTCACGTTCACCGCGACGAGCTCGCAGTCCTCGGACAGCAGCGCGGCGCGAGCCACGAGGCGGCCGATGCGACCGAAGCCGTTGATTCCAACGCGGGTCTTGGTCGAGGAAGCAGCGGCGGCCATGGTTCTTGCGGGAGTGTTCGGGAGTGGGGCAATGAGGGAAAAGGCCTTTGTCAGATTGGCGGGTGACCCGGCCTCTGCCGCGCGTCGCGATGATTGCGAGCGCGCCCGCTTCTGGGCGATGAACTGGTCGCGCCGGCTGCTCAGGCATTCACTCAGCCGTCAACATCAGTGAGGAATGCTGGCGGCGGCGGCGGCGGCGGCTGCCGCAGCCGCAGCCGCAGCCTCACCCCCGTTGCTCCTGCGCGCCGCCTTGGCCCGCCCTTGGCCGCTCGTGTCAGTGTCGCGGGGCCGCTTCCCCGCTCTCCTGCCCACGGCTGCGGCGATCCTCGCGGCGTCGCGGGGGTCGCCGCCCGCGACCGCCTCGAGGACTGGCCACAGCCTGTCCGCTGCCGCGTCGCACTCGGCGTCGGTCATCTCGTGGTAGACGGCGGGCGCGGCGATGGCCGAGGCGGCGCCGAAGGCTAGGGTGGCGGCGGCCGAAGAGGGCGGCCCCGCGGCGGGCGTCGTGACGGCGGAGGGCGCGGCGGTGCCGTGCACGGTGAGGGGGAAGCCGGCTGAGGCGGCGAGCGCGTGGATTCCGTGCAACCCGGGCACGGCGGGCACCGAGGTGGCGTGGAGGGGGGTCAGGGAAGCGGCGGTGAAGACCGGGTGAACGGCGGTCCCGCCCGGAACGGCCAGGGGGAGCGACACCGCCGACGAGCCGGGGAGTGCCAGGGCGGCGGACGACGGGAGAACGAAGGCCCCGGTGTGAGGCGCGTTGGTCCCGTTGAAGGCCGCTGCCGCTGCGAAAGCGGCGAGGGGGAGGATGCCGCCGGCAGGGCCGGCCGTGACGGGCACGGTGGTGCCCGCTGCGGCAGCCGAGGAGGACGAGGAGGACGAGGTGGTGGAGGACGACGTTGAGGAGGAGGAGGCAGCGGCCGCGGGGAGCGCGGCGGCGGAGGCGGCCGCCGCGGAGGCCGACGTGGCCGGCTTGGCGGCGCTTCCGAGCATCGACCCGGCGCTTGCCATGTGGTGGGCTGCGGTCGGGAGGTTCGGGGCCTTCCCCGAGGCGAGCCTCGCCCGTACCACAGCCTCCATGGCGGCGCCCAGCTCCTCCCCGGTCATGACCCCGCACACGAGCACGCCTTCCCCGGGGAGCTCCGTGGCCGAGTCGTGCGGGGCGCGCGCCGTCGCTGACCGAATCAGGTCGCCGGGGAGCACAGTGACACCGTCGGGGTCCTCTGTGGCGAGCGCCTCCAGCGCCCGCTGCGGCGACACTCCCCTGGCACACGCAGCGCTGGCAGAGTGCAGCGCAGAAACCGGCCGCCCGCCGGCTCCGCAGAGGGCAGGGGCCGAAAGGGTCACGTACACCGTCCCCGGGAGCGCTCCGACGCCCCAGGCGGCCTGCGATGACAAGACGCGGTCCGCAACACGGCGCAGCCACTCGCCTGTGAGGCACGGTCACGGGCGCCGGGGGCCCTCCGCCCGGGCGCGTGCACACTCACCTTATGTGCCCCGCGAAGGACCGAGCGGTCAAGACCCCGAAGGACGGCGACGGAGGCCTCGCCCTCGGGACGCGCCGTTGCGATTCCGCCGTTGGGCGAGACGGACACGTCGAACAGTGACTTCCCCACCGTTGCTTCGAGCCTCGTCTTCAGCCGGGTCGACTCCCTTTCCTCCGTCGCGGCGCGGCGTGCTGCCGAGCTGCGTGCCTCGAGCGGGGGCAACCCCTTCCCCCGGCGAGTTTTGGCTTTGCAAAGCTTGCAGCTCTTTGCAGCGTAGCCGATCTGAGCGCCGCATGAGTCGCAGGGGCGTGTGCGGGCTCCCGTTCGAGGATGTACCGCGGCCATGATATTACGATGCTCGCAAACAGCGCGAGTGCTCAAGGTCTTTGCACGCTGCAGGACATTCTGATTGCAGAGCCCGACGTCGCCGAGGCTCGTGACTGCCGTCAGGCTCTGCTCCGCCATCCCCCCCCTCGGCATCACGGACACCCGCTCCCCCGG
>Ga0136560_1000687_pt1 | contig 17043 bp, 11 predicted proteins | sample AntRauMeHopE1497_FD_104925 | JGI IMG/M metagenome (GOLD analysis project Ga0136560, IMG submission 104925) | Saline lake microbial communities from Rauer Islands, Antarctica - Metagenome Hop E1 #497 | ecosystem: Environmental > Aquatic > Non-marine Saline and Alkaline > Saline | place... | reverse complement strand
GCCCCGCGCCCCGCCGGGGCCCGTCGGCCCCCCCCCCCCCCCGCCCCCGGACCCCCTGCCCCGGGGGGCCCCCCCCCCCCCCCCCCCGTCCAGGCGCACCGGCGCACGATCCCGGGTGTCGGGACGTGGCTCGGGGCCTGGAGGGGCGCGGGGCGGGGCGCTGTTGCAGCGGCAGCGAGGCCGGGCGAGGGGCGGGCGCGGGCTGACGGCGTGGGCAGGGCGCGGGCGCGTCGAGCGGGGCACCCCGTGACCTGCGGGCGAGAGGCGCAGGCGTGACGATCAAGCGCGGGGCAGAGGGGGCGCGGGCGGGAGGGGGCACCGCCCCGGCTGGGGGCATGTTGGGCGCCTCAGCCGCGAGAGCCCTTCTTGGCTCTGCGCCGCTTGGGCTTGGTCCCCGACTTGGGCGCGGGTGCCGGGTCTGCGGGGCGGTCCGCGGCCGCGGGGCCGGGCGCGGCGGCGTCGGCGTCCTCGGCGTGTCCGACGCTTGAGAGGAGGGCGGAGCTCAGGGTCTGCGCCTTGCGGGCGAACTGCTTGGTCCATCGCACGGCCTCGAGGACCCTGGGGTGCGTCTTGCCCAGCACGGGGGCGAGGAGGTCGGCGGCGCGCTGCTCGTGGGCGGCGGCCTCCTGGAAGCCGCCGCCGACGGAGTGCGCGACGGCAAGGGCGTGGAGGCAGGCCGCGGCCTGGGAGGCGTCGTGGCCGCACCGGCGCAGGGCCTCCCGGAAGCAGGCTACGGCCATGACGGCGTGCTGGCCGTCCTGGTAGACCATGCCGAGCTTGAGCCAGGTGGCGACGGTCTCGCCGCCCGAGGGGCCGCCTAGCATGTCCATGAGGAAGAGGGAGCGGCGCATGTGCACGGCGGCGGCCTGGGTCTCGTTGCAGCCGCCGAGGAAGTAGGCGAGGTTGGAGTGCGCCAGGGCGGCCTCGTGGTGGTCCAGGCCGCAGAGCAGCTCCATGAGGACGGTGGCCCGCTGCTGCTGCGCCACCGCCCCCAGCTTGTCCCCGGCGTGCCAGAGGACTACGGCGAGGGTGGAGCAGCACGACGCCGTCTCCGCGTGCGCCGCACCGCACACCTGGTAGAGCAGGAGCAGAGCCTCCTGCACGCACTGGTAGGCCTCCTGGAGGCGCCCCTCCCCCAGCAGGGCCTGCCCCTCCTCGTGCAGCACCGTGGCGTCGCGGAGGAGGGAGGTGGGGAGGCAGTGCTTGACCACGGGCACGAGCCCGGCGACGTCGCTCACGCGGAACGGCGTCTCCGCCACGCCGCGGCTCACCGCACCGCCGTACCAGGCCCAGCCCTCCGCCACGGGCGCCGCCCTGGCCGTCCCGCCGCCGCCGCCGCCGCCGCGGGACCGGCCGCCCTTTCCTGAGGACCGCTTGCCCCCGCCCTTGCCCTTTCCCGAGGCGCCGGAGGAGGAGGCGGAGGACGACGACGCGCCCCCTGAGGCCGCCGAGCGATCCCCGGCGTGCCCCGCCGCGGCGCTAGCCACGGCCACGGCGGAGGACGAGCCCCCGAGCATGTACTCCCGCGACACCACCTGGATGCCGGCCTTCTGGCAGAGCCGGCGGAGGAGGGGGACGCGGTGGCAGCGCGCGACGCGGCGGTGGGGGGCCGCCACGGCGGCCTCGAGGAGGCTGACGCGGCGGTCCCGCGCCTCGGCCTCGGCCCTGGCGCTGGCCAGGACCTCGGCTGCCTCCGCGGCGACGGTGCCGCTGGGGCCGGCGCCCACGCCGTCGGCTCCGGCGGCGTCGTCCTCCGCGCCAGCCTCCGTCGCCGCGTCGGCGTGGGCCTTTGCCGCCATCTCCAGCGCCGCCCGGACCGTCGCGTGGCCGTCCGCCGCCGCCGCCCTGGCCGCGCCCACCGCCTCCGCGGCCCTCTCCGCCTCGCCGGCCTCGGCGAATCCTCCGTTCCTCCACAGCCGGAGGTCGCACTTGAAGTGCTGCCTGACGCCCTCGTGAATGGCGGACCAGACGCTGTCGCGGGTGACGCCCATCTCCTCCACGGCCCTGGCTGCCTGGGTCAGGGTGTCGAGGCCTGAGGCGAGGCTGCCGGAGCGCTCACCGACGCCTGGGATGACCGAGAAGGAGGAAGAGGAGGCCGAGGAGGAGGCGGCGCCGCCGTGGGGTGCGGGCGCGCCGAGAAGGGCGTTGAGGAAGGCAGCGGTGGCGACGGCCGGCGCCGCGCGGGTCCTCGGGTCGTCGCGGATGATGGCGTTGAGGCGCCTGCGGGCGATGCGGGCGACCATCTCCGTCTCGACGAGCTCCAGGACGGCGGGGCAGGCGGCGGCGCGGCGCGACTCGTCGTCGAAGACAAAGTTGGCGACGCGGCCGAGCATCCGGACGTTGATCCCCGCGAGGTGGAGGCGGGCGGTGAGCTGGTCGCCGTCGAGCGGGACGGCGGAGCCGCCGCCCGACACGAGGTCCCGGCAGAAGAGGGGGAGGGCGTGCCGGTGGAGGAAGGCGCTCGCGAGCTCCGCCTGCTCCTCGTCGCGCCGCACCTGGAAGGCGTCCCCAGTGGCTCGGGCGAAGCGGGTGAAGACGTTGACGTTGAAGCGGACGGGGAGGACCGAGCCCGCCCCGGCAGCGCCGTCGGCCACTGCATCGTCGGTCTCCGCGGCGCCGCGCGCCGCGCCGTCCGTCCCGGCCTCGTCCTTCCCGGCGTCGCCCGCCTCCGTCAGTGCCTCCCGCAGCGCCTCCTCCCGGTGCCGCTGGTACGCCTCGAGCAGCTCCGGGCGCAGCAGCGCCGTGTAGCACGCCCCAATGCCGTCCTCGTCCGTGTCGCTGCCGCCGTCGCCAATGTCCGCCCACGGCGGCCGCGCCGCGGCGGCGGGGGCCCCGGGGCCCTCCGGCCGCGCCTCGTCCCGGAGGGCGCGCCTCTCCCGGTAGTATCCGGCGTCGCGGGGCGTGCAGCGGACCATGTCGAGGACGTAAAAGCGGCCGTCGCTGCCCACGATGCCCTTGCACTCCACGGGGCCGCAGAGGGGGACGCGGCGGGTGGAGGCCCACGGCTGTGCGACGCCCACGACGCCGATCGGGCCGGACGCCGCGACGGGGGGCGAGGGCGGGGCGGGGGCGGCCGGGCGGGGCTCGGGCGCCGGGCCGCTCGCCGCCGCCGCTTCGACCGGTGCAGCCGAGGCGGCGGAGGGCTCTTCGCCGGCCGGCTTGGCCCCGGGCATGGCCGCGGGGTCGAAGATTCGCTCCGCGATGCCCAGCTGCTCGCACGCCTGGCGCATGAGGCCGTGCATGGCGGGCTCCGAGGCGACGGTGGCGCCGTTGTCGGTGGAGCCGTAGACGAGGGTGGAGGCCTGCTCGCCCTGGAGGATGCCGGGGATGATGCTCTGGGCCACGACGCGGCGGCCGGCGACGTCGACGACGACGGTGAGGAGGGTGTGGAGGCCGGTGATGTCGACGCGGTTGAGGGCGCGGACGCCGTGGAGGTCGTGGTTGGAGGGGACCATGGATGCGGCGTCGGCGAGGGCGTCCTCGATGCCCGTGGTGGAGGCGGCGGCGGCTGCGGCCTCCTCGGCGGCGGTGGCGGCGGCCTTGGCGGCAGCCGCTGCCGCGGCGGTCTCGGGCGTGCCCTCGGCCTCGGCCTCGGCGCTGGCCGCGGCGGCGCGCGCCCCCGCCTCGTCCGCGGCCCGCCTCGCGGCCCGCGTCCGTCGGTCCCGCCGGCGGGCGGAGCGCAGGCGGCGGCGCCTGTGCCTCCTCCTCAGGGTCTCGTCCATGCCGAGGGAGAAGAAGATAGAGTTGAAAACGTACACAAACGTCGACGGGTCGTCGGTCGGGTTGAGCGGGGGCACGTGTCCGCGCGCGATGGCGAGCGCGCCCCGTGTCGCTGCCTCGACGAAGTCAACCACCACCTTGGTCAGCGCCCTCGCGCGCACGATGCGCTCCTGCAGCGTGGCCGAGGGGAGGGAGCGGCACGACTGGTACTCCTCGTTCCAGTCCCGGAGGGCGCCGCGCTCGTCCATGCCGAACGCCGCCGCGAGCTCGTCCTCGGCGCGGTTGAGGTCGTGGCGGTGGCGGACCCACGCCACGGAGGGGGAGTCCCACCACGGGCCGCCCTTGCCGCCGCCGGCCGCGCGCCGGTGGCCCGACCCGGCCGCGGACCCGGGCGCCGGCGCGGCGTCGGCCGGTCCGTCCCACGGCCGGACGCTCGACGCCCTTCCGCCCGTGGGGTCCACGAGCCAGGGGCGGCGGGCGAAGGCGTAGCCCTCCCCGATGGAGGCAAAGGTGCCGCTGAAGGTGGGGGGCGACGGCCCGCCGCCCCCCGCCGACTCGCCGAGGGCGGCGGCGCGGAGGGAGGGGGGCGGGCGCACCGACATGTTGAAGAGAGTCTCCCAGGGTGCGAGGGTGGAGGACGGGGCCGATGCGGCGGCGTCGGCGGCGCGGCGCATAAGGGAGGCGTAGCCGAGGGCGAAGGCGGGGGAGGCGCGCACGAGGAGGCCGACGAGGGTCGAGCTGTGGGTGGCGGCGTCGCCGGGGAGGGGCTCCGGGTCGAAGGCCCCCCTGGCGGTGCGGTTGACGAAGAAGCCGCTGGCGGTGGCGGTGACGTGCAGGACGGCTCCGGCGTCGGCCTCCTCGGCCTCCTGGGCTGCGGCGAGGAGGGCGGCGTCCTCGTCGGCGCCCGTCTCGCGGAGGGACTTGGCGAGAGCGGCGGAGAGCGACGCGGCGGCGTCGAGGGTGACGACGTCGAGGTAGAGCAGGTCGCCGAGGGCGGCGCGGGAGGACGGGGGCGGGTTCCAGCCGCTGAGGGAGACGGACCCGACGCAGGGGGGGCCGCTGTCGGCGGGCTGCATGACGCGGAGGAGGGTGACGGGGCCCGCGACGGCGTCGGCGCCGGGGGGCGAGTAGACGGACTGGAGCCGGGCGGGGACGGGGACGGGGACTGGGGGGAGCCGCTCGAGGGCGGAGCGGAGCCCGTCCTGTGCCGCCGCGACGGATCGGATGAGCTCTGCCGCCGACGTGGCGTCGTCGTGGCCGGTGCCGGAGGGCGCGGCGCCGGGGAGGGCGGGCGCGGCCGGGGGCTGGGCCGCGGCCGCGCCGTGGGCCCCCGCTGCCTCGGCGGGCTGGGCGGAGTAGTCGGCGACGTCGACGCAGGGCAGCTCTGCCCCGTCCCCCGAGACGACCGAGACGGAAGGCTGAGGCGCGGGGGGGTGGGACAGTGTCTCCCGGAGGCGCCTGAGGTGGAGGCGGACGTGCCTGACGTCGTAGGGCCGCATGGTCATGCGGAGGCGGCTGCGGCCGGAGCAGACGTCCCGGTACTCGGCCAGGTCGAGGAAGTCGTTCAGCGCGCGGTCGGGGAGGGCGCCGGGGACGCTGGCGCAGGGGTGCAGGCCGGCGGCGACGCCCCCGCGGCCGTCGGACGAGCCGTCGTCGTCGTCGTCATCAGACGAGGAGGCGCCGCCGGCAGCGCCGCGCTTGCGGCTGCCCCGGGGCTCGGGGGCGGCCTTGCCGCGCTGCGGCGAAGCCGAGCGCGAGGGATCGTCGGTCAGGAGCACACCGGCCGGCGCCTCCCCGGCCTCACGGCCGAGGGCGTCGGCCGCTCGCCGCCCGGACGCGGCCGCCCGCCTGCCCGCTCCGCTCGGCGCGGCCGGCGGGACGTGCTCCGCCACGAGATCGTAGCACGTGTAGTGCGCGACCTGCGGGATGTCGGCGATCAGCTGACGGAGGCTCATGACCGTCTCAGCGGCCGAAACGTGATGGAGCCGGAGAACGTTCCCCGCGGGCGTCACCACGTCCACGGAGAACACGCCGGGGTCAGCCTCGTCCGCGACCGCATCGTCGTGGTCGGCGGCGGTGGCGCTCGGCGGCTCGGCAGCGGCCATTCCGTCTGCGGGCGGCGGAGTGACAAGACGGGCGCGGAGGTGCCTGGCCCGGGGGAAGCGGGGCGAAAGCGCAGGCGCGCGCTCTGGCCGGACCTTCCGTCAGCGCACACAGACGCATGGGGCTGGGCGCGGCGGGCGGGAAGAGGGTGACGTGGGGCGAAGAGGCACCACGGTGTCGTCGCCCCGTGATATGGCAGGTCGCGGCAGGCCGGGGCGGCGCCGTGGGTCGGCTCACGGTGTGCAGCGGGGTGTTGAGGCGAGTAGGCGCCCGTTCACAGAAGGGGCGTAGGTGTGGCCGGCCGGGGGCAGCGCGTGACGGGAGGGGCGTGAGTTCGCGGAAACACGAGCAGAGCATGCCCGCGCAGTCCCTGGCGAGGTCTTGCTGGTGAGCACGCAGCAGCAGTGCGTCGAAACCAGCCCCGGTCCCACGCGGTCTCCGGGAGCGCGGCGGCTCGGACCTGACGGCTGCAGCACCTTCGGGCGGGGATGGCTGACTACGTGTCCATCACGCAGGCCGGCACCGGGCTGGTCCTGGTGAGCCCGTGGTCCGGTGCGCCCAAGAGGAGGCGGGCGCGGCCCCCCGGGCGCCCGGGCGCCCGCGGTGGCGGCTGCAGCGGCCGACGAGCCCGATCCCATCCGCGCCCCCCGTCGTCTGACCCGCCCCGCAGTACGCGTATGAGCACCCTAGCGACAGGGTGGCTGCCATCAAGGTGTCGGTGCGTGGGCCGTCGGGCTCTCCGGGCGCTGCGCGCGCAGGTTGCTGACAAGTCGACGATGCCGCGCCCTCCCGATCGTGCCCGCCCACCGCAGGCGGAGAGCGTAGTCCGCGCGCACCAGAGCCAGACTTCGGAGCGCATGTGCTACTCTTCGAGCGGGTACCGGTTCCTCTGCGCGTCCCACCCCGGGTACGTGGTCTGCTCCGTGTTTCCGGCGGCGGTGCCCACGACGGCGGCGGAGGACTTCCAGACCAGGGTCGTGGGCGCCTTCACGGAGCACGTCCGCGGGGAGCTGGGCGCGTGCGACGCCGCGACGCTCGGCGCCGTGACCAAGTCGTACCGATTCGTCCGATTCGGTGAGAGCGGGTCGCCCGCCGCGCCCCGCGCCCAGCCGCGCGGCCTTGTCCAGCGACCGTTGCCGCCCTAGTGCATCCCCCCTCCCCCGCAGATCGGGAGCTGCGCACGCTCCGCAGGGCGTCGGCCGAGGCGTCGGGCGGGGGCGACGGGTCGTCCGCGGCGCGGCGCGTGACCCGGCAGCTGGAGCAGGTGGAGGGCTACATGCGCCAGAACGTGTCGGACCTGCTGGGGCGCGGCGTGGCGCTGGACGAGGTGGACAGGTCGACGTCGGCGCTGGTGGACGCGTCCAAGAGCCTGCGATCCAAGGCTCGGACGGCGCGGATCTGGGCGCAGGTGTCGCAGTACTGGCCGGTGGCGGCGGCGGGGGCCGTGGTGCTCGTCGTTGTGTGGTTCGTGTTCCTCTAGCCAAGCGCGGGAGGGGGGGGGGGCTCGTGGGCGTGCGAACAAGGCCGACCGTTGCAGGGGTGATTCGACACACGCGCACTCTGAGGCGCGCTGGTGCGCGCCACGCCGCCCTCGCGCGACTCCACGGGCGCGCGTCAGTGCTGCGGGGCCTGCGCCTTGACCGCGGCGGTGTCGGCGGTGTGTCCCAGGGCGGGCGCGGCGGCGGTCGGCTGCATGGGCACCGCCGCCGCCGGTGGCGCAGGCACCGCCGCGGCCGACGACGACGATGACGATGGTGCCTCGGCGGCAGCGCTGGGCTCCGGTGCCGGCGACGCCGCGTTCTCGGTGCCGTCGTCCCTGAGAGCGCCGCCCCCCGGCTCGGCGCTGACCCAGCCGCAGGAGACACACAGGTCAAAGACGGCCGCGCACTGCGCCGACGAGGCCCCCGCCTCGGTCCCCGCCCGGTCCCCGCTCTCCCTGGCGGCGCCAGACCCCCGTGCCGCGGCTGCCACCACCGCCGCGCGGATTGCGGCGAGCTGTGACGGGAGGAGGCGCATGTGGCCGCAGAGGTCGCGCTCCTGGCCGCTGAGGGCGCCGGCCCCGGGCGCGCCCGCCACGTCGAACTCGTCGTCCTCCGGCCTGTCTGCTGTGTCCTGGCCCCGGGCGGCCGACGGGCCGGGGGCGAGCGGTCCCAGCGGCGTCAGCACGGGCGGCGGCTGAGCAGCAGCAGCAGCAGCAGCCGCGGACGAGGACGAGGATGATGATGATGATGATGAGGAGGCGGCCGGCGGCGGCGCGACGCTGGCCGGGGTGCCTTGCTGCGCCGGGGCGCGCGGCTCCGCCGCGTCGCTCTGCGCCGGCCGTGCCCGCTTGGCCGAGGGCTCCGGCTGCTCTGCCGCGTCGCTCGCCCTGCCGGCGTGCCGCTCCCGCCTGCGGCTCCTTGAGCCCGAGGTCGGGAGGGCGGCGGGGGCGGCGAGGCCGCCGGGAAGGCTGTCCCGCTGCCGCCTGGCGCGGGAGTCGACTGCCCGCTGCTTCTTCGCTGCCTCGTACTCCTCGGCCTCGGCGAGGGTGCGCACGCCGTGCCTCCTCCAGTGCTGGAGCTGGGCGATGCGGCGGCGGAGTCGGTGCTCCTCCATGAGCCCCTCCACCAGCGCCTCGTGGTCCGAGTGCGCGTGAAACCGCGCGAAGGGGCGCAGCATGTTCCGGAGCTCGCGCTCCTCCCGGGGCCGCTTGCGCTCCTCCGCCAGGCGCGCCTTGAAGTCCAGGAGGCCGCGCTCGAGGACGAAGCGCTTGCGGCGCTCCCGCTCGTCCAGCTTGGCGTTGTAGATCTCCACCACCTTGAGCTTGAGCTCCGTCTCCGTGGGGTGCTCCCCCTCGCGGAACTCCATGTCCGCGAGGAGCAGCTCCGCGTCGTTGTCCCACTCAACGTCAAAGTCGCCGCGGAGCGGGTAGAAGCCGCTCACGTCGGGGTCGCCCGAGCCGCCCGCCTTGGCCTTGGGCCTGCCGCCGGACTTGGAGCGCGACCTCCCGCGGTCCCCGCCGCCCCCGACGGTCAGCAGGTCGTCGTCCGGCCCGTGCTTCGGGCCGTCGACGACCTCGCCGGCGGTCGGGGCGGCTGCCGCCGCCGCCTCGGCGTCCTCGGGGTCCAGGGTCATCGGCACCCGGACGACGGACGAGATGGACGACGCGAACCGCTCCGGCTGAGGCAGCGGGGCGTCCGCCGAGCTGAGATAGACGTCCTCGTAGTGCTGCTTGCACTCCAGCTGCGGCTTACCCACGTGGGCGGCCACATCCCTGCGGCAGCGACGGCACATCCGTTTCGCATCCGTATGGGGGGCCCAATGCGGCGCAGGGAGCGGTGTGGGGCCGGGCGGCGGGCGTTTCGGCCGCCGAGGCATGTTCGCCCACGCGTCCGGCGCGCGCAGACCCGCCCCCGGCACCGCCCCGCCCGCCTCATCGATGCAACGCAGCATAAACGTCCTCACTTCCAGTTCCCAAAGCCGTACATCTTGATGCCGTCGAGCAGCTGGAGCTCGTCGAGCGAACTCCAGCCTGGGCACCCATGGAAGAGCTGGAACCCCAGCCTTTCGGCGGCGACCCCCGAGGCCGCGGAGCTCATGCTCGGCCGGTCCGTCCCGGGCTGTGTGCCGGTTGCCTCCACGGGCACCCGAGCCGGGGGTATCTGCGCTCAAATTCGCATTGGCGACGTCGCTCGCTCTGCAATGAGACCAACTGCCATTCCGGGACGCACTCGAAGCCAACTCGTGAGGCCTCGCGACGTCGCACGCGCGAACTGCCACCCGCCGCACGTTCTTGGTAGTCGTTTCCACATGGTGGACGGGCCGGAACGGGGGCCAGAGCAGCTGGGCCGTCCCCAGGGGGCGCCGGCCGACCAACGGCCGATGACATTGCGGCTCGGCACGCCCCGACTCCCTCGGCCGTCCTGAGGCCGCCCACGCCCGCTCACGCGGAAATTGACCGATTGCTGCTTGCCGCCGTGGTGGTCCCGTTCTCGCAGCATCATGGCCAAGACCCCCAGGTGAGGCGGTCTGACAGCGTTTCCTCCTGCGGCGTCCCTTGCATTGCCCCTCGCCGTGCCCGGGAGGAATCCCTCCACGGGGGCGCAGCAGCGGTGATACCCCACGTGCTGGGTGCCACACGGTGCATGCTGGGGCGTCCGTGGGGCGAGGGCCTCGCACGTCGTTGGGCTTTGATCCGCCCGGCCGCATCCCATCCTGCTCCGCGCATTTTCTTCCCGCGACATCCCCGCAGCAAGAAGAGCGGCAAGACCACGAAGAAGTCGGGCGACATCAAGCGCCGCCGCCGCCGTATCGAGACGTACTCGAGCTACATCTACCGCGTGCTCAAGCAGGTGCACCCCGAGATCGGAATCTCCAAGAAGGCCATGAGCATCATGAACTCCTTCGTGAACGACATCTTCGACCGCCTGGCCCAGGAGGCCGTGCGCCTGGCCCGCTACACCAAGAAGACGACCCTCACGAGCCGCGAGATCCAGACCTCGGTGCGCCTCATGCTCCCCGGAGAGCTCGCCAAGCACGCCGTGTCCGAGGGCACCAAGTCGGTGACCAAGTACACCAGCCTCAACGCCTGAGCCCTTCGGGCCCGGGGCGGGTTGCGGGTTGGCCCCCGTGCCCCTCATTGCTTGCGTGTTCCCTTCTTTGCCACAAACTGCACGCCTCACGGCACCGTCTGCGCCCCGCACTCCGTCACGCGGCAAGCGCTCGTTCGTCGGCGGGGCGGCGATCACGCGAACTCGCAGTCGTTCTCGTCCACAACGTCCCCATACCCCGGCGCCTCGGCCAGGCGCGCCGCGTCCCCCTCCGCCACGGGCCACGCCAGCAGAGCCGCGCAGCCGCCCATGCCGCAGATCATGGCTCCCGCCTCCGTGGCGCCGCCTCGGCGCAGCACGAACACGCTCTCCACGCCCGGCAGGCCGCCCTCCCGCCAACAACAAGGGCTCTGTTAGATATTGGTCATCACACAAACATTCGGGCGGTGAAGCCCGTCGTCGCCGGCAGAGCCAGGGCGCGAGGCGGGCCCCAGCCCCGCGGCAGAGCCTCACGGTCTCGCCCCCTGGAAGCGCCACCTCGGCGCAGTCCGTGGCCCCGGCCGGGCCGCCGTCGGCGTCGGCGGTCGCGGCGCCCATCACGCGGACATCGCAGTCGTCGCTCACCACGAGGACCCTGGCGGCGCCGAGGACGGTCACTGCCCGGAGCGACTCGACGGCGCCCACGACGGAGGACACGTGACCCTCGCTGTGGGCCCCGCCCGCGCAGTCGCGGCGGAGGGAGTCTACCCAGCCGAGCACCGCCCCGGACCCGGCGCCCATTGGCGGCGTCACCGCGGCACCCGCCGCGCCGCGCGCGTCGTCGCTCGATGACGCCGAGGCCCCAGCGACGCCGGTGCCCGGCACGAGCGCCGCCAGCACCGCCCCGCACACGCGCCGCTCGACGTCGAGCCCCCCGCCCTCGAGCGCGGCCCAGAGCTCGGGGCAGCGCAGGGCGGCCCGCACGCCGGCCTGCCCCGTCGCGTAGTCGGGCGACGTCTCGGCGACGATGAGAGACGCAAGGTCGCTCGGGAGGCGGGACCGCACGGCGGCGCGCAGCTCGTCCGGCCCCGCGAGCACGATGGCCGACACCACGGCGCCGGAGGACGTCGACGTCGGGTGGGAGAGCGATGCGGTCGCCGCCTCGGCGACCCGCGTGGCAAGGGCGGCGCGGGCCTCGATACGGAGACGCCGGAAGCGCGGCGCGGACGACCCCCCGGACCGGTGCTTGGGCGGCAAGCACGCGCTGATCCGCTGGAAGATGTTGGCGGTCCCGGCGCAGCCGGTCGTTCGGGCGCCCGCCCAGGCGACGAGGCCGCCGCTGCCGGACACGACGATGACTCCCACCGCCGATTCGGGCTCCAGGGCCTCGCGCAGAGCCTGCGAGACGGCAGGGCTCCGAGCGGTGAGCGTGGTGGGATGGAGCGGGAGGAGTCAAATTCAGTCGCGGAACAGGAAATTTCTCACCAGGGTATCAAACGCGCCGGCGCACGTGTACTGCAGGCGGCTCAGTGGGGACTCCCTCCGGCCGGGCACGACAAGCTCGGGCCCGTCGGGCCCGCCGACGAACACGGCGAGGCCTCCGTCCGGGATCCTGGGTCCCGGCGCTGCCGCGGTCACCAGGTGCGCCGCCCGCCCCAGGTTGTGGAGCGCGGCGTGCCTCGTCGCGGCCTTGCGGACGCGGGAGGCGGGGGCCTTCTCCTACGCGAGCATCGCGGTCACGCGGGAGACAAGCACACCGGCGGGGCAGTACAGGGACATGAAGCCGCCGTGCGAGCACGTTGCCGCGTCGAGGTCATTCAGACGCTCGAGAAGCGCGTAGGTTTCGGCCTGCATCGGAAGCCTGGTCGTCTGCAAGAGTGCGGGGAGCGCCCCGGAACCGGGATTTCTGACGACCGACACTCCGGCTCTGCAAAAAACTGCCGCCGCCAGCACCACCCAGAGCGCTGCTTGCGCGGGGCGTCACAGCGCGTGAAGCCACGCGGCAAGCATGGCACCCCTGCATCACGAAAAGGGGCCGTGGTGACGGAGGCGGGAACGCTTCCGCGGGCGAGCGGCGGCCGCCCTTGTCAGCCCCCGTGGCGCGCGCGCCAGCCCCCGCCGCCTTCACATGTCGTGGGCCTTGGTGAGCCTGTCGCTGGCCGAGCATGCGGTGGTGATGGAGTACGCAGAGACGCCGCCCATCACGAGGACGGCGATCACCACGGCGCCCTCCCACCAGCCGCCCCTCCTGGACGCCAGGGCCGCTGCGGCGGCCTCCACCTTGGCGGCCCGTGCCTCGAGGGCCTCGTGCTTCGCGTCCAGCTCCGCCTTGGCCCGCTCCAGGGCGCCGAGCGACTCCTCCAGCCGCCTCACCCCAGCCTCGAGCCGGCTCTTGAGGCGCCCCTCGGCCGCGTCCACGCGCCCCGCCGCCTTGCTAACGTCCGACCGGAGCTCCGCGACCGTGGCGGTGCCGGCCACGACGGCGTCGAGCTCGGCCGTGGTCTTGGCGTCGCAGAGGGGCCCGCCCGTCGCCCCGCCCTCGGGGCGGGCGGCAGGGTCCGCCCTGGCATCGGCACCGCCGGATGCCTCGGGCGTCCGGGCGGCGGGGCGGCGGGCGCGGGGCTTGGCCTCGGCTGGGGCGTAGACGCGGATTCGGTCGACGTCGTGGGCGTCGTGGAGGTCCCCGGTGGAGGCGGAGGCGCCGAGGAAGAGGCCGCTGGGGAGGCTGACGCCGCGGAGGACGAAGCACTTGTGCCACGCGTCCGCGGGGCTGTCGTCGCTGAGGCGCTTTCCGGTGGACACGAGGAGGGAGGCGACGAGGATGCCGCTCTCCTCGTTGGCGGGGGCGCCGGGCGGCGGGCCCTCGTACTCGAGGCGGAGCGTCGTCGTCTTGGTCGAGGCCGGGCCGCGGAGGTCCGACGACCGGATGGGCTCGCTGCAGCCCTCGGACGAGTCCATCGCGAAGGCGAACTCCGGGGCGTTGTGCGCGTACTCGCGGTCGTCCTCGTCGGCCGACGGCGGCTCGGGGTGGAACACGCCGGCGATGTAGGGGAAGCGGCGGGAGTGCTTGCCGGGCGAGTTGTCAAACGTGTCCAGGAAGATGCCCAGGCCGCTGAACGACGAAGGCATCCCAAAGTTGGGGCCGAGCGACTGCCCCGTGCCCGCGGGCGCGGCGTTGCCGTCGAGCGGGCGCGTCGTGAGCCAGAGGGCGAGGCCGTCGCCGGACATGCTCGTGCTCGTGCCGTGAAGCTGCACGTCGAACTCAATCGTCCACTCGTCGGCCATGCGCTCGGGCGTCGGAACCTTGGACCACATCCAGCCGGCCTTGCCCTGGGCGTCCGCCGTGAGGCGCGCAAAATCGCGAACCACCTCGGCGTCACCACCCAGCCTGTAGTTCAGCGACGAATCATCGCCGGCCGCAGACGAGTCCAGGTCAAAGTACAGCTCTGAAACACGCGACTGCCCGGCTGCAATCCCGGAGGCTGGCGCCGCCAGGGCTAGCGCAGCGGCAGCAGCAAGCGCGGCCGTCACGCCTGACGACCCTGACCGGCGCATCGCGACCAAAGCTTGCGACCGGGGTGTTCGGTGGGTCGGGCACAGCAGCCCGCGTTTCGTGCCGTGGACGGCCGGCCTCGGTGCTCCGCGGGGTGTGGCCTCGGCGTGATGGGTCGGGCTGGCACGCGTGGCAGAACCGCTGCCGAAATTCTGCGTCGGCCGGTCCGCATCACAGACGACGGGCACCCCCGCCCGCAGTGGCAGGCTAAGACTGTGCTCGGGGTATGGCGGCACACGGCGGGCCGACGCGCGTGGCGCGGGGCTCGTCGGTGATGGTGCTTGAGCGGACGGCAGGCGACGACGAGGCGGCCGCGAGCCCCAGCCGCGATGCTGACGAACCGGCGACACCCGTGCCAATGCTGCCGTGGCGCACGGTGGGCGGATCCGGCTCGTGGGAGCCGCTGGCCCTGCAGCCCGCGCGCATTCCGACAGCCTCGGTGTTCTCGGAGCTCTCATGGCTTGGGCCGCCGGACCGGTTCGAGCTGGTCAAGGGCCTGCGCATGGCATCGGCCGGGGACGGGGAGGCGCTCACGCCCGCCGCTGTGGACGCCTGCGTGCGGGACCTCGAGGAGGCGGACGCCCGCTGCGCCGAGGACCGGTTCGACGACGCCGACGCGGCGCTCAGGCGCGTGCTCGCGGCGGCCCCCAACTGCACGCTGGCGCTGTACCGATGGGGGGCCCTCGCGCTGCTGCGGGAGGCGTCGGTGGGGAAGGGCGCATCGGCCGCCGCCGCCGCGGCGGGGGTGGGCTGCACCGGGCCGGGCGATGCGCGCATCGCCCTGCGATCGGCGGTGCGCCTTGAGGCCTCTAACCGCGGCCTCCGCGACGCCGTGATGCTGCTGCTCCGGCTGCGGTCCGGTGCGCCGTGCCCGGCGGCGCTTTTCGACCTCGCGGCGGTGCCGCGCAGCGCGGGTGACGTTGCCGTGGTCCTTGCCCTCGCCGAGCGGCGGCCGGACGTGGCCGAGTCACTGGCGGATCTGCGGCGGGCAGACACCGCTGCCGCCATCAGCGCCAGGCGCCAGGCGCCTGGCGCGGCGCCGTAGCCACGCCCATAGGACGACCACTATCGCGAACCGCCACCGGAGCGGAGGACCGGATGCGGGGCAGGGGCTCTGCGCGGTCTGGTCGGCAGTGTGCGTCAGCGTGACCACGTTTTTTGTTGGGCGGCCGGCCAACGCCCCGGCACCACACCGACCTTCCACGAAGATCGGCGCACCTACCGAATGATGTCAGGCGCTTCCAGGAAGGCAGCAGGTGGAGCCGCGAGGGCGGCGGCTGCGGGTGCCCGGGGAAGGGCTAGCGGCGGCATGGCACGTGCGTCAGCGGGCATTCGGGCCGCTTCCGGGACGGGAGTGGTCTGGTTTAAGCCGACGGACCTGCGGGTGCACGACCATGAGCCCCTTTTCGCGGCCCACAAGGCGCACACCTCCGTGCTCCACGTGTTCTGCGTCGACCCGCGCTGGTTCGGCACGTCACCGTTCGGATTTCCCAAGACGGGCTTCCACCGCGCCAGGTTCCTCATGGAATCCGTGGCGGACCTCGCCCGGTCCCTGGAGGCGCGGGGCTCGTGCCTCATCGTGCGCGTGGCGCGGCCCGAGAGCGTGCTGCCCGGCATCGTCGAGGCCGCCGGCGCCAGCGCCGTGTACTCCCACTCGGAGGTCTGCTCCGAGGAGCTCGACGTGGACCGGCGCGTCCGGCGCGCGCTCGGCCCCGAGGGCCGCGGCGCGAGCCTCGTCCAGATGTGGGGCAACACCATGTACCACCTCGACGACCTGCCCTTCCCCGCCTCGGCGTGCCCCGACGTCTTCACGCACTTCCGCCGGGCCGTCGAGGGCAAGTGCGAGATCCGCCCGCCCGCCCCCGCCCCGTCCACCTGGCGCCCGGTGCCCGAGGGCTTCGTGGCGGGGGTGCGGGCCGGCGTCGCCGTTGCCGCGCCGGCCGCCGACACCGACGCCGATGCCAAGCCCGCCGCCCCGGTGTCGGGCGTCCTGCCCCCTGCCCCGCTGACCCCCGCCGCCGTGGCACCCCTCCCCCCGTCCGCTGCCTCGATGGCCTCCGCCGGCACCCTCCCGTCCGCGTCGGACCTCGGCTCCGCCCTCCCGCCGGGCATGGTCGTGCCGCCGTCGGTGGTGCCCGCCGGATCGGCGAACCCCGCTGCGGCCGTCGACGCCGCGGGCTGGCGCGACGGGCGGTCCGCGATCGAGATGGTCGGCGGCGAGACGGCCGCCCTCGCCCGCCTCGAGCGCTACGCCTTCACCGACGACCGCCTGCGGGAGTACAAGGAGACGCGGAACGGCATGCGCGGGGAGTCCTTCTCCACCAAGCTCAGCCCGTGGCTCGCCCTCGGCTGCATCAGCCCCCGCCTCATCGCCGCCGAGGTGGCCCGCTACGAGCGCGAGCGCGTGGCCAACAAGAGCACGTACTGGCTCCTCTTCGAGCTCCTCTGGCGCGACTACTTCCGCGTCGCCTGCATCAAGTGGGGCGACTCTGTCTTCCACCTCACCGGCCCCAAGCGCGAGGCCGTCCCGCGCGCCTGGCACCGGGACCCCGCGGTCTGGACGCCCTGGGCCCAGGGCCGCACGGGGTACCCCCTCGTGGACGCGTGCATGCGGGAGCTGCTGCAGACCGGGTTCATGTCCAACCGCGGCCGGCAGATCGTGGCCTCGTTCCTGACCCGGGATCTCGAGGCCGACTGGCGCGTCGGCGCGGAGTGGTTCGAGTCCCTCCTGGTCGACCACGACCCCTGCTCCAACTACGGCAACTGGACGTACGTCGCCGGGGTGGGCGCGGACCCGCGGGAGGACCGGTACTTTTCCATCCCCAAGCAGGGGCGCAACTACGACGGAAAGGGCGACTTCATGCGCCACTGGCTGCCGGAGCTGGCGGCCATGGGCACCGAGCAGCTGCTCAACGCGCGGGGCATGGACCGCGGCGCGAGGGACGCGGCGGGCTACCCCGAGACGTGCTGCACTCTGCTGCAGTACCGGTCGGACCGGCCGCCGAGCAAGTTCGGCGCCCTCAAGGGGCAGGGGCCCAAGGGCAAGGGCGGCGGGAAGCGGGGGCGGCGGGACGGGGGTGGTGGCGGTGGCGGCCGCGGCGGCGACGGGAGCAGAGGCCGCGGCGGGGGCGGTGGGGGCGGCGGCGCGGACGGCGGCGG